>Ga0307509_10001900_pt1 | contig 34510 bp, 33 predicted proteins | sample 10_EM_MG_FD_202245 | JGI IMG/M metagenome (GOLD analysis project Ga0307509, IMG submission 202245) | Populus trichocarpa ectomycorrhiza microbial communities from riparian zone in the Pacific Northwest, United States - 10_EM | ecosystem: Host-associated > Plants > Roots > Unclassified | place...
ATTTGCATGGAATGGCATTCAATATACCAAAGTGTGGTTATATGGTTACCAATCAACCTATCCGTACCTATCTGCCCCATACGCTCACTCTCAACAACCACCCTATTCCCCATGTCACTTCCTACAACTATTTAGGAGTTACCTTTGCCAGTAAAGGAATAGATTTCGTCAACCAGGGAATTCTGCTCTGTCAAAGGGTTGAGAGCTGCCTTGCTGGAATGCGATGGTTTTCAGATACCTGGGCTCCACGAATACGATTAAACATCTTCAAAAGCATCCTTCTACCAACACTCGAATATTCTCTTCCACTACTCTATGCCAATTACAAACGCAATCGCAAGGCTCAAGAATGGATAACACTTACTAATGTCTACAACAATTGTCTGACCTGGATCGCTGGAGGTAATGCAAAACGTCCTCATATTACCGCGCATCTATTAGGGCTACTTCCCTTTGTGGATCGAGCACAACATCTGTTTACCAGGTTTTATTTACATCTCCTGGCCATGGCACCTTCGAATCCACTCAGGGCTATTCTCGATCGGAGTAACTGGTATCCCAAGTCCAATCACTGCATGAAAGTTCACAAGCGTGATCCTCTGGTCTCACAGTTTCTCAATCCTCCACCTGCATTCACAAAACACCTATCCAACCTTCAACACACCCCTATTACCCTCCTCCGTCACACTGTCCTTGGGCAACTATCAACCACCAAGTTTACTCAAATCCGTAGCACAATTGGTCCTCACTCTTCAAAGCTATTGCAAGTTAGCATGGTTACCAACAGAGTACCTGGTCTGGACTGTGATGTAGTGCTTACTGCCCCTGTGACAGATCAAGCACGATTCCTAGCATGGCGACGTGGAGTGTTTGGCTGGGGACGCAAATGCCTTTGTGGAGAACGCTTTGACCGTGGACATACCAAGTGTATGCTATATCCCGATCCTGGGCTAACTGAAGAGCAACAGTTCATCTTTGAACTTGACCGCTACCTTATCGATCCCGACACCAAGTACACTATTGTGGACTATCTTCTCAACAACAGGCTCTGGAACCAGGCACGAAATATTCTCAACGCATGGACACTCACCATGTCCAACCAACTCCGGCTCAATACTACGCACCATTAGTACTGGCACTATTGAAAAATACAAAAAGAATTTTTTGACTTTGGTATTGTATTTTGATTATTCCGTTTCCGTTCATCATTATCCCTTGATATGTTTATCTTTCAACACTTTACTCCGTTCTGATTATTTTTTGCCTTCTTCATTTAAGATGGTTATTTCTTCCATCTATTTGATTCATATATTTTACTCAACTATTTAGTATGTTTTATGTTGCCTCTTATTACTTTACATCAGGTTCATCGGACATTTGCTCTATTTATTTCTACAAAAGTTCTTTATTGATTTATCTGTCCACTCCTTGCTCTGTATTGCTGTCGTACTATTTCCTTTTACAAAAGTTCCTATTATCTTCTCTTTCTTAAAAGTACTTCCTTTCTCGTCTTACTCGGCCATCAGGTAGGGCCTTGTACTCCTGATCGTGCATGCCTCTGAGTAGGCCTTATTTGCTCAGCCTCGTTTCGGTTATCACAGTTCTCCTGCTGACTTTCGATTCGTTTCCCTGTACTAATACTTAGGTATTAGTACCCGCTTCTGTGCTTGGTATGGGCCTTATACCTACCCGCTCCCGATGTTCTGCTGTTGTTTCCTTCATCTCAGATGTCTCTGTCTGTTGTGCAGTTGTCTTCTTACTTGCTGTGTTATGCCTCAGACTTGGTTGTGTTCGAACCGACTGTGTACCTAGTGAGCTTGCTGCTACGTTCCTGTCTCTAAGATCAATATACTTAACTCCTAACCCTAAACTCCTCCCTTCGTGAGTTGATTCGCAGGACCTCACTCATCATCTGGGATTAGGTTCCCATGCAGCATCATGCGTGCTTCGAGGCAGTCAACAGAACCCTGAATGATGTCTGCAACAGTGGTAACCAGCAGTTGTCTGGTGGGATTCTTATAGTACTTGGTGGTGACTTTGCACAGATCTTGCCCATCATTCGCCTCGGTACTAGACAGTCCACTGTGTTGGCCTCAATTCCACATTGCTCAATCTGGCCTCATTTGCATATCTTGAAGCTCAAAACAAGTATACGTATGATGGCCAGTGAGGTCAACCAGGTGTATCTTACCTTTCTTCATGAAATGATTACTAATCCCATGCACCATGGTAAGCTTGATCTGCCTGCTTATATTCATTGGGTATCCACCGTTGATGAGCTCTGCCATCATCTGTACCCACAGTCATTCTTGCATGAGGCAGTAACAGTTCACAACTCTCTTGCAGGTAGAGCCATTCTAGCCTTTCGCAATGATACTATTAATGATTTCAATGATGAACAGGTGGAAATGATGCCTGGTGTGGAGCACAGATTTGAAGCTATCAACCATGTTAATGTACCTGAGGATGCTGCTGTTGCTGAGCCATTTGCGGTAGAATATTTGCAGAGTATTTCTCTAGCATCTATTCCACCCTCCTGCCTAAGACTTAAGATTGGTGCTCCCTTAATTTTGATCCGAAATCTGAGTCCCAGACAGGGCTTATCCAATGGTACCAGGATGAGGGTACTTGGAATCTGGCGCACCTGCCTACAGGTTGCCATTCAGGGTGGAACATTTGATGGCAAGATCTGTCTTTTACCACAGATCAAGCTTACCACCTCCGATGAGGATCTAACCTTTATCCTAGAGCGTACTCAATTTCCAGTCCGTCTATGCTTTGCCATGACTGTTAATATATCTCAGGGTCAGTCCCTGGATCAGGTTGGTCTACATTTGCGCTCCTGTGCCTTTAGTCATGGGAACTTTATGTTGCTCTTGCAAGAGTCACATCATTAGGCGGACTAACACTTCTAGCCTCGAAGCAAACCCCTACTCAGACGGATAACGTAGTATATCCTCAAGTTCTTTTGTAACTCCCCTCTGTTATGTTTTCTTTCTCCTTTCTTGTGTTTTGTTATATATTGACCTTCATCCCTGTCGTTTATTGCTCAGACTCCTACAGAATCCTCTCATACAGTCAACTCCTTTCCTCCTTCTAGTCTTGTTGCTTGAATCTCCGCTTATTCCTACACGTAAGTCCTGTTGGTTTTCCATCCTACTTGTTTAGCATAATAGGTAATTAACCAGATTGCTTCACCATAGTTCCTCTTTTCTTTCACTTTGTGCCCACGTACATCTTTTTGTAAACTATCCTTTTTATCAATTCTCAACCTTAAATAACTAACTGTTTACCTTGCGTGTATTGATCCAAGTCTCTCCTCTTATATTATTGTTTCTTCTTCCTGCTGTTTCCTTTACTCTTGGCATATAGGTTTTGAATAAAGCAAACGTACTTTACACTTTTTGCCTAATTAATATGTGGTGAATTGTGATTTCAACTTGCTGCCCATAACTAATTACCCCATTTTATTTGTGGGATCTTTAGTTTACCATGTGAGCTACAAGCATGACAAGTTATAAAAATATCTGACTTTACATGCATCATGTATACTTCATGAAAAAGAATACGCTTGACCGGTTGGTCGAGTGGCAGCTAGTTTTGAATGAACTATGCAGTACATATATGATGAATTGTTTTATTACGTGTCTGGGGTATATTATCTTAAGTGCTAGGCGCAGAGGATTTTTCCTAGGGATCCAGGTTGTTCGATATTTCCCATGAAGAGGTATAGCGAGCCATCATTTGGGCTTAAGATTTTCTTTACACCATATCTAGTGCTGCATGCCAGTTCTCGTACCTTAACAAGTAATACATTATCGAAAAAATATAATCAAAAATCGACCCTGTGATACGATCTTCACACAACCATCTACGTACTTTTCTATACTAAGAAGTTGCAATACAATTGTCTTTATCTTTACACAATGGAATTCTACCAGTATGCTACAGACAAACTCATAATGCCTAAGACAATTGTGACATTCTAAAGAGGCGAGTCAATAATATAGAACTATTAAGATAGTTCTATACGAGGACAAGACGGTCCAGTACTATCTGAAAAGATGGTCGGATTCCAAGATTACAAGACCCCTCTGTACCATCTGTAGAAATAGGAAGGAGACTCAAGATATCAGTAAGTAATGTCGTTAACTGTTGCAGAATAACCCGAGGATAATCGGATTGTTACACATTGACCAAAGAGCGCAGAGAGAATAGGGTGAGTCCAACACCTTCTACTGATAAACTCATCATGGTAAATGTGGTGCGCAGAAGTTGTGATAATCTTGTCGTCTTGAGATTTCATTACACCACTAATGTGAGGGTGCAGGATATTTATAAAACCACTTTGGATCGAATTAAAGCGTCTACTATTTGGTCAGGCATTGTCGGAACCTCCTAAAGCTTTGAGCTGATATTCCAAACTGCCGCCATGACCTTCGGCATTAGTATACCCCGACATGATAGTCTGCCTATATTGTTGAAGCTTTTGTAGTTAAGTACACACAATATGAATGCTCTCACAAGACCAGATCTGTTAACGGTGCCAAGGTTGCAGTGGTGGCCGGAACCCCCGGATGTTCGCAGGCTCACAACCTGGGGCACTCTCAAGAGTGCCTGCCGGCTCAACACAACTTTGCGGCTCAACACAACTTCGTGGCTTACCATAGAAACTCTGGGGCTCAACACAACTATATGGTGCAACGCCACTTAGTGTCCCAGGATAAATTTGTTACATAGTATAACTTTGAGGCAAAATAGAATTTTCTTTAACATAAAAGAGTATACAGGCATATTATCCCGTGGAAGATAACACTGTCAAACCTGTACTGGCTATGGCAGTGAACGGTCTGTTGAGCAACTTGATTGGAGAAGCAGAAACACAGTCACGGGCCACTTGGTAATCAAATATTCGCTCTAATAATTTCTCATCACTAACGGAGGAAAAAGGTGTATGGTCCAGGCTACAAGTTTGACAGTAGCATCCTCTAAGGGATAATATGACTGCGTACTCTTTCATGTTAAAGAAAATTATATTTTGCCTCAAAGTGATAGTAAGTAATAAATTTATGCTGGGACACTAAGTTGCGTTGCACTATACAGTTATGTTGAGCCACAGAGTTTCTATGGTAAGCCACAAAGTTGTGTTGAGCCGCAAAGTTGTGTTGAGCCGCAAAGTTGTGTTGAGTTGGCAGGCACTCTTTAGAGTGCCCCAGGTTGTGAGCCTGCGAACCTCCGGGGGTTGCGGCCGCCGCAGCAACCTTGGCACTGTTGTAAGCTCCCATCCGACCCAAAGCAGTTGGCAGAATATTTGAGGTGTGTGGGGGTGGTCACCATCTGAGGCGTCACCTGGATAACTCCTGGGAACCATCTAAAGGTATATGTTGACCTAAGAGATGTAGTATAGTTACCTGTCGGGGGCTGGGGTCTGACCATAGACATAGGATCACGTTCAGGACACCCAGCCCAATGATCGTCCCCACATACTCTGTGAACTGAAGTATCACAACAGGTTATTCGATGACATTGGAGGAATGGGTGTAGGCATAATTGAAGAGAGTTCTGTGTGATTGAATAACCGTAGTTACCATACAGTCAGGGAGCCAGAAGCTTTGTGTTTTAAGAGGAAGGAGTTTGAGTTAACAGCTGCGTATACTGAAGTAGATTTCGCAATGGAGGGAGGAGATTGGATCGACGTAGCGGCTACTGGGCCAGTGAGTTCTAATATATATTATCTCTAGAGGTACTGTGTTGGTCAGCGCCAAACATGTGACTGATACGGAGGGGATTTCATTGCTACAGATATACTTGCAGAAAGGACAATGGTAGGATACACTATCTGTATAGATAGTTAATATTCAAAAAGTTTCAATACCTGACAAAGTAAACTCAGTCAAGGCCGGTGAGTTGGACAGCCCTCAGAAGAACACTGTGGTTGTGCAGGGTCATAATAGTTACTGTGTATCACTAGAGTTATATTATGCTACTGACACTCAAGGCAGGGAAAGCGTATTCTAATAAACCACGATCCTCAGGAGAAGAGAGAATTCAGGCTTCATGGCTTCAGGATATTTAGGTTAACATGTCATTTCTGGTACAACGCACAATAAATAATCATAGCCGTACCTGTAAATTGGGTTATTGGTAGGGTAGAATATTAGGATCTAGCATCCTACACAGTATGGTTTAATACTAGGCCCTTCCGCTAGGTAAAGACTACTAGCTGATAGTAACTGATCTAGCCTGCAAGAGTGGCATGAGGTGGGTAAAGATCTAAACAGCCATATTATGGAAGCGCTATGGGGGCAGAAGTACAAGAAAGGGAAAAGTGTTTTAATAAGAAGGGTAGACATGATAGTATGTAGGGAATTGAAGATGTAAGTACATGGTAGGCTGGTGTATTCAGGTTGTCCAGATAGCAGGGGGAGAGAAGAGAGTGATCATCAGGGGTGGAGAGAGTGTTACAGGAAGGGAGACAAGTGAAGGGAGAGAAACTAGAGATTAAGAAAGTTTATGAAAGATTTCAAAGAAATGAGTAACAGAGAATTTAATAGGATATATGTAGGGCAAAATGAGGAGAAAGGTATGGGCAAAGGAGAGGTAGAGTAGAGTGGTGAAAAGCAGATATAAGGGAGAGAATGCGTGGATGGAGGGCGAAATGGTAGGGTAGATGGGGAAAGTAAAGGGATGGTAGAAGATTAAGAAGTTGAAATATTGAAGGAAAATAAGAGGTGGGGAGAATAGAGAAACAAGAAAGGTGTAAAGAGAGGGTGAAGGAGAGGGAGAGAAGGGGAGAGAAGTGCAAAAGATGAGTAGATAAGAAAGAAGACAAAGGAAAGAAGAAGGAAGAGGGTAGAAGAGGGGACAGAGGGGGGAATAAGGAAGTAGAGAGAGGGAAGGCGGGAATAAGTAGTATAAGGAAACAAAAAGAGTCCTAAGCCTAGAAGGAAGGGGACATAGAGTGTGAGAGAGTGTGGTGTGAGAGTGTGAGAGTGGTCGGGGCGGTATTAAGTGTATTATATATCGTATATTTGTTAGATATATGGTAAATGTGTTAGTGGGGGAATAACATTGAGTAGGAAGAGCAGTATGCATCATGGAAAAAGTGGTAATCGAAAAGTGCCAATAGGGAAAAAGAAGTATTCCAGCAATATTGAAATGAATAGAAAGGAAGAGATGGAGCAGGCAGAATGTAATAAATATATAATAGGGAGAGGTTAAGCAAGCTGAAGGTTGACGAAATGAAATGTAATCTGCGCATAATGGTGGGAGATGATAAAGGTGGTGATTGTAAAATGTTTCATGGACCATGGCACAAAGAAGAAATAGTTTGAGGTAAATATTAATGGAAAAGTTGCGACCGCAAAAAGGTACAGGCAGACTGAGTTGACGAAACGTTACGAAGTTCGCAGGGTATACTTGGACATATTGGGCAAGGCCATTCCGAAGGTAACTTTACAAAGGAAGCCAAGATGATGGAGCTATACTGGTATGATACAATTCCGACCGCAAAAAATACAGCCAGAGTGAGTTGACGAAACGTGACGAGATTCGCAGGGTATACTTGGACATATTGGGCAAGGCCATTCTGAAGGTAACTTTACGAAGGAAGCCAACATGATGGAGCTATACTAGTATGATACAATTCCGACCGCAAAGAATACAGCCAGAGTGAGTGGACGAAACGTTACGAAATTCGCAGAGTCTACTTGGACATATTAAACAAGGTTATTCTGAAAGTAACTTCATGAAAGAATCCGAGGTGATGGAGCTATACTGGTATGATACAATTCCGACCACAAAAAATACAGCCAGAGTGAGTTGACGAAACGTTACGAAATTCGCAGAGTCTACTTGGACATATTAAACAAGGTCATTCTGAAAGTAACTTCATGAAAGGATTCAAGGTGATGGAGCTATACTGGTATGATACACTTCCGACCGGAAAAATACAGCCAGAGTGAGTTGACGAAACGTTACGAAATTCGCAGAGTATAGTGGAAACTATTAAAATAGAACATTCTGAAAGTAACTTTACAAAGGTAGCAAAGGTGATGGAGATATGTCTTGATTGTCAGCTTGGAACACAAAATGGTCACGTAAGCTGTATTGGGGTTGACAAAACATGACGATGATCAGCCAGGACGCTGGGACCAATTCAACCAGGATATTCTGAAATATATGTCCCAAAGGCTAACAGACTGACGGAGCTATTCCTTATAATCATGGAATATCACTCACCTCCCTTAGTTTGCACCAGGTGAATTTATTTTCAAAGTTGCATTTCGTACAAACAGAAAAAGCTATATGATGCCAGATGAATCTTCCATGAAGAAAAGACAAACAGGGCTGAATTTTGTCATAATCTGATATGTAAAATGTGCTATTACATATATGGAATCATGAAATATCACTCACATTTCCAACCCCCTATTCTCTTCTAACCTGCCATCCACACATAGAGTGGCCGATCCCACATGCAGTCCCCCGATTATATGGGGCATTGTCCAATCAATCCATGGCGGCTCGTCATTCACTACGGTATACATTGGTGACTTGACACCTCGTCGGCATCTCATGGCCACTAGGATAACTTCGTGGATAGTAAAAATGCCTTCTCAATTACTCAGTCAAATTCTATGATTTTATAATGATTTTACACGAAAATTAACTTAATGGAAACAGGATCTTTTCTGTTCTTTCTCCCCAGTTGCGGCACGCTTCCTGGGTGGAACTAGAATCGGGGTATTAGTTCCTGTCCGGTCTCCTCCGCGGGTTACACATACAACCGGTAGTGAATCAGTGGTTCCCGATAGAGCCTCCTCCTCCGAACAATCCTCTTCGAGGCGGCCCCTTGAGTGTGCTATGCAGCCGGAATTTTCATCAGCCTGTTGGTCGATACTTTCAAGATCGCTCAGTCCTTCAACGGGAATCTATGCCTCACCCTCTTGTGAGCCTTCCTCCTCATTAGTGTCGGATGCAACATACATGTTGACTGTACTATCCCAGATCCTTTCTTCGGATCTGATTCCTCGAAGCCTCCCAAGTGATCTACACCTTCGTTCCGAGGTGGTCCAGGCGGTACATATTGAGATTCAACCAGTCCACACTCAGGTAGTCTAGCCTTTGGCGCTCTTACAAATACTCGCCTGCCATCCAGATCAACGAAAGAACATTGGGTGTCCTTCTTGTGTGATTCGTTATCATCGGAGATACAGCCATTATAGTTCTCTATACTTTCTTCCTTCCTATACGCCCAATAACGATAATCCTCCGCAGCAGCCATTTTTTCTTCGAGTTTTTCTGCCTCCCGTTCACTATCGTGACCTGCTAGCTCTCTTCTAATTCTTCGTTCTCGTAGGATTTCACCAGCATTGAAGATCGAATTGTACTGCTTTTGAGTTGTGAGTGCGAATAGGGAATCACATCTCTTGCCATGCTAAACACCCACTCTACTCCAACACAACCCCCTTGAACAGCAAGAATATCCCTAGCCATCCGAGCTAAATTCGGGAATCTTCCCGCATTAACCTTCCACCACTCCAGTATATTTGCCACGTAAAGAATCCCAGCTGGACAGGCCTCACATGTGGGATGCGTAGCCTCCGCGTCTGCCTCGGGCGGCTCAATCTCAGAATCGGTTTCGATGTACGCTAGTGCCTCACTCAGGATACCTGCTCTGTATCTCGAAGAGTAAACGTGTTTTGATCGACTGTTCAGACCACTCCATGGAATTGACATGTCAGGTGCTAGATTATTTATTGGTGCATAGTACAGATCATAATACGCTATGAACTCCTTTTTATATGACTTCTCATACTCAGTCTCCCCACTGGCATCAAGATCCCATTCTCGAAAAAGGTTGTGTTTGCAATAGGGATTTAGGCAAGTTCCAATGCCGAACAGAAGACCTCTTGGACTTTCTGTTTTACCATAGTAAGAGGCGGCCATTAATTTAGCTTTCACTCTGCCCTCACGAATATCGACCTTCCATTGCATCCACTTCCGTTCTAACTTGGAAATTTGCATTTCCGAGTGGTCAAAGATATCTTGATACACTTGAAACACTCGATAAATGGTGACGCCACGTGTTATTGACATCCACAAAGTCCAAAATCGTATCGGTTGAAGTACCTCCAAGATGTATTCAATCTGCCTCCACTCTTCCGGGGTTGACCAGAGAGGCGTAAACTGGGCATCGGTTTGTAACCAGTGCTTGGTGAATTCCCGTAGCCATTCAGATCGCTCCAACATATTTAGGGTTGAGTTCCACCGTGTTTTGACATCATAAAGTAGTGTAGTAGGGATCTTAACCCAGTTATTCTGGATCTCGATGAAGTGTTGACGCCGTTCAGGTGAAGCCTGTACCGCAATACTCATTTTCCGATGCTATAAACGATTATTAGCATTATCTCTGACTAAAGGTATCTTAGGTGAGAACAATGGGGAAAACACTTGGTTCTACTTTCACATTGGCGCGCATTCAATTTGGAATAATGAATGTGTGCATATTGTAACATGTGTACATGTTCCGGTAACGGTACACAGGAGCGGGCAGTACAGGATTCCCTATGTTTAGTTGATTTATATTTGGTTTATTTGATTTGATTTCAGCTCCGCCACTGTCTCTGAGTCAGATAGGCTATGCTATCGTATTGCTATGTTTAGTTTGCTTTGTTGGAAGTTATATTTAGGATTCCGGGTATGGAAAGGTCATGTAACACTGGCAAGGGCTGAGCATTGTTTGTTTCTTTCTTTGGTCTTGCAGGATTACAGGATTCCGGTATGTCCGCAGCTACTGGTAATGATTGTGATTGCAGGAAGGCTATCGCTCTTGGGTTTTGTATTTAAACTAGTCTCCTGGCTAGCAGGAGACAGCAGACTTCGACAGACCTTCAGTCTAAGAATACACTTGGTTGAATGGCAATCCCTGAAGTCCCTTAGCCCTATTTGTCCTTCAACTATTATCCTTCTAGCTACTGGTCCCTTGAAGCCTCCCTTAGCGCCAGCGCTAGCAGGTCTACCGCCGGTCCTATTGTATTTTCGTTAGACAGGAATAAACCTGTTATACATATACCCTTGTGGGTATGAATTTGTGCATATGAATTTGTGCATATGAATTTGTGTGTATGAATTTGTGCGTATGCATTTGTAATATAGGTGCTAGGTATGAGATCTTAGACAGATTACCTTTTCTACTGTTTTGTGAAAGCCGTTATCCAATCTCATAACCTTCTCGAGATAGTCCGTATTAAAGCCAGACGGCATATGACCGTCCCGCGATTTCACCTTTATCGAACTCATAAATGCCCCGTGGATAAGCTGAACAACATGGGCCATACATGGAATATGATTTTCCAATTGACACTATTCAACTGATAGTAAACTCCAAGCATTGTTTAAGGCTTCAGTGAGCGTTCGGTTATTGCTGGCACTATCGGTAGTGAAACGCAGAATTCTATCCTGAATCCCGTATCTGGCTAGAACATCATTAATTATCCCTGCCATATTAGCCCCGTATGAGAACCCCTGATTTCCTCGAACCCAATCAGTACCTCCTCCATCTGCCAGCTATCTGAGATCCAATAAGCGACAATTGCTCAAAAAGCAAGTTTGTTCGGTGAAGTCCATGTATTGGCAGCCACAGATATCTTTCCTGCAGCAGGTAGACATGTTCAAATATAATCCACTGTAGACTTTCCCAGCCGTTTCAAATGCCGTGTTAATGTCTTTGGGCTGGGGATTTCGACTCCCGGACGAATGTACTTGAAGACACGACGCAAGGCAAGGTTGTTTGAGTAATTAAAGGTGAGATTCGTTGCTAAAAACACTTTTAGAAAGTATTCTTCGAAATCATGCAGATTGAATCCTGCTGGTGTGGCCAGATCGATAATCCTACGCCTATTTCCAGTTTTAGTCCCTTTTTGCAATAGCGTAAGAACGTCACGACCAAGCGGGCTTCCAGCCCGCCCATCATATCCCTTAATCTTTCTCAGTTTCAGACAAGCCGAGGACCTGTTATGGTCATGCATCGAGATAGTTCCTGTGCCACTTGGGTGAGCTCGGACCTTTCTGCATATAATGCACATTACTCTCGGCGTGCCAATAGCACTACCTAAACGGTCGGCACATTGTTGAAAGTATTTCCACACCTCTGTGCCTCGAAGATCCGAGTTCCACCCTATCTTTTTCTTGCCAGCATATTTCGCAGTATAGGCTCTATACCCTGGTGTGCCTTGCCACCACTCCATCCAACTCTCATGATATTCCTCCGTATAGTGATAAAAGTTTCCAAATATCTCAAATGTAACTGTGTCTCTTGTTGACAAAGTCACTGCTAGCGGATGAAGCAGATTCTAAGCGTGATCTTGGTTTCCAGGGGGCAGCGCTAGCGAATGGGAGCACAAGGGGGTTGTGGAACTTGAAAGAGATGCGCGGGCCACACCAGTCAGAGGTCTTGGGGTTGGTGTTACCGGGCCTTCAGTCCTATATGGGCTGGATTGAACCGAGAATTGGGATAAAGATGGAGAGTATTCACTTGCAGGGCTTTCGTGGAACCGTAAAAAAGAGGTACGGCTTCTTGCCCCGGAGGTGTAGAGCCCCCGTTGGCTGCCCATCGTGGAAGATTCTGGTTGGGAAGACATTAAGTTGAGATGGTTCTAGCTATCCGTGTACAGTAACAGATCCCCTTGGATCCCGAATGATATTTATATAAAAGTACAGCTGTGGTAGGCATATGAATGAAGGTTATAAGTTGGCCCAGCTAAGCTAAGTAGCCAAGCTGGCTTCCATTCTGTGATCCATTTCATTGCTCGCATAATTTTTGAGTCTATCAATTGAGTATACGAACATGCATGTGTAGGAACCATTGTGCGTATGAATTTTTGTACGTATGAACTTTGTTCGTATGGTGGTGTATGGTTGCCTGTGAATTACTTTTTTGAAAATAGCCACACTCTAGGATTAGGCTCGGTAGCAGCTACATGAATTGGGATTCACCACTGTGCTTTGGGTATAGCATTAATCCAAATCCAGTAGGGGTTGATATACCCTGTTCAATCATAATCTGAGGTAACCAAATTTGATCTTTTACGCGAGTTGACTAGTTCCAAATGAAGACTCTCATACAGCGCATTCGCTCCTACATGGCACCCAAATCTTGAATCAAACCTGCAAGTATGGGGTCTCTCGAAGCTGTCGCAACTAGTAAAAGCAAACCCAAGGTGAGGATCTAATACTTGAATACCATGTAGTGACGAAGGCACTCAGTGCCTTTCCGCGTGATTAAAGGTGATTCCTGATTATAACCCTTATATATAGGTTGGTAATTATGCCATTTAATTATCCTCCACTTAGATACTCACAAGAATCTCATACCATAACCATCTTGTTGCTACTGCCGTCTACCTTTGCCGCCTGTCCTTTATTTACACCTACGGCGATGACAACGGCCCCAATCAAGGAAGCTCCAATGGATGAGTTTTATACCAGGACATTTGGCCCTGATGAAATAATCGATCTTTTTCCCATTTCCTTTGGCAGAATGAAGGTTGACTTTTGTTTCTGTAAGCTGTTACTGGATCCCACCTGCTACAGGTGTGCAGCCAACTAGAACTATGAAAGCTGATAGTGAGCGATAGACAAACCGTGGGCCAATAGCCGGTCACCACAGATAGGACAGCGGTACCAATTGGAGATATGTCGATTGGAGTGGGCAAATGGTGGGGGGAAGGCAGTCAAATTGGTATGAGGTGGACGGATTGCTGGAATGTTGGAACGAAGAACAAGGGAATCCCGTGCTATGATACAGGCGCTTGAGTTAGGGTATGAGATTAAGGGTCAGGTCTCGAGCTTACAAATATTTCAGCAGTGTGACTCAGGCAGGCGTGTGGTAAAAGGCAAAATGACCTGAGGCTTAGTTTCAGACTCAGACAGTTAACAATAACTTCATTCTGACTTCTGAATTTCCATAATTTATACGCTCTTTAATTATATTCTATCAAGCCTTGCTCGTGTTGACTTAATGTATAAGTAGCTGGTCTTGATAAAAGCATTTTATAGTTTTTCCCTACTTCCAAAGCTTTTGGTCTTACTATAAAAGCACGATCTTTCAACATCTCTACATATCCATCTTTCATTAGTATCATGAGCACGATAAGGAAAGATATTGTGATTGCATCGACTGCACCGGGTAATACCGAGCCCGGTATCGTTCCACTTGCTCGGCTTCGCGCAATGGCCAAGGCTCCAGTCGACCATAGCTTCTTTGAAGCCAAGCACTTTCCCCAGAGCTCTCTAGACAACTACAGCGACCTGGAACCATCCTTGTTTTCACATCCTTATCTCTACTCGCTTTCCTCAGGTCATAAAGTCATACGCTTCTTGTGTGAGTCAAATATTCAATATCAATGCCAGGAACCTAGCTTACAATATGATGTGGTAGACATGATGGATTATCCAAAGGCTCGGATGCAGGCCCCCGTCTTGGGCCAGATGTATTGGTTGAGAATCAAGGTACATCAAGACAAGTCTGAGAATGTGGAGCTACAGCGGAAGGAGATGGTGTCGGGGTTCTTGGACTGTGACGATACAGAGTACAACAGGATCCTGGATGGTCTAGAAGTAGGAATTTATATCCGTGCAACTGTGCATTCAATAGAAATGATGCGTAGTGGAAGTACAAGTAGCAGAGTTGTCATGGGTCTTGTTCATTGTACCATTGTGGATTCTGATTCTGATTCTGAGATAGAAGCCTATCCTGAAAGCTGCTGAGCTTAACTTCTCTAGAGGAATATGCGTGGCTATTCCCTCATATATTTGAACATAAATTATAATTAAACATTCGCAGAGAGTGTCTTTACATCAACTGCTTTGGGCGGGTATTTTGGGCGTATGCTTTGGGCGTATGCTTTGGGCGTATGCTTTGGGCGTATGCTTTGGTCGTATGCTTTGGGCGTATGTTTTGGGCTTATGTTTTGGGCGTTTGCTTTGGGAGTATGCTTTGAGCGTATGCTTTAAGTGTATGGCTTTAGAGCGCATGACTTTGGGTGCATCACTTTGGGTACGTGGTTTTGGGCGTATGTCTTTGAACATATGAATTTTGCCGAAGAAACCAGAAGCAATAGACTAAATAGACAATCTCAATCTGTGCTTAAGCTTATCGTTATGTGAGAGTGTTTCTAACTTCTTAACTGCTAACCTATTACATTATACTGCAAGGAGTAAGGTCACCCACTCAATCCTAACATAAAAGAAAAGAGCGGAATCCATATAGGCGCCGGGTATGATAACTAAAGAAATTAAACTCTAAAGGAGTGTCGGTCTCTGGAAATTCAGAGTGAGAATAGAACAAGAAAAGAGGTAGCGTGCTGCGTAAGAATCTAACCCAAGGAAAACTGCCCCTGGACTTATGATATGGGAGAAAGAATACGGGCTAAGTATGAAACCAAACATGAGATATTGTGGTGGATAAATACAGAAGTGGGAGTGCTGGTAAGGCAAGGTAAGGGGAACCGTATTAAGGAGAGTAAGGAAGGCAGAACCGGTGTCAGAGGTCAGGAAAAGAACTAGGAGATAGCAAGAAAACAAAATAGATGGAAGTAGAAATCGTTAATCCTCCGGCTCCTGTTTCACGTGGTGAGGAAAGTGCTGGCTAGCCATATTGAGGAGGGCCTGCCTATCCATCTCGCGGTCAATTCTATCCATCTCCTCAATGTCAATTCCTTTTCTTCTGCGTCTTCCCTAGCGGCTGCCTCGAGATCAATGATAAGACGGGCATTGCCAGCAAGAAAGCTCTTTCTCTTGGTGACAATATTTTCGATGCTGTCCTGTTGGTCTTCCGGGCTTGTGAAGAAATCCTTGGGTGTCATAGCCCGCCCAAGCAGCCTCTCTCTAATCTCTTGGGTGCTAGCACGGAAATGGCGTTCTGCCGCATCGCTGTACAGACCACGAGAGGAAGATGTAGAGTCAGGGCGACCTAAGTCTCGCATCCTACTTCCCAAACCTGAGCCGGAGGTTTCCCCTTCGTCCGTCATATGGACATCATCATCACCCTCCTCCCAGCCCTCCACGTCCTCCTGCTCGCCCTCCACGTCCTCCTCCTCCCCCTCCACATCCTCCTCGTCCTCCTCGTCGATCTCCTCTTCCCCATAGACCTCATCGGAATCCTCTGAGCCATTGCCACCCTCATCACCAGACTCATATAGGTCGATAAAATCGACATCTTCATCCTCTTCATCCTCCTCCCACTCTTCGTAGACCTCCGCATTTGGCAAAAGCCACTCAACAGGCTTCACCCAGTCAATCAAAGGTCTACCCTTTTCGTCGAGCTCATCCTCTCGAACCGTCATGTCCAAATCTCCTTCCATATCCTCCTCCGTCAATCTGTACTCAGAAGTACTGTCCTCTCCGCCGATAGGCATCGAGGGGCCTGTCCGAGCTAAACAACACTGAATATTAGTAAGCACATCTCAAGTTAATTAGGCAAATTTTAAAATTACTTACTTGACTGTGGATTATTAGCCCGGGAGCTTCGCCTCAGGCTACCTAGTCCTATCCTAAACCTGGTGCGATGTGAGATAGGCTCCCTTGTGCTCCCTGTATTAAATGTAGCTGCCCTCGCCAAAGCCACAGGGCGTCCAACAGGGGACCCTGTAGGGGATACCGGGGCCCCACGCATTGTGAGTGAATGACTGCGCTCCCGAATCGCTAGCTGGCGGGTGCGCCGGGGAGGAGCGTCCTGAGATACAGAAGGCCCCGGAGGCGGTACCAGCGCAGACCCAGTTGACGAGCTTCTGGGTCGCTTCACCACACGGTCGAGCAGACTCTTCATTCGCGCTGCGGGCCTCATCTTTGGTGACGGAAATACAGGCGATGCCGGCGAATTCGGTGGAGAATCGACTTCGATAGGGGTTGGGGGGTTCACAAGTGGCAAACCATCGTCGCCAAACTGGTTTGGATAGTATCGCCGCCAATCCGCCAGGATTGCCACACGTTCCTGCTCCAGGACCTCGTTCTCCTCCACGATCATCTCCTGATCCACTTGGGCTTTGGTCTCGTCGTCAAGCGCCTGGTACTCATCATATCTTCGCGCAAAATCACGGCGTTGTTTTAGGCGATTGCCTCGGTTCGCCCTTGCACGTTCGAAAGCGGTTTCCAAGGGGGTAAGGCTCGCCCTATGTTCATTCCGGCGGATGGTCTCAGGATTTACTGAGTGCCCCAAAGCGCCTGCCGGAAGCGGCCTCCACTTATAAGCAGATGGCATTGCTCGTGGAAAAAGGTATTCTATTCATCAATGTTAGTACATATAATTTGTGCGTATGATTTTGTGCGTATGATTTCTTTGTGCGTATGATTTTGTGCGTATGATTTGTTCGTATGAACTCGGCGTATGATTTGAGGGGTGATAAAAGAGCAAAGGAGAAAAGACCAGTGTGAAGATGGTGACTAACTTACTATTTGGGATCGGGCAATAAGTAATCTATGCAGCGACCTTTTGCCGGCGTGCCCTCTAATGTAGTGGAGAAAGTAAGGGAAGTAGAGAGGGTGGTACCAGTAGAGGGGCGTATCCGGGTTGGTGGGGCAAGAGCCACGGGTGTTTCTTTTCTTTTCTTTTTTCTTTTTTTTGTTTTAACTGCTGAGTTTGCTTCTGTATGAAAAAGAGAAGTGGGATTGCAGCGCAGAGGGCAGAGCGACCTGAGGATTGTGTTGATGGCGAGAGCGTGGATGGAGAAGGTAGGAGTGTGGTGAGAAAGAAGAGGAGTTAATTTGGCCTCTCTTAAAAAGAAAAGAAAAAGTTGGTTCACCTCTTGAAAACATCGTCACGGTCTACCCGCAGTCACGCGTCGAGCCCTCCTCTCTACCGCGGTAGCCTAACCAAAAGCCCTACTCACCAACTTCTAAGTATGATATGAATGACCCCCCAGATTCAAGCCTTCTGCTAATTGCTTTCATCATACTATCAGAGAAAGGAAATTATAGCAACGAGAGCTGTGTGTTTGAGTTCGGAGCGAAGATGCGAGGGCCGTACTCTCCAGGTTCATTTTGTGACTACAATTGTACACTTGATACATAAACATGGAAGATATACCATCTTGGAACAAATACAACATATAGTACAACATTTTCAAGCGATTTCTACATGGAAGGGATTGTACATTGCGTGTTATGGTAGACTGGGGGTTGCGGTCTTACGCCACTTTAACCATAGTACAATTCAAGTGTATGTATATACCCATGCCCTATCAACCTTAACTATCGTTTACTCATTTAGACATCATGAATCAATATACGCCTAAACTCCAGGGGACTCCCAGAAAGATATGACGAGGGGGCTTGAAAGGCACTCCTCATGAAATAACCAATTTTTCTTTCGTTGGTATAAAATAACTCTTGACCCACCTCTTCTCCAACACACTTCTGCCTCTTAGCAAGCCCTAATATCCGACTCAGCTATCAGGGAAGATATAGGGTCCATACATATACACACAAATACACATATGCACAAATACACATACGCCCAAGGAAGCAGACTCCAGTCACCTACACACCAAAGATCATTTTGCGTCTAACTTCTGAGCAAAAACCCTTCTCTCTTTTCCTGTGAACCTCTTTCCTCACGCACCTGTCCGTCAATACAACAAACAAGCAAACACCAAAAAAGTAACTCCTGCTCAATGACTCCCAAACGTCGCGCAAATGATGGTATCTTGGGCCGCAAGGGTGGTGGATAATGGGGGCTCCCAACTCGGCATCTTGGTCGGAAAAGAGCTGGGAGGGTTGCTGGTGGCGTCCAGCAGCCGCCTCGCTATCCAACTGGCAGGGTGGCAATGGCAGAGATTATTAGGTATCACCGCGATGGCGGGTACCTAATTCCCAAGGCCCCATTCTATCGTCTTTGCCAGGAGATTGTGTCAGATTTGGCACTCGAGCAACAATTCCGTTGGCAGAGATCAGCTGTTGAATGCCTCCAGGTGGCAGCGGAAGAGTTCCGGGTCATGACAATGACCAGTAAGTTGAGTTCCTCTCCTAGTATAATTATCTGATTTACTAATTCTTTGTTCATAGCTGGAGCCCTGGGTGCGGCACATGCGTGTCGTGTTACCCTCATGCTCGAGGACCTGAGATTAGTTGAGGATGTCATGAACGTTATGGCTGGCCAGCCAGATGGTGCTACTCGGGAAGAGATGAGACGTCATCTAAATAAGGACAGCGGTGCTCCTGGGGGCGCACCTCCTGCTCCTCCTCCTACTCCTCCTCCTGGTGGTGCACCTCCTCCTCGCCCTCCTCCCAGTGGTGCTCCTTGTCCCGGTGGTGCTCCTTGTCCCGATGGTGCTCCTTGTCCTGGTGGTGCTCCTTGTCCCTGTGGTGCTCCTTGTCCCGGTGGTGCTCCTTGTCCCGGTGGTGCTCCTTGTCCCGGTGGTGCTCCTTGTCCTGCGGGTGTTCCTCCTCCCGGGCACGCTCCCCCTCCTCCTCCTCCTGGGGGTGCACCTCCTCGGCCTGGTGCCCCTCCCCGTCGCCAGGGAGTCTCTTCCCATCACTCACCCCCTGCCAATGACAGTAATGACAGCGACAGTGACGACAGCGATAACCCTCCTCCACCTGTACGCCGTCGCTTGTATGGTGGCCCTGGGAGCACTAGCCGGACTGGTGGTAGTGGTACGACGGGGGCTGCTGGGGGAGTTGTTAGACAAGGAAATTTGATTGGGGATGTGGGTTCTGGTATGGGAGATGGAAGTGGTAGCAAGGAAGGTGATGCAGGAGGTGCCCAGGGAGACCATGATACCGGGCATGTCGGTACTGGGGGGGGTGGTGGCAGTAGTAGTAGGGTGATGACCGGGGCCGTCGGAGGCATACCTGCACACCCCGCTGGAACAGGGCCATCCGGGGGTAGGGTTAGTAGTCGTACCCCGCGGACGCCAGTTCAGCCGACTCATGGTAGGGGTTGGAGTGGTTGGAGTGTGGCTCGTAGGCGCTCTGCGGGCCCTGGTGGGAGTCGTTAGAGCGGGTGTGGCGGTAGGATGCCGACGCGCTCCAGGGGTGGTGGTGGGAGGGCAGGAGCTGGTCCTGGTGGGAGCGCTACCACCTAAGCATATTCGGGGATTGTCTTTTTCTTTCTCTTAATTCACCTCTTTTTTCAACTATTATGACTTTTATTCTTCTTGTTTTCTATTACTCCATGGTGTTGTCCGCATGTAGTGGGGGGGACAGGGCAGTCTTTTCTCCCTTTTATACAAATCATACGACTAACTCAAACCTCCGAGTCACATCTAACTTAGCATAATTACCTTTTATAGAACTCTTATTATTATAAATACACTCTTTCTTTAATCTCACGATTTCGCTATATGAACTCTGAACACACTAACTCCATAGCACGACAGTGGTTATGATTTGGGAGTATGGCTTGGGCGTATGGCTTGGGCGTATGGTTTGGGCGTATGGCTTGGGCGTATGATTTGAGCTTAGGATTTGGGCGTATGGTCTGGGTGTATGGTTTGGGCGTATGATATGAGCGTATGATTTGGGCGTATGGTTTGGGTGTATGGTTTGGGCGTAAGATTTGAGTGTATGGCTTGGGGATATGGTTTGGGGGTTTGATTTGAGCGTATGGCTTGGGTGTATGATTTGGGCATATGGCACCAGAGGATGAATAAGGCTTATGAATTGGACATATGATTTGAACCTGTGAATAGAGTGTATGAATTGGGCTTATAAATTAGGCGTATGGCCTGCTGAGACAATATACGTTACTAGACTAGGCAACTCGGACGTCCAATCGGTGTTGTGAATTATTCTGATTCATATTGTATGAATCATTCCATTCAATTAAATGCCCGTATATCCTTTGAGGTATGTGGTTTTTGGTACACGTCCCTGGCATGAATGGACCGAACACCAGGGCGCTCCTTGCCACTGGGCTTTCAGCTCCTGTAACCCCGGCGGTGTTCAGTCCATTCATGCCAGGGACGTGCATATGCTCACACACTTACTCAATCATGTATCAAAAGAGGAATGTTCAACAAGGGAATAAACGAAACAGCAGGGCCCTGGGCAGAGAACATTCATTGACGGGGGGCTGTTCGGGGCATTGAACGGGGCGGGGGCCTGGACGGGGGCAGGGGCAGGGGTTGAAAAAAACAACCCCCTCCCCGGGCCATTGACCGGGGCAGAGCGGGGAATTGAGGTGGGGGCCGCGGGGTTCGGGGCCCAGGAGGCCCCGTAACCAACACTCCTCTAAGATCAATATACTTAACTCCTAACCCTAACAATTTGTTTTTGCAAGGTGTTAGGAATCTCTCTTGACCGGATCTGTTTGGAATTGATTCGATACAGGCGACACACCCTGCCCACTGAACTCCGCCTTCCCGAACAACCAGCAATTCTCCAACTACTTCCTGTTCAACTACTAACGCAACTCAAAATCCTGGTTTTAGCCCTCCAGAAAACTGATGTTTACAACATCTCTGAAACACGATACACAGGAACTCTCTGATTTTGAAATCAAGAATGTCGGAATGATTGGGTTCAAATACAGGCCGGAAGTGGGAAGATATTGTGTGCTGAGTGGTTGTCTCTTAGCAATGCTTGTAGCACTCGTTAAAATCAGGCACTGCAGCCAAGACAGTGTGCGGCGGTTGGCAGGCGTTCAGATGTTGAGCCCTGTGCACTCAGGCTGGCCCTCTGATACACACATTCTTGTTATGCTTCAGCTGAGAGAAGATGTGCAAGAGTATACATTGGTTGATATATGGACAATTGTTGGCCTGGCTCATCTCATTCCAGAGGCAGACCGGTGCTGGCTCGTCAACAGCGGCATCGACTTGAGAACGTGTAACAAGATTTATTGGTTATACAAACGGGAATATGTTGAATATTTGCAAAGGCGTGTATCGGGTCCCATGGCAAGCTATATGTATATAGTACTCGTATGAAGAAAATATATAATTAATACATGAGTTGAAAGTGGCAGTGATGACTACGCTCGGGAGATGGCATAGAACGTTGGGGGGCGCAGGGTTTATGCCAGGAGACTAGTGGCAGGAGAATAATAATCCGGAAGGCTTCCAGAAGGAGCTGGCAAATTGAAAGCGTCAGGATGCTGGGATATGGAGAACTGGGGGGGACATCAAGTCCGGATGCAAGGGATGGTTGCTGCGCAACCCAGGAACCAATAGCGGCATGCGGGCATTAGGGACGGACTCGGGACGCACAGGAAGCGTAAGGACAATGGAACAGAACTCTGGACGCACGTGACGCACTGGACGCCATGAGGGTGCATCTCATGCATGTGTTTTTTTGCTGATGGAATTCCGAGAAATCACTAATCACTTTGATAACAGGTAATTAAATATGCCACTTTCGCCTCTAGACACACCAAATCTAGGCCATTGCGGGAATTGAATTGGGCCCTTTAGATATTGTTGTTTGAAATCTGTCGCTAATCGCTAATGAAAGATGTCTCTCAAGCTTACAGAAGAATCTTTTACCTTATCACACTGCAATTGTTAAGATTGGCAATACTAACCAATTTATAATGCCAATTTCTGGCAATGACACTCGAGCGTTAATTCATCGGGGTCACGGAGCCAGCTCACCTAGAGGGCTTATGGCCCATTTACCTATAGCCAGCCATCTAGTACGATTTTATACATAGGGTTCAAAACGTGTGTGATACCAAGGCCGTTGCATCATGTAATGCATCCATTGAATACAGGTAGAGGGTGGATATATGGGAAATTATTCCTGGGATCGAGCATTCAATTCTGCTTCTGCTCTTCAGTTTTGCATTGTTTTGCGAGCAACAAATGAAGCCTTTGTTCATAATCATACGTCATTATCACCCCATTCCCCTGACCCCAGTGAATGCAGTATACCTTGGAATTGCTTTGAACTGAAATACAAGTTCTAAAAACTTCAACCTAAACAGAAATGGAACCTGGGACCTTTGATACATAGCCCTGTGTCCTGGTAGAATCGATGCATTAGATTATGCAACGGCCTTGGTATACATAGGGAAGCTTTGCACCATACTTCGAGACGGTGCGAACTGTTAACCGAGTTACAGGTTGGAGGAGTGCGGGAAAGTAGGTTATTTACCTAGAGTAGTGTGCCTCTAGAGTCTGGTGGGATTTGCAAACACACCTCCAAGGCAGCATTCACGCTTTGACAGTCTACAGTAGCTACAAGAATTTCGGACGGCAGAAAAATAGGCCCACACTTTTGCACCGCCCACCGGATAACGATGCCAGCTGTAACCCCACCGTCTAGTTTTACCACCCAAATTTTGGAAATAGACTGTTAGGTAAACGGGCCCTTAGACGGCAATAGAAATGCGAAATGAGAACAATTTCTTAACATACATTAAGCACAAACGTGCTATTTACGGAATAGATAAATGAAGAGGGAAACTGCAGCTAAAGACACCTTGAAAGAAAGCCTCCTCGGAAAAAGCGATGGGGCGAGAGAACGTATATATTGAACCGTCTTAACCAAAGCTAGAAGACCTTCTCTCCCCTACTCCAGCCACCTCAACTCTTGAGAAACATATGACGGTTCATCCCACTCAAGTAACCTTCTATATCCGTAGCCTTTAAAATTGCACTATCCGTACCCCGGGGTTATTTGTCGTCGGCGTTCGTCGGCCTCGACGTAACTGTTGTCCCAAGCTTTTCGTCAAGGTTGGTTTTTGGCAATTGCTCCCTCAATCCCATTGGGTCTGCGAATGGGATGAGTGACTCCGTGTATTTCCAGTCCCTTGAGTTTATCCTCTGGTCTAAACCACGATATAGTTGCGTAGCCAGCAAAGCCACCCTATTTTCTCTCTCCCCAGGGATTATGGGGTCTTGTTCGAACTCTGAATTCCGGAGCACATAACCTAAGGCTGTCTTGACAATAAAAAGAAACAAGAGAATGGCCGGGATAGCAATAAGGATCCGGACAGACAAGGTGTCAATATCTCCACTTTGAAGGAGGAATTGTGCGACACCAGCTTCCACCTCACCTCTCGGGCCTTCAGCAAGGTTTACCATTTGGCCATTAGCGTATGTGGTTGTGTCGCGCAGGATATTCTTACTGCTAACCCAACTGGCCAACACCAAACGCTCAAGGTCATCGAAGATACTGGATGAGCCCGCGTCTAGAATGAAGGAAGGACCTTGAGTATAGGAAGCCGATTTTAGTGCAGCTGACCCTACGACCCAACCCACGCTGACCACACGTGGGACGTCAAACTCGGCCGGGAAAACACTCTCGGCCCAGAGCTTGTGCAGTTTTAAACCAGGCAATGTATTTAACTTGAAGCCATCAACACTTTTGCCATTAAGATGCCACTTTTTAGCTTCCCAGCAACTGAGAGCTGGCCGCCCGCCGCGAACCTGATATGGAACGGATTCGTTATTCCGACTCTTGTCGGTATTATACCATGGGTCGATCCCAGGGGTGTAGCTATAGAGGCCGGCAGTGTTAACAATCATCGCGTATGAAACGTTGGAGGATCCCCCAGAGTCCGGATTGGTCTGGAAATACACCACTGGAGACACCCGTTGTTGGCGTTTGACCTCAAATGTGTCGTTTCCACCGAAGAGCCTGTAGGTATCTCCTTCGTCGGTAGAGCTCAGGAGCCATGTATCATCTATGCGGCATGAACCTTCAACCTCGAGATTCAAGTTGGGATCACTCAGAAGCCCCATATCCATCCCGGTAACATTATAGGTGTAGTCTAATCGCCCCAAACCGCCACCCGCCAGGACAAGTAATACTCGTTTGCGCATTTCAAGATCTGAAGCGTCGGTAGCTCCGAGTGCCCGAAGTGCTGGAGGGACTTTCAACGAAGCAATTTTAGACAATCCAAAGCCGTTGTCGTCATTTCGTGAGTAGAATGCGACGTCGGGGTAGAAGATAACATCTTTATGCACGGGAGCGACGTTTCCCATCGAGAGTTGTAAGGGCACTAAAATACCCGCGGCGGCATTTCCAACGGTCATAGCCAAGGCAATAAATGCAAACAGGAGGCCCCACCAAAGATTTCTTACCCCGCACTTTGGGTTAGAATCCAAGTAGCCCTTGGGAGGACAGTTCTGCTTCTCTTGAATCAACGGTGCGCTCTCGCTCGTGAGGCCCATGTCGTTCAAGTCGGTCTTCGGAGCCTGGCCGGTAACTGCTGGAAGGGGCTGGACTCCTTTGTCTTCCGGATCTGAGGAGGCCTCTCTACGTTTGCCCCACATGAACTGTATCAATCTTATGCAGTAGGATACCATTAACTTCGTCGCATTCATCGATTCCCCGGAGTTCCAAAGTGCAACTAAGGCACCCCGACGGTTTGGATCACCCAGCGTGGGCCAGAATGCCATTATAATGGCTAGGATCAAGTTCCATCCTATACTAAAAATCAGGATCATCAGGATGGTATACCCCGAGGAGATTAAAACGGAGGCACTTTTGGTAACGGCGAGGGCCGGGATCCCGCCTGAATCTGTCGGCATCAAGAAAAAAGCTTTGGCGCCTGTGAGATAGGTATGCTTCGGGGCCGTGGCCCAAATTTCCATGATGAGGGGGTGCAGTGCTGCCGCAAGGAGATCCTTGCTATTCTAATAAGCTTAACAAGTACTTCTTTCAAGGGGGTAGCCCGATACATACCAGGGTGTGCGCAGTATCGCCGACAAAATCCGCAGGGAGTTCAATATTCAAGCACGAATGGATAGTGCGCTTCAGTCTAGAAGATTTCCGGGGCTGATCCAGCTCTAGAAGAGGGACGGAAGGGGAGTATGCTCTGATATTCCAGTGAGGGTGGCCTGAGAAATAACCCATGGGCCAAAACCATTAGCGCAAATCTAGGATTCACACAAACAGGTTCAAGCTCTCCCACATGACTAGCAGTTTGAACAAGGGCGCCCACCTCTTGCATAACCTTTTCTTTCACGAAGGCAACCCGGAACGTGAAGCCATTGGAATAATTTTGTTGGTTTCAACGTACCATGGATCCCAATTGGTCAAACCCCGCACTGATCCCGCATGGCTGAAAGTGAGCATCCTATTCATGCCCGAGGTGGGGTAGGACGCTTTCTTTCTGGTGGAACTTGGGGGCTAGGCATCAGGCAGGCTTGGCGCAGAGTACCCCGTTCTCCCGGGGCTTACCCCACCAGGTTCTCTAGGAACCTGGGCGTTCTTGGATGATACCAGGACCTAAACAAAAAATGGCGAATTTTGGCCGTGTGCAGCAGCAGCAGTGTCCAGGAAATTCCGTTCGATTACAAGTTGGCTTGAACACTACAATATCTTTGCATGAGGACTCCTGCCTACCGATAGTGGTGCAAAGTTGGAGAAATTCTATGAAAGCTTTTCGCTTTGCTAGCACAATGAGCTCCACGGCATAGCGAGCGCCCGTCATTGCGAGCCATATGCAGGTTTGGCCAATACAATTGGTTGACCTCCAGTCAAAATTGGAATTGTGGCTGGTATTTGTGTGGATAGCCTGCTATGACAGGCGCTGGCTTTAACCTAGTTTTCATTCCTTCCATATATCCACTTCGTGATATTGTGGAAAACGTTACGTTCTTGAAAATCTTAGTTTGAAATTGCTCCTAGGATTTAGAATTCCCGGGTACTCTGCCACCCATCAGGTGGCGAATCAGGGCGTTCAAGAGATGCAGATAGGAAGAATGAGTAGCTTTGACCAGAAAGAAAAATAAACCTCGGCATTATAGGAGGGAAAAAGTAAAGAAAGAAAATTTTCATTTTGCCTGTACCTATTGTGGTAGATATGATATGAGGACACAATCTTCTCACGGCTCACATTCCAGCACCAAACTCGGTCTGGGAAATACCAATTGTGCATCTAATATTAAAATCGTAGGAGGTACCGGCAGTTCAATTGTGATGCGGAGCCCTCCCTCAGCAGAGCTCTAGGCGCTGAGGACGGCATGTATCCAAGTTCTACAAGGATCTCCTCAGCTTGTGCCGGTCTAGCTAGCCTGCTTAAAAATTGAGTAAAATAGGCGCGGTGGAGGGAGCGAAAGATCTCTAACGTAGTGAATTCTGAGTTTCAGATTTCATATGTCTTGTGCAGTGGCGGAGTCTCTGTTTGCTTCATTCAAATTTGAGCAAGATCAACACAATCAAGTCTCCTTGCTGTATTCTACGGGAGAGCGAGCTAATTGAGACAATGCCATACGAATAATCGCTGTCCTATAAAATTCCATTAAGAAGGGTTGCCTCGCTGTGTTCTACGGCAGCTTGGCTGTGGGTCACTGAACCCGAGTGGGGGCCTGTTGTCGCGTGTATTACCGTAAATTCTTTTACGATTTGCCATCTGAGGACCCCCTGAGACCGAGTCACTAGCCCAAGATAGGTTTAGTTTGGAAAGCTGAGATGATCAAACAAGGCCAAAGCACTCAGGCTATACCATGTCATGAAAGTACTAATCCATCTCAAGAAACTGTGTCTCTGAATCCCGAGATTTGCGACCTAACTGAGATGCCGAATGGCCAAAGTTTTTACTGTACCACCTCTTCCTGAGATGGCAAATCGTAAAAGAATTTACCGTACTCGAGTACGAGTAAAGGCACTAACTCACACACCCCACTCCAAGGACCCATTCGGATACCGAGAGATTTGGAATCTAATATGATGATACAACTGGGAGCGGAAGGAGTGCGGGGATTAGCCAGGGTGGCAGGTTCAGCTCATCCTAGGCGCCAAGACCTTCTGATTAAATCACGCGCAGCCCGTGAAACCATTACCACTCATATGGCTACTTCTACTTGTAGCACTGTGTTTCTACGGGTGCGATAAATCCTAGCCCATCACACAAGCCTCGCACTCGCCATCCCACCTGCTACCTACCAAAACCCCAAGCACCGCCGGAATAACCCCAGCCATTACACATCTATCATCCATAACCACTAACAGCCTCGGTGGCCGACGTTACCCAGCTACCCTCTTGTAGGGGCCACGACTCGGAACACCGTCAGCAGTGATAATATCATGGATTTCAAGTCCAGGTATACCAAGCTTTCCTACCCGGTATGGCAGAAGCTCTCCAACTATACTCTATTTGGCCACTGCGATTGCGAACGAGATTCACCACCCCCCCAACCAGTAGCCCGCCGTCCCAGGTTAACCCAATGCACACGGCGCTAATGACCGGCGCTATATTCAGCCCTGATATGATAGATACTAGAATCATACTACCCGCACTAACCACCATCCGACTCGGTTGCACTAGTCGATCATAAAATATCACAACATCGAACTAATTCGAACCGTAATAGTACCCTCATTCTAACAATATTATAATATTATTAAGAAAGAAAAGAGAGCGATAAAGAAAAGAAACTCTATCATCCCCCTCCTCCCTTCCAATTCACTAGTAAACAGAGTCCTACAGCGTGGTGGGTTCTCTAGCCCCTCTTCCCCTAACCTGTATAAAAGAATCCCTGGTACCGAAGTTGAAAGACTCCCTCTTGCTTTTCCCTGACCCGGTCACGTCACGACTAAGAAAGAACTCTGTTAGTGCCATATAAACTGTTGGCAAACCATCCCGCGAGGCTCTTTGCTGACGATTTAGTGAGGCGTGATAGAGGCGGCACAATCTAGTGCAGGTGTGCCGACGAGACGCCGAGGTGGACGTGCTTGCTTATCAGACGTCGCTAGCTAATAGCTACTTAAGTATGATAGTAAACACTCTCCTACCCGTAAAAATTGGGAAGGCACAGAATACGCTAGCGAGGGTAAAAAAGGTGTGGCAAATCGTGATACCTTTTAGAGGAAATTAAACTGCTAAAAGAGACGAAATTCTGGGGCTTGGTTGGCGACAATGAAAAATATTACGACCCTTTGAAGCAATTTCTCTTCCAGCGGCCCTTTATTACCCTTGCTAGCGTATTCTGTGTTTTCCCAATTTTTACGGTAGTACATGCGGAACGCTAATCGTCAGTTCATGTCCTAGAGTGCCCACTCGTCCACACTCCAGTGCTCCTCCATACTATCGCGCTCCCTGTTACCTGTTCTACTCGATACCGCTAATGCAACGTTCCACTATCGAGATTATCGTGCCACCAAGGCGCACTACCTGGGCGTTGGCATCCAGCAGTCGTAACACCACTTTTATAGGGGTCCTATCATCTCCAGATATCCCGATAAGATTTCTTAAATGATTTCTAGACCGGTATGTTTCATGCTATCGAATCGATCGCACGACAAATGGGAACAGTGAGGGATATGAGAGACTTTTGTTCTAGCCCTGCCTTACCCGTTCTCCATATTGCCACCTATAGCTGGATGGCTAGCGGGAATCTGCTAAGTATATTGTCACATCATCCGTTTAGCCTATCATTCATGATAGTCAGTCTCGTATCCTGATATGGTCTTTAGATAGTTCACAATGGCCTCGAGAATCTTTATGCTATCGAGCACTGCTTTTCCTCCATCTAAAAATAACACGGTATATGTGGCTGATCTATGATTTAGACAAGACGGTAGGGGGGGGGACAAAATGTAGAGGGGAAAACCTGTACAAAAAGACAACAAGGAGCAAGGAAGGATTTATAGGCAGGGGGGAAATAAATAGGGTAGGAGTACCGTATAATCTGGCAAAAGTTGGAATGGAGCTAAAGTCTCGCTAAAGGGGGGCGGTGGCAAAAGGGTTAAGCGAGTATAAAATTCTAAGGTGATACAGAGCGAGTGATAGTACATGATGGTGTGGCAACTGTCAGATACGATTATCATACTCCAATTCCTCGGGCTCACAGTCAAATCCACACACATTGGTAGGATCCAACTCCCTAGTGTGATTTTCGCTTCTCCAATCACCGACCTGCAATTGTAAGATTCCTTTTACTCGCAACTCATGATCCTGTGTCCCATCCACCGGGAGTGACATTCCTACTCTCCGGAATTCCTCAACAACTATTTGTTTCTTCTCCGCACAGAACTAGTAGTAGCAGTAGTAGTAAACTGTATTAGCAATTATTTTCTTCAATGTATTATAAAATAAAAAGGTCTCATGTCCTCATACCTTTTCCCAGGTCGCTCCCACCACATGTGTCATGATAATTCTTCTTTTTCCAATAGCTGAGTGTGAAGAATCGTCAAGAGCATCTAGAGCTTGTTGACCCATTGATTTCAGAATAATATCCATCCCATTCCTGATCAGCTCCTTCAGCGGTTTTTTTACAGAAACATCAAGAACCTGAATTAATCCAGTGCATCCTGCAGGTATAAGAGATGGGGTAATATCATGATCCCTTAATGTAGCTAGAACCTCTGGGGAATGATGAAAGTGGGCAGCATCTAAAGCAAGAATCGATGGCAGAGGCTTGCGATTAGGAAGGGTTTGCAGTAAAGAAGGACCACCATTCCACATACTAGAGCCATGTGGATGAAATGCAGGAACATGAAGCTCATTAATCCACCTCACTGTGGTCTGCGTATTGGCATATCCTTTTGAGTTAAACCATACACTAACCCTGGGATCATATTGCTGTTTTTCGCTTCCATAGTATCGCTGCTGTCTTATAGGATCCTCTGTACCACGAAATATGATAACAGGCTTGACTCTTCCTACACCATCTGCAAATGCTATCAGAACAAGGGTTGCTTGCCGCTTGTCCCAACCAGCCTTTTCAGATTTAGCCCATATTGTCTTATCACCTTGATGAGAGTAGGTCCTTCCTGTGAGATATTCGAAGGGCAGTGGTGTTTGGTCCATATTGGCAATACGAGCAAGACCAAACCGGCCAACCTCATACCTGTAGTCCCCTATGCGGAGCTGTGAATTTCGACGATTAAACTGCAACCAGTTCACAATCAGATGTTGGTAATGGGCTGGAACATACTGGGCCTTATTGGTTGTTGCCCGGAGTGATATGTTCTACCGGAAAAGGAACCTGTTAAACCAGCTAGTGGAAAACTTGAACTCTTGCACTCCCGGGTCACGATCGGGGTAGCTCTCCCTAAAAGCCAATTTACTTGCAAGCAGAAACCATATGCGCCGTACTACTAGTCCTTCTTTTCTTCTTTCACTGAAGCGTGCATATAGACGAGCCTCCATTTCCGGAAATTTACAAATATCTATTCCCAACCGTTGAGATGACCGACCATGAGTTCTAGTGTGGAGAATTTTCTCTTCATTTCTTCTCCAGTCAGATATCGTACTTGTAGGAATCTAATCCAAGTTAACTTAACTGACCTTCCAAAGACTACTGATATTAGACCCTGTTTGGATATAATGGTCCCGGTCCGTTCTCCCATCCAAATCACACGTTTTCTTCCGTTTTAAAGAGGAACAAGATCTTCAAAGGAGAAACTATCATCTACTAGTAATGGAACGGTCCCATTTTTGTCAAACAGGTGCTTGTAGTCCTTAAGCGAATTGATCTTCTACTTACCTTATACTGAAGAGAGACCTCTGGCAGAGTTACCGGACGCTGATATTCCACACCTTGTTTCTCATCTGCAACCAATCCATATTTCCAGTATTCAAGTACATCAAGCTTTTCCTCATGAGAGAGTGTTTTAATTGACCATTTGAGTGGCGCACGGAAGGCTTGAGGTATTTGGCTTGCTCGTTGAGGGTTTGGTCCTGGCTTGGATCTCATGCTGGGGACTGGCAAACCATCAGATTCATCTGAAGCCAGAGTGATAGGTGTAGACTCTGCGAATATTTGATCTTCCATTGACATTATTAAAAACTTGTAGGTGAATATAATCGTAGGGTCAAGTAAGCTCTCGGGTCAAAATCTACTTCCAAAAAGTACAAATTGCACTCGATTTTCAGCTCCATAGTTTTCAACTTATCTATTTATGGACGAATGTCATCCCTCTTCTTCTCGCACCTTTTACTTTGTTCACGAAGCTTCTTTTCTCTCTGATCATGTACTGCTGGTGGTATTGGTCGGGTGTTCAATAGGGTTGCGTACGTTGAATCATACGGTGCCAAATACTTGCCGAACCCGCAGTTGCCACACCTTCTACCTAAGCGAACCTCAGCTCCATTCCGTCTTTTGCCAGATTATACGGTAGGACTACAACTTATTTACTGAGCGCTCCTACAACAACAGAAATATTTCAGCCCACCGACCACAGTCGTCTATACTTTGTAAAAAAAACTTATAAATCTTCATTCTGTTGAAGAACACCGGCGATCACTCCATGCTGATGTATTTTCCTTTGTACCCTTTCGCATGTTATTGCTTGTCTGGTGTTAGTTCCCTTTGTCACTCATTAACAATCAAGAGAAGGAGCGGATATACCTTCATTGTACAGTCGCACCTCGCTGTCCCGGACTTCGCTCTACCGGATGCTTCGCTGTCCCGGAAAGTTTTTAGAGATTTATTCTGGCTACATAGAAATACACCCCACTGTCCCGGATTTTGCATGTTTCCGGACCGGATGGAAATGTGAAAGTTTCTAACCCCTGCCCACATAGAGAATATATTCGCAGTCCCAGATATCTTCCTTCTACTAGCCTAATTTCACTACCTATATCACAGCTGCTGAGCGGCACGATTGATATTCCCGGTGGTCCATCTGGTGGGAACACGGGATAAATGTTCATCTTGCTCCTTCCCATTCCCTTCCTCATCCGAGTTTCTGAGATGGATTTCTTTTTTCTCTCCCGTAGGTGAGCTTCGCCAGTGGCATTTTGAGAGCGAACCCTGTGTATTCAGTATTGACTGTGTTCCGATTTCAACTTTTTTTTCCTGATCTTCTATGCTCTACTCTACCCCTCATCCAAACCTCATCTGGAAACTCAGTTATCACTCGCTTTTCAGTTTTTGTAAACACCTTTTTCATCTACCATTTCACTCTCCCGGATGTTTCGCTGTCCCGGATGGTCTGCCCCGGATTTTGACCATCCGGGACAGCGAGGTGCGACTCTATACTATAGGATGATTCGGATGTATGGCCGGTAATGGCCGGACAAGGAACCGGAGACACAAACCGGAGTGGAAGGCGGAGGAGAAACCGGGGAATAGGCCAGAATGGCTGACGGAAAAGGGACTGGAACTGTATTTGCCCTGGGTATCTCCGGATGGATTTCCGGGAGAGAACATGGTAGAAAAATCTCTTTCTATTGTCTATCTAAACCCTATACTCCACCATAGTTAGACAAGTAAGCAAGATAGCTACGCCTCCGATCAATATACTCACGCTTCTCTCTTGACTTCTTTATACTTCTTCATCTAGCCAGCGCTCTCTTCTCCATCCAGATCTCACAATAATACATTCGACCAAGTTAGACAGGGGCTCGCAATCGGGGGCGATCACATATATGCATCCCCATCCCGTAGGATATCCTTCGCCCCCAAGGGGGGGTACGGAAGGACAAGCTCCATGAGTGGTATGGTGGGAAAGGGAAGGGGTGGCGGTGATTTACGCTAGGCGGTCTCCTAGGTCTCAAACTGCACCGTAGGTTACGGCTTTGTGAGGCTGTGGTGGGGCCTTCATACGATACTCCGATGGCCCGACCATGACACCCACCAGAGAGGCCTTTTGCTGTTATTACCTGGTTTACCGGGGTTCACCTCTTCCCGCCCGAGTAGGATTTTCGCCACCCCCTCACCACCATACCAAGGTATACGAGAGCGGCGTTCCCCCATAATAATCTGGCTTGTCGGGGCGACCTCTTCCCGCTCGAGCAGAACCCTCACCACCTCTTCATACTCTTCTCTGCAGCCCACGAAAGCGGAGTGCGCTCCCAAATACATCCTTCATTGACATATACCATTCTGTCTATCAAAGCGGCAACAATCTCAACAATCCCGAGGAACGAGGCGTGTAGTCCATTAAAAAGGACACTCGTATCAAAACTAAATCCCGCGAGCTCTTCCAAAAGAAGTGCTGCTGATATGGCCATCGTGTTCCCTAAAAGGTTCCAGGGCAAGTGACCTGGCTGACTCCGACATTGCCCTTTTCTCCTACACTCCCCAGCTTATAGAACAATATTTTAGAAAGCGCTTGCCAAAGATGTCGGGAGGGGATTGGGTGACCCCGACCGGTTGGGTATTCAGATAAGTCAAGCAGGTCTCTGCTATTGCTGAGTGAGGTTTACCGAAAATATTGGGATTGGCAGAAAGGCATTCTTTGAGAGTAAACTTGATCGGTCGCACTCTGGATGATTCCTTACCGACAGTAACTCCAAGCCATCTGTCATTTTGTTGAATCTTTCTTGTCTACGATATATTGTCGATTACTGAATGATTGCTTCGATATTTAAGGAACTAAGTAGAAGCCCAAATATATATATTAGCTGATATCGACGGGATGGGATTCTCACCATGGCGGCTATGCACATTTCCGATGTTCTTCCTGCAATCTTCTCCCGAATATTTCCCTCTGGACTCTCTTCCATCGCATCAGGTGTTTCACCTTAGCTCAGTCTGACAGGAAGGGACAGTGTTCTCAGTCGTCCAGTCCGTCCGTCTTCGGAGTAGGACGGGACGGACTACGGCTCATAGTCCGTCTTTTTTGGGGTGCTAGGACGGACTACGCCCGGGAAGGTTAGGACCGA
>Ga0307509_10001901_pt1 | contig 34496 bp, 39 predicted proteins | sample 10_EM_MG_FD_202245 | JGI IMG/M metagenome (GOLD analysis project Ga0307509, IMG submission 202245) | Populus trichocarpa ectomycorrhiza microbial communities from riparian zone in the Pacific Northwest, United States - 10_EM | ecosystem: Host-associated > Plants > Roots > Unclassified | place...
CCTCCACTTCCTCCTCCTCCTCCTCCTCTTCCACTTCCTCCTCTGCCACTGCTACTGCCACCCCGTCTTCACCAAACCCCGTCTTCGCCCCTCGCCCCCTCCGCCTCCCACAATTCCGACACCCGCGCCCGCTCCTCCTCCTAGACCAATTCCCGCTCCCGCGAACCCCTAGTCCGCTTACTTCCCCCGCGCCACCAGCACGCATCCCGTCCTCGTCGTCCTCGTCACCGAAGCTCGCACGTAGCTTTCTGGCTTCTTCGCCTTCGCCCCCTGCTGTTGGGGGAGGGGGGGAGCTGGGGAGAGATGTGCTGGAGGAGTTGTTCAAGATTATTAGGAGCGTGCCTGGGAGTCCGCCCGCTGGGGCTGGGGCTGGGACTGGGGGGTTACAGGTTCATCGGAGGCAGGGAAGTGCAGGGGGGAGAGGAAGTCCGGCAGCGGGGGCAGGAGGGAGGGAGTGTGGGTTTCGTAAGTTTACTCTGCAGTTCTCCAACTGATTTGGATGAGATTGATTGGCGCTAATGAAATCAAATGGAATGAATTTACAGCATCGTCCCCCGTCTCGAGAACTACCATGCGTAATCCCATTATTTTTAATTCCCAGTTTGACGGGGAGTCGGCTTGATCACTTGTCCTAATGGCCGGTATATCCCACTCAATCGGTCAACGTATTTACGATTAGCTAGCTAGCTAGCTAATCAAGAAAATGAGGTGGATATTCAGGGGCATTTTTTTATTTTTTTCATACTATTCATGGAGTTGATTTTTTTCTTTTCATACAACTTCTCGCTTTTGTCTACACACGTCGGCGGTTTGGAGTTCATTGTTTTCTTCCCGCTTGGCTATACTTTACCTACCTGCCTGCCTCCTCAATCTCTTGTCGTTGTTTCTTCTGTCTGCTAGAGCAGTATGGTGGACGAACGAGCGAATGGCCATCTCGTTTTTAATCTTCTCGCTTCATACTTTCGTTCCGTACTTTGTTTCTTGCATTCGCGTGGATACCCCACATCACTATCAATCATGTCGTGTGGCCGCGAGTGAGTATGTCTGTTCGTTTGGAATGTAGAGAAAATTTATCGCTTGGCCCTTTTACTATTTTTTTTCTTGCCATAATATATAAAGCTGCTGTCGTCATGGAGCGTCACTCTGAAATTGGAATTATGGGGTGGGGTGCTGGATAATACAAATTGATTCGATTCATCACACTTGTAGGCTTGACTTTATAACTGGCGGGTGCGAGGAGCGGAATGCAGAGTTGGGGTGCTTGGGTTTGGATGGATGGGGTTGGTGGAGCTGTCAGAGTGGTGGGTGCGATCGAGAAGAAGGGGATATATTGTCAACCCCCATTGGAGAGCCATCATAGGTTAGATTGCGAGTAAACGATTGCCTAGTGAACATTCACGAGGGTTCAATAGCCGGGGGTTCGGGTGTATTGGAATGGATCCATCCCCTGTCAAAATCGTTGTACCTTATCGAGGACATTGCTTGTAGCAGGGGATATGGCTTTGGCCACTAGTGTCTCCAACTTTCTATATGTATGGGGAAGCTGCATTCTTGCCTGCCTTTGCTTCCTTTGCTTGTTAAGGTCCATTGAAGCCTGTTCTTGAGGAATCCTTGCGTGTGGCCTTCGGTGCAGCAGCCTCCTCACCGAAGCGCTGACTAGTGGGATAGCATTAATGGCCTAAATGGAGTTCCTGTGAAGCCCCACAGAATAAAAGCTTCCGTGAAAGCAATCCTGCAAGCATATTACCAATTGCAGCGTGCTTGTTCTGGTTCGCCTCAGTTTCCTTATTGTTCAAATCACAAGCTTCCGTTAAGCTTGCATGTGTCCTCTTATGCCATCCGTTAGCCTTGGGGAAATGCTCGCCGAGAGTGAAGCACCAAGGACTGACATATCCTCGGCTCGGGCGAGACTGATGCAAGTTTGTAATGATGAATTCACCATAATCCCAATTTGTAACAAGCAGTTACTTGAGAGTTAGCCTAGCTTTAGCAATTCTCTGGACAAATGCAGGATATTTCGTTTCGGGACTGTCAATGGTAGCCTCGGTGAGTTGACAGCTGGGACACTTAATGTCAATGACTTCCGATCATCACTCCGCTATTCTTTGAGTCCAGTGGATAACCCGCAATTGCATCATTGTATTTTGGCGGCTGGTATCGGGCTATAGTCCTTCAGCCAACAGGGGTATTTATCCTCTTACAATATGCACGGGATACCGACGTGTGGTGCGTCACGCCCCAAAAAGGCTCAGGATTGCACGAGAACCTTGGATGCCGTATCACCAAGTCGGAGAGCGAGCTAGAGAATGACAGTTGGATTTAGAACCACAAAGGGCCCTTATACACAAAATGTTAGCCTCGTTGAATTAATCTTAACACCACGCGTTACTATGCTCAAACCCCTATGTTTGCCTTTAAAATAAAAAAGAATAAAAAAGGAGGGTATCAGACGGTACAGCGGCTAACCGCTGATCTGTTTCATGGCTGGTGTTTGTGAGCATAGGGCAAGCGACATGAAGACCTTGCCCTTTCCTGGCCCCAGCTTCATCATCATGTAAAATAGTGAAGGGGGAGTGCAGCGAGGCGTCTGATGCGAGGAGAGTTTGAACTCACTTGAAAGCCCAGCACCCGTCACCAGACTCACCAATAGATCCCGCTCGATTGCTATCACACAACATCCGTCAGTTTTCATTACAACTGGATTGCCCGGTGGAGAAGGCAGATGTTGTGCCGGTAAATCTGTTGTCTTCCGATGCATTTTTGTTTGCAGATTGAGGGGAAGCTCGCTGAGATCGTGGAGGTGCGTGGGTATGTATGTATGCTATAGTCTGGGGTTCCGATAAATATAGACTTTCCTAGCTGGCGGTGGTGGGCTGGGGCCTGGCTGGCAGTTGGTGGTTGGATGTTAATCAGCAGATAGAATCCTAATCAGTTGGATGGGGAGTTGAATGGGATCAGGAACGTTGCCCCTTTCAATCTTGGCAAGGGCGCAGGTTGCGGAGATGAATTGATGTCGTGGGCTGGACAGTATCATACTAGTACCGCAGTTTAAAACCGCCTTACCATGGTCTGCTGCTTGGCGGGGGAATTTGACAGCATAGAGGTAGTCTGACACCCAATTCGGTGCCATAAGAATCATACAGTGCAATACAGCCCCGTAGTTAATCACCACGCACTGCCGTATCACAGTGGAAGGCTGTATTGACCACGGCACATTCATTTCATCTCTTGGCTCTTGTTACAAGCATGTATGATACCGTACTGTACAGTAGCAGCCCTCATTTCCTACGACGCATAGAGTTATGGGCAGATGCCGGGCTGCATCTGCATGGCGGAACTTTTCACTAATACTGAACTCGATCCGTGTCCCCGTTGCAGATTATCGACAGATAAGGCAATCCAATAGACAGCAGGCCAAGGACTGCTCGTGTGCTGTAACTCCCCTACTCGAGTAGTTGCTGTTCAATTGTTACCTGGCGATGCAGTGGGGATGAATTCGATATATTTTACCCTAGCTAAGCCAGTCCTGCAGTAGGGGAAGAACGAACTAGATCCCTTTTTATTCTAGCCCTGCGAGGCTTCCCCGCCCTTCGGCTTGTCCCTTTCTTATTCCTCCGCTCCTTTCATATTTTTCCTTCACCACCCTCTTCCTCTTCTTCGCCTCACCCCGCCTCACCCCGCCTCAGCCTTATTCACAGCTCAGTTCCCTCACTAGAACTCGGCCCTGCAACAAAGAGACTTGAAATAAATAAGTAGAGAAGTAGATAAATAGATACTTTCCCATCTGTAAGGACGAGCCCTGAGCCCCCCCCCCCCCCCTCAATTGTTATCTTTTTCATTTCCCCATTCTTCCTCCCCCCTCCCGATCAATTCCTCGCCTTTGCTCTTTTCCCCTATTCAGATTACACTTGCTCCGGAAGCTTGCTTATCCCGAATCACTTTCAGATTGTCACAATCCTACATCACATTGCAAGATGACGTCTCAGATTATCCAAGCTTCACAAAAGCACCCTAAACCTGAAGATAGAACATTTGCTTATGGAACTGCCGGAGTAAGCTCTGTCTGCCACTTGTGGAGCTTTTCGGGGGTAGTTGCTTACTTGTTATGCCTTCCTGATGTAGTTCCGAATGAAAGCGTATGCCTTCCCCCAAAACCCCCCTGCTTTCTTATCTGTTTTCAGTCACTAAATGGTGATGGGAATATAGGAATTTGCTTGATTCTGTTGTTTTCCGTGTTGGCCTTCTCGCTGCTCTCCGTTCACAGAAGTTGAATGGAAAGACCATTGGCGTCATGATTACTGCTTCTCACAACGTCCCCGAGGACAATGGAGTAAAGCTGGTTGATCCTATGGTGGGTCACGGCCATTGGGTATCTGGTTTATTGCATAACTAATATGCATTTCACTCACCAGGGCGAAATGCTTGAAGCTTCATGGGAAGCCTACGCCACAAGCCTAGCAAACGCTCAGAATGAAGAAGAGCTCGTGGCTTGTTATGAGCATTTGATATCTTCCTTGAAGATCAATGCATCTACCCCAGCTCACGTCATTCTCGCCAGGGATACTCGCGAATCCGGACCCGCTCTTGTTACTGCTTTGATCGACGCCCTCACCTCCATTGGTGCTAAATACGATGACTATGGGATCCTAACCACACCCCAGTTACATTACCTTGTCCGCTGTCTGAATACCCAACACCCCCCGCATAGTGAGCCCTACGGAGAGCCAACCGAGGAGGGGTACTACAAAAAGATTGGAAGTGCCTATGCAAAGTTGCTGCAAGGCAAGCCCAGACCCGGACCAATTACTGTAGACTGTGCGAATGGGGTTGGTGCACCAAAACTCAAGGCTCTTGCCGAGTACATTGGAAAGGAAATCTTTGATGTCAAGATTGTCAACGATCTTGTCGACCAGCCCTCAAAGCTGAATTACCAAGTTAGTCTGCCCAACAGCCTGTCTGCCGGCTCTGGTAGTGAATGTACTCACATTCAGTTAGTGTGGTGCCGATTTCGTAAAAACCCAGCAACGACTCCCACCTGCCTCTCAGGTTTCTCCGCTGGCTCGCTGTGCGTCCCTTGACGGTGATGCTGATAGGCTAATATACTACTTCTCCGATTCTGACGGCACTTTCCGTCTACTCGACGGGGACAAAATCGCTACTCTGGTGGCTTCGTTTATCACCGACCTTGTAAAATCAGCCGGTATTTCGGACCTCAAGGTCGGCGTTGTTCAGACTGCGTACGCAAACGGTTCCTCAACAGCCTACATCACCAAGACTCTCGGTTTGCCAGTTATTTGCACACCTACCGGTGTTAAGCATCTTCACCATGCAGCCACTAAGTTTGACTGTGGTGTTTACTTCGAGGCTAACGGACATGGGACTGTGGTTTTCTCCCACGCAGCCCATACAACCATTGCTTCGCACTCACCAGAATCACCTGCTCAAGCCAGTGCCCTCGAAAACCTCTGTGCCCTCATAGATTTGATCAACGAGGCTGTGGGAGATGCCTTGTCCGACCTTCTCCTTGTAGAGGTCATTCTAGCACACAAGCGCTGGGGCCCAAAGGAGTGGGACTCGACCTATACTGATCTGCCCAATCGCTTGGTCCGTGTCGAGGTCAAGGATAGAACTGTCTTTAAGACGACTGATGCCGAGCGAAAACTTGTGGAACCAGTGGGAGTGCAAGAGAAGATTGATTCTCTTGTTGGGAAGTACAAACAAGGAAGGGCTTTCGCTAGAGCCTCCGGGACAGAGGATGCCGTAAGGGTATATTCTGAAGCTGCGGAAAGGGGCGAGGCAGAGGAGCTCGCGAGACTAGTCGCCGACGTCGTGGTACAGTTCTAAAGGGAGCATGAATGGATGGGTGTAAATGTGCAGGAGACACATTAAAAGCCTTTATTCGCTATTCCGGGGAGCCTGATGTTGACGATGCCCCTTTTCTGCCATCATGTTGCGCGATTCCTGTTTGTTTTTAGTACCATTACCACAAAAATGAAATCTGGGAAGAAATAAGGTGAAGATCTACTTTCGTTGATATATATTGTGCTACCGCATGCGATTACAGCTTGATGCCTCGGGGCTCGAGTGATCCAGGAATACAGCACCGGTGTGTGTGTAGTAGCAGGCCGAGTGCAATCTTATGGTTAGACCCGTACTTGTACCCTGAAAGAAAACGGGACCCAGCGCCATACTCCACGGTATTCAACAACTCACCATTACAAATATTGAAGATTTCCAACCCCCATACCATGTCACTCATTCCATTCACCCATTCGTCTGTTCACCCATTTGTACCCCCCCACAATATGTCAAACAACTCCATCCCTCGGCCCTCGGCCCGATCAATACTGCACCGTACGGTGAGGAACTCCTAACCGGGGGAGGCGGACATTCATCCCAGCTTAGTAAGGATATGTTGATATGCTAAGAGTGGCCAGTAAACGGGCTAGTGTCTTGGCAAAATGGCTATCAACAAATATCCCGCCAAAAAAATTAACAGCAATTGGCATGTCCCGGACATTGCCCTGCTCCTGCCAAAATTCTGCCCCACCCCATCATCATCACACTACCGAAGCCCAATATCATAATATAATAGCTTCATGAAAGTCCGAGACATATTCCCATTTCCTCTCCATTAACATGTAGATGATGGTCATCCGCTCTGCCGCCTAATATACGGTAGCCATAATTTCGACAGCGGTAGGGCCTTCGGTGGTCTAAGAAAGATAATATTACTTTCTTTCTTCGCCAAAGTGCTCCGGCTGCAGATGGCCTTTCTTCACCATAATATTATGATACCATAGCCCATCCACGCACAACATACCGGTAGTCTGCCGGTGTCACGCCGTCCCGATCAGTTCATTCATCTATGATAGCACGATAAACAACCCCGCCCCCTCCCCGTTCCAACGGAACAACCCGCGGCGGCTCAAAAACAAGCTTTTTTGGTAATTTCCCCGTTCGAGAATCCGTGTAACCACACTTTCGCCTTTGGTTGAAAAAGATGCTATTACCTTATCTGATCCGATTTGTTCCGGGTTACTTGGTGTGTCGGGTGAATGCTGCTGTGCTGTGTGGATATAATATAATAAATTGGATATGATAATATTATGATGGTTCTACTGTGCTGGTGGTGGTGAATGGGCGAGGTTCCCCTTGGCCGGGGGAGGTGGCATGAGGTTTGGTGATGCCAATTTACAGTATGGCGCTGTCCGCAGTACTTGAGATGTGAAGAGGGAGAGGAGGAGCGGAGCACTCGAGTACATAAGATACAATGCGGTGTGAGGGCGGTTACTAGTATACTTGGTGTGTTTGTAATCCCTCACCTGGGTTTTCCGCCCTGCTTGCTTGCTCTGTACGATGCGGTGTGCTTTTTGGGGGTGCACACCGTAGGACCGGTATGTCACCCATCCACACACCCATCCCCTATCATACCTCCTTAGCAAAAAAAAAAGGAAAAGATAACATTTCGAGATCTACCCAATGAGGTGTAAAAAACAATGGAAAATGGAAAAGAAGGCATTAAGTAATGAGGCTATCTGCGGCAAAATTGGGTGTTCATGGAGTAAATATCACTGCTCGTAATAGGGTGACGTTTGTGAACACGATCGCTACCAGTATTGCATAAAGCTATGCCTCAACTTCTTTGCTTAGATCTTGGTAATATGCGATAGGAGCTGTGTTCGCAGACGTCACCCCATTACGAGTACATGGGCAATGCACGCATGCAGAGTAATCCCAGACTCTTTTTTTCTTCGGTCGTTCGCCACGCATTTCTCAGAGGGTAGACCATGAGAAAAAAATATCAATAAAATAAAATAAAAATACCTAATCGAAAAAAACTCCTGCTGTCCTGCTGACTGACCGATTGATGGTAATACAGTGTCCTTGGTATCATTTGATTTCCATATTAATAGGCTGTTGCAGTCAAGGGTATCTTATACCCAGGGGTAAAATAAAAAGCATGTACAAAGTATGTACGAGAATTAAAGGTGATAACGGTGGCGGGCGAGAAAGAGATAATTTTTTTAAGTTTTCAACCTTTGTAGTGGAACAACGGATCCAACGTCTTTCCTTGAATCTACTATTAGGAATCTAACAGATGGCAATTTTTTGTCAGCAAGCGCATACGTGGACGCGGTAGTCGAGGCCATAATGAAGGGACGAAAGAGCAAAAGGCAAAGCGTAAGAAGGTAGAGGGAAAGTTGCTACGTACTTGTACCACCACATGCCCGGCAGGATCGTGGCGGCATGCCAGAGGCTGTGGGCGTCTAGAGCCCCAGCGACAGGCGGAAAATCGAGCAGTTCCAGGCTCATAGCCATGATCAACCACATAACTATCAAACCAGGCCAAGCGGCCCAAAAGCTCTTCAGCCTTGTGTAGTGCCGAATAGACCAGTACGTCCACAGGATATTTGTGATAGATCCCACAACAACGTTGGCGGCCATGTTGTAAGCATAGTCCCACCGGACGCCCAGGAGGAAGTAAATGTGAACAATGTAGGCAGCGATGCACACCATCCCCCAGATCCGCAGAATACGTGCATAGGTCGGCTTATAGAGCCTGAATATCCTGATTGGAGCGAGATATAACCCGTAGAGGACATTAGCGCCAGCAGCAAAGTAGTCCATTCTCTCGGTAAAGACGAAATCACGCATGTGAAAGACGGTGGACCAAAGCCAGCAGAACATTCCAAAAATGCTGAAGAGCCGGTAGTATCGATAGAGTGGGTATGAGCAAGGTAATTCGCGCTTGAGGCTTTTCAGCCCAACATAGTGGACATAGCCGTTCAGGACTGAGAAGAGTACGCTAAAGGGCTCCTGGATGCCCCAAAGTCGTTTGAATGGCCACTTCCCGTGGAATTGCTCAACTGACTGGCCATTCGCAATTCGTGAAGCTGTGACGGATCGTTGACATGCATAATCGCATTCGGAGGGGCAATTCCAAAGGAGGAGGCGGAGGTGTAGAGGGAGTGGAGTCCTCTCATAAAGACAGTTCCTCTCATTACAGCCCTGCAAGAGATTAGAAATATGAAACGTGATCACTAGAACCAAAAGAAGAAGAAAGAAGAAGCGAGTAGAGAGATAAGCATGAGATGGGGGTGGAGATGGAGAAGATAGAATAGGCGGGCAGGAAGAGAAGAGGAAGAGTAGATGGTCAGGAGATCTGAAGGGAATTGAGGGGGGAGAGCTGAACCTGCACACAATCCTTGAATTCCGAGAGACGGTCACCTCGTGAAGCGGCTGATGGGGTCGCGAACAGGGCAACAACAAACAAAAGGAAGGAAAGGATGGCCAGGGCACGGCATAGGGGCCCTGATGATGATGACGATGACGACGAAGAGAAGTGAGTGCGGGGTAATAGCCACATGGCTCAGGCGGCGAAGTGGGGGGAGGAATGGGAAAAGGTAGGCGGTGGAGGGGAGGGGAGGGGAGGGGACTTGGTGAGGCGAGCACAGTGGGAAACTCGAGCTCGCGTGCCCAAACAGAGAGGAAAAGGAAGCAACCAAATTTGCCAATGAGAGTTCAGCAACTGACAACAACTGGTCCAGCTTAGCTCACATAAAAGCAATTGACCAGGAACGGCACCCACCCACCCGCTGCTCAACCACCCAGCTAAAAGCAAACCACACCAGGCAGAAAAACCCCAAATCACAAGCAAGGAGGGAGGAGATAGGGACTTGCCTTGGAGGAGGAAGATGAATGGAGACCCGGAAAAGGGCCGGAGGGAGATAATTTCATCGCAGAGAACACGGTGAGTCCCCGTGCGCCCCAAATTATCCAAGAATTCACTCGCTTTTGGATTATTGGTCTTTCGTGAAATACATGTCCTTCTTTAGCCCCCAATATCTGGCACTGCAGTGTCATCTGTCCACAAACACATAAACCCCCTATTTGGCCGACTGGGATTGGGATTGCTCCCAGCTTTATTTATCCAGGCTCCCATACCCACTTAATCCAGTTCAATTCCCGCCTATGGGGCGGGGATGAGAGAGAGAGAGAGAGAGAGAGAGAGAGAGAGAGAGAACAGAAAGATGCCATGCTTGTGTTACCATTGACGGTTTTTGTGATAGTATTTGCATGTTCTGGAAAGAACCCTTCGAATCGGGTTCCCCGTCTGCTTGGTCTTGTTTTGGCAACTTCCGTTCGTGATGCCCCGTCTCCACATGCTTTCTTTGGCGCCCCGTCCTACCAGAAGACCACTACCACAGATGTAGAGCACTGTACCATACCATACTCGAGCGCGGTGCACAGCAAGCACTGGCCGAGGTGCGATCGAGTTCCGCCTATACGCTCGAGTACCGTGCTCGAATACATACGGCCACCATACTTGGCTAACCAAGCCTGTCTGTACAAGACTACTTCTCGTGCTATCCCCGCACATTACTAAAGCCGTATTGACACTCTCGCGTGGATACTGGCCAGTCGTGCCAGATGTCAGGAGCGGATTTCGACTAATTTTTTCCTCTTTCTCCTCCCTTTGATAATCTATTCCCTCACAAGGGAACAAAGCGTAGCATATGATAATGTGCCAATTGTGTTGTAGCTTTCAGGTTTGGTGCGAGTAATATTTGATAGAAAAGTGCTCTTCAGCGGTATTATAGAAGTTGTGATTCATGATTGCTCGCCTGTAAATGGGTCACTCGCCACCTTTCGAGACAAGGGATCACATGTCCTTCGTGCTGACCAGTCTCCTCTCGACGTCAGCTATCGTGGCGAACGTGTGAGAGCGCTTGGAGTGAAGGATCAGGGTTGAAATGGGCTTTCAAGCGAGAATGCTCTTCTCTCTGCTCGAGTGGACGACGGAGAATTCGCATCCCACCCGGTGAAGGGGCCATATTAGTCTAGGGTAAAACGTTTGGTTGATAAACCGTTTTGTCATTACCCTACTGGCCCATTGGTAGGGTGGAAGAGGGGAAGGGGTTTTCCTTAATTCTTCATTTTTCATCCAGCAGTCGGAAGAGGAAATCACTCTAAAGTTGGGTTTAGACTCTCCTGGGTTGTGATACAGCCCCCCCCCCCCCCACCATTTTTAACTACCGTATATTTCGGCTGTCTACCATTTACCATGGGTAGCCTACTGTCTCCCTTTTTGCGTGTGTATGTGTGTGAGCGTGGTTCACTACGCCGGTGTGTGGTCTCTGCTGGTTGTGGTAATAATTCCAACTCATCATTGGGATATGGTATCCGAAGGTAGAGTCTATTCTGTTCTTGACAGATAGGGTACCCCACCTCCCCCCCCAGCTTCGAAATCTGTAAGGTGACACCTATCTAGTAACCTTTCTTTCCTTGTAATCGAGCACTTGTACCAGCTACCACTTTCCCGAAGTCACCGAACTATGTAGCTTTGGCGATGTCATTCCTCAGCCGCCGGCCGATAGCTGTATCCAACCTTTCTCCCTCATCTCGATCCATCATGCCCATCTCTCCTAATTTCTATTACTTCTTTGCCTATGATACTACCTCAGCTACCGGTACGCATACTGCTCGTCTGCCTACTTTAGAGTTCCATGCCGCTCGGCATTATATCGCTGCTATTACTAGTCTGTGTGATTGGTTGTGATATGTTTACAGTACCGACACTGTGCTGGGTGCTGCTTCCCGCAAGGCCGCCACGCTATTGCTTGCTACCGCTGCCGAGTCCGCTCCTCGTACCGTGTCATTGCGTGCCCCTCTTCATCAACCACTTGCTGCCCCATTCGCTTCTGCCCCTCCTTACGGACAGTTTCGTTCTTTTGCAAATGGGGGCCATGGGTGTCCCAGCTACTCGAGTACAGAGCCAGGAAATTTCCCTTCCATCATATCCTAGATATTCTCGCCGCTCTCTGCCCTCCCCATCTGCCTCTCCCCCCTCTAGCCTCTCTGTCTCATATCCTTCTTATTCCACCCCTCATCCCTCCCTCTCTAAAATTTCCTTCCATTCTCGTCCATCTGCAAACTCTCCGCCCCCGATATCCCACTACAAACTGTAATTACCGTGCTCGCTCAACCCCCCTCGCCCCCCCCCCTTTTTGCCTTTCTTCCTCTTCCACTCGCCCTTTCCTTCGTCGCCGAACCTGCATACCCTGCTACCATCCATATCTGGTAGACTATCTGCAACTGCTACGAGAGCGAGCTTGCTTGCTGTGAGCTGGGGCGTGCATACCCCTTACTTGTTATTCTACGTCTACCATCATTGCCTCTTCCCCCCGAGGGGCCTGGAACAATCCCGTTAAGTGAGCAGGAAGAGAAATAGCATAGAAAGTAGAAGATTCCATTTTAAATAATCTCCAAATCTTGAGGGAAACTGCAGCTTTAAATCTAGCCCATGTTCTGGGTCTGCACCGGGAACTGACATCCAAGACACAAGTTCGCGGCCGGCTCAGGTAGCAACATCAGTGCTCACAGAGCGTGCAGCGCAACAACCTTCTTCTCTGTGCCTGGAAGCTCCGCCTGCGCGAACAGCAATTATTCTGTCCGCCCACCCAGCGAAATTTCCTCGGGCTGATTTTAGCCTCCGTCCGCCATTGGTCCCACCGAGCGTTGCAGGATAATTAAGAGGGAAACCCAGTCCAGAATCTAAAAGCAGGGAATTTCAGGGAGCTGAGCTGCAAGAGTAAAAAGGAAGGGAAAGAGGAGGAATAGGACGAGCACCTCGACTATTTTCCTCACCTAGACAGAGAGCTGGAATCAACATCTTTGAATCTGTCGGTTGTTAGTTTGGAGGGATATCGGAAGCAGATCGATCATCACTCTTCGGCACAGGGTCAACCCCAAGAAAGAACGGACGAAAAAGAGCAAGAGGGAAAATCAGAGAAAATAATCCAAAAAGTGCGCTGTGGAAGGAGAAACCGGGAATAGCCCTAAAGCTACGGTTTACTTACTCAACTGTTCACCGACAAGACTTAGCGTCAACCTCTATCCCCTCCTCTCTTCGCTCTTTTCCTTTCGCTCCTCCCGGCACCTATTTGCTGCCCTTTGCACCCAACGAGAGTGACAAGTGGGCGAGAGTCAATCAAACTCCCGATTTTTCCACTCACGCCGGGAATATACAGGAAGTAGAAGACATCAACCATCATGGTCACGGCATTTCAATTCTTCCGTGGCGGGGGGGCCTCACCAACCTCGTCTGCTCCAGGAACACCCCTCTTGACCTCACACGTCACTACGGCTCAATCGTCATCGACAGCGCCCGCGACCCCGATTGCGGGACCTTCGCCGACTACCGCTCCTGCTCTTCCAGAGCTAAGCTGCCTATCACCACTTTCACGTAGACAGTCGCCTGTTTTGCGTACTGGCTCGACTCCCCTGGGCGGTTCGGGTAATGGGACTACCACTGCCACTTCTCGTTCAAATGCTGTCGCTTCTCCGAGGCCTCAATTGCCTTTGAACACAGCTGCTGCAGTAAGCTCCTCAGCCTCTAACATGCTTAGGGCGGTAGCAGGTCAGAGGTAGGCAATTCTTATACCTTCCGCGAGTGCCTTGGATTCCCTCCGCGAAATGCGCGGTCCCTAGGACCATATCTCAACATTTCCCTGAATTTGTCTCACTATTTTTTTTATTACAATTGCACTCCTAGCCATCCGGCTTCTGTATTTTCTCTTGTTCACAAGATGGGGCGTGCAATTCCAAATGGCCTAGGAATTTTGTTTCTCTTCGACTCTCGAGGCAAGACTGACGGCCCGGATATTGAATACAGATCAGATGATGATGAGAACTTGAGCGGCCAGACAACACCCCATCCGAGCGGGTTGGACAAGAGATTGCCTGGGATACTACATGGTTTCTCACAGGTTTGTAGTGAACTTCTACCTTTCTTCCGTCGAAACACTGCGTCACTTGAACCAGAATTCCCGCCCCAATACCGAAAAACGGTTTTCCTTGAACCCAACTCGTGTCATTTCCTTTCTACTCCCTTGTCGGATATGGGATTCCAGCGGAATGAGAATAAAAGACTGACAGGGGATATTTTCTCGGACGGAAAGGATACACCCCCGGCCACACCTCGAGGGACCGCGTCAACCGGTAGCACTTTAAATGGTTCTACTGCGGCTACAACCCCTTCAACATCTAGACCCAACTCAACATCTGCATCCAATAATAACGCTGCACCAATGTCCCCCAAACCGGTCAGTCCTGGAAGCGGAGCCTCAAGTGCTTCTGGTGCCATGAATGCGGCGGCGCATGCAGCAGTTGTTCCTCCAAAGGGAAAAATGGTCGTCAAAATCATCGAAGCGAGGAATTTACGACCTAGCAAGGATCCATATGTTGTCTGCACATTTGAGAGTAACGAGTTTATTTCTAAAGGCCCTAAAAAGTCTGATGACTCGGGCGATGGTTCTGACAATGAGAAGGCGGCCCTGGCACCCGGGAGGGGAATCGCAATTCCCATGAAAAGCCGTCAAAGCTCCAGTACCAGCCTTTCAGAATTGCAGGGTGGGGGCTCAAAGAAAGGGATAACAAATCCTAAATGGGAACATGAAGCAGTATTGTGAGTTTACCTAATTTATTTATGTTGGCGTTGTTTATTTTTCTCTTTTATTTCTGGTTTTTTTTTCTTCCCTCCTCTCCTCGAGTTTCTCCGCTTTTTTTTCTTCTTCTCCCCATTTCCCGCTCCCTCTTCACCTCTCGCCGCTTTCACGTGCATTTTTATCCTTTTATTTTCATGTTTTCCCCCCACTTTGGGTTGATTTATAACCCCCACTTCAACGTGTGTCACCTTCGCTATTTTTCTGGCATCCAACCAGAAAGCGTCAAAAAAGAGTGGTTGTCGTTGCTACGAAAATCAACAACGAGAAGGACGTTTCGCTGACGTTGCGTAATCAGCGATGTGCTGGGTGAGCAATCAGAGATTGACGTGTCGATATATGACCGTTCAAACCAAGAGTGCTTTTTGGGCCATGTTCGGATGTGTCCATTGATTACTAGGGAACAGCAATCTGGCCTAGATAACTGGTTTTCTTTGCGGCCGAGGACACATCATGAGAGTATTGTGGGTGAGATTAGGTTACAGATTAGCTTCGAGAGAATCTCTAAAAAGCATTATGGTCCTGATGATTTTGAGGTGCTGCGGCTAATCGGTAAAGGTGAGTTTGATTTTGTTCCGTCATCGGTCCGAATTGTTAGCGCTGACCCGGTCATTAACATTATACACAGGAACCTTCGGCCAAGTCTATCAGGTCCGGAAGAAGGATACTAAGCGGATTTATGCTATGAAAGTCTTGTCTAAGAAAGTAATTGTTCAAAAGAAGGAAGTAGCTCACACGCTTGGCGAGCGTAATATCCTCGTCAGGACTGCGACTACCGATTCACCCTTCATTGTTGGATTAAAGTTCTCATTCCAAACGCCTACCGATCTCTACTTAGTGACGGACTATATGTCTGGAGGGGAGCTCTTCTGGCATCTGCAAAAGGAGGGCAGATTCAAGGAGGATCGTGCCAAGTTTTATATCGCGGAGCTCATTCTTGCACTAGAACATCTGCACAATCATGACATCGTTTACCGGGATCTGAAGCCGGAGAATATTCTGCTTGATGCTAATGGCCACATTGCGCTTTGTGACTTTGGGCTCTCGAAAGCGAACTTGTCTGCGAATGCTACCACAAATACATTTTGTGGAACCACTGAGTACCTCGCTCCGGAAGTTCTGTTGGACGAACTAGGGTATACCAAGATGGTTGATTTCTGGTCTCTCGGGGTACTGGTGTTCGAGATGTGTTGCGGATGGAGTCCCTTCTACGCCGAGGACACCCAACAGATGTACAAGAACATCGCATTCGGGAAGGTCCGCTTCCCACGAGATGCTCTCAGCCTTGAGGGTAGAAACTTCGTCAAAGGTGTAAGTTTGAATTCCCCCGGGTTTGGCATAGCATATGCACTGGCCAGGGTTTATTTTCTTTACCGTGCATCTAGACTAATATCATGACCCCCACCCTAGCTTCTTAACCGAAACCCGAAACATCGTTTGGGGGCTACACTTGACGCGAAGGAGCTTAAAAGTCACCCTTTCTTCAATGACGTGGATTGGAACGAGCTTTTACGCAAAAATGTTATACCCCCTTTTAAACCAACACTTAGCTCAGAAACGGATACATCGAACTTTGATCCGGAGTTCACCAACGCTCCGATGTCTCAGTCATTAAATGCGCGAGCTGCCGCGTTGGCCTCCGGAAATCTGGCTGCAAGTACCCCCCTTAGTCCAGGGATGCAGGCCAATTTCAGAGGCTTTACTTTTGTGGATGAGAGTAGCATTGATGATCACTTCTTAGGACGGGATGAGTTGGCACGGATGGACGAAGACGTGGAGGATGATTGGGATGTAAGACATGGCAATAGGAGGGGCAACGACGACGAAGATGATGCGAGGGGATTCGACGGAAGGGGCAATCGCATGAGTGGAATAGTCAAAACCGGCCAAGCAGACGATGAGGCAGGCATATTCGGTAATGACGGTATGGATATATAACGAGTCCTATTGCTTTTTAGCTGGAGGATGCGGGTATCTCTTTCGGGTTTCCATCTGCTTTTTTTTTTCGTTTTATTCTCGAAAGCATTGACAAAATAGCATCATCGGTATACTTCATGGCCATTGGTAGGATTAACTAGTGCAAATCCTACGAATATGGGGTTGTCATTATTTCCCATTTCGTTTCATTATGTTCTGTTGCTACTTTTAAGTGTTTCTGGCTACTACTACTACTACCTAGTATTTGCCCTTTGTTCGCGCTATTGTTTTTTTCGCCCAACAGATTGTGCGAAGAAAGAAAAAAAAAAGAAGAAACGAATTTCCTTTCGAGTGAGGGTTTAACATTTTTCTCATATTTGTCACTATCACGATCTCCAGCAAAGAAAGGCCGGGGTGAGGAATGAAATAAGAAAGAATTGCACGGCAGCATAGGCGACAAGTGGGCATTGAGGTTTGGAACCTAGTCGCTCGAATTAGCAACAACAATTTCGTTTCTTTTTCCCCTTTTTTTTATCTTTTTTTATTTTTTTACATAATTAATATTGTTATATCATGGAGCACGGGTTTCTTTCTTGGTCTTTTTTCCCCTTCTCTTCCTCTTCATCTGCTTGTTTGTTCTCTTCATCCCTCCTCATCCTTTAGTGGCCCGAAGGAGAGGAAGAAGGAAGATCATTCCTGAATTAATTAAATTTGAGCAACTGCGCGCCACTAGTATGGTAATCTCGTTTGTTTACCTTTTCTTCCTTGAGCTAAAGCGCGCTTGTTACATCTATCTATATTTGTCGTTGTGTTTGCATAAGTTGGTTGCTCTTTTATATATATAACTTTCGTATTTATGGTGGAATGGCATTGCACAGCGTAAGATGGATGGATGAATGGGTGGCATGGAGATGGAGGAATGAGAAGGTGTTTATTTATTTTACTCGTGGTCGGGATTTGGAGGCGTCTTATAAGTTATGACCCGAGTGATAATTGGCATGGGCTAGGCGATGTGGTATTGCGCTGGCAGCGAGGAGAATAAAACACGAGGTGAATGGAAGGAGGAATACGGTGGCCATATCGTAGCGCGGGCTGGGAGATACGAGAACGTGGTGCTATAATGGGGTAGGGGGAAGGGGCTTTGGTTGTTCAAGAATATTTGGACATAACTTGAGAATCCTAGAAAGAATGAAAGACAACTCTTGCAAACTAACTTACACTATAGCTTGTTCGGTAGACTACGCCTCTGGCAGAATAGCACCGTACCAGTAGCTACAGTAATATGTGGGAATGAAACACTGGTAACCCAGTTCCGGGGCCCCTAGAATGCTCCTATTGTAGAGTACTCGTGGGGCAATGGTGGCAATACCAGTATATAATACGAGACGTGAAGGAAGGAGGGGGTAGCGGGCTTTAGGGATAATGTTGCGGTAAAACAAAGCTCGGATATCACACCAAGAGGTAGACTAAGAGAAATATAGACGGACAGATGGGCCAAGTAAGGTGTTTTGTTTTGTTTACGAGTATGGTAGCACTCCTCCGGGTTTGCTTGCCCGGACACCTGGATCAACCAGGCGCTGGAAGGAGCTGACCAACGGAGCGACTAGAATGGGGAAAGAAAATATGGTCGGGAAGAGGGGAGGGTAGGGGAGGCATGGCAACATATTATGCACAAGTCGTAACGGGAACTCTGATGTGAGATGACACATAATCGGTGTGTCCAACAACTCCATCCGGCGAATATAGGTCTAGACCACAGTAGAGGAGGACCGTGCCGTTCAGGGACCTGGCAGAGTAAAGGAGAGACAAGCGGTGATCTCTCATAATTACTCTATCAACAAGGGTAGTTGATATGTCAGATGACATTAATATCAGTCCCGATAGAGCGAGTCATGAGTGTGCAGAGAGCATTAGTTCATTCAACACCGTAATTTTAGATTATCCTGTCGGTAGAGAAAACAAAGGGCAAGAAACCCCTTTTCACGAAGGGTGTTCCCTCTCGGACTGGAGAAAGCCCAATAAAAAATCCCAAGTGTACGATACCATTATTATCTCTTATCCGGCCCACTGCAGTTGGGACGGGCCAATGCCGGCTGACGGTCTTCCGCCGGGCACGGATCCATGGTGAAGCAGCTGTGGGAGCCCGCAGGACCACCCGGAGTAACTGGTGATGGACAGGGTGGTTGAGCAGGTCGGGGCCTTGTGGGGAGTTGGTTTGCTTTGTCTTTCCATATACTCAATTTTTTAATAGTTCGCCTCCTCAATCAAGAGCTAGATGTAGTATGCGAGATACTACCTACCGAAGTAGACGCAGGTCCGGAGTCTCGGGGGGGGGGGAGGTGTGGTGGAAGAAGCCCACCCTATCAGACACTTATGTCTTCTTCCCATTACCTATATTGATCTTGTGCAGGTCTTGGATTTTCGGACTAAGCGAAACCGTAAGTTGAGATCTCGTGGGAGAAGAAGCCTCCATTGATCTATATAGTTGCGCTCTTGCTCTTTTGCTTTCTGTTTTTTACTTCCTCCCCGCCTGTTGTGCCCGGCCTGTCGGGAATGTCGCATTGTTTGTGGGCAGAAGAGATTGTGGTGGAATGAAGAAACGAGAGGTGACATGCTTCGGTGTGGGAGTGGTGTTATTAGATTAAGACAATGCGACATTTTTTCCCTTTAGGTCCGAGTGATGGCGAATGATGGCAGACTCTTGGGGTGAAAAATTCTACCCTCCATTTCCCATGCTGCTACCCCTCTTGATGCTCTCCCCTTCATGTTGGAGGTAGAGTTTCAGCATTGGTTCGGGGGGCCGGGGGGTAGGAGAGGCGGAAATCCGGCTCTTGGTAGGTATGCCTGTATTGTTAGGACATTCCTCTTTGGCACTAGCCATTGGTTTGAATGACCAACGGTGAGCCGAGTTATGTTTTCTGGGCGCCATGTGGTACTACTGGCATCTGGTGAGGAGTTTTTTATGAGCAATATCAGGCAGCTCGTGGTGGAAGTAATGCTAGCAAAAATCGATTATAATTGTTTGGCGAGTGTTGGAGGCTACAAAAAGCGGCTGTTCCTTAACTACTGTTCTAAGATATTAATATATATCGGGTCTTTTATTTATTTATTTATTTATTACTACGAGACCGCTTATGGGGCGGAGGGGTTTTTCTTCTGCGGGTCTCCAGATGTTTGTGCGAAGAGCTTGGTGACACCTGGGTCCTTGCTTTCCACTTTTTATAGCATTCTTTAGGCAGCTAGGAATTGTTCATTGGCGAGAGGAATGGATCACTATGATGGGGTGGAATAGCCCTTTACGAACATTTAGGTGACACCCTGCCGGCTGCTTGATCAGGCATATCTCCCGTAGAAGTTCCCCTCACACAGCTGTTGACAAGAATACTATATAAGGATTGGACAAAAGATGAGGAGAAACGAAGAGCTAACAAGGGGAGTAAGAAGCTTGGCGGTAATGATAGGGTAATAAGATTTCGTAGACCTGATTTGGACTCTAGTGCAAAACAAAATTTAATAAAACTACGGTAGACGAGTATCTGAGGGTATAAAGGATGCTCGAGCCAACTTATTGCCGTTCACCCATCGCACCTAAATATAGGCTCCCCGCTCTTCCCTCCATTTTTGGTTTTTTCGCCACCCGGCCGATTTTGCAAAAAAATAAAAATAACTAAATGCGCGATTAGTCCCTCCGCCTATCCTCCTGGCCTATTAGAATTGTTATTGATACTACTATGGCAGTTTTCATGGCGTTTACATGTACTCCTCGTAGCGCTCGTGTCTGAATGTCTGACCAGAACCCATTCTGTATGATATATGCTATAGCCTGTGGGCCCTGGGACATGCTCGGGCAAAGGCTTTAGTATACTGGGTGAAACCGCGCTTGTGGTAAATCTGGGTTGCATAATTTGAACCTACAAACTGTCCTATCATAGAATAGCTCATACCAAACAAAGATTGAAGAGAGGGTTCTAGCTTATCCTGCTCTGCCCCGACATTCTATGCTCGGCATCGAGTTCACAGAGCTAGTCCTTAGTGGAGGACTTCCCGTAGGAATCTGGAAAAATCTGGAGCCCGGAGCAAGAATCTGGATCGCAGGTTGTTCCCATAGAGAAAACCGATTTTTCAATTTCTAGATTATGATCATTGTGGAAAAATGAAACCACACATATGAAACCTGATGGGTACAAGTAAGAAAAGTTATTTTTCATAGGATTGTGTCCTGCAGTAGTTTGTTAGTTCTTCATTTTGCGCATTGAAAACTGGGGCCTAATGTGTCGAGAATTGTAGCCTTAGGGCTGGCTGACCAATTGGATACAAGTTTTCAGATTCTAAACCTTTTCATATCCGAACCGGGGAAGAGGGGAGGAGGGGGTGGTTCAGATTTTAGAAATTTTAGAATTAAATTTTAGTTGATTTTCTAGGTTTTAGCATGAAAATATGCCAAGAGCACTTCTAAATCTCTTCCAGATTCCTACGGGAAGTCCTCCAGTGTCGTGAAACTGTCTCTGCTGGGACACTAAAGAAGTCTGTGTCCGCGGGGGACCATCCGTCGAGGAAGGAAAAAATTCAACCTCATCCTTACAAGAGCTAGGCAGTGAAAACTAATGCGAAGTCGCTATCAACTCTAAGACTTCTTTGCGGGTTGGGAAATTCCTTTTTTCGTCACTTTTTACCTTTCCTTGAGTGGATGGATTCTCTTGACTAGCTTGACATTGGGAAACATTCCTAGTCTCATAATCATACAAAACCTAACTCGATTGATTCTGGGGGTTACCCGGCCTTGGAGTGATACACCATGCCCCTTCTTTTCCCTTGTCGCGTCTTCCCGGAATAACTGACATCAACCGTACTCCAATACTTTCACCATCCCCCACCCTCCACCCTCTTCCAATATTCCGCTTATAACCTTAACCGCCTTTTACTCACTTCCATTTCTTCCTTATCCCTGCCTCTGTCATGCCGCGCGCACGTCGAGTTCCTCGTTAGTACCTACCCGCATCATCATCATCCCTTCTCTAATCCTCTTGCCGCTGACTTGCTCCTCTCCCTATCTCTAGCACCTATCGAACCCTCCCCCGAGCCGGCCGATGACTCCGCTCCTGGAACAGCGACCCAAACTCCTCAGCGCGATGGCGACTCGGGGTCTCCATCGACGATGAATGAAACTGGGACCGAACCGTCCACTCCCGCTCCGACCCACATAGCTATCAAGCGCAAGCGTGGTCGACCCTCCAAAGCGTCACTCGACGAGGCCCGTCGGTTGTCTACGCCCCTTCACGACGATGATGGAGGGCAGGACACATCTGACATGGGGACACCCCTTACCAACGCTGCTGGCGCAACCCCACAAATCCACGGCTTCGGCCTTTCGTCCAAGAAACGCCGGGGACGCCCCCCAGCTTCGGCCAAAGCCATGCGCAGTCGAGGCGGTCCGTCTCATGTTACCTCTGTACCACTTGACAAGGATGGGAATCCTCAAGAAGTAGAGGACGACGAGATTGTTCTACCCGAGGATCCCGCTGGTGAAGAGAAGGTGGACAAGCTTGGTTACTTGCAAGGTGGCAGAGAATATAGGTGCCGAACATTTACTATCCTTGGCCGTGGAGAGCGGCTTTACATGCTCTCCACGGAGCCTGCGCGTTGCATTGGTTTCCGCGATTCGTACTTATTCTTCCAAAAGCACAAACAGCTTTTCAAGATTATCATGGACGAAGATGAAAAGTTTGATATGATAAAACGGGATCTTATCCCTCACTCGTACAAAGGCCGTGCTATTGGTGTTGTGACTGCGCGCTCGGTTTTCCGCGAATTCGGTGCAAGGATAGTCGTTGGTGGTCGGAGGGTTGCGGATGACTACTGGGAAGCCCGGGAAATCTCTGCTGGGGCTATCGAAGGACAGCTCGCGGACCCTGAAGATCGGCTTCCACAAAAGGGCGAGGAATATAACAGAAATCAATATGTCGCATGGCATGGTGCTAGCAGTGTATATCACACGGGTGTACCGAGTGTTCCTATGCCCCAGGGGAACCAGCAGGCGCGGAAGAAGAAAGTCGTTGTTACAGATACCAATTGGATGCTCGAACACTCTCGAGCTGCAAGGTTTGTCATACCTCCTTGATTACACCCTTTAGCTTTGTGCCACTTCTCAAGATCCCGACTGACCTCTCTTCTCAGCCAATTCAACTCCCGCCTTCTTGCCCAACGCCAACTGTCTTATTCCAAAGGCGCCTACGAACCTCACACTAATCTAATCTTCCTCCCGGAGGGCACTCAACCCACGCGCGCCAAATGGCAACACCTCCCTACCGATGACGTCTCAAAGGGGAACGCTAGAGGCGTCGTCATCGAAACCATCTTTGAAACCCCTCCTAATAATACCACCCTCGGCCTCGACTCACATCTCGGTTTCACGGACTGGAGCCAGACCGCTATCGATAGTCTGGAAACGGAGGAAGAGCAGGCTGCTGTTAGAGAGCAGATCAAACGGCAAAGGGCCTGGAGGGAAAAGTGGGGTCTTGGTGAGGATGGAGGATTAGGTGGAGGTTTGGCAATGTTGGCTTAAAAAAGTTTTCATCTTCCTTTCTTTCCTGGCCTTTCTTTCATTTATTCATTCGTGTTGATGTATTACTACTATTATTACCATTATTAGCTCACTGGCTCTTTGCCGCACCTTTTTCCCTTTTGTTTGCTTTCCTTTTTTCCTAGAAAATGGATTTGTATGTGTGGGGGATCCTAGGTATATCGCGCACTCTAGATTTGGTGGCTTTGGCAGCCTTCCTTTTTTTCTTTTTCTTTTTCTTTTTTCTCTAGGATTCGTTGGTGCGAGGGTGGTTACGGTGTAATGTGCTATTATTTATCTTTATACCCGTGGTTTTCACCCACGGTGTCATACCAGCCTGAGCGTTCGAAACGCATACGAAATCCGTGAATTAAGTAAGGTATTATGGATCTCAAACATTAGAGAAGACTCGGTATCTTTCCTAGCCACGGGGTGGTCGTCCGCCGCATCCCCAGTTAATAGGGTTCTCCGCATAGCAGAGGGAAGGGTACTGGAATACGGCTAGCCGTAAGCTCAATCAATGAGTATTATACCGCTCAGGGGACCCAGCAAACAAGCGGAAACCCGGTCAATGATTGCCAAGACTGGTTTCCGCAACGACAGTAAGAGTTAACTCAGTTGTCGAGCGGTTTAAATGTGATGCCTCTCAAGTCCGCTTCACCAAGTTATGCATGATATCAACTTTATAAGCGAGAGGGGAAAGGGGAAGAAAAGAGTACGGGTTCTAATGAAAATAATAATAATGAGAAACAGAGACAGCCGATTTGACAAGAATCTACCGTGTACGCTATGCCTTCCCGAGACGCCACATATTACCCTACAGTACCGTATACCCAACTCAAGAAGATAGGAGGGGGTATGGTCGCAAAAAAAAAAGCAGCAAAAAAAAGCGCGTGCTCACTAGCTAACTAATAAATCTCCAAGTTCTCCATCCCTTTCAGTGGGCTTGGGAAACCCCTCCCGCCACTACGGCCCTTAGAGGGGCTCCTCCCCAGCGCCTCCCGTCTAAGCACCAACAATTCCCGCCTCAGCGCCTCATTTTCACTCTCGAGTTCCTGTATCCGCTCGGCTGCGTCCGGTGGTGCATCTTCGCGAACTAGAATATCAAGCAGCAGCATTGTTAGCACCGTCTGCACGAGATTTCAAGCAGGTATAATACTTTCGATGCCCTTACGCAGAATCTCCAGTTTCCCATCAACGTAGCCCTCGCGCCACTCTTCTTCCATTTCAAAGTGTTCCAGTGTCTCCCGGCGAACTTCTTCCAGGCGCTCTTCCATTTCGTCCGCCACCTCTTCGCGCACTTGCTGCTCGATTGTTAGGCAGCGTTCCTCAGCGTCGCGCCAGCGGCCCTCAGTCTCTTCTAGTTGCGCTATCAGACGCGCTATCAGGGCATCTTTGCTGTCTTCTTGGACGACGGAGGCCGAGATTACTGCCAGTTCGTCCAAGGCAGAGGAAGCGGCGCTGGAGTCCGACATCCCGGACATGTGTCGACTGGATGCTCGGGGGACTGTCACTTCTCTGGCTAGCGCGGAGTAGCGTAGTATTTGTGTAGTAGCGTTAAAGTCGCCCATGGCATCTGCAGCAACTATCATACTGGCTCTCTGTCCACCACCCCCAGCGCCCGAGAATGCGTTAGAGAACAACAGCTCAGTGAGCTTTGATTGACGCCATGGAACGACAGCTGGTTTTCCATTATCATTGACTTGCGTTTGCAGTTGCAAACATTGCCCCAAGCACATTAATGAGCGATTGATAGAGCCCGCCTCGGCAAGCCTTTCCCCCGCAGTCTTCGCAGTACGGGCGCGTTCTGAACCAGCCAGATCGACTATATGCAAGCTCGCTCCGTCCTTCTCATTTCCCCTCGGCGAAAATCTCTTGACCTCTACCTGGAGGAAAGCGTGACTGCGAGAGCTTACTGAGTTACTATGCGTTGGCGACGCTCTGCGAGAGGCTTGTCCGTGTTCTAATATCTGAAGTGCCTCTTGGAAGTTTTTCGCGTAAACCTTCCGAAGCCCCGATACTACCTTTTTAGATTCCTTGGAGGTATCCCAAGCTGCAGTTGTTGAAGGTTTCTTAAAGACCAGGGCTTTGCGACGGTTTTGGTTATTGATACTCGAATCGTCGAGCAAGTCGAACACACGATCGTTGTATAGCTCATACATTGATACAAGTACGGCATATTTCGATTTGCTATCCAGATCTACCGACAAATCACTGACGTCAGGTGCCTTTGGAGTAGAGATGTGGGCAAGCGACGAACGCTTTGATGTGTGTCCATCCTGAAGCTTGTGAGCTAAAAACTTCCCTAGCTTACTCCGCTTAGTGGGGGTCTTTACTGAAGCGCTATTCATCCTCTCGTGAAAGGTAACAGCATCCATTAATACAGCTTCCGTATGATCGCTCGCCACCATATCAACTTTGTTGTAATCCACTATCCTATCCCCTATACTTGAGAACAGCACATCCAGAGCCATTTGTATCATACCCTTCTGATCTTTACTGCCAAGTATTGTATGTGTCTACGGTTCGGTTCGGTTTGAGCCCTGAATGTTAGCTGCGATACAATTATTCAGGGGCGTAGGCAAGCCCACCTTCCCACTCCCCGTAACGCCTAGTGTGGCCAGTGTTCCATCCCGTCCATTTATCGCTTGCTGTAGTAACGGCATAACCGTCTCGACAAACACATCCTTCTGCTCTGAGAGCTCGTCGAAGATCCTCGTGAATCCGAACTTTTCTATAGCTCTGAGCCTATTTCTCTCCTGTGGAGGCGTCACGTAAACAAAATTTTGACCCGTGGCCGTAGCCAGGAAGCGTGTTTCCGAAACCGAGGATTGCGGCGACGATGGGCGAAGTCTTAGAAATACTTGGAATAACTGTGCTGTTGGAGGCGGGGGAGATTTCCTGCTCTCCATAACTTATTGTTTTGGTTCGCTGCTCTTGGTTATTTCTTTTTCTTTCTTTCTTTTTTATTTTATTTCCTCTTTTCCCTGGGAATGGAGTGAAATAAATTGTAGAGTCGTATGATATGCAGAGGGAGCTAGATGTGATTTGTACTTTTATATAGATTTCCGTAGTGGGGGGACTTTGGTGGGGGTTTTGATGATTGGCGGGGAGTTCAGAGATGGTGGACGAAGCAAACAAAACATGATGAGGGCAAGGAAGGTGCAAACTCTGGTGGTTGCCGGGGCAACAGAATCGTGCCATCTAGCGGTGAGGACAGAAACATTTTCGATGGTATCATATTATCATAATGAAGGCGATGTAAATTGTTTTTGTTTTATCCCAGCAGTCTCATGCATCGATCCGGCATCGCATGAGATGCATGTGTTATTTCGCGTGGATTCTTTGAAGAGGGGGTAATAAGCCTATTAAATATTTTGTTTGACTCTTGGCGGGAGGCCCAGCTATTGTAGTCTTGGATTACCAGGGTTGCAATCCCGTAAAGTATTCAAAGACAGGTATCAAATGTGTGTGGTGAGATACAGGTACTCGAGCAGCATTTGCTTTTCAAATGAGTTAATGCTCGCACCAGTAAAAAGACATTGCTTCTGTCACCGAGCTCTCTGCAGGGTATTGCACTGTGCTCGAGCACAATATATTATGCACATCCAGTGGCTTGCTTGCATTGCATTCCCTTCTATTCCGGCAACCAAGACGCATAAATAGAAACATATCGGAGAGGAAAAAGAAAAAAAGAAAGAAAAAAGAAAAAAGAAATATTATACCAAATATGATAGGGCCCCCCAACCCAGCCTAGTGCCATCCCATCCAGGTGTTTCAAGACTACCTGCACCGTAAAGAGAGAGATGAGCGAGAATTACTTTTCCTACCATAACTCAGCCAATGAGATCCATTATGCATATTGACCCTCTTACCCTTCCCGCAAGACGTCACACACGTTCTCAGAAATACTGCAAGAGGAATCCGGCAGAGAAACAACCCCCTTCCGCCAAACCTCATCCAACCAACCATCCATCATCCCTTGCCTTGATTTCCCCATTGGAAATATTGCCTCAGGCCCCGCAAGCAATACGGGGTACGGTATCTACAATACAGAGTTCCACAGTGGATATAATCCCTCTTGTCCACTTTTTCTCCCCCCCCCCCCCAAAACCCAACCTCGCGTACCTAATCCGGCAAATATCAGAAGTAAATAAATAAATCCCCATCCGCCCTTTCTCAGCCTCGCCCACAAACTTCCCCTTCCCCATCCCCCAGCCCTACCTACATCTTCATCCCCTTCCTATCTATTCATACCAAAAAATGGCCACCAGAAAGCGTAAGCAAGAAGCTGCTGCTGGAGAAGGCGAGGAGGAGGAGGAATTGCAAGCTCTCCCATCTGATGAATCGGACGAGGAGGAAGAGTAAATTCCCCCATTTCCTTTATCCCACCCATACCCTTTCCCCAATGCTAAAAATAAGGATAGGTATGTAGATTCCGAGCATGAAGATTCCGGCGCAGAGGAAGAGGAAGAGGAAGAAGAGGTTGGGGAGGCCGATGAGGAGGAGGAGGAGGAGGAAGATACCGCTGAAGCTTCAAAACCAAAGAGGCGCAAATTGGAGAAGAACACGGAGGACGAGGCGGAAGCTGAAGAGGAGGAGGGAAAAGAAGTTGGTAGGCTGCTCGCCCCCCTTTGACCTTTGTTTTCACCCAGTACGCAATGGCTAACAACAATAGAACCCAAAGATGACAAGGAGGAAGAAGAGGCTGAGGCTGAGGCAGAAGCCGGAGCTGGACCAAAGGCTGAGGTGGAAAAGGCTAAAGACTAGGAGGAAGAGAAATAAGTAATTCCCTCTCTCCCACACAGTAGCCTCCCGAAGCAAAGACTAATAATACAGCCCAGGGCTCTACTTCCCCTCTTTCTATTTCTCCTCCTTCTCTCCCTCCCCTTCTCTCTCCCTCAGATATTATTATGTGTAATTCTACTCTACTATATTTTGTCATTTTCCCGCGGAAAATATATTTGCTACACGAAAGGGGAAAACGAAGAAAACCAAATTCCTTTGTCCACCCAACCGAAAACATAAATTTTGAGATGTGCGCGTTTTTGATAACTACGTGCCTGTTTTTGAACTCGAGTAACTTCCGTTTCGTTGAATTCCTTGCTTTGCATTGGTCGGATGGAGATCCGTTTTAGGAATGGAATAATTAGTAATAATCCATCTTGCTACCGAATAATCCCGTGAGGTCCAATCGATAGATGGGAGGACAACTGAAGCGATGGAGTTAGTTTTGCCAACCAATTGTGCTACCGTACCAAAGCAATAAACAAACAAGCCTCTAGCAATAAAAATAAGTCTATATAGCTTAGAGAAAATATACTTTGTATCTACTTGGAGGCAGTAATTCTTTGTCATCCGTGCAATACTTTACTACACAGAACAAATAAAAGTAAACAAAACCTATGAGCCCAGTTAGCAACCCTAATCGCCGGCAATTCACAGGAAGCAATGGTTGACCGTGCGAGTAGTACAGCACAGCACAGCAAAGCACAGTACCGCACCATTTTGTGCGATCGTTTAACAATCTGCCGAGGCCTCTGAGGCACCTAACCCATCTACTGTATAATATAGTACTCGTACATAGTACCGATCAAGACCACCCGCATAAGCTAACCAAGCCAACGCCCTGGCACACCAATCCAAAGCCTAAGGCTCGAAGTAAAACACCACACCTTTTCACAGAATGAATAAGTTTAGATTAGACGACTTCCAGTACAGTGGAAATTTAGGAAACTAGTATACTTTCAAAACCCCCCCCCTCAGCTGCACCCCCGGGCCAGGGGCTGCCACCGAACCAACACTTTCTACCTTCGTAGCTCAGGTCAGAAGAAAAGAACTGGTATCAGCAGCCAAATTCACAGTGGGTGAAATACCTTACAGGGCTTGTGCTGTTGTGTTATTGAAGACACGAAATTGGAAAATCCAGAAATCTGCATCTCGAGGGAACTAGGCACAGCAGAGTTTTTGGAAAGGCGAAAGTTCTCGAGTTGGAGGATACCCGATGCTAGAATAAAGCAACAAACTACATAAGATAAGAGAAGCAGAGTGGGGGGGGGGGGGGAGGGGAAAAAGGGCGTCTAGCTTGTCTGGGAAAAGTGGTTCGGATAACTAACTCAGCTAGGGATAAAGTGACGGGTAGTGATCGCGATCGTGTGGTTCATGGCAAGGAGAGGGGGCTTAAATTTTCTCTGGCAGGCTATTCTATAGACATCATCCCTTGGAGGACAGCACTTGCAACTGTATCCCACCCCCATTGAGTTCACCCCACACGACGGTTATTATAACCTACCTCACAAACCCGCACTCGGAATTCACCCCTTCGGGCACCAAAAAGCTTTACTTCCGTAGTCCCAACTGCAAAATCTCAAGGTGGCCCATTAGCATGGTGATAGAGCCTGCATCCCGGCTCCTGAATCCACTACCAGCCAGCACCTCGCACATATCCTAACATCTGTTCCCCTCATGGCAGGTTTTGTCCCCTGATGGCTATACCATTAAGCCTGGGGGCTTCAGGGGCAGGGTAGAGTTAGCGCGAGAACAGGATCGAAGCTCTATGGTATATCCTATCCTAGGCCGCGAGATAGGCTCCATGATCGGGGAGGATATCAACCTCTGTCAGGCAGATTAGGAGGGACTAGTATGCCTCTTAGGAGTGGCGTGGGAGAAATTTTCAGTCTATGGAGCTCATCCCAAATGGCTGTCTTAGTAGGACTAGGTTATCATTCCACTGACTATGCAACAACTGACCAACCTCGGCCATGGCCTGCCCCATACCACAACTAAGAAATGGTAACGGAGGAAGAGTGTTGGAAGGAAGGAATGGCTAGAGTTTACATACTAGAGAGTAGCGGGGATGAGAGATGTTGGAATAGGTCTTGTAAAAGATATCGTGCTAAGGCCTTACTTCAGCCTACAAATAAGATCAGGAAACTGGCTCAGTTTGGGCCAATGCTAGAACTAGTTGAGTCTGAAAAATCACCCTCTGCGAAAGCGGTAGGGAAGCCTAGTCAGATCAAGTGGGGAAGAAAAGGGCTGAGGGTATGAATCAAATATCTCTGTAGGATAATGCTGGAGCACATAATTCTACACTGATTATGACGGAGTTGGTGGAGAATAAGGTAGAGGTGTTAAATGTATCAACTACTATTTCTATTAAATCTTAATCCTATTGGACATGTTTAGATATACCTTAATGAGCTTTACTGTAAATACCGATCTCATTTAGTAGTATATACTAGACTAAGTAAGCTAAGTGGAGCCACCTATAGAGAAAGCTCTTGTTTATTATTAAGGGTTGATACCAAACCCATTACTTGAAAGTATTCCCGAGAGGATTAAGGCGGTTATTAAGGCAGAAAGATAGTATACACTAAATATTAAGTCAATCAATTGCATCCTGGCACCAACCCCTATGTAACCTTGAAAGTGTCTAGAACTGTAGATCTTTTTTCTATAGAATGGAATTGAATGAAAAGGTATGGTGAGTAGACAAGCGTTGTTACTACACTGCCAACGATGGGCTTTGTCACCGAACTATGTACAAGATGCCACCGGCTGTCAACGTTCGCGTTCAGTGTCTAGGTTCCGGTTCCCTGTGGGTAGGAAGTCTTTTATACGAAGCAAATATCACGGAGCGCTTTGGCCCCAATTTCTCCTACAATCCCAACTTCTACTAACGACATTGTATAACGCTCCTCACTACCTAGAGCACAGAAAAAGAATCGAAAACTAAACGCAACTCGAGACAAGGAAGGAAGAAGATAAGTGAAACAACCTCTCCCATGCTTCCGCTGGTCCACCACCGCTCTTCCAATTGCAAGCTACCTACCGTATTCAACTCCTAACTATTGCACCGTTTAGTCGACAGTGAGCACTACACGGTCGGCAGGTAGATACCGAGTGCGATGAACCTTCCCCAACCCCAATAACTTCTCCACGCTAATTTAGGCCGATGCTCTGAAAAATGCCCCAAATATTTGGTGAATCCGGAAATAGCTGCGCAAGGACCCTGGAACCTCACATATTAAGCGAAAGCTTGCTAGTCCCACGACGGGCAAAGCTTATACCTTCCATTAGTTAAAAACTCGTTCAGAAATGTCATCATGTCCATTAAGATACCAGCAAACCCTGAGACAAAGAGAATCTACAGCACATTCTCCCCGAGTGGGCAGTCGAAAGATAGCCAATCAATGCTTATTTCTGTCTCCCTGCTATTCGAATCGAATACTATGTGCAATTAAAAAGAGCAGATTTCCTGAAAAAGGAAAGAGAAAAAAAACAAAAACATGCTTTCCCTGGAAACAATGTATCACCTTGATAGGAATAAATACGAAATAAAAGCATTTCCTGATTAGGAAGTCTGTCTAGCAGAACTGCGAAATGTGGGACGATTGAATAGTTATCCTAACCATCGCTGCCGCTACTGCGAAAGGCTGCACAGAGCTGAGCGTAATTATGGGTCAAATCAAGAACGCTCTGCGGAAAGTTTGTGGCTTGGACGATGCTGCGAACTTTGACTGCCCCGTCTTCGGCAATCAATTTTCGTATGGAGTACAGGATCGCAGGCGAGAACTACGCTATCAGTTATCTGCCCCAGCCGAGTAGGTGTGAATACGAACCTCGGAATACCACCTATATTGCCAAGCAGTTAATCGAATGATACTATTTAAAGCGCCTCTGTTGTCTTTGTTTTTCTCCTGTGTTTGTAAAACGCCACGGAGTGCTCTTGCAGAGAAGCGAATTTGAAGGCGCGACTGAAAGGCCTCTTCTGCTTCAGCATGGTGGTGGAGGCGTTGAGCTAGCTCCCCAAGAATTTCAAGCTCAGTAGCGGATTTGCGGTAGGGGCGTTTCTGTTGCCCATACCGGGCAAGGTCTGACCGCCATATGGTATAGACTCGCAGATCCTAGTTCGGCGTTAGCTCCGTTGAAACAGTAATATGATCAGATAATACCTCGTAAAGGACCATGAAGAGATTGTCCAGCCACCGCTCACAGAGGCGTTTATTTTGGATGTGGGAGTACTTCTGTGTAGATATCTTTCCTTCAGAATTCGGATGCCCGGTTTCGACCCCACCCTTCACCTCTTCAGGCAGAACAGAGTGTTCGGGTCTCTCAATAACATTTGCATGTTCTTCCTGGTCACCATCTTCTTTTCCCTTTTCACTATTCTCCTTCACTCCTGCTTCCTTATTATGACCATTAATCGCTGGTTTGTCATCACTCTGCTCTTCGTCCTCTGAATCGGAGTCGCTGCTCTTGCTCGTACTTCCACCTCTGACAGCTGTAACACTAGCACTCTTCTCAAACCGGTATTCCTCTTCCATAACAAAAACGCTGCTTCTGTATTTCAAGAGCATGTCCCATCCAATCTGGCTGGTAATTTCTGTAAGGATCCCGTAGGCCTTGGCAAATGTCCCTTTTAAGCTCGCGGCTGGAAGCTTCAGCAAAGCTGCATCTGCTTTGTCATGTTTAGGGTCATGATTGTCGTCAGACATCTCATCCAGAACCGACTCAGTGAGGACGGGAAGATGCATTTTGTTTGGCTGTGGCATTTTCGGGTGGTCACGGTCTTGATAGGTGAACATTGGGCAAGAATTAAGGGTGAGGAGAGCCTAAATAGTTGCAGTATGAATACCCACTCCCCAGAAATAAGAATGGGATAAACAGACCAATTCATATTGCTCAAGTTTTAGGTATACTTGAGCAAGCCGTTCCCACGTGGTGAATTCACTTGGGGCACTGTTAACAGCCTTCTTGGCACATTCCAAAGCGAGATCATATCGCCCTTTGCTCATGCAGAACGCTGCCTGAACATCAAGGAGGCTGCTATCTAACGGTAATAGTTTGATGGTTTCATATAACAGAGACACAGCCTTGACTTCTTCATCCGCGTCAATCAAAACACGAGCCAAAAGAGAAGCAACCTCAGGTTCTTTCGAGCGAAGCTTTTCGAAAAGGTTCACCCCCGACGCAAACCGACCGGTAGTGTGAATGTAAGTGAGGAGTCCAGAAGTCAAGTAATTCGAGACCATGTTTGGGACCTGGATCTCAGGGTCAGAACCCAGCTGCCAGCCTGTATAACCCCATTAAGCCACTGTATGCAAAGGGAACGCGAGCTATAACGTACCCCGGGAAAACAACCGCTCTGCGGCATCCAGAAATTTATGTTCCGCCTCAGTACTAGTGATTGGGTTAAATCTCCGACACCCAACAATCCGACTTTGTTGGTCATCAGAATAGTTAAAGGCTCGCAGCACTCCACATAGATAGGTTTCAAGCCAGAGCATTTCCGATGCCATCCGTTTTTCACCGCGTTCATCCACCGCATATGCCTCAACAGATCCAGGGATTTTGACCTCAACCCGCATATCGACCCGAGAGAAAGCATTATAACAGCTGAAACTTCAACCTTAGCAAACGATCCCAGGTGTGCAAGCTAGTTCACACGAACAGAACAGGGCGGAAAACATACCAATATATGCCCGTGGTTATACGCCATGATTGCGGCTTGCCAAACCAAACTTGGTTCTCGCCGATTAAATAAGTGAGGGTATTAATGTAAGCTGCTAAGGAGGCTGATGAAGAAGCATCCACTCCCGTAACATGATGATAGGTGCCAATCTACGCGACTCTTAGGCTCCCAGAAACGAGATAACCCAACGGGCTACGAAGGGATGAGCGGGAAAGAATTTCAGTTACCTCTTTCAAACCAACCTTAGGTTGAGATTTTATTAGATGAACCAGATCCGGGGGTCCCAATTCACGCAGAATAGGAAGCGATTCAGTACGAGCGGTCACCGATTCATGTATTTCCGACTCGACAATCCTTCAGAGAAACTATATTAGCGGCGGATGTACAGAGCTCCAGATGCCCTCAAGCAGACTCCAAGCGGGAGAGGAGATGGGTGCGAAGAGAGCGAGGAAGGAATGGAGGGGTAAACAAACTCTGGCACCGCAGGGACAACCATAGCTCCTGCGAGATTGATCTACCAAGGTTCAATTCAAGTAGATGAGAAATAAGAATCGTTCATAGGCGATAGAGGTGGTTTGGTTGGTGAGGCGGGAATGCTTGTCAACTAGGGCAGACGCTGTTTCGGAAACGTTGCGCCTAGGAGTCTACATCTGATTAGATTTAGGATGGTGCACGAGATAAGATTAGATGGACTGGGTTCATTGCGATAGGATCGCTGGAGGAGTTAACTACGATACGGTACCTGTACCGTACAATAGATGATGACCACAAACTGATATTTGTACCTGTGTTGTACAAGTATTATGATAAGGAAGTTTTTTTTTTGTACAGTACAAGTCTGCGATTCTTTCGTAGGTTAACCTGGATTAACCGCTCACATAACTTGCTATGGATACTTGTACCGTATGATACTTGTGCCATTATCTCGAGAAGCCGAGCCACAGTATGGTGCCGGCACCTTAGAACCTACCCTCTTGACAACGAACATCGACTAATATTTCAACCAACAACAGCAGCACCTGTAGATGGAATTTTTAAA
>Ga0307509_10001902_pt1 | contig 34478 bp, 35 predicted proteins | sample 10_EM_MG_FD_202245 | JGI IMG/M metagenome (GOLD analysis project Ga0307509, IMG submission 202245) | Populus trichocarpa ectomycorrhiza microbial communities from riparian zone in the Pacific Northwest, United States - 10_EM | ecosystem: Host-associated > Plants > Roots > Unclassified | place...
TCCCGGCCGAGTCGGGTCCGATAATCCTGACTGTCCAGTCGGTCTAATTTCCACCATTAGACTAGACTTGACTTTCGACCGGACTAGCTGGTCCAGACTAGTCTTCCGCGGACCATTCGGAACCCTGCACCCACCTATTCCGACTCCTAGCAAACCTTACGGAGGTACAACGCCTAAGTTTTGTATGTTCCATAAGCAATTTTTGCTGCCCTTTATACCCTGTGGAACATACAAAACTTCTGGGCTGTACCTCCGTAATTCCTAACCTCCGGTATTCCCTAGTCCCAATCCCGAAAACATCCCAAACATTCCTGTGTCGTCTAATTCCTGAACCAAACACACCATAGCTTTTTCTAATACCATACTACTCAATCCTGCCCCCCCCCTCTTCGAACGGAAGTCTACCCAGCCACCCACCACCGGTGTTTCAACTATGTACGAGATATGGAACCTTCGTGAATTTTAACATCTACTATTGGCTAGATGGGTTTACCGTCTGAACCTGCATTCCTAGTGATGGGTAGAGGGTCTTGAGGAGGATGAATCGCGCAACGGTCGAAGGATCGGACTAGACTAAAGCTAAGCGATGGGTAAAAGGTGATCGGAAGGGAATCATTCGCCCGTCATCCTAAAACTGATCATTCTATCGCTTCCCACACCAATCGATCTCTTCCTCATCCATGGCTCCAATTGCCTGTGTTCCTCTCTAATGGTAAGAAAGGAAAGAAATAATCATAAACTTTTCCATCGATCTTTTCAACTCTATAACAATTAAAATCACTATTCCCATTATCTCGCCTCCCTCATCTATCTACTTTCATTATCTCTGACAACTATCCGCTTCGGTTACCTTTGACAAAGGGGCGTGCTGTATACCATTAGCAGTAGATTTTAGTCTCATAATATAAATCACAGCAGGGGGTAGCGAAAGTATCGTGTCAAATTGTAAGGGTTCACCGCATCATAAGAGACGCCCGGACCCACGGCCCGTCTGGGCTTTCGATTGTCCGGCGTAGGGTGCCCCATAACATAAGAAATGACCGATTGTTGCCCAGAACTTTGTCGGTCGAAAACGCACTGACAGGACAATTGAGAAGGCATGACAGCCTCGTTCCCACCAGCAAGCAGTCAGTGTGGTGCACCGGCCCGACCTTGTTATTGCAGTGGGCTACTACGATTTACTTGTTGGGTAACTGCGATATTGTGTGCCTGATTCTCCTCGTGGAATGAGAATCGCTACATAACGATGATTTATAGGCTCATTCTACGAGACGCGATCTCGCTCACTGCTCCTTCTCGTCTAATGTTTGGACAGGGATAGAGTGGAAAGACGAAATTCGTCAAGTCTCGGTACAGCTCTGCAGCGTTACAAAAGAACAAGGGCGAAACGATGAAGCGGCAGCTAGTGGAAGAAATGAAACTGTGAGGGACTACGCTGTCTCAAAAACGATCCCACACATGATTAGAGAATGGAAGACTGCTTATAAAGAACGTAACTGCATCCTAACAAACAGGTGATACTATCATCGCCTGAGAAAATCTATAGAATAGGACCCTTGGCTATCGGAATATAATCCCCACCATTCCCAAAGGCATACCCCCTAGCAAAACACTGCCAACCATGCTAGCTAGTACAAAGGCCCCCCGAGTATTAAAATGTGCGAACCTAGCTATCCTACATGGGGTTGACCGAATCCTCTAGCATCCACCACCCCGACCTAGGCTGCACTCTATTCAAGTCCCCTCCATTCTCTACAGCTGAAGGGATCATCCCTACAGAGCCTGCAGCCATCATTGTCTTGTATACTAGACTATTCCCCGAGTCTTCAATAGTGACGGGAACTGTCACAACGCCTTTAGGGATACTCCAATACTTTATTACTGGGTAGACAATGTCACCCAAGACAAGTCTCTTCCTCTCCGCAATGCTTACCCCGAGACACGTGCTCAGGTACTCATCTGTGTATTCCGGAGTCCGCTTACCAGTTTCGGTGAAGAAGCAGAGGGCAGTTATCCAGCCAGATAGTGTGCGCAGACCCATAGATCCATCAGAACCAGCTGAATGAACGGCTCGAAGCCAGAAATTCTTGATATCAGGGGAGGTTGGCTGGGTGAAGGACGCGATCATGTGCTGGATGATGGGGATTAGGAGGCGTGTCCATTCGGTCATCTGAGGGCCATACTTTGCGAGGCGTTGGACCTTGAGCAGGATTTCTTCCCAATCGGATTTCTCGCCTTGGAGTGTGACTGAGGGAAATCCGCACCCCAGGCTGCCGGAATACTCAAAGTAGGTCTGCATAGCTCCCATCATAACTATCGCGGCGACGGACTTATCGTTGTCAGTTGTGGTACTGAAGTTCGGCGTGATCAATTCTCTGAGATGTGGGTCCACCACATTCTCCTGAATGAGCTGCGTCATGGCCTGCGCGAACTTGCCCATATCGATATCTTCGATCGGTTGTTGACCCATGACTATTACGAGTTTTTTCTTGCCTTCGTGAGCGACGAATTGTGTGCGGAGATGCTCGGAATTCCCATTGACAAACATGTTGAACTGGGTGAGTATGGAAAGCCAGATATCATCCGGGCGTAAGACTAGATGCAAATCCTGCTGGAATGCACGGATAATACCAGTGACTAGGCCGTTGCCATATGGGATTATCGGAGGAGCGTTGGGGTTGAGTTCGTGGAAGGAGGATTGAATGATCCGGCGACTTTCCGCTTCACCTGGCGACCAGGCTTGAGATGCATGTTCTAGTAGGTCCTCCGCTGAATGGACAGTTGGGTCGGTGTTGCGGCCCACGAGCTCGGGTGAGGGCTTGATAGTAACTGGCATTCTCGCTAGGTGGGCTGAATTCTTTCAAGCTTGGCTTTGTGCTAGGAGCCGCACAGTCAGCAATCAGTATTGCTAACGGAGGGCCGCCCGTAGGGGACAACAGGGGAGCGGGGCATGAAAGCGGGATCTAGAGGCGTGGTATCAGGTGAGGATATATGGCATGCTTACCGTTCCAGAACAAAGTTCTCGGTGAGACTACCAGCGGGGGCGGGGGTTGTGAGGACGGGGGGTACGATATTTCTAAAGGACAGAGATTGTCTGGTGGTGGTTGTTGGATGTGTGATGTGTGGTATGTATGGGGAGATGTTGGTTAATGTCTAATCATACAGGAGCGAAGACTACGGGTATTTAAGGAGAAACAAACGTGCCAAGCCCACTCCCTCACAACCAATAATAGACCTAAACCCACTAAATTTACTTGCACTCGTAATCTCCTGACGTTGGCGAACACGACCACTATTGCGTGGTGCCCGGATCCGGGCTGGGGAGCTGAATTTTGGGTGTATACAATGGCAGTTGTGTTCACAAAGGTCAGGACATTACGAGTAACCGTAATACGAATTCAGAACAAGTAGGTTTATAGGACAGAAGCACGGAAATAAGTGGGGGGTAGAGTGAATATGTAATGCATTTTTCATTCACTCCTACATAACTTGGCGTGATAGTTTATGGAGTCAAATCGTCATTGAGAAACCACAAATACTAGTAAGGGTATTCAAAATTAATAACGGTAAATTTGCGTCCAAAACGGCGTTAAGGATCAGGGTGCATTAGTGGCCAAGAATGGTTAGCTGGTGCTCTTAATCATGGTTGAAGGTTGACGCTTTGAACGGCAGGTGAGAGGTCAGTTCCCAACCTTCAACTGACATTGTCTTCACCCATCTCCTCCAAATATACATGTCTGCCCTTACTGCTCGCTGCATTTACCACTTGTCCACTCCAAGCAACTCATTGCTTTTCCTTCTTGTAATTTCCGTTTATTATACTCCAAGGATATAGCCTCAGAGGGTAGGATACAATGTGGGCTTCAAGAACAGCAGTTAGAGCTAAATAACTTTCATGATAAAAAGATCAGTGCGTTCAAGATCGGAGTACCAGTGAAAGGTAAAACACTAATTCTGACAATCATATCATAGTCTACCTGTAGGTCTCCTCAGAGTTGGGTCTTACATTGATTGATTCTATTCATCGATTGATTCTTAGTATCACATGTGATAGTTATGAAAACTCTCAACTCAAGGCGACAGTGACAGTTCTTAACTTTGAATACCCTTAATGCTCGTAAACCCATTTAACATGGAAACGCCGGTTTTATGTGATCATGAAAGTACATACAATCCGCATGAATGACAAGATATCCTTCGGCTGAAGGTATTCGCTGATCATAGCGACCAATTCTGAACTAATGTTTTCCATTTTAATCTGAGGAAATGTCAGTTCGAGAGCTATCCAGTGTGTTATTAGGGCATATGAGTAGGCTGTCTCCTTGTCGAATTTACATGGTAATTAGGGGAGAGGGCTACCAAGTGGGGATAGAAGGGAGTATCGTAGAAGAGAGTAGTAGATGCCGATGGGAGTAGGATTTTACTTCTGAACATGACTGAAAGGATAGGGGTAGTGGGGTATCTTATGATATCATATATATGATAGATTCTAGAAATTTAGGAAAGTGAGGTGACAGGATTACGAAAATGGAATCTAGTATTATACAGGTGCAGTTTTAACCGACCCAGGTGGAAGGGTCATGGACGCTGGAACAGTTGGGCAAGAATAGTCCACTTGTTGCTGATCCCTGTTGGTCACCACTTCTAGTTTCATTTAACACTGTACAAGTAGGCGACACTTGCATATGGAGGTACTCGTACAGAACCTAAGTTTTGTAGGTTCAACAGCAAACGGTTTTAGGTTTAGGGAGGGATTCCGAACTACTTTCCCTAAGGTTGCGTGGCGTAGTTGGTTATCACACCAGTCTCACACACTGGTGGTCCCCGGTTTGAGCCCGGGCGAAATCATTTATTTTTTATTGATCATAATAAGTCCAATTGTTACATTTTTAACAACCTCTTTCATCCATTTTTCGCTTACTCGTCTATTGAACTTGTTGAGGAATTCCTCATTGGAACTGGGGCTTGAGTGAGTCTCAAACCCAAGCCATTTCGTGATTCATTCAAAGTTCCTTCACAAATATAACTCAACGACTTGGCTATTACTATGATTAACATGTGGGGCAATGGATACCTCATTTTCTGATTGTTTGAAAATAGGGCCCCGGCAACATTCCCAGTAGCAGATGGTAACTTATACAGTAATACAGCACCCCTTCATTACACCCTCCTCCTCCGCAGCCGCAAAATAGCCCTCCATCAATCAAGGAAACCTCCTATAGTTCCTTCGTCCATTCACCTGCTATCACATCCAGAACTCTTTTCCTTCTTCTCCCCCAATAGTGTCTGCGAGGTATACCTGTCATGGAGGGTTTATTTACTTTACTCACTTCAACTTCCAAGCACCGGGAAAAGAGTGACTGATCTCCCGTCTGATACGGGTATCTTATCTCGATCACCCCCCTGCTCTCGAATTCCACCCACGCTTCGGATCGTAAGAGGGAGAGAGAGAGTCTTTGCGGGGCTCTAGTGCCGTAACCCTTCTACAGGGCCCGCCAGGGGGAGCGCCACTCCCATAGACATCAATAACTGGGGGTGGAGAAGCTATAGGTTTGTCAACTGGGGAGGTAACTATGGCGCTGTGAAAGAGATGGAGAGATGGGGGCGGGGGACATCTAGTTGTGGGGAATGGGAAAATGGCGATTCTTGGAAGAAGGCGGGAGTTAGCAAGGAGTTAGATGAATGGCCGGAAGGGGCATAATGTGCAATTGGTGTATTGTTGTTCGTGGGCGGGGGGGGGGCTGGGGGAAACTGAAGTTTTGATGTTGAGTAGGTCTTTTTTTTTAAAAAAAGTTACTCAAGGGTTTTTAGAGACTCATGGGTGATTCCATAGCCGCTCCCACAAGGACATATTGTCGAGCATAGAATTAGCGTGTAGCGCATTGCTGGTGAATGCGACAAGAATTAAGCAACCGATAAGACAGCAATGTACCTATCTATCATCTGGCCATGACACCGTGTCAGGATTTCTTGTCCCTGGTTTGATAGGCTAAGCAACAAAGAAGAGGAAGAGAAAAAAAACCCCCGAATAATAATCTCCCCTCGGGCTCCCCCACCCGGCCACCCCTCCCTCCATCTCTATACTCCAGCAGCGCCCCGAATCGCCCTACCACCCCCCACCTCGACCATTACCAGAATTCCAATCCTAATAACGTACTCCCCACAATTGGCATAGTGTTCGGTGTGCCGCAGGGTGCGCGGGTTCGGGTCGCGATAATGGTAGGGTGGGTCATTGAATGTATTCGATGAGTTGCAGAAAGTGTAGACCCCCGAGCAGGAGAGTAGGAACCTGGGTATGTCGGCGCACGGCATATCCAGTATTAGGAATGGGAGGAGGGCGCCCTGCGGGCGAGCGAGCAGGACTCCCCCCTTGAACTTGGGCCTGCAAACCGAGATGGAGCCGTAGGAGGAGGAGGAAGGGTAAGGTGCGGGTTAAATTTCCAGCAGTGCGGTCCGGAGGTTGCGGTATAAAGACTGGGGGCAGGAAGAGATAGCACATGTTCCGCTGGACAAGGCATTGTAATAGGTCGAGTGTCAGCCAAAACTAATTCCCGTCACTCACTCTCTGTCAGTCCATGCACACACCGGTCATCCTGATAGCGCGAAGAATGAAAGCGACACAAACTTCTCATTATGCACCGCAAACTTTCTTCTTAAACCGCTTCTGGAAGGGGGAGAGGTTGGAGGGTGGGACGTGGAGGTCTAGCAATAGAAAGTAGGCGGTGAGTAGGGGGATGGGGCTGCGTGGAGGAGGGGGGTATTGGCTTTGGCGTCCAACGTGATTTCCTTCTTAGTGTTTTTATGGAGGAGGAGGAGGAGGAGGTTTCTTCTAGCACTGTACGTTATCGCGCAGGTCCCGGTGATGTTTCTAAGTGTTTACATCTAGAGAAGGTTAGAGTCGTGGATTTAATCAAAAGGAGAGGGCGGGGGTGGTAAATGGAATAGAATAGATTGAATCGGATAAATTTCAGCCTTAAACCCGCCGATCCCAAAAGAAAGAAGGAAAGCAAGACAGGCCCTTCCCTTACAGGAAGCCCCGCTTGGTAGCTTACCGGTTTGTCCTCTAACCGTCTCGGTGTAGGGGAGAGGCACAAACCATTTCCCTGACATTCCCAAGCCAAGAATGTTCCCTGCTGTAGCCCTCGGCAAGCTGCAGAATATGTGACGGCTATGAGTCTTGCGATATGGAATGGGTCTGTCTCTTGTTCCACTGGCGACCATTTAGCCTGCGAGCCGGGAAAAGGAAAAACCAGTGGGAAGCAAAGTCGAGGTATGACCTTGGGAACACCGATTGAAATTCGCTCTCTCTTACCTGTACCGTTGCTGCCCAGACTGCCCTGCGATTTCCAAAACGGTCCAATTTCTCCGAACGGCGTGCCCGCCGCCGCTGCTCGTGTATTTAGGTATCATAAGTGATGAGACGGACAGGGGTTCCCGAGTCTGGGCGACCGATCCGGTAGAGGTAGGGGGAAGTGATTCAATTTGGGGCGATAGGAATAATAATGAAAGGAAGGAATGGGAAGCTTTGACATCTTGAACCCCCTTACCCCTCTCACCACTTACCTGTCCCAGTATTCGTACATACTGTAAGCTATTTTTCTTTTTCGCTTGGACATGGGTGACCTGTCATGGAGGCAGCCGGGTACCGATACACCTTGGGGTTTTAAGTTGAGGAGGTGCCGCTACATGGCTTTAACTCTTGGAACGCTCCCTCATACAATACTAGAGCAAAAGCTAAAGAGCTATCGCAAAAGTTCCTGGTGCCTTATGCAGTGAGAATCATGAGTTTATATTGGGGCTTACTTCCTCGCATACTGAGTAATATAATTGATTTCTTACAACTCCTTACGAGAAAAATAAATCACTGGTTGTCCAACAATGGCTATCTTGTCTATGGGTGTGTGAAATATCCGGATACCGGTAGTCTTCCATACGGGCTCTTTGAACCTCACAGTTCTTCCCGAATTCTCCTTGAGCCTCCTTCAATCTGTGCTCAGAAACTGTTCCTGCTCTATTCCCAATGAATAAAAGACATCTGGCTCTTGCGGAAAGAAAAAGCTCGTGACTTGGACTGAGGATGACTTTACCTACAAACAGACGGTCCCAGCGACAGCAGCGCTTCCTATCATTAAAAAACACTCATAGCAAGCGCTATTCCCATACAGATATTCTATCAAGAAGATGATATCAACATTATTATAGGTCCTGATATCTTCCAAAAGATCCTATCTATGAAAGTCATTGATAGCGCACATTTATTCAACAAGAAGAAGGTTAGGTTTCAATCACACATCACTTACCCGCTTCCCTCCTGGTACCCGAGAGCACTACTGGTGTGTTGCAAGCGAAACATAACCAAATGGATAGGAGTAGTAATATTTGAGTTAATCTTGGTTGATTCCTTTCTCATAGTGAAGAAGGAGTTTAGGTGATGCGGTTTCCCAGGCGGTGAGGTTGTGCAGGCCTTTTTGCGTAGTGCTGTGGCTATTACACTCTATTTATTCAAAATGTTTCCTGACGGGGAAGAGAGGATAGGGCAGGCAGGAGTTAATAATAGTTGAGATGAGCACTTCAATTAACTCATCAGAATAATTTTAGTACCATAACACTCAATCGTCATCAGGAGTTCATAGAGCTTTTAGAGAGGGTATAGGAGAGCATTTAAAAAATTTTCATTATGTGGGTTGACCTGAATCTCTCCTTTGCTCTTGGACAAAAATACCAGTAGTAGGGAAAAGATGCTCGCGCCCACCCCGAATCTCGACAGCTGCGCACAAAAAACAGCACTGGTGATCTGCTTAGCAATTCTCCTATAGTTTTGTCAACAATGTAAACATGTCAATAATAATGTCGGAGGTAGATGATTGTGGACATACGTGTTCGGCAGCAGTAATATCTTGAAAAATATGGAGCGCCCATAGTTTGAGATCATTTTTGGAAATAATCAGGGGCATTCCATGCTCATGGTCGACGTCGAAAACGGTTAAGTACAGAATGACAATATCAGGGTGGTCCTTGAGGTGGGTCACCTCACCAGCGGCGTCAATTTCCCAATATTCGTTGAAACCAGGGACTTTTGGCTTCCGGGACTCTGTGGATGGTTGGCTCTCATCATCGATCATTTGCCAACATTCCAAGCGTAAACTCATGGGATCTTTGTTTAATTTTATTATGAAAACCATACGAGTACGTCCCCCTGAATGGTCGAGCCACCAAGAAGCATCACGGCGCAAGTCCTTGAGGTGCTGAGAGTCACCGACCTCGATGAGAACACTTGGCCAGTCTGTGAGGCCATTCCGGGTTGCCACAGGGGAAAGTCCTCCGTCTGCCTGCTTGCTCCTTTCGCCTACAACAGAAAAAGTAGCTGTTCCGGTAAGACGATAGCAGTATTCGTTGTGCTCCGGAAGTTGACAAATCTTTTGGGCGATCTTGAAGATGAAAGTCCAGCTAATACTTTCATGTGGGATACCAACGGTGCATTTAATAAGCAAGGATTCAAGGGCGTGTTCGTATGTTAGACGGAGCTGCTTCCGAATCTCATAATGTTCAAAGGTGTCCTCAATTCGCTCCACCAGATTGGCAGGAACACCAAATACAAAAATATAACATCCCGTGTCGGATTGGGCGCATTTCTTGAGTTTTACCTGAACTCGGTAGGCGAGACGGGCCGGACTCCAAAACTTCCACTGATTGGCGGCGGGGACATGAGAGGCGAGATTGTTCGAGACGGTATTCTGCCTACTACTCGTTGGAGTGCTGCTATGTTTTCCACTAAGTGGAGGGAAAGAATTTGCCACTGAGGAGGTGACGGAGGCAACACTGGAACCATCATCTCCAATTGTCTTGGCATCACCCGGGGCCGGCATTTTAGCAGATGCTGAGGCGGATGATTGGCGTGACATTGTCGGGCTTGGAGTCGGATAATTAGTACCCGAACAATATAAATCTGCCATGTTGTGAGTTCGTGGTTCGGATTGGTCAGCAAGGAATAGGGGTTGTGTGGAAAAGGAGGAGGCACGAATAAAGGAACCAGAGAATCTGAAATAGAATAGACGACACAAGAAGAAAGAGTGGCCTACTGATGGTGGTGGTGAAGATATGAGCTGCTGTGGTGTATCGTGGGTATTGATTCTCTCCAGATGGGAAGGAGCAAATTCACGGGCTGGTGGGAGCGATTGTTGTGCGAAGCCCTAATAACCTGTCTTCCTGCAGTCATGGTACTCATTCTACGCCGCTTAGGCAAACCAGGAGGAACAAGACTTTGTGAGAGCAAAGCTGAAATATGCTCCTGGCAATGCCGACTGAAACTCGCTCTCCATGACCTGTGCAGTTTGTCCGGAAAACTACCTTATTTCAACACCAGCTTGCATAGGGCACCTCCGCCACCTGCTTAGAGACATTCACCTCTTCATTCCATCCACCTTCCCTCACAGCCGCAAAATATCTATCTATCTATCAAGTATAATTCTCATTTTTCTTCTTATTTATTTTTCCATGTGATCCACCTGCGTCACGTTGAGATCTTCTTTTTATTTTTCTTCCCCCTCCACAATACCTTTGATTTATGCACCGACAGTTTATCTACCCACCCCAACTCTTAGGCACAGATATACAACTGACCAATAACCTGTCTGATACCGGTATGGTATTATAATGTCCACCCGGCTTGTGAATTCCATCCCAGTGTTGGCTGGTAAGGAGTAAGGGATTGAGGCTTTGCTGAGCTGTAGTGTGGTGAACTTTAAGTAGATCCCGCCCAGTAGAGCGCCACTCACACTGGCGTTGCTGGCTGGGGGTGGAGAAGGTGTAGATTTGGTAACTAGGGAGGTAAATATGCTGTGGTGATGCGGAGGTGAGTTATGTGCAATGGGAATGGCAATTCTCGACGGAAGGTTGGTGTTAACAAGGAGATAAATGAAGAGGAGGATGGGGGATAATGTGCAATTAGTGTATTGTTGTTTCTAGATGGAGGGGAATAAACTGAAGGTTTGAGGTTGGTTAGGTCTCTTTTTTAAAAAAAAACCAAAGGTTACTGGAGGGTTTATAGAGACTCATGGGTGATACCATAGCTGCTGTCACAAGGACATACTGTAGAGAACAGAATCGCTGTTTAGTGTATTTCTGGTGTATGTAACCAGAGTTAAGCCACTTATAAGACTGCAAAATCTAGCTATATATCGTCCAGCCATTACACGGTGTCAAGATCCTTGTCCCCGGTTCGGTAGCCTACATATCAAAATAGAATAAAAACCCAATAATCACCTCCCCTCTGGCTCCCCCGTCTTTCTCTCAACAAACCCAGCCTCTTCACTCTCCTACTCCTCCATCCCTATACTCCAGCAAATCCTTCAACCCTCACATTGACAAATCCCAAAATTCCAAATATACCAATGTTCTCCTCAGAATTGGCATAGTATTCGGGGTGTCGCAAGATGCGCGAGTCCAGATGGTTGCACTTGCAGAGCTGGTATCGAATGTATTGCATATGTTGCCGTGAGTAGAGGCCTCCAAGCAGGAAAGTATTGACCGGAGTATGTCGGCTCAGAATATATCCAGTACTAGGCATGTGAGGAGTGCGTACTGCGGATGGGTGAGCAGGACTGTCTTCTTGTACTTGGTTCTGGAAATCAGGACGGAGGAGTGGGAGAAGGCGGACGGAGAAGATGCCGTCCGGAGGTTGCAGTATAAGAATCAGAGGCAGTAGGAGCTATAACACATCTTCTGTGAGACAAGGCGGTGTAATAGATTCAGTACGATCCCAAAACTAGTTTCCCCCCATAACACTCTGTCAGCCCATGTACACACTGATTACCCAGATAAAGCAAAAAAACAAAGCCAGACAAACCTCCAATTATGCAGCCCCCAACCCGTCTACAAAACCGTCCTGAGGGAGTTGGGGATGTTTTAGATTAGGACATAGAGGTCTACAAATAGAAGGTAGTGGAGGGGGTATCGGTTAGGGTATCCAATGTGATTTTCCTCTTTGTGTTTTTATGGAGAAGGAGGTTCCTTCTAGCACAGTATGTTATTGTGTAGGCCGTGGCGATGTTTCTGAGTGTGTCTGGTGAAGGTAGAGTCCTAGATTTAACCAAAGGGAGAGGGCGGGGGTGTGGTGGATTGAATTCGATAAATTTCAGCCTCAACCCTGTTGATTTGAAAAGAGAGAAAAAAAGTAAGATGCGAGCTTCCATTACAGGAAGTCGCGGTTGGTAGCTAATCAGTCTGGCCTCTAAGCGTCTTGGTGTAGGGGAGAGGCATAAACCCATACCATTCCTCTGACATTGCAAAGCTAAGAATGTTCTCTGCTGTTGCCCTCCGCATGCTGCATAATATGTGACGGCTATGAGTCTTTCAATACTGATCTCTGGCCGACTGTCAACCAGTTAGCCCAAAAGCCGAGAAATTCATGAACGAGTGGGAAGCAAAGTCGAAGTATGACCTTGGGAACACAAATTGAAGTTCACTCTCTCTTACCTTTATCGGTCGTGCCTAGACCACTCATCTATTTCCCCGGAGTAGAATACTCAAGGTCTATATGTACCGGTAAGTGATGAGCCGAATGAGAGTTCGCGAGTTTGGAGGACCAATCGGGTAGACGTAAAAAGATTGATGGAACTTGGGGCGATAGGAATCATAATGAAAGGAAGGTATGGGAAGCATTGACATCTTCAACCCGCTACCCGTCTCATCACTTACCTCTCCCTATACTGGTAGACAATGTAAGTTATTTTTCTTTTCCGCTCTGACAAGGGTGACCCGGACGTGGAGGCAGTCGGATACTGATATAGTTTGAGGTTTTAAGTTGAGACGGTACTGCTCCATAGCTTTAACTCTTTGGAACGCTCAATTATAAAATACTCCAACAAAGGCTAAAGAGCTGTTAGAAAAATGCCTAGCACCTTATGCAGTGAGAATCATGAGTTCTTATTGGGGCTTACTTCCTTGCATGCTGAGTAATATAACAGATTTCTCACATCTCCTTACGAGAAAAGACATAGCACTTCGTGTCCCATAATGGCTATAGTGTCCAAAGGTGTGTTAATTATCTAGGTATTATGTCTTTTGGTCGTCTAGCTTGCTATGGGCCTGGATATGTACAATGAGATGAAAGGTTATCTTATATTTGAACCGATCTCAGAAGTAATAATTCCATCCAGGTTATTTTTCTTCTTCCATGCTATAGGATAGTATGGTAGATGTCTTGGATCTTAGTTGACACTGAATCAGATAACGGAAGCACACCTTTGCAGGTGTAAGACAATTACTGTAACAACTCTACGATAAGTAGCTACAATAACTATCACCTTAGCCGAAATGGTATACCGAGTGGTAACCAGAGGTTGTATGGTCTCGTATAGAAATAGCTGGTTAACCTTGGACAAAGTCTAGGGAATGGTTGAGTAGCCTTGGGTACTCAATTAGGCAGGGTAGGCTTTCGGGAGAACATTCAGATAAGGTCAAGAGAATTATGGGAATGTTACACAGACCTCCGAGATGACTTGTGTGGTCAACTGGAGGACATCCGGAGTGGTTAATGGCATAAGAGGGCAAAGTTACCCTACCTTGACAATTTGGTCATTATGCCCCTCGACCCCAGTTACCCTACTGAGGAGTCCAAGTTACCCTAGCTTCACCAGCAAAGTCATCCTAGAACTTAGAGGTTGATTGCCTCACATTCTATGGGCTCTTAGATGTTCTTGGACATGCACGCATCTGCGCGGGGAGGCCCCACGCCTGTGTAAGTGTGGCCCAAACATACTATTGAACTTGGGCAGGTTTAGCTAACACCCCCCTCTGGCCCCTGCGTTGGGACGGCGTGTCATAGGCCGACGGCTGCATAGTTGCTCGTTTGCTAGTAAAAAGAGGTCATTGGAGCGGCTGCTGTAACACTGTATAAGTGGTGACAGTCCATGCGACCGAATGTCATACACAGGATATATAAGGGGAGTATGGGTAACCGCCAAAATGGGGGTTGCCCATAAATGGTCTCTTCAGCACCTAGGAGTCTATCTTAGCCTACGTGTAGTAGGGTAGGCTTCCTAGTGGTACTTAGGTAGTCCAAGGAGGCCAGGGAGCTTTCAGGACAAATATCTCAGTAACCAGCCAGGACCTTCTCCCCTTGATTGGTAGCATTACTATGGGTTGTCAATGGACTCTAGAGGTATGAGTCTTATTACTGTAGAGTATGTCCCGAGAGGCTGGATATGGGTAGCGCCCATTTAGCCAAGCATGGGCTACATCTCACCGGGGGAGCTTGCATGTCAATTTATCAGATTGGATAGTCGCGTAAATTAAATGATGAACTGCATAGCTTATATAGACGAAACTACCACTAGGCCAGTGAGTCCACCACCTAGATATTGACTGCGGTTGTTGTCATAACAGTTAGCCACTAGTATGACTTCGATAGGAAGGGTTCTTCCACCTGCGGTTGTATTGGAGATGCATTGCAGAAACTTATATCCTATTGACAGAGTTAAGTGTACCCGAGTAGGTCCGACACTTCTGGCAGGATAAATCCTCATGGAGGGTAGACCTCGGACAAACACTGAGCAGGACAGGGTGCTCGCACAAGCTCCACAGTAGTGGTGAATGTCCAAGGCTCAAATCTGATATCTACTTAAGTTTAAGCGTTTGGCATTCTACTTCCACCACCAACCTTTCCTCGAGAGAACTAAATTGAGTTAAGCTTCGAGCTTAACTATATTAACCTTTACCCTTGATTCTTCGGAATTATTTTACCTCATCTTTATCTTGTACTTTGTGTATTTGGTGCTGTCACAACCTTAGAGTTCACCTATCTATTGGGTGCCCCGGTTACAATTACCCACAAGATACTACCATTCTGAAGCTGCGGCTTGAGCAGAGTCCCATCCTGGCGTGTTATCGAGTCTTGCTACAAGACATCACTCACGCTTAACTGACTCTCAATAACTAAGTGAGATTCATATTGCGCCAGGGAGCCACAACAAAGCCCTGGTATCGATAACCGGTCCTCGAACCGTAGTGTAGTAACTATTGTGTCTATCCGAGCACTGCACACTACACCGCATCGGCGGTGGGCAGGACCCCCCTTGGCCTACAATAAAACATTCACCCACAAACCAAGTGTGTGCCCAACTTTAAGCAATGTATTGCGTGTTAAAAATATTCAAGAATGTTCAACATAGTGGGCATTGATGAAACCGAGATGGTGGATGGATGAGAAGCATCACGTTTGATGGGAGTTGCACAATGGAGAAGAAATGTAAGAGAAAAACAATAGTATTTTTTGCTTAGGAGTTAGACAAGGGAGCTATGTTTTGGATATTGTAGGAAACGACACTAGGGATACAAGGAGGTTAAGGAATAAGGTTTGTTAGAAAATGAAACAGATAGTTGTCACACGATGAGGGTTAGGAAATTGAAAACAGTGTCATGACAGTTACAGATCATGGATGATGAGGGAAACGGTGTAAGGGAACAAAACAGGGAAATGAGTCTTAGATGTTTATAGGGGCACTGGCACCTGTGCCCCAAGATTAGAAGCATGAGTAGGGTGGCCCGAACAGGCTATTGAACTTGGGAGTGTTTAGCTATGACTCCTATCTGGCCCAAGTGTTGCAATGGCACTTCATAGGCAGACAGCTACACAGTTGATAATTCCCTAGTAAAATGAGGTCATTGGAGCAGCTGCTGTAACACCATATCAGTCTTTGCCATCCATGTGACTGAAGCACATTCGCAGGATATATAAGAGGGGTATTGATGGCCACCAATATGGGGTCACACAGAAATGGTCGCTCCAGGACATAGAAGTCTATATTTGCCTACATGTAGTAGGGTAGTCTTCCAAGAGGTACTTAGGTAGTCCAAGGAGGCTAGGGTGCTGTCAGAACAATTAGAGTACTAGGACAAACCTGTTCGTCTGATGCCCTTTTTACACCAAAAGTTCCCATCTTCACCACCCTCTTTCACTGCACAATATCCCAATGAATCAGGGAATATTTGTCCCAGGATTAGCAAATCTGCAGATAACATCAAGAAATTTACAGAATTCTTAAATATTACCAACTGATGGAGCAAAGGTTCTTTGAGTATCTGGCATCAGTTGCCTTGTACTTCCTTGTATAGAGCCTCATACAAACATTCAAGTCACTTTCACACGAGTGGACGCAATCATGAACAATGCAAACAGCTTTCATTGCTTACACTTCTACTTATAGTGGTTTCAATAAATAGTGATACTCTAGCTGAGGGACAGATTTCAAGTGGTTCTATATAAGTGGTGTTGAGAATTGAGTGTTTAAAAATGTCTATTTTTGGTGTAAAAAGGGGATAAGACAAAAGGTTTTGTCCCAATACTGTACCGAGGTAACAAGCCAGAACCTTCCCCTCTTGATTTGTAGCATTACCATCAGTTGTCAGTGAACTCTAGAGGTATGATTCTTATCATACTAGAGTATTTCCCGTCAGGCTTGCTAGGGGTAGTACTCATCGAGCCAACTATCAGTTACATCTTGGCGGGGGAGCATGAATGTCTAATTATCACATTGAGTAGGCATGTAGATTAAAGGTTGGACTGCATACCTTATATAAACAAAACTACCACTTGGCCAGTGAGTCGACCACCTAGGTATTAACTCCAGTTGGTGTCATGGCAGTTAGACCCTGGCATGACTTCCATAGGAAGAGTTTTTCCACCTGTAGTTGTATTGGCGATCTATTGCAAACATGCATATTTTATTGATGGACTTAAGCATACCTGAGTTGGTCCGACACTTCCAGCTAGATAATTTTGAATGTACTGTAGACCACATACAGCCTTAAACAAAACTGAGGGCTCGCCAAAGGTTGGAGTAGTGGTGAATGTCAAAGCCTTAAATGTGATATCTGCTTAAGTTTAAGCGTTTGGTATTCTGCTGCGATAACTAACTTTCCTTAAGAGAACGTATTGAGTGAAGCTTTCAGCTTAACGATAATATGTTTTACCATTTGGATTGCTCTGAATTATGTATCTTTATCTGCTACTTTGAGTCATTTGGACGGTCGCAACCTTGGAGTTCCCCTCGCTATAGTGTACCCGTTACTGGAGTGATATCAGAACTCTCAGAGAAATAGAGTGACAGCGCCCTAAGTCAGCCACCTAGAAGTGACAAACGGCCTGGAAGTGACACAGAATACAACAGTAGTCAAAAATGGCAACAACTCAACCAATTCTTCAACAAATTACACCAAACAAGCTACTATTATTGAAAAAAAATAAGAGAGCCAGTTGAAGCATAAAATGTAAAAAAAGTAACATCCCCTATAGAATAATCTCCACAACAGAGGGAAAATCAAGTGAAAACAGTAAGAGAGAAAACAGGAGAAATTAAGATATAGGGGTAGGGAAGAAGGTATAAAAGCTTGCTGAGGGCAATCTTCTACTAGTTAAAAGAATATAGGAAATAATACTGAGCAGCTGTTAAAGTGTTTAGAGCACAGAGATAGTTAAAAAGTATACTAATTTCGTTATAAAATGATATTAATATTCCTAGGAAGCTCAGAAAGCAAGAGAGAGAACCTTTAGGCTAAGGATAGAAGTATAGGTTTGGTTCAAAGTTAGTTGACTTAGAGGAATTGAATTGGGCTGGATTTCTCATGTTTTGGTACTGGCTTGACAGTTTTGACTATATTTTTAATAGATAACCTTAGAGTAATATTTTCTGCAAATATTATAAATACTGGTTGCCTATATACTATGAATTACTTCGCTCAAGTTAGAACAAGCTTGTTTATCATAAAATGCAAAGAAAAATTGATTTAATGGGAGTTTAGACCTACTGTTGCAATATGTTAATGGGAAATGTAAGTTACAATTCAGAAATGACATATATGCAAGCAAGTATGTATTATTAACTACCAGAAGTTCTTGTAATAGTAGTAGCTATGTTATTACTTATAGAGTAGCTATAATCAGTGACTTTGAATAGTTTAGCCCTTCTAATATGCCTAAAGGCTTTGTCTGTCTGATATATATTGAAAAGAATTTCACTTATAATTATTATATGAAGTTGAATTCTTTCCTAGATATTCCCTACTTAAACTCAATGGATATAGATTAATTTCAATTATACTTAATATTACTAATCAAGAACTGAGTACTTTTAGTATAATTCACAATTAAAATAGTCTGCAAGTAGATTTAGATAAAATTTGAATCATCTTGGTTTGAGTTATAAACTATAGAAATATATTACAAAATTAAAAACTGTATTACTAATTTTGATTTATTATTGATTTATTATTGAGCTGGACTATATTGTATCATAATAGTAAGATAATTCACGACATATAAGGAATCAATCTTTACAACATTTGTAATAATGGTTACTATAAAGTTATCTATTTAAAATATACTAAAAACACTCTGACAACTACCAAAATATAACAAATTTAAGTCAATTCAATTCCCCTGAATCCGCTAACCTTGACCCATGTTATAGTTTTCTGCTGATCAGAACAGTTGTCTCTCTTGCTTCCTGAGCCTTTTACTTATATTAATATTATTTTACAACTAAATCAGCCTACTTTTTAACTATCTCTGTGCTCTAAACACTTCAACAGCTAGTCACTATTGTTTCCTATATTATTTGAACTAATAAGAGATTGCCTCCACCAAGTTTTTATATTCTCTTGCCTACTCCTATATCTTAATTTCTCCTGTTTTCTCTTTTACTGTTTTCACTTGATTTTCCCTCTTTTTCTGGGATTATTCCATGAGGGATTTTACTTTTTCTACTTTTTCTACTTCAACTAGCTCTCCTATTGTCTTTCAATTAATATTATATTTTTTGGTCAAATTTGGTGAAGAATTGATTCAGTTGATGACATTTTTGACTACTATTACATTCTGTGTCACTTCCCGGTCCTGTGTCACTTCTCGGTGGTTGACGTTACTTTTCAATCAAAATCATAAGTTAAGTAGAAGGTTGAAGCCTTGGCAGCTATGCCCGAGACAACCAATAAGAAAAACCATGAATGCCCAATGATACAAACTTCTTCCTTGGAACATGTTTTCTTCCCTCTCAAATAATCACCCAGAGTTCCAACTTCGACCTTCTAAATTTGACTCCTACACGGGGCACTGTTACTCTTACAACTTATTAGCCTCAAAACATCTACATACCTAGAACTAATAAGTATTAGTCAGTGGAAATCTGCCTTGGCTTAGGCAGTATGTATGACAGTCTGGTGGAATAGTGTTACATTGTGATAGTGTGTGCATTGCTGGTCTCAAGCTTGTGCAGTAGTAGTGAAGCAAAAGACTGCTATTATAGAATTATTGTATAAGTATTCATGATACGACTCAGAGGGCCAAGCCCTGTTGTGCCTCTGAGGACTTGGCTGCAAGGGGGTCCCAAATACTACAATACATGTCTTGTGAAAATTAAATTATGTGACTCTGATAAGGTGGCTCTAGATCCCTGAAGCCTGATCTTATCTATCACGGGAACGAAATGGTCCTTTATCCATTGCACTTACACTAGGACAGATCTTGTAGTCTTGTTGGTTTTTACATTATTCCAACACACTTCTGGAACCTGGTTCGAGTCCGCATGAAATCTTTAAATTTCTTTTTCTTTTTCGCTTATCAAAATATTCTTTTCCCCCTCTTCGGGGATTCACAACTCTCTTTGTTTCATTAACTGCCATTAGCTGCTCCTTGATTGATATGCTTCTGTTCCACTTAGTCTGAGAGCTCAGGCCCTATACAATGCCTAAGTTGAAGCAGGGTGTTGATTCGTTAGCTATTTAATTAAACAAGTCAGAGGATGGAGGCAAGAAATGACATGAGGTAGTAAAGCCTTATGCTAGTAGAGGCAGCTCAGCCTTATACTAGTAGAGGCTTTGCCGCCCATAGAGAGGCTATTTTAGGTAGAACCTGCTGAAAAGATTCATAGATGGATTGTAAGCAGCTCTAAAGGGCGGGATTTAAGTTGAGAAACCTACCAAACCTTTCCTGATTGTGCCACACACTAGCGAAAACCATTAGTATACTATGTCGTTGTTACCTGCTCTTTGAATGCGGCTAAGAATGATAATAAAGGATACGTGATATACACTAACCATTTCTAATAGATGATTGGCTTGATGATTGTATTACCGTTAACTTAGGCTTGCATCGAGACATGCGAGCTACAATTAATCGTTAATAGGAGAGTATCTGTTTTTACAAATACTGCAACAGCAACAACCAGATAGCACATGCGAAACAAAAAGTCAAACCACAACGATTACAGCAACACAAACCACTTCGATCACTAATGGGCAACAAGGAGTAGGTAACTGCTGCCCCATGCTCTGTAACACTCAACTAAATAACTAACTTGCCAATAGTAAGGACAGGAGTATATAATAAGCAGCCAAATCCTTCCCTTTTGCATTTCACGAACCATCTCCCCTACACCTCCGGCGATTGAAATCTCAACACCAGGCAAATCATTGTGGAATCCAACACCACCCCCTCTCCTCCCCCTTGATGGCCTTTGGATAGGGGAGTGATGCTATCTCCCCTCCTCTCACTTTGGGCTCTACCCCCTCCTCCATGGGATTCGGGTTTCCGTTCATTGTTGACTGCGCTCATCAAGTTCAGTCCTCCTCCGCATACCCCGCACTTCCTTTGCACCTCGCTTAGGTTTTGCACTGTCGGCATTTCGCTCTCTTCGTTCACAGTCGGCGCTGAGCTCTCCAAGCCCTTTGCGAAGTACCTTTCAATCTCAGCTACCTGGTCCTGTCGGGGAACACTTGGGTTAGTAACTTGAGCATCTCGTCTTCGTTTCGCATTCGGAAAAGCATCGGCCGCGGTTACTCTAGTTGGTCGTCTCAAGCGTTTGGATTGCCTTCCCCATCCCCTCCTTCCTCCACCTCTCTCCTGGTCTTTGTCCCGTTGCTGAGTTACAGCTACCCCCCTTCCCCTCTCTCTACTTCCTTAGCTGGCACCTTACTGCTCCCTTTTCTGCGGTCGATCTTCGGTTGCTATACAAAAACCCGCCTCTGTTACGCCCGTCCTCCTGGCCGTCGCTAATGCCGCTTTGGCACACCCTCCGGCGACCCCTCACCAGAGTCACATCCATACACCGTCCCATCGGGCCATCGGGCACTGCTTCGTCCCCCAGCACCGCTCCCGTGTGCAGGTCCATACTCTCACTTCCTAGCTCAGGCTGATACACGTTACATATCAGACGAAAATTTCCTTTGTTAGGGGTTCATTCATGTCTTATGTTTTTATAGTTTCATAGTAAATGTCGCTAAGGGTTCTCCTCTCCTTCTAGCTTGTTTCTTTCCTTTCTACTTCCTTCGTATGTACGAGTATGTTGTTAGGTTTTTCTTCGGCGATAGGCGAGATGTGCGGTTGGTCTCATACCAGAGGGACTTGGGGGTTTGGATGTTTCCTGGGGTGAGGAGGGTACAGTTTTTGTTGGCCATAGCAGTAAAGCTGAATGCTTTCTTTGTACCTTTTTTCTTTTCTTTTCTTTTGGAATCATATGATTATTGTTTTAAGATACAAAATCTTGCATGCAGCTCACGCTATGGCATAAAATAATCTCCAATACCCCAGGGAAAAAGCAAACCCCCCAAGTCCCTCTGGTGTGGAGCTAACGGCACATCTCGCCCCCGACAAGAAACCCTTCACTAGCTAAGAAGATAGACAAAAGGAATCAAAGCAAAAGACAAGCAGGAAGAGTCAGGAAAACTCATGGCACATCCATCTTGACAAAAGGAACAATCAAAAATCAAACAAAAACGCAACCACTTGAAACGTTCCCATGCAAAAAGCACAAGGGTGGCCAGGCTCGGCATAATCGAAGTCCTGGGGAGGCCTAATGGGCCAAATATCTTGGCCGCATACTCACAAATGAGGAAGGAGATAGTGCAATACGATCCTCACAGAGGCAGGCCATGATGGACCGTGGTCATAGTCTGAATGGTGAAGAAGTAGTTATGGATACCAGCCAGGTAGTTGTGGGTACCAGCCATAAAAGTGGAGAAGTAGTAGGGTGCCAGCCGATCCGTCCCTGTGAGGAGGAGGACAAAGATGGGTAGACCCAACTCTGTGCTGTAGAAACTATCCGAAAACGCGTTCCAGTCTTGACTAGGAAGCCACTTAATGAAAAAGAGAGTAGAGACATTGACCGTGGCCTGTTGAAATGTTTTCTCTTACTGCAAACCGTGTACCTGGCCATCTGTAAGATGGGTGTTGAGAAGAGTGTTGCCGACCGTGCAAATGCTCTAAGCGAGGCAGAGCAAAAGCGGGGTAGGAAGAGGAAACATCATCAGAAGAAGACAAAATCCATCAACCCAAAGTGAAGAAAGCCCAAAGGGAGAAACCTAAGGGCAGGAGAAGATGAGGGGAGATGCAGTCCACCCCATAGGGTAGACCCATAGCGGGGGGTGGAGTTGGGAAAAGTGGTAATAATCTCGTGGTATTGAGATTTCAATCGCCGGGTGTATACAGAGACGGAGGATGCTGTCTTTGTACCTTAAACAAATCCTTATAATTCCAAAAAAATCAAAAAAATCAACAGAATCCTCCCCTTTTCCTTCTGGCCATCGTGACACATGTCTTTTCTTTCCAAGTGTGCACTTTTTTGTTTTCGCAAATTCCAGGGATAACAAAAGAAAAGACAAAGACCACCTGAAGTTGTACTCCATATTGCCACTGTACCCCCTGCACTTTAATTCACCTGAGTAAAAAAAATAGCTGGTGTCCAGACCGTCAGGTATGTCTGATTCACTGGATGCCCAAAACGTCAATTGTGAATCACGATGCAATGTGACACAGGGCCTAATCTCAGGACGCAGCAGACGCAGCACCTAATCTCAACATGCACTTGGCATACACCTAATTCTCAAGATGCACCGGGCACACACCTAATTCTCAGGACGTACAACCTAATCATCTAGTGATTAGCGAAGGGTCCCCCCTTTAACGTTTTCTGACCTTGGTCACCCAGGTCACAATATATTTCACATCATGAAAAAGTATTAAATTTACTAGTAATCGTCTTTTTTTTCTTTGTTTTTTATTTTTTATTTTTTATCTTGATTATTAATTGTTTCTATTGGGGACAATGGCACAACTATGCTAAACCCCACAGTTCTTGGTACAACGGACTTTCGACCAAGCGCGGGCCACGTAGTCCAAAACCTCCAACTACAGTCCATCCCGGCACCCCGAATCTAAAACCCTCTGACCCTGCCCGACAGAGAAACCCCCGCCCGGTCCTATGGGTAAAACTACAAGGAGATGAGAAAGCGGGCCTGAAAGCCACGAACCAAAAGCCCCCGCGAAGGCCTAGCCTAAAAGAAAAACAACCCCAGCCGACAGTAGACACAACCAACAAAGGAAAACAAACCCACTTCCCCAAGCCAATCAACCTATAACCTAAACCATAGTAAAACCCCACTGGGCCCAGCTCCCGAAGGAATATGGACTCCTGAATGATGGGTCTCGGGGACACACAAGGGGAGGTACCTCCCGGGGGAATATAGCTCCGCAAGCCAAGGGTCAGGAAGAGCAACCGAGTTCGAGAGAATGCCGCAGAACGAAGGCAGGCTCATGGCAGCTGGAGGACGAACCGGTCGGCTATTTCGGGAAACGCGATACGGAAAGAAGGTTTAAACATGCGCCCCTAGTCCGAGGACACTAGAAGGGAACACAGGTCCGATGGTGGGTGTCGAGCCGCGAGAACCAGGGTGCCAGCCGATCCAAAGGCCGGAGAGGGGGAGGGCGGAGGGCTAACCGACAAGAGAAGTGCCAGGAAGGACGGAGGGCTAACTGACACGAGAAGTGCCAGGAAGGCCGACGGGGGCGGGGTCACAATGTTTGTAAAAGTCTGACCATACAAGCAGATCACAGAGGAGATAGTGCAATTCCAGAGAGCAGTGCCACTGGGGACAACTACTTTATCGATCGACCGAGACTAAAGACCGACCGTTGACGGGTGAGGGGTTGCTCACCGTGGAGGGCTGCCTAAGCGAGCCCGGAGAGGAGGGGGTGAAGGCAGACTCAACCAACCCCTAGGAACAGGCTTGCCAGGCCTGACCATCAGAAGGGAAAGGAAGAGGGAGGGGAGATGGCTTCACTCAGACAGAGGCAATGTGGCGTGTCTGAGGAGAGGGAGGTGGATGGAAGTGACGATAATTTCTCGGGGTGTTGAGACTTCAATCGCTGGAGGTGTAGCGGAGACGGAGGATGTTACTAGTAATAGTCTTCCATTCTTCTAATATAAAGCTTCTTGGACTCTCACTTCCCCCCCCTACCCACAGCCCTCTTGCCTTCCCCAGGACCATCTAGCCCCATGGAAAATTGGCATCTCAGAACCCTCTCTCTAAGGCCATGTACCTGGCGTTGAGCCCAGTGACGCGCAAGTGACGGAATCAAAATTGGTTCAGCAGTTGTGGACGAATCTGCCATTGGGTTCAGGATTGTTATAGACCAAAGACCACTCTCAAAAGCGTGGCGAAGTCCATGAATACTGATGCACCAGAGAGGTACCATTTTACCATCGTTTTGTTGGCATCGAGCCCAATGACGTCCAGGTAATAGAATCAAAATCGGATAAGTGGTTGGAGAGGAATCTGCCATCGAGTCCTGAGATCTCACACATCCCCTCCCAGCCTTCGCAGGACCTCCCCCCCCCAGAGTAGAGAGTGATTTCATGAGTATTGATGTGACAGGAACTCACTTTATACTGTCGTGTAGTTGACGTCGAGTCTAATGGCGTCCAGGTGACAGAACCAGAATCGGTGCAGTGGTTGTGAAGGAACCTGCCATCGAGTTCAGGATCAGTACATACAAAAGACCACTGCCAGAAGGGTGGGCGATCTCCTGGAATCCTACTGCACTAGGGACATACCTTATATTGTCGGGTAGCTGGCGTTCAGCTTAATGACCTGCAAGTGACAGAGCCAATATCGGTTGAGTGATTGTGAAGGAATCTGCCATTGAGTTCTGGGATTGCCAGCATCCCCTGTCAGCCTTCCCCGGACCCCCTCAGCCTAGATAGTGATTTCATCAGTATTGATGTGACAGTGACATTCTCTGTGCAGTCATGTAGCAGGCTCCGTGTCCAACAACGTTGTGTCTTCAGATTCCGTATTGCTTAAGCAGTTGTGGAGGAATCTGACATAGAGTTCTCTGATTGCTAGCCCACCCCTTTTCCCTTCCCAAGAGCCCCTGCAGAGTGAATAGTAATATCATGAGTATTGATGGGAAAGAGATGTATCCTATACCGCTGTATAGCTGGTGCCAGGCCCAACGGCGTCATGTCTTCAGATCTGGAATTTGCCAAGTGGTCGTTGTTAGGCATACTGGAAGGCTCAGCCTTCCATTTATCAATAAAGACCTATAGTTACCCTACCTTAGGATTCGGAGTGCAAAAGGACAAGCCAACACCCCGCTCCCACACCAGCCTTGGGACAACACTAAAAAGTAGACACCGCCGAAGTTGTGTCCCCTCACCAAAAAGATGGTCATGGGAGCCTTCCAATTGGTGCCGCATACGTGGTGGCCCTCTGTCTGACCGGATCCCGTTTGCAGGATTTATGGGAAAAGGTGTTTGGCGAGCTTATGCAGCTGGTTCGAGCCAGGTTGGTTGACCTCACATAATCTTACTGAGCACTAGAGATGAGAGTCTTGCAAGTGGTCACTAAGTAACGGGACATTTTTACAGACAATGGTTAAGTAATATCACTCTGTACTCGACACTCCCGCGATGACAGTGGTAGAAGTGCATGGTGTTGTTGGAAGAGGTTGTTTGAGAAATCAAGCATACACGCACTCACATACGTCACTAGTATTCTTCGGATACTTATGGAACCATACGATAACAATATGACTAAGGAGAGATAATGGCCATTCGTGCAATTATTGGGACAAGTCTATCTTATGCCTTGCAGCTGTCGCCTGCAGCGCATACCTGCAATACCGAGAGGTTCGATAACAAAGGTGGCCTCTTTGTTGGTTCAATCATGCATACCATTCGGTGTATACAGTCGTAAGCAACACTGTATGTTGATGAAGATAGATCGTGAAGAATAGACTGATGTGTGGGAGCACCGTCAGGAATACTCATGGTGTTGCAATTGGAAAGTCAAGTGAGACAACAGAATTGTCAGGGTCAAATGCTGTTCACACTTTCACAAGAAGCTGGAGTTTGTTAGCAGATACTTAGTTAGTGTGGGAACTAGATGTAGTCCACGACAACCCAGACACGCCATATAAATAGCAATGTGCCTCCCCAGCTATTTGAATATCACCAAGCCACGGAAAAGAGATCTTATCAATATAAAATGTTTACACAAGAAAATCTTTTATCATTTTATCTACCTCTACTTTAGTCATTAAGCCTTCCTAGACAATCTCCATCTACGATAAAGAATATTAGCCTGACTTATCTCGCAGGTCTTTGAGATAGGCTCCCGCCTAACAGTGGTGGTGGAATCTGACATCGTGTTCCGCAATCGCCAGCACTACCCCTTCAGCCTTCCCCGACTCTCTGCAGAGTAACTCGTAACTTCATGAGTATTGATGCAACAGAGAGGTACCTTATGCCAGTATGTAGCTCATGTCTAGCACAATGATGTTGTGCTCTCAAATCTGCAATCGGTCAAGCGGTTGTGGAGTGGTTGTCGTGGTATATGGCAGCGTGTGCTTCGGGATATGAAGGTTTACGGTTGTAATGAAATAATACGTCGCGTCACCTAAGTGCCCAGAAACCATATTTTCTTTACCAAGAAAGGATACTCAGGGGTGATAGTAACTCATGATCAATAATGGTGTTGAGGTCCGAGTCTGGATGCCAAGAAGGCAGAGTAGCTTAGTTGAATGTGTCCAGATGTAACCTGGTGTAGTGAAAGGTTGCCAGATGCAACTGGATGTGACAGGGTCTTGGAATGCAACTCAGGACGTACAGAACCCAGGGGACACAAGGGATGCAACTCCGGACGTACAAGACATAGGGGACGCAGATTCAATGTTGTGTCTGTCAGAACACAACAGTGGCGAATCAGATGTAGGGTAATCTTTTGCTGATGCACCTTCCGGCACTTCTATTCATCTGGCTCTTTGAGTGTCATATAGCTTCCGGAATTACATCTATCCCAATGGCATATGCAAAGCCTTTGTCCTACGGTAAAAGCATATGCTGCTCACAATATTCTGTGGACGTGGGATATACTGAGCATGCGCCGATATCAGTAAAGCTGTACATCGCATACTCCAAATATTCCTCTCCATTCGAAGTCCTCATCAAGCAAGCGCCAGTAGACCTGTCTGGGGAAACTACAGTCACGGAAGCAATTTGGCTCATGTTGTAAAAACATATTAAAGACAAGCAGAAGCCAGAATTACAGGAACAGTGGTGGGACATAAATAATTGGGATCTACGAACAGTCGTTGAGGAGCTGGGTGAGGATTTCCCACCGCTAGAGAGGACACATGCAATTATGGCCTATGTAGCGCAGAGCGGACGATATGGTAGAAGGGGCCTTATGGCAAAATTGGAGGGGGAGTTTGCACTTGTGGTAGCCACAGACGAGCAATGGTTCTTTTTGCAGGCTTTTCTTAGCCTTATAGGGAGTTACTGATTTTTGGCGACAGATTTACAAAACGAAAGGGCGACACAGAATATGTGCACTTAAAAGCAGAAGGCCCTGCAAGCTACCACCATCGCCAACACCACTGCTACTCAAATATCAACTGTCCCAATGACAGAGATAATCCTTCCAACCCACTTATCACTTGACCCAACATCACCCTCCACCGCCGCTTCTACCTTCACCCACAGCCCCTTCACAACCCGCTCAATCCACATCTTCCCAACCTCTATCTTCGTACACTCCATCCCCCTAAGCGTGAGCACCACTACTTCCCTCTCCACAGTCCACCCGTAAATGTGCCAAAAAAAGCACTAGCTACCACCTAAGAACCACATCCTGCACATGACCAACGCCCGCACTCTAGAAATTCTCCTAGTGGGCTCACTGGTAAGCGCACTGCAAGCCCAAATCAATCTCAACCAAACCATCTGTCATCACAGAACGCGAGACAGCCCGTAAGTAAAGAAGATTGAAGAGAGAGTGGGTGGGAAGCACGAGGCACAGGGGCAGTTAGACCATTTAGTTTATGGTGCAGTTTGTGTCGGTAATAAAGGTAAAGAAAACGAGTAGCTTGTACTAAAGTATGCTGATGCATTATCGTTCTCAGCAGACTTTTGAATAGAGGTATAAAACAAGAAGGTCTAATGACAAGAATGAAAAACGCACAGATAGCTCGTTCCCAATTTCACGATTTCAGATAATAAAATAATAGCAAAGAGAACCCCACACTGTTTTCAACCTATCTAATAGCGTTCTCAATAGCTCTGAAAGGGTCTCTGATATTACTCCCCAGGGCAATGAATACATCATGCTTTCTATCTATCCCAGGTAATGTTTCTTCTAAAACAATGAATGAACATTCCCCTGTGATCCCCACCCCCGGCCCCTCAGCAAACATCAAAGCACTGGGCAAAGTCAAAATTCAATCTCACTGTCATAAAAATAATCAAGCAAAAAAAACAACTGTTGTATCTTCATTGCATGCCGGCCCTGCCCGTTTTTCCTATTCCAACTCCATATTTAATCGCCTTCTTTTTCCTTACACTCATGTCTCTCTCTCCTTCCACATCCCAGCTGCTTTCAGAAGATTCACTGCACGATCACTTCCTTTATGGTTCTCTGTTACTGTTATCGATGTTGCAACAAATTCTACCAGCTCTTCCAAATTAAACATGATCTTATCTCTAGGGTCATGACCATCTAAAACACTACCCCCCAAGAGGTTCTCCAATGCTATCCCAAATTCACTAGGTTCAGCCTCTTGGCTCATAGGTCCGGGCAGTAGAGTGGATGCAAAGGATTGAACAATATCCTACTAGTCTTGACTGGTCTTATAAACTTGCACCGTCCCTTCCAGATTGCCAATGTAGGGTTTCTTTAGCTTCCCTTGGTGGTTAAAATCCAACAGCTTTGCAATCACGTCATAAAATCCCATTGTCTCATTAATACTATCTATGACCATCTGTTCTTCACTTATACTTACCCTATTCTGAGCATCATTATTCAGCACACAACTGTACACCCCCGGTACATCCTCCACTTTCTGCTTACTATTCCCTGCCCAGTCCCCCTCGCCCACCACCAGTCCTCCATCCTCCACCCCAGGCTCATCGTCCCTCACCCTGAACCCTTTGCTTTCCACCTCTGATGTACTTATTTTATGGCTTGCTGTGAATCAAATCACAATCACGAGTCTAGTCTGGCCTCCAGTATGTAGTAACCATAACCTCAGATCATCTATTAGTACAAGATGATCCTTACTCCAACTGGCCTGTAACCTACTCCTCAGTATCCCGAGAATCTCAAAGGGAACTCTGAAGATACTACTAGAATAGGAGGGAAAGTCTAGGTGGAATATCTTATAGAGATATAAGAAAGATCAGGGGCTAATAGAGTCACTATTCAAGTTGTAGTATATTAAGGAAGAGAGTTTCTGTGAGGCTTGAAAAACGGAATCCTTAGGGGATTGCAGCCTCTTTAAATACAAATAAAACATAACCAAATATCCTGTGCTAAACCCAAACACTTACTATGCTGAGATAGTATGGGGGCAACCACAAGTCCTAGAACATAGGTATAGAGGCAACAGGATATAACTAATAACACAAGTAATGGAATCACAAAATAAGAGATCACTACTAATGTACTAATCCAGTAGTAATAGTAGGAAAGCATAAGGTGGCCTAAAGGGTACAAGGGTAGCAAAGGGTGCTATAAGCGAGCTTAAGGATAAATAACCCAATAGGAAACTATAACAATAAGGGGAGGCCAAAGTAAGAAGAGTAACACTACTATTGTAGAACCTAAACAGGAAACATACAACATCCTGTAGGTACAGTAGGGAGAACAAGAGGCAGATTCCATTACACGGCCTCACACACCACTGTGGGCAAATCTGTAGCAGGCAACATAGGCGCCAGGAATTTTCTTAGATCACCCACACAAGTCTCTCTTAAAATTTTGGAATGCTATGCAGTATTACCTCAATTATAAATAAGCGGAATTTGATCACGTACTCATTCTGGACCCAACCCTGACCAGACCTCTTATCTTGTTGGCTCTGCACAGCACCATCAGAGAAGACCAAATACAATCTGAAAAGGTTTTGGGAGGGGCCTCATCGGTGTGGTGCGTGCCGTATATTATCACAAATGATTCATTCACACAATTGTACTCTTGCTAAATCTCATTATTTTCTATAACCACTGGGTGCTCATCCTCACCATTTCCCATATCCTCTGCCGAAATTCCGGCAATATCAATGAGGCCTTCATATACCTCTTGAAGCCTCAAGATCTCCTTCAGGCTTAAGCTTCTCAACCCGTATGTCAGCTTGATCATACTGACTGGATATGCCCGGCACCATTCATCAAGTGTGTGGTTATCTATAGGAACAAAGGACAAGTGAACCGCTATGGTTTCAGGATACGACGGCATTTTTGCGGCTTTTGGGATTGAAGGAGAACCAGGATCAAGTTTCCCAGGAGTTCTTTTTCCCAGAAATTTTTGCTGAAGTGCCATGCTGGTTTCGCAGTTGGGATTTTTCTGGGCAATTGACCCAGAAAAAGAGGGGCGGCCGAAACCATCCCTCTTGCCTCCAACCCAAATTCCTCCTAGTGTCTTTACCCTCTTGTTATACTTCCTACTTAACATTTTTGCAATTGGTACCTCAAAAGACCGGAAAGAAATCACAACCAAGAAACAAACAGGATCAAAGAGAAAAAATAGTAAGCCAGAAATACGGAAAGGAAGTTAGCAGATAAAAGGATATTGATAGGAGAGGAGTGAGGGGGGAAGTGTAGCAATCTCGGCTAGAGGGGTTGGTAAACAACAAGTAACGACTTAATTGTATTCTTAATTAAGATTAACGCACTCTTAAACATCTTGGTGCAGCTTTTCTTATTGCTCTTCTTTTATCTTCTCCACTTTGTTAATAGCGAAGATGTATAGGTAACTCAACGTCGATTGAGATTGATATCTTTAGATGTGATAATACATTTGAGGGTAAAGAATATAATAGTATTTAATTTATAACCATAGGTAATCTTAAAGAAAGTACATAGATGGTTGCGTGAAGAGCTCTAACTATCGTAATCCAATCACCTTTATATCGAGACTCTTCCCACAACCCTAACCATGGTGACTCTTCTTATTGAGCCACCAGCAATATACCCTAACCAATAATAAATCATAAAACTAATCATGTGAGTAAAGCGCTCACATGAGTGAAACTTGTGACTTCCAAATAGAGTCACGAGCGAAAGTCATTACATCATTTGTGACTCACAATCGTGAGTCACTGATTAACAAAATATAATAAGAATACGCAATTGCGAATCATGTGAGAACTATAAATCAACTAATCTTATAATGAGAAATAAAACATACTAATGACTAATAACTATTAGTCATTTCCAACCATTCTTTCAAAGTCACGATTTCTGACAGGAAGCCAGGTGAGGCAGCCAAAAAGCTTTAATACATGGAGAACATGTCTACGACGAGTACAGAGGTACAAGTGCCGCTAAGAAATTGACGAACTGTTAATTTTTGTTAACCTGCGAAATGATCCCTGTCTAGTACAGAATCTTTTTGCTTTTTGCTTTTTTTCTAACCTTTTTCCATTTCGGGCATGAGTACCTAAGGTACAATAAAGCATATCACCCTATACACAAGGCCATCTGACACAACAGGTCTCAACCAAACCACCTAAAATCCCCCGATACAGGACCACAAGTAAACTTCTTCAACTGCCTAAAAACTAAAGCACCAGACCCAATCTCCTCGCAGCTAACTGCACCCAAAGCCAGTCACAATAAGGCCTGATAATGTTCCTACATATTAGTAAAACCAACAATAACAAGATAACCTACCACTTTCCAATATCCCACAAGATTTAGCAGGCTGACTCAGGGAAAGCATCAAGAGGCCCCCCAAATCCCTACCCTTACACCACACTCAGTACCTGACAACCGCGGTCGACTTTGGCCATTAACCTTGCTAATCAAAGGCTACCTGAACCACCCTGGAGGCCCCACAGTCCAATTTCCACCGTCTCGGGCAACTGGCCTAGAAGGTAAAGAAAATAAATATCATGGGAACGCCACCCCCCTCCCTCTACCTCCCCCTCTCCCCCCATATCCTCTACCTCCATCCTCACAACTAATCGGACCCATACCAAACCAAGGACCCACATGCCCCCTAGGCCCAGTCGGCACCCCAAATACCACCCTACAATCACTCTCCATCGACCCTCTTGGACCCAACGGTGCTTGCACAACTGCCAAATCCTCAGTCACCTCCAAACTCCCACCATACTCATCCAATCAGCTCTTCTTAACCCAACTCGGTATCCTCACCAACACTAGAGAAGCTTCCTCTTCCTCACCATCCTCAACTAACACCGCCACAACAGTGCCAGCCATACCCGACACCACCACATCCTCATCCTCAAACGCCACAATATGGTGAACTATGACAGGGTCTGAGACCCCTGCCTCCTCTTCCTCCTGAGCCACACCCCTCTCATGCACAGCCACCTCCTCTCTCTCCTCCTCCCTCACCCTCTTCTCCAATACTTTACCAAGCTGCAACTCCAGCTTGTGATTCCTCTTTGACAACACTGAAACATGATGCCAAAGCCTCAAAACTTCCTTCTCCAACTCCAGAACGCGTTCTAGAGACCTCGCCGTAGTCAAACCCGATTTGGCAACTTTGCTCACCTACAAAGATGCAGAACCTCACTTAGCCATATTAACCGTTAATAGGTAGTTTGGTAAGGATAAGGAACGATAAAGATGAGATGGAAGAGATAAATCTATCTACCAAACGATGAAAATCTACTGTGTAGGAAGCTCAGAAGATAAAGACTTGAAGCTATCCTGGGATAGACTCCAAGGATCTTGATTGGTCAAAAAACTGACATGTGACATGTCACTGAAGTAAGAATTTCAATGATGGGGGTTGTACCTGACGTGGTGGATGTCGTACGGAAACATCACCTATAGCACTTGTACTTGCGTACGTGTACAGCAAATAAGTTTTGTATATTTTGCGAGCAGGCAGTGCTATGCTACTATTGGAGTCTTCGTTCGAATTGGGTAGCCACCATACCTCTTCGGCTGCCTTTACACCCAATTTCCTATATTACCCCATATTAGGGCAACACACCCTGCTAGGAGGATATACAAAACTTATGGGCTGTACCTCCGTATATCGCCACGATTGAACAACTCAGCTTTCAGTCCTACTACTATCAGCTATGACTATATGAATATCCAGTAATCGTGCCAAGGTTGCGGCGTGCGGCCGCAACCCCGGATGTTCGCAGGCTCACAACCTGGGCACTCGTACAGAGTGCCCGACAGCTCAACGAGAGATTGTGGCTCAACGTCACTTTGTGGCTTACCATACTAAATATGTGGCTCAACATCACTTTGTGGCTCAGCAGAGCTTTGTGGCTTAGCACAGTGATTTTGTTTGATGTGACTTTATTGCTCAAGAAAACATTTAAGCCTATAATTACTTGTATTAAGCAACTAGAAAGGTTGTAAAAACTGATGCAGAGCAGAATAGTATATTTAATACATTTCTCAAGTTATATTCAGCCACAAAATTACGTTGAGCCACAAATTTAGTATGGTGAGCCACAAAGTGACGTTGAGCCACAATCTCTCGTTGAGCTGTCAGGCACTCTGTAGGAGTGCCCAGGTTGTGAGCCTGCGAACATCCGGGGTTGCGGCCACACACCGCAACCTTGGCACGATTAACCATCTTCAGAAATGTTTGCCTTAGTGCAACCCACTCGCACCACCACTATTAAGGGTTTATTACTTACAGAAAAATCTGTCCACTTCCTCTTCCCCTTACAAGTATCATAGGGATGATGTTCCTCCGGGATGCCATTACCCGCACGCCGGGTAACCAATTCCATGGGGCTCTACTCTCGTCCAGCCCGACACACAAACCCACTCTTCCAGTCCCACCGAATCTAAATCCAAATGCTACGATATCTTCTCCACAAAAAAAATCAGTGTCACGAAACTCATCCAACATGTGCTGGAGGAAGTGTCTATCTGCGTTTCTGAAGGTATTTTTAACATTATTTTTTCTTCCCTGCGAGATCCCTGTCATATGTGCCTTATTGCGCTTCAATGGCGGCGCAACTCCCCTTCTACCAGATATGAAATTTCTAGAGAGGAAATCTATATCAATTGGATTAGAATGTGTTAAAATATTCGCGAAGGTTCCATATCCTCAACACTACTACAACACTGGATGTTTGGACGAGGAGTCTTTGGGTATGGATAGGGTTGCGGAACATGGGAGTTGAGACTATGGTTGTTAAGGAT
>Ga0307509_10001903_pt1 | contig 34477 bp, 48 predicted proteins | sample 10_EM_MG_FD_202245 | JGI IMG/M metagenome (GOLD analysis project Ga0307509, IMG submission 202245) | Populus trichocarpa ectomycorrhiza microbial communities from riparian zone in the Pacific Northwest, United States - 10_EM | ecosystem: Host-associated > Plants > Roots > Unclassified | place...
TTTTCTCGAATTTACCCAGGGGAGCAGGGAAGGATGGAATCTGGGTAAGTCATTTGGAAGCCAAATCTCTCCAATTCTTGGAATCTGGCAGATATGCATGTATAATTAAAGGATAGGACAAGACAATAGGCCTGCGCTTATTTTTTAAATGGGAAGTTGCAGATTTGGCATATTTTTGGGAGGAGCAGGAGGAGAGGATGGGGTGTAGCTGGGTCAAATCTTCATCAAATCCCTCAGTTTTTTCTTGCATAGCAGAGGTAATATTAAACCTATTTAAGTACTGGCAAACGAGTGGTTTATGCCTGTTAATTAAACGGGGGGATATGAATTTATGCGATTGTACTAAGGGAGAGGGGGAAAGGTTGAGGTGGAGGCAAGTCAATTCTTCATAAAATTCCTCAATTATTTTTTGGGTTTAAGGGGGTATATATACCCTATTTTATTTATACAAGACGAGAGGCTTGCACTAATTTATTGAATGGAAAATCGGAGATTTCTCCGATTTTCACAGAGGGCAGGAGAAAGGATGAGGTGTAGGCAAGTCAATTCTTCATAGAATCACTCCATTCTTTTTGGTATATAAGCAAGTATATTTATGCTAATTTAAATCCTACCAGACGAGAGGCCTGCGTTCGCTTATTTGATAATAAATTTCCAATTTCTTCGATTTTAACAGAAAGAGTGATAAGCAGATCACTCCTTTCTCACTCAAAGCTGGTGATTATCTTCTACAATAAATATTCCAGTACATGGCCTAAATATTAGCCATGGTATAGGAGAATTGAGGAAGCCATAATTTATAATAGAACAATCATATTTCTCAAGTCTGGGAGGTTGGGAACATTTCAGCAAATAAAATGACATTGTGATAGCTACCTAGTCCAAGACTGACAGATAAAGTAAAATACATTACTAATTATGTTGGATGAATGCTTGGATGGAGAGTGTGGAGAGAAACCACAGTGAACTCCCAAGGTGACTTGAAACTATGAAGTTGGGTTGCCTCTGCTGCGCTACTCAAACATGATTAGCAGCAACAGAAATCCGCATTACGGATTCCCAGGTTTATTAATCAGGATACGGAGCCTGACGGGAGCCGTCAGGACCGAAACTAGGGTACCTCTGTGCATGACTATGTAAGGTAATAATAATAATAAAGGTCCAAAAAAAGAGGGTAGTGGTGGGTGGGTGAAAGAAAAAGGCCGAGGAAAGGTGGTGCACTATTCCTAGTACTGGTTTGGTGAGGGCCGTATTGTGTACACAACAGAAGAGTCGACTGGCGAAGCCAGAAGATGAATCCAAAGCTGCGACAATATGACAAAGAAGTGAGACCTTCATCAAACACATGCCAGCACCATCTCCACTTGACCTCCGCTGGAACTCCAGCACCAAATAGAGAACGACATGTGGCTGACAAAGGAGTGGCCGTGGCGGCGCCAGGGCATGTTCGAGCTTTTGCGCAGAGGTCTGCAAAATCGCTCCTTTCCCTTGGAACCCGCTATTACGACGAACCCTTGGGAATTATTCTCCAAGTTTGGAAATCCCTGGGCAAATTTTGGAAAGTTTTGAGTGAAATCCCTGGGCTCCAGAACGCACAGATTTGCTTCCGAGAGCCCTGGGAATGACCAATTTTCCTCAATGTTTCACCTTTGTGAGTGCCCGGTGCCGCGGCGTCACGTGCGGCGAAAATAAAAAATCCACAATTATGCTTGGAGGGATAAGAGCACAGTATTTCGCAAGGTGAACTTACAAATACATGACAAAGTAATCCTATAACTTCTTATACGAGGGTGTCCACGGTCCACCAGATCGGACTGGATCTGACTCAACATTCGCTTACTTTGGGCCGCCATCAAAGGTAACTTGAATGGCCACCATTATAAAAAATCCTACTCTCGTCCAAAGCAATCTCTCTCCCAAAAAACCTGATAATCATGTCTTTGTTGTGTTTAACCATGGTTGTGCAAAATTTGAAGTCGACAACTTATCGCACTGGGGAGGAAATCGTGTATTACAAACTCGTGGACACTGATAGTATGCCATGTCTGGCAGCTGCTATATAGGCGGAAATGTTCCACCCCACTTCGGTAAGTTATGACAATCCATAATGAACCTATACCATTGGCATTTTCGCTTTTGCTCCTTGAAAATGATATAAAGTGCCAAAATAAACCCTAGTATACGGGTAGAGATCTTGGCCAGCTGCTTCCATCTGTTCCAGCCATAAGTTTCTAGAAATGAGTCGAGATCCCACGATAAGTAAAAAAAATAAGAATACGAACTAGGCGTTCAAATGTAACTCCCATTTTTTCTGGACGCTGGAAAGGCGTCCTCCAAATTTGCTGGTTGTCTGGAAGGACTATAAATGCCAATGCTTCTAGGAAGGCAAGAAACTGACCTTGGTAGCTGTGAGGGACAGCCGAAGGCAAGGATGATTACGATGGAGTTCGTAACCAAGAGAGCAATTGGAGGCAGCTAATAGGAAGGTCGGACAAGCTGCTGCGAATGTCCTGTGATTCCGATCTTTGGGTGTACCAACCTCAGCATCCGGCGTCGAAGAAATTGCAGACTTCCCGTTGAAATTACGCCAGAAAAATGATCTTTGAGATGGATTTATCGCTCCTACGAAGTTCAGTAAGAACACCCCGTTTTAGAGAATAAACTTGAAAAGTTGTCGGTCCTGCAAAAGAATGCACTTATGACAAAATAGAACATACATAGAAGGTCAAGGCATTGGCAAGAACTCTGAGAGTTGGTACATGGGAGGGGATGATTTCGCAAACAATTCCAATAGAGACTGCAACACCAGCTCACTGGAGATACTTCATAGTCTTAGTCGCTGAGAAAACATACGTTTGGTAGGGCAAGCAAATATGTCACCCCTCACTTCATTCAGATCAAGCAATGAATATGGTTGACTGCGACATTAAACGAGGTAATAGGTTGTTCGGTTGGGGGATTAACGTTTAACCTCCATTCCTTCAGACAGTTGGAGAGCAGCCTGCCTCGTCATTGCAAGACGAATAAGGATCCTGGTCCGTTACAGCTTTAAGAGTGAGATTGTAGAAATGGATCCAGCTCTATGTAGCTTTGGTTTGCAAGTACCTGAAAGTGAGCTCAAAGGCTCCAGTCACAAAGAGCGGGGATTCACATAAAGGCAGCACAGCCACAGGCTTGTGTTCCTGCAATTGTTTTTCATCCCAATCATGGCCTTCCAGCAAAATGCAGGCGGCAATATATTCGGCGGTCAACCCACTAATGCGATACCTCTCGGCAAGTCTGTCCGGTACCTCTTATTGATTGTTAAATTAACGAGCAGAGGGCAGCTAACCCTACGAGTGCAAATGCGTTCAGCGGTGCTTCAGCGCCCAACCCAACCGGTGGTTTATTTAAAACACCCTCGACTGGTGGCGGGATGTTTGGAGGCAATGCATCAACAACCATGACGCCTCAAACTGGAGGTAGTGTATTTGGTGGAGGTCTGAATAATGTAGCGCCTCCTCCTGCATCTGGGACATCTGGAAGTCTTTTCTCGGGTGCAAACACCTCAAATACACCAACTTCTACCGGCTTATTTGGAGGGCCAAAACCTCCTGGAACGGGGCTATTTGGTGGCGCTGGGTCAACAACTGCTCCTACAACGAGCAGTATCTTTGGAACGCCTATGACCGCCCCGTCAGCTGCAAGCACCACCTCCCCCTTCACTGGAACATCTGCATTCAGTCTCCCTAAGTCAGGTGATTCCACCGCAAATTCTTCAAAGCCCGGTGCTTCGAGCTGTCAGTAACTTCTACATCATTGGGCGAAGGGAGCTGGCTAACTTTGTTGCATATACCAGTTTTTACTCAATCCAACACCCCGAACAGCAGCAATGTTTCAACAGCCGCGCCCATTGGTAGTGGCCTCTTTAGCTTGCCATCTAAACCAGCTTCCAGCACTACGCCAGGTAACTCATCAAGTTCGGGAACCCCTGGTAATATTTTCGGGGGTGGAAGTTTTGGCCAACCTTCCACAACGCAACCTGCATCAGGCACACCTTTGGCTACCTCCTCCCTTGGCGGCAGCAAAGAGATGCCAATAGCTTCGACAAACCCTGCAGGTCAGTTTTCCTATTTTTAAAATTTGTGTTCTGTCTCCTCTAACGGTCAGCCAGGAACCGGTTTATTCGGTGGTGTATCTGGAAACAAAGCTACTGAAAAGAATGAATCGGCCTCGCTAGGTACCTTTCCTCGAACTTGCCCCACTGTCTTGTGCTGATGGTGATGTCCTCTTGACAGCTGCCCCTGCTTTCAATCCCTTCGGTGCAACTAAGCCCGCTGGAAAGGAGGGCACCACAGGTTAGAGTTTATTCCTTAAGTAAAACTTCGAAATTTACTCTTCATTAACCAGCGTCGAAAGATACTGAGAGAAAGGAAACCCCGAGTAAGTTGAAACAAATGGCTCTATTGCTATTAAATATGTTGACATGAGTATTAGCGGCTGTCGCACCCACAACTGTCAACCCCACTGCAGCTATCGCTATTCCACCACCATCGATGCTCAGAGGAAAATCTCTTGAAGAGATTGTAAATAGATGGACCGCGGATCTGGAAAACAACGTTCGTGAATTTAACACGTTCGCGGCAGAGGTATCTGTCTGGGATCGGGCGTTGATAGAGAACGGGAACAATGTAAGTCAAGCTTTTTTCTTTTTTCATGCAATGGATCTGATCTCTGAGATAGATTGCCGCGTTACATAGTCATGTACAGGCGGCAGAGAGGCAGCAAAACGACATCAATGAATCACTTGAACATATCGAACAGCAACAGAAGGACCTTGCATCCACTCTTGACACCTACGAGAAAATTTCTCAAGAAATCCTTGGTGGCCAGAGTGGTAACTTGAGGACACTAGACGCTGGCCCTGCTGACACGGAGCGGGACAAGAAGTAACAAAATTTCCTCATATTGCTTGTCATATCAAAACTGATTTTCAAATAAAGCTATATGATTGCAACAGACCTCCACACCCACCTCGACGATCTATCAGGATCTCTCACTCAAATGATCGATTCCGTCAACGCGTTGTCTCTCGCCTCAAAACCTGCCAATGAAGTGGATGACCCGATGACCCAAATTGCCCAAATCCTCAGCAGCCATTTGGAAAGCTTGCAATGGATAGATACCGCCGTTCGCGAGGTCGAAAGTAAAACAACCGATGTTGAAAAACGCATCAAAGATTCGGGGCATAATCTCTCAGGGTCGAAGTCAAGGGCCTTTGGTCCGAATCATTGATTATGCATCGATCAACTTCAATTTTAAGTCGTACATAATTTAACTTTTTTCGTGGTACACTTTTTGTATTTTTTTTTTACTGTTACATAAAATGGTGGCAAGTGTTAGCTAATTCAGTATTGCAATACCATCAATGAAACGATTTTTAGGTTTGTAACCGTTGGGAAGATGCAGTGATGGAGTATCTCCAATTCTCCATTGTCAACTCATTCAACGGATGGTCACGAGCCTAACAATTTTATCGGTTTTATAGACTGCTTTATGTGCATGTCATATTTGATGGGAGATGAATGGATCCTTGCCTTAGTTAGAAACACCGCCATACTTTGGGAATTTCCTAATGTTGCCTCGGGAATTTCGAAGGCGTAGAATTAAAAGCCATTATTGCACAGTTTTAGGAGTAAAATCCTTTTTTTAATTTAGAATTTCGGTATTTTAGCAGCGGAAGAGTAGTCATAGCACTCTTACACAATATCAGTAACAAGAAAATAAATGATTAGAGGTGATGTTAAGTTTGAGGTACGATTTGTGCGATTGACAAGGATATCTTAAAGAACACTGTACCTCCCAATTGTTGCCGTGGGATTCCGCATTTCTGCTTGTAAGGCAGCTGCAGAGGCTTCAATGAGGAGACGCTTGATTTCTCTGACGGCTTGCTCAACCTAAAGAGGTTATGGTGGTCAGACAGCGGACAAGGCGAGAAGAGAAAGATATGCACCCTAAATTCCTCATTTGATTCAATGAGAAGATGGAGTTTCGGCGGCCCTTCTAGAGGAGGTTCCTTCCCTTGTTCGTAGTATATACCTAAGTAAGCAGTCAGCGGTGATATCGAGTTAACCTGATCAAGTGATTGACCAACCTTTGTTGGTAACAGAGGCTCCCGTCATGTCGATGAGCTAGAAATTCACAATTAGCGCCATAGTAGATGATGTACCAAGCACGTTCGCTCGCACCTGAACCATTGTCTCTTTGTTAGTTACGCGCCAACGGGCTTTCTGGGGATAGTCGTTGATGGGAATGATTGCGTGAAAGTCTGTAGAATCTGGGTTGGCTTTACTGCGGGTGGCACCTGATTCTTCTGCTTGAAGTTGTGATTGCAGAACCAGTTTTGAGGCACGCATCTGGGCATTGAGCTTCGCAACGACGCTGAGTGCTTGTTTGTGTGCGGCAGTATCCTTTCCGGCACGCGCGGCTGCCTCCTCCGCAGCACGCATCTGGCTTTGGATCTTTTCTTCTTCTTTGGCATGAGCCAGACGCCGCGCAGCAGCGACAGCTCCGCCAACGCCAAGCAAACCTTTCGAAGAGTCGGGGGCTGGTCCCCGCTTGATCTCGACCTTGAAATTTCCGAAGTTCATATCATCGCCACTGGCTGCCACCGCCTTAACAGCAACTTCCTCTGCTGGTGTGACTTTCTCTTCTTCTCCGGACGGTTCGCCGTACGCTTTACGTTCGGCTTTTTCTCTAGCATCTCTTTCTTTATCAAGGCGATCAAGACCCTTGCCGCCGAACCCAGACCCTGCGGCTTGAGCTTTCCCAGACTTTACCTTGTCCAAGAAGCCTGTAGAAAATTAACAGGAGTAAGGAACATAACTGCTTTTCACTCACCATTTGCAAGTTCCTCCAAATCTGCTGGAACTGTGACATTGCTCGCTTTGAGTGCTCGATAGATGTCAACCGAATATCGCTCTTGCTCCGGGGTGATAAAAGTTACACACGTTCCCTTGTTACCCGCACGACCAGTTCGACCTGCTCGATGAACATAGTCTTCCATATGATTGGGAGCGTCATAGTTGATGACAAGTTTCAGCTGTTTGACGTCCAAACCACGGGCAGCGACAGACGTGGCGATGACAATCGGGACAACACCTGATTTGAAATCGGCAATTGTGGAGTCGCGATCAACTTGGTCCTTTCCACCATGCAGTGACATGCACAGATAACCTTTGCGCATAAGCTCGCGAAGAAGGTTGTCAGCAGCCTCTTGTCGATCAACGAAGACTAACGTTCGACACTCTGGGTCTTCATTATACATCTGACCCAGGATTTCAAGGAGCCGATTAAATTTGGTTTCTTCGGGTCGGACCTCGACAATTTGTTCGATTTCAGGCGCGACCACCGAGCGACCACCAACGGTGATTTCGAGGGGTTTACGAAGGATTTTCCTGGCTAGGGAATCCATTTGTTTCGGGAATGTTGCAGAAAAGAGCACGGTTTGTCTGTCAGGTCGTATGTTATTGACGATTTTCATCACCTGGGGTTCGAATCCCATATCAAACATACGGTCAGCTTCATCCAAAACAACATATGTTACGCGTTTAAGGTTGGTAACGCGTCCTGAATTTGCCGTCAACAGGTCAATCATGCGTCCGGGGGTGCAGACGATGATCTCGGCCCCTTTTTTAAGTTCTGCGATTTGGTCTTTAATGGGCGACCCTCCATATGCACAAACAGCCTGACAATTGAATCATGAGTAGACCAATGGTTGAAAGGAAAATTGGGCTTACTCTAAGACCTAGCACTTTCAGGAAAGGTTTACATTCCCGGTGGATCTGGACAGCAAGTTCTCGGGTCGGCGTCATGATGACTGTTACAGGACCTTCCATTTGTTCCAATGGTCGCTGATCCTTGATGTGGCGGAAGAGAGGTAAAAGGAAAGCAATCGTCTTTCCTGAGCCTGTTTTCGCGACACCTATCACATCACGCCCAGACATGATGGCTGGTATTGCTTGAGCTTGAATAGAGGTAGGAGCAGTGTAGTTAAGACGTTTAATGACATCAAGGCTATGAATTTAAATCAAAATAGCGGAAAGGTGACTTGTGTGAAGAAAACATACCAGTTGGCAGGAAGTCCGAAATGGCTCCACTTCGTAACAGGAATAGGACATTCAACACCCCTGATTTTGATACCGTCAAGTTCGAGACGGAGTAATTCAGCCTCTTCTTCAGACATAGCGGCAATGTCAGGGGGTGGGACATAGAATTCTTTGCGGAAGGGTTCATATCTGATGCGGGAATGATCAACGGTGGCGAGCTCTTTCTTCTTTGCTTTTTTCGCAGCAAGAGCGAGGATATCCTCCGGGTTGAGATCGGTAGCATCAAGCTCATCGGGTAGAGGACCTTCTGGTTCCTCCTCCATACCATTCTCTACCATTCGTTCGTCGAGCCTAATTCTCGAACGACCGCCTACCACGTCTACCATCTTCTTCATATCTTCCATATTGACTTTTTTGACCTCGGTGTTGACCTCACTCATGAAGGCGTCTAAGGGATCCTCTTCCTCCTCATCAACATCCATTGCATCCTTCGCTTGAGCTTTCAGGGCTTGGTCCATACGGTTTGCTTCTTCGTCATCGTCGTCCACCTCTAGATCACCCACACCAGCCTCGTCCTCGGCCATGGTCATATCAATTGCAGGCATATCACCTAGGGTCTCCAACTTCCTTTTTGACTCCACCGCGTCATCTAGGGAAGCAACTACACCTTTTGCGGCATTGGCAAACTCGGGCTTCAGAGGTAGGCCCTTAAGACCAAGACCTGCGAGAGCAGAACGGTTCAACTGACCCGCAGGCTTTGGTGTAGCTACTGGAGTTGTAACTGAAAAAGGATCAAGTGGTGTGAAATCATGAATACTTCCGGGTGTTCAGTAGGACTCACCTGGGACAGATTTACCGGCAAGCGCCATAGCTTTGGCCTTTGCCTCAACAAGGGCCTTCTTCGCCTCTCGTTCTTTCTTCCATGCTTCAAGCTTGGCTCTCTTTGCTTTCAGTTTCTCGTCTTCCGGAGGAGGTGTTGTTAGCTCTGTTGGGGGCAGAAGTCGAGGTGGAGTTGCAGGTCGGCGTTCACGAGACCGGGAACGTCTACGTTCATCCCGGTAGGACTCTCGCCTTCTGTCATCCCGATATCTGTCATCTCGATAACGGTCCCGGTCCCTATCTCTATTGCGGTCTCTGTCCTTGTCTCTTTCCCTGTCATCGTCATAGCGTGACCGTCCGTTGGTCCTCTGGGTGCTGCGCCTGGTTGGCGAGGGAGACCGAGGTGAACGGTGAGATGGTCTTACCCTTTTGTTGGACGAGTCTGGGGAGAATGATCTATCCCTGCGAGCCATTTATGAATAAACAAGCAAAGAATCAAGAAGTCCACTCCAAACTGGACTAATATTTGTAGGTGTTTACAAGTCGGCCTGGGTAAAATGACGTTTCGTGTACTAAACTCACTCATCCTCTCCTAACTATGACCCAAAATATTCTTGACCCATTTTCTATCGTCAGTTTACTGCCTTCTCTTCTCCCGACGGAATCGAAGTCGCTTTCTTCACCTCAGGATGGAATCGCAGCCCTGTTACATTCTTCATTGTCCGCTTTGTCCTTTCGCTTGATTGCAGTCAACAGTTCTCCACAGCAGGCCAACATATTACCTGTGAACTGGAATAAGGATGGGCCCCAACATTATTCATTCAAGTATCGACATGAACAGAGCAGTATGGAGTTTGTCATTAATATCTCCAAGCTTGGAAAAAGGACTGTTATCAATGCAATAGCTCTTGAGGTTAGCACTTCTTCGTCGACTGAGTAAACTGATCTAACCTCGCTTTAAGAGCGAAAATGTCGCCTCTCTTGACGTATCCTCTGACGACTTCACATCACCGTCATTTTTTCCCCACAACCTCGATGCTACGAATCCTCAACCTCTCATACATGGTTTCATCTCATCTAACCGTGTGTCGGATCTGATATCTCAGTTTAAACTTAAGATCATCAAGCAATTGTTGCCTGGTCTCCAAAAGGAGGGATATATCGAAGAGTCCGATTCTTTAACTACTGCCTCCTCAAGTGCTAATCCACCAATGCAAGGGCCAACAGCCCCTCGCCCAAGGCCCCAAACTCCACCTGATGCCCCGGATCGTAACTCATATATCCCTCATCCTGCATTTCCTCGCAGCCCATTGGAGATTGGACGAAGAGATTTAGACCCTTTCCCAACAAACCCCTTCGCGCCTCCTTCCCTTTTCCCACCTGGGTCAGGAGATGGAATGTTTGTCGGTCCTGAGCACCCCATGTTTGGGATAGGTAGGGGAATTAATTCGCCCAACCGAGGAATATGGGGAGGGGACGGTTATCTTCCTCCGATGGGCGCTCCTCCCGGTGCAAGGTTTGACCCAGTTGGGCCCGTATCTCCCGGTAGAGGTAGTCAGCCTTTTGGTCATGGGAGGCAACCCGAAAATCCCGATAATGACGAGTTTATGCCTCCTGGCATGGTGGGTCCTCCGCTCCCCATTTCGACTTATCTCATTCATACCAACGGCACAGGGCGATATGTTTATGTAAAATTGAAAAAAGAATATTTGTACTATATATGCATTTCCTTCCTATGTATAAGTTCTCTTCTTGATATATCTTCTCAAGGTTCAAGGTTCAAGGTTCGCCGTCACTTGATTCGATCCAAAAAAGGAGATGTTTTGTCAGAAATTGATCCAAATTTAAATAACCTCCTTATAACCTCCTACCCCTTCCATTTGATGTTCAGGTATTTCGAGAGTCTCGAACACCATGCACAGGAATTCAATCTCGCCAACCTCGCCAGTGAGACGCAAGAATACCATTCTTCCCGGTTTTAGACCATCGCCAAGACCGAAACAGCGACCCATTGGTGAAATGACGGTGCGCGAGTTGCAAGATCGCCATAAGTTCAATGAGAAACTATTAGCCTCTCCGTGCGTACACAAACTCCAATCTATCACCCATCGCTGCTGATTTTAACATCTGCAGTGAAGCTTCAACTTCAACATACGTGCAGAGAGTAGTTGCTGAACAAGCTACTGTCGAATCCCGACTAATTGAACTTGATGGAATGGAAGCGATCAATACGGGGTTAAGGAGAACTGTGATCAGAAGTGAAGGGGATATGTCTGTTGATACTGCACCAGAACCTCCTACAAGCAGAACTCTTGAGGCAAAGCGCAAAGCACTGTCACAGTTTGTTAGTCAGTTCAACATTTATTGCGCACACTCTTATATTTTGGCATTCAGGGATTGAATAACAACAATTCAAGTGTTGCGGGCACCCTTAGCATGGAAGAAGCCATCGAATTAGAACGCCAGGCTCATTTACAAGACCAAGACCGACAGAACCGGATTGCAGAAAAGAAGAAACGCCTTGGACTCCCGATGAATGGGGAGGTCCTCACCAGACAAGAAAGAGAGGCTCGGATGTGGGCATTTATGTATTCCACGCCCTTCTAAGTGGCCTTCGATACCATTATAACCCATTTGCTGTAGGAATCACAAACCTACTGAATCCGACATGGAAGATGACGATGACGATGATGGCGATGATGATGACCCTGCTAATTGGTTTGAAGACGATCAAGACGATGGACGCAAAGGTCAAATTATTGTTGAACCGGATATTGAAGACTTCTCCCATGTTATACGAGTTGACGAAAGCAGGATGCATGACACATTCTATGATGTAAGCAGGTGATCGATAAATCCAAGGATGGGAATAGTAAATTGTACTGCATGGCCAGAATATTAAATCAAGCTAGATTGTATACCCAGAATGTAAGAAACATTTGTAGTACGCTCAACGAGCATGAACTGGACAGCTTTTACCCCGCTGAAGCCAGGAGGATAAGCAGGCTAAATTATGCATTGAGTTAGATGATAAATCATTCCAAAAAGCGACCAAATCAATAAACCAGGAGCTTACCACTGTGGAAACTGCAGAAGCAACTCAGACGGGCGACGGTAGATCCTGAGGGAAATAAAATTTGCACACAACTCCACTTTGAATAATGTGAATTACCTTTCATAAACTCCTCGAGACATATTACACCTTGCAAGGTTGAGTTACGTTTTATCATTTTCGTACTCCAATATAAGTGTAACTCACATTCCATTCCAAGCAAGGCACTTTCGGCAGGGAGACGATAAACCAAGTACTTTGCTGGTTGTGGGTTATCCGATTGGGGGGCACCAGAGTTGCCTTCAAGGCATTGTTTCACATGAGTTTCCTGTGCCTGTGCATCTCCGATTTCATCCAGATTTTGATTGCAGACGGGACAACTGAGGAGACAACTGTATTTAGCCATAAATGTAATGTTAGGATCTGAAAATCTTACTCGGCGAGATCGCTTAACTGCGAGCTTGATTGTCTGCGAGTCAAAGAGCCCGGTATAGTGAGGCGTTCTTGATCTACTACGATGCGCTCCATGGTACTTGCTCGATCCAGTCTGGTCAGAACGCTGCTGGTGCTTTCTTCGTGGCAAGGTTGGCACACTCTGTGACTGATGGCGGGTGATGGGATCTCAGGCAACATTGGGTCGTGAACCACATCGGCTGGGTCCAGTATAGCTCTGTAAGAAGAACATCGGTCACAAAAAATTCGACCACATTTCCGACAGTGCTATGTCGATATATATAAGATGAATCGAAAGCACAGAAGGATGGCTTACGTGCTAGATATGGGTGAAAATTACGACGATGACAAGACAAGGTAGAATGTTGATAAACTCACGCGTCTGTTCAAAAAGTTAAATCGCCGTTGGCACTCTCGGCATTGGAAAACGGCTTCATCTCTCTCCCATTGGGCATGTAACTGATGAGGCGTTGGAGTTGTCCATCGGGGAGAAAGAACTTTTTGAGGAGCTTCATGCGTTGGTACACGAAAGTCGGGGGCTTGCGTGAGGGCTGGAGTGAGGTCGGTTGGGATGCGAGATACACTTGGTCGACTTAAATAATCAGCCGAAGAAGACGATCTGGATGCTGGTCTGGGTGTCTCCTGCGAGGATGATTGGGGATAGTGGAACTCTTGATCAGAACTTCGATCGTCGCCATCTTCGTCGAAGCCATCATCTTAGAATCGTCAAGACACTCTACAACTTGATAGAGCAATATGGCACACCGTAGTCAGATAACAATAAACCCTGAGCGCCTGCGGCCAAACGACGTCGTTCCAAGTCACGATTATATGCTTTCAAGAGGACTTCAGCCTGTAGCTTGCGTTCCGGGTCATCGTCACCTACAGAGGATAAGTAAGGATATAAAATGGTTTAAAAAGTTCAAACACGCATACTGAGAATGCCTTGTCTCAGCTCCATTGTGGCTCGCTCCACCTTCGCTATCGCACGGCGTACGTCTACGGCAGAAGCTTGTGGGTTGATGTCAATATCCTGAAGTTGGTTGCCAGCCAGATATCTCGCTCGGGCAACATAGTCCTGGGCGGAAGACAGAAAGGTTGAGGTCATTGCGCCCATTTCTCGTCCTTCGTCTCCATCTGAATGGCTGAGTTGGCTTTCCTCCACATAAGGTATCAATGAGCCATCAGAATCGACATGGTACATGGCACCATCCGGTTCAAGGAAGGCCAGTGGCGGGATGTCCAACCTGCGGCGCATGATTCGGACCCATCGACGCCGACGCACCCAGTTCGGCTGAAGTCGACCAGCAGTATTGGATGACAGAGAATGGTTCCTAACTGAAGAACCGCCAAAGCCTGCTGAGACGATCCCGTTGCTGGACATGATTCTTGCGAGTTGAACTGGCACCTCAGCTGTCCACTTATCGTCGGAGACATCGAAAGACTGTGCGTATTGCCAGCCTTCCTCAGCATCGACTGAGGGATGGGTGACATCAAGGGTCCAATCCGAACTAAACCGGGTTAATAATGCGCCTCGGAAGAAATTGCGATTCTTACAGCCAAAAATGACTTCGCTCTACTCCCTCCGGAGCGGGTTGTTCAGCCGCGAGTGGACGAGGAAGAATCCAGGGCGCCTCACGGAGGGGTAGCTGAACTCTACTACGCCAGGCGGGTAGGATTTTGGATCCTGTTTCTTCATCTGGTCGAGGTAATTTTAATTCAAACGGTGAGCGACGCCCTTGCCGACCCAAGCCGGACGCTGAAAATTTGGGACGGCCCCCAGAGACAGCTACAGTTTTCAGCCGAGTGTCGAGGCGTTGGTTTTCATATAGTATGAGTGGGATCGTTGTATGAACAAGTAATGGATTATATGGGGTAGTTGATGCACGCCAACGTTCCGATTCGGCTTGCTGCAAGATCTGGGATGAAAAGATAAGAATGATAGAGACAACAGCTTCATCGAATATGTACCTCACAAATCCAGACTTCGAACACTGCTGCGGCAGCGTCAAAAGCTGTTTCGCCCCATTTGTTACGTACCAATGGATTTGCTGCTTGCTTCGTAAGGAGATAAAGAACGACAGGTAAGTGTCCCTTGGAAGAGGCGTTCACTGATCAAGTTAATTTGGAAAACCTTCAAGGAAGTGAACGGTACATACTCAAAGGTGTCCATCCATCCTTGCTTCGAGCATCAACTCCACGCACGCTATCGACTACAGAGATCGCACCACCATTCTCGCATAACCAATGTACAATATCAAGATATCCCTATGAACGGAATAATATGTTTCAGAAATGGAGATCTTTCAAGGTTCAAACTAACTTTAGAGCATGCATTATGCAATGCAGTCCAGCCGTCGGCATCACGAGCATGCACATCAGCTTTGTTGCTGTCAGATAACAGGTATCTGACAATTGAGATATGACCATTCAATGCAGCTTTATGCAAGGGTGTCTATTTTAATAGTTATTTTGCTACCCAAACCCATTGACAAGATAAACGGAGCGGACTCACTTCTCCTTCCCTATCTTCTAAATTAGGCATTGCCCCGCACTCTTCGATCACTGCTTAACGGATTGGAATGAGTGGGGAGAGTAGGAAGGAAAAGACTGCTTACACCATACAACCATATTATAATAACCCTTACTGGCGGCAGCGTGCAATGTAGTAAATCCCGTTCTTGATGATGCCTCGTTTGCCAAACTAAATGGTTCCACATTCCCATTCTCAAGGGCATTCTTAAACAAGCGCTGCAAGAGATGAAGGTCCCCTGAGGAAGCCGCTGCGTAGAGAGATTCTAACTGCGCTTGAGACGGGTGTACTTGATGAAAAAAGGAAAGGTGTGTGGAATGCTGTAAATTTGAAACTTCGCTCCGATATACAAACTCCTCATTGTCCGAATCATTCTCATCTTGTGAGGGATTTTGGGAAGCATGTAAATTGATGGGCACTGATATTTCTCTATCAGTGTAAGGAGACCCTCGGCTATAGTAGAATAGCAGACCGGTGAAAAATGGAAAAAAAAAAAATGGAAAAGAAAACTGACCTCGGTTCCTTAGAGTGCTGAACGGATGATGATGAGAGTTCGGACATTGATTGAATGAGTACAAAGAGAAGGCAACTGACACGAAACAATATATGTCACGTGTATGTCACGTTTTCTGTAAGGCGCTTGATAAATCACGCGATACTATCTCAACATTAATGACAACACTGAGTACAGCCACATTCAAATCGCCCGCCAAAAAACCTAATACCCCTATTTCTCAATTTATTTTGCCTTTTTGGAGGGCCCAAAATCAACATCCATAGCCCTGATTCCTGGATTCCGGGGCAGCGAAAATAGATTTCACACTAGATTTGCACAATATATGTTGACACAATTAACCACCATTGACGTCTCTATGTAATGTGGTTTCTACATCCGGAGCGCAAAGAAAATTTGACATTTGGTTCGCTTTTTCCAGCCTTTTTTTCACGCTTTCATGGTTCAAGCAGGAAGCCTAAATTAATCATACTAACTCAACAGTGAAAATAGTATTCAAGTTGAATGAGGGTATGGCTGTACCACTTGACGAAACTCCTTGAATTCCCTCTTTCTAACGATCTTTCTCACGATTTCCCACCCAGTACAATCAACGGAAAACCCGAAAATTGGAATCAAAAGAAAAAATTTCGGTCATCTCGGTGAGAAAAAAAAAAGATAAAATTGGTGAACACTAGTATTCAGAGATTTGAATCGATACGGTACCATTGTGCCCAGGAAGAAGGAGCACAGGAGACATCAACACATCTGGCCTACAATAGAATGTTCTTCACCATGGAAGTGCATCATCCACATCCGTCTCCAATAGGTATGCAGTACGTCCGAAGTTCGCTCTGAATAGGCTGTGTTAAGACCTGCTCATGAATAACGAGGATCCAAATTACAAATGTACGGAGAGCCGCAGAGCCGCACAGAGTACTACTATCTACAACTAACGTATAGTATTGCTATTTGTTGGCAGGGGAGCAAAATTTAATATTCCGAGCATCGCCAGGGTGGGTGTAACCGGAAGGTCCTTTCCGCGAGCTTTAGTACGGGTAGTATTTATGCTGGCACATTTCTCCAAACTACATCCATTTCTAGCACCGCGCTTCAGGCCTCTCCTTTCTTCTAAACCCATTTCAAACTCGAACCTGAGGATGGCGATGGCAAGTCAAGGATCGAATGACCGGAGCAATCTAATTCCTTTCTCGTCGCGTTTGAAAGAGGGCAGAGCACTTGCGTTGGATGTTTGGACTATCTTCAGGTGGGCTATCGGTCACTATCTGCAAACAATCCATGGAATCTCATCCCGGATTGTGCTCAGTGCGGTCAACTTGCCAGCAGATTGTATCAATCTCGGACAAGGGTACATGAACTTTGCCCCTCCTAAATGGGTGACAGAGGCAGCTGAAGTAGCGTTGCACGATGTGGCCCCAAATCATTATTCTCACCCTCGAGGTCGCATTCGCTTGCGTGAGGCCATCAAATCATTCTATGCACCTCAGCTCAACCGAGAGCTGGATGTTGAATCTGAAATTCTAGTCACAAGCGGAGCTAATGAGGGTTCGCATTCCGCAGAGGCCTCGACGCATAATCCAACTAATCCTATTTACAGGGCAGTATTCCGTCTTTACTGCTTTCCTTGAGCACGGGGATGAAGTCATCATGTTTGAACCTTTTTTCGACCAGTATCTTCCATCGGTGACTTTCAACGGTGGAAAACCAGTGTATGTTCCTCTTCACCCGCCCAAGGATTCTGTCAAGCAACCCACCAGTAATGACTGGACCATTGACGTCGAAGAACTTCGGTAGGTTGATGCGAGAACTCGATGTTCGGTGCTCCATACTCACGTCGCCATACGAAGACGCGCCATTTCCTCTCGCACTAAAATGATTATTGTGAATACACCGCACAACCCTGTCGGCAAGGTTTTCACCAAGTCTGAACTAGAAAGCATTGCATCAATTGCTGAAGAGTTCAATCTCCTTGTTATGGCGGATGAAGTGGTATGTCCCAGTTATTTGGTATCTCGGTGTCTTCTTAAGCCATTATTTATCTCAGTACGACTGTCTGGTTTTTGATGGAAAGGAACATGTCCGCATTGCCAATCTACCAGGAATGTGGGATCGCACTGTAACTGTCGGATCAGCTGGAAGTATGAAATCCATTTCCCCTCAATGCCCAGTTGTTTATTGGGCTCAACAGAGGCATTTGCGGCTACTGGATGGCGTATTGGCTGGTTAATTGCCCCGAAATCCATTATCCAGCCCACGTTGGCTGCAAGCACGCGAATTGTTTTTTGCACCAATTCTCCTTTACAAGAAGCCGCGGCATCTGGTCTGGAACAAGCCAAAGACAGGAAATTCTTCGAGATACAACGTGCGGAATACGAGGAGCGACGGAAGATCCTCTGTGACGCCTTTAACGACCTTGGACTGAAGTATACTCTTCCCGAAGGAAGCTACTTCATTCTTCTCGTGAGTGTGTTTTTGCATTGAATGCTTCTAGCTGTCTCACCAATGCAAAAGGATATATCTCGAGTGGATTTCCCCGAAGACTACCCATTTCCGGAGAGCGTTCTAGGCAGAGGACGTGACTTCAGGTCGGCTTCGATGCTTATGTTAGTTAGCCTCTCTATTCATGCGAAACTAGGGCCTGTTGGTTCATTGCAACTGAAGTCGGCGTGTCCTCAATTCCAGTCAGCGAGGTAATGTTCCTTTCTTCTTACCCTGGATCTTAAATCTGAAGATCTCGTAGTTTTACTGCGAGGAACATGCCAATATTGGGGAGGCTTACGCCCGATTTGCTTTTTGCAAAGATGTCGATACACTTCGCGCAGCTGCAAAGCGGTTCCGACAGTTGAAACGGTACATCGCATAATTGTTTGGGGTTTTCTCGCAGTTAAACATAGAGAGTGAGAAAAAGGTTATTAGGTTGTTACAGCCATCTGCCCATGAATTTCATCCACAATCTGATCCACAATGGCTGAAAGATTTTGGTCCCTTTCTCGAGTTGTGAATCCATAGTAGGATGGATTACTAACAACTCTGTGTGCCAGAAGAGTGAATGATAACGCATCCACAATATGTTGCTTGCCTTGGTTCACAGCACAGAATGACCGAACCCACTCCCGGAAAGCCTGGCTGTCAAGGAGCTGTGATTCTAAAGGCAGTCCTTCGTCAAGGAACCTTGAGTAAATTTCCAGGGATTCTGCCTGACAAAAGAGATGGAAAAAGCCTGTCCCAGATTGCTGGATAGCGCGACTCTGCATTCTGACGACTTCCGTTAATGTATAGTCGCGGATTTGTCGCAACGTTCCCTGGCCTTCCACGTGGATGTATTGTGTACCCATGACAATCACGACTGTGGCACGAGTGGGTACACTCCAACACGCATCTTTGGAGACAATGAGTACACGTATGATACCTTCGGCAAACATTTCCAACATCAAGACACGGTCTCCTTTGCCTATTCCAAGATGAAAGAATCCAATGCCTTTCTGTACGAAGTCAAGAAGCGTGGTATCTTGAAGTCTGGTGCAATATATTTCGAGAAGGTCATCTGAAATGTTCTCGGGGATATAGCCTCGACCGGTTTCCATCTCTAATGTGCATCTTGTAATGAGATCGAGGGCTACTGAGCGAGTTTGACCACGAGAAGGAACGAAGAGTAATACAGGCGATCCTGGCGGTGAATCCTGGATAGCTCGATGCGCTGGCTTTACCATAGCTTTGATAAAAGATACGGAGTATGGTATCGAGAAGGTCTGCCGATAAGTTACCACCGATTGATCACGATCTTGTGGACGGAAGGAATGAATGCTAGCATCTTCAACTCCTAGCCACTGAGCCAAATCTACGGCATCGTGAAGAGAAGCTGAAATTCCAATAAACCGGGTGAACGAAGTTTGCTCTGACATACGAAGTAAAGAGAGTGCCAGTTCGTAGGTTGCATTTAGCTGTTCAAGCCCATCGCAGACGACCAAACGAAGACGGGGAATCCTTGATCGCGTGCTCTGCCCTGAAAACGTTTCAAGGAGTTGATCTGCAGAGACCACATGAATGGTAGGAGAGTTAGAAGTTCTTTTGAGACCTTCCCCAAACTCCAGGAGAACTCCAGTGGCCTGTAAGCCAAGCCGTAGCTCCGCGACCATTTCAAGGGCCGCAATTTTTGTAGGCGTCACGACGAGTATCCAACCTTTTTCATTCAAAATGGTTGCCCTTTAACACAGACTTTAGAACAACCCCAGTGTAAGTAAAGAGTAAACGCACCATATTGCCATCTGTACTAAAGCAGATTTCCCACTTCCTGCAGGTGCACAAAACAGGGAGTTACGCTTTGTATGTATCAAATTCCAAAATATTTGTGTTTGAAGAGTGTTCAGGGTACGGAGTCGAGTGGAGAAGATATCTTTAAGTATAGATGGGTCAATTTCATCAATTCTCAGAAACGGAAGGTGAAGGACGGGGGTATGAGGTGGAGATGCGGGTGGCATGATCAAAGAATCCAAAGGTATCACCTTTGAATCTTCAGCGCCAACCCAGCGGTCTGAGATGGATCGGATTGTTACAAATGCAGCAGGTTGTCCATTGGGGATAGGAACGAAGAAGTCTGTGCGCAGAGCGTCGGTTGTTTCGCGGAACACGATTTGTGAGAGTTGCAATACGGTAGACGCATCCTGGTCTTCAATCCAAATCCAAAAAGGTTCGCTTGTTCCATGAACTTTCGTATTCCAATCAAATGCTCGCGTGATTTTAAGCGAAATCTTCAGAATGTCGCCCGCGATGGGTTGTAACGCATAGCCAATCTCTGTGGATGGAAATTGTTTGGAGGCGTTTAAGATGGCGCGCCCGTGAGTTTCGTTTAGGTGAACAAGGGCTCCAAGCACAGCGGCGTCGGCGGTTGCAAGCTGAGAAACAGTCCAATCATCCGCCCATTTCTCCAACGAAAGCATTGTCTCGGCTTTCAAATTAAACTGCCGCAGAGGATGATCGAAGGACCACATGCGAGACTCAATCGCCTTGCTCATCCCCATGAGCGCAGCCGTGGCATTGGCCCACTTTTGGCTCATGGCAATTTCTAGAAGAGCCCTTATGATCCGACCACTATTCTGGGCCACATATGCCATGTCAGAAACAAGGGCGAAATCATCTGTTACTTCTCTGGAAATGAACCCCTGCAACAAAATGTTGACCTTCCCTGCGCTTGTATCTGCACCGCCCTGATGATAATTGTTTGATGAGGTTGTTTGCGATTTAATAGCTGAAGAATTACTTTGACTTCACATGGGACACGTTCCATGATTTTTTCAAGTTCTTTGATTTCCGATTCGCGAACTTGGATCTGATCAAACTAAATTTTTGATTAATTTTTTTTGGGTTCATAGAGAGGGGAGTGGTCCTACCTCGGAACTCATACTGAGCATTGCCAATATGTCAGCTTCCGACATTTTCGGTCGGAATTCTTTGTTGAAGATTTCAATAGACGAATGACGAATGTAATATTTTGCTGCAATTCGGCCGAGATCGGTGATCCTCAAGCTGCCTTCATGAACATCATACACAATCATTTTTGTCTGTGCGAGCTTTCCAGCGGCGACCCCAATTAATTCTTTTCTTTTACCGCCAAGTTGGGGATCATCTTGAACTGAGTCTCGAGCAATACCTAGCGGTTTCTGGGTCAGCGAGACGTTGTGAAAGCAAAGGGCCCTAGCATGCCATATAAAAATGGGTTCATACGCATCCGCACAAACAGATATGTATATCCCAACCACTGAACGGCATCCCGAGTATGTGCCACAGTTCCTAGAGCAATCTCGGCATTAAGAGAGTCCATTAACCCCGCCTGGAACCTTAAAGAATGTGTTATCACAAATTGGGGGTGGGAAAAGTAATTACACACTGAGATTCAATGGGAATCTGGGGGGGGGAAAGTTAAAACCAACATTCTCAGCAATCCATTTTCATATGGAAGAAATTAACCATACCTGCGATGTTACGGCGTCCAGATAATGAGTTAATTTGTCTTCAGTCGTGCAGATATAGCCTTCACCACTCGTCTCTAATCCAGGGCGACCTGCTCGCCCGAAAACTTGGAGGACATCAAGAACAGAAAGGTCAACGAATTTTCCCTTTACGTTATCGTACACCTGTGTGCCTTTGATGATAACTGTGCCAAAAAACGCCAATAGCATCAGTGAATATTGTTGCAGGTTATAGGCTGCTACCTGCATGTGCGGGTAAATTGACTCCCCATGCCAACGTTGAAGTACAACAAAGAACCTGAAGAACGGATGATTGGCCAGCCCTATGTTACTTATGTTACCTATCACTTCGCTCACCTTGATAGCCTTTGAGTCAAACATCTTTTCCATCATATTCCGGTCTGAGCGAAGCATACCGGCATGATGAATCCCGAAACCTCCATCGAATAACTGTTTCATTTCTTTATTCCTCGACTCGCTAATTTTTTGGCGATAAAGGTTCCATTGGGGGTGGTCTTCGCAGATAAAATCTTCAGAATTTCCTTCCAGCAGGGCCATCTCATGCAAAGTAATTGCAGCCTTGACTGTTTCTTTTCGCGCATGGACGAATATCATGACTTGATGACCTTTGGCAACAAGCTCCGAAACTTTCTGGAATGTGACGTTGTCAAGATTCTTGCGGGATAGTAAACTTCCAGGTTTTCCCTTGATACCGAGGAAGTGTTGTTCAAGAGGAACGGGTCTGAAAGAAGAGTCGAAATAAAAAAGGCCTTTCTGGGGCGAAGCACTAGAACGGAGGAATCAGTTTGTAAAGAATATTGCAGGAAGTGATAGCCACCATAGGAATTCTGCGACATCCTTATAATTTGGTAAGGTTGCACTCAGGCCAACAATGCGGATCATCGATTGGCTTGATTCGACCTGACAGAGTCTGTCAAGACGGGTCAACCTTTACTTTAGGAGGGATTGACCTGTCGCAATGTCCTCGCAACGATAGTCTCGATGACAGCCCCTCGTTCTTCATTCAACAAGTGCACCTCATCAATAATCAAGAGCTTCAGGCTCTATGATAAAATCTTATTAGACAAGTGGCAGCGGGACTGAGGAAAATGCCAACGAATGCAATCTCGCCTTCCCCTGAGGGTTTTCTTGTTACCACGTCCCACTTCTCCGGTGTGGTAACAATAACTTGCGTTCGGGCAATTTCTGCTTTTGTCAGCTGCATGTCACCTAACCAATGATATGAACGTCAGAGTGTTTTCTGATGAAAAAGATTTTACCGGTAAGCTCCCGCACTTCTATTGAGAGCCAAGCCAACCGTTTGCCAACTTTTCGTACGATTTCTGATGCGAGTGCCTTCATTGGTGCCCTAACATTTGTTAAGGAGGTGCAGGGAGGTCGCAAAATGTGTGACCCACACGTAAATAATTTTGAAGGCGTCTCTATCAATGGTTTGACGTATGTGCATGTTCATTGGGCTGGTGCTTGGGCGCCTGTGTTGATCAATGACCCGAAGGATGGTTAGCATAGCCACCTCCGTTTTCCCCTGAAAAACGTTGAGTGATCATTGACACACAGCGCGGCTCACGAACAGCACCAGTAGGAGCTATTTACATTTGTTGGTGAGACCTCGCAACGAGAAACATGGATAGGACATTACCACATATTAAGAGATTTTCATTGGTCCCATATGCTGTTGGATATACAATGGACTGAATTCGATTGAGGGCTGAATATCCCTAATGCAGGTGTAAAGTCGATGAAAGCCTCAGAAAGCCTTCTAACGTACTGTAAAACTCCCTTGGACGATATCATCCAGCTCGGACACAGGTATGAGGCGTTCTGACGACATCGGTGGCACTGGGTTAGCTGGCGGGATGATCACTTCTTCATATGCCTGTGAACAAATCATCAATGCCTTGATATTTTGGAACGCTGATATATAGTACTTCATAGGTTTCCCTCGAAGTACCAATTGGTAACATATACTTGGATCCAAATTGCGACACAACGTTTCCCTGAGACATTTTGCTTGATGAATACACATGAGGGAGGATTTGCATTTCGGTTTGCTGGTGCAGTTGATTTCAGGGACATAGAACTGATCATGAGCAAATCAGAAACTCACGGCCACTCCATTATATAAAGGGCGGGCTGCTTTTGCATTGAGTTGGTTTTGCATCCTCTGGCGAACACTTTCCGGGGATAATGCATGATTGCTGGCTGTTACAAGACTGGGTGATTGGTCTCCTATGAAAGTCCAAAAACGCACGTTCCGATGTGGCAGTTTTCAAGCGAACTAGGTATTGATTGAACTTATTCCAACGGCATCATTGATTCGATAATTCGCCTATAAGAATGGAGAACATATCTTACCTGCCTTATAGCCGATCGTCGATTATCGAGAATTTCTGATGCAAGATGGATTTGATCAAACCCCAAGAGCTCGACGAGTTCGCAAGATATTTCGTCATTCCCTCGATTACCAGACAAAATAGCCAATATGGACTGAGCTAAAATTTCGCCATCGACTTTTCTAGAGTAGCATTTTTGAGTAGATAATTAAAGAGCATCATTAGCTATCACCAACTTTTGCAAAACAGATGGAAAAAATGTCTCAACCCTGCGTGAATCTGAAGGTATTGGTCCATTAACTTGATAGAGGTTGATAACAGACTGTCCCCAAGGATCACTTTTACCCCAAGATTCTTCTTGAGTGTCGACATAGCCATTGTGTTGTTTTCTATGGCGTCTGTCGCCATGCTCCGGTTAGGAGCTGTTCTAAACGGCTGAATGAGAAGCTCACTTTTCCCATTCGTTTGTGGTGTCCTTAATAGCTATTTCCGAGCCCAAGAGGTTATCAATGTGTTTCAAGAGGCCTCCCATAACCCAGTTCAATAATGGATACCCCTGGAAGAACGTTACGGTCGTGATCCCGTGAAGTAGCCTTTTGGTAGCCGTATGCTGACGTTTACACTTTGAAAAATGCTGTAGCAAGAATGGAGTACTGATGTGCGGAGATAAGCATACATGTGGTTTTACTTACACATTCCCACCGGTAATACACCGTTCCAATTCCGGCTCATAGCCGCTCGCCAATAATGACTTTCCAGCCTCAGTCTCTTTTTACCAATACCCTGCACCACTTCTTACTCCGCGAATACAAGAATCGGATTCAGGCTTGAAGTTGGATCGATGTTCAAGCTCGTGCATATCCGTCCCCTGTCCCCTGTACTCCTAACCTTACCCTCCCCCCGTTCGGTCACTGCGAACCAAAGGCACTATAGCATTCCGGTGGACACGCTTCCAAAGAAGTCGAAAGTATGGAATTCCGCGGATGAGGCGGTTAAAGATATGAAGTCGGGGTCAGTCCTGTTCTGCGGTGGTAAGTTCCCAACAACACAACAACAACATTGCTCGCTCAAGTCAACATATTTTTTTTGGATTAGGATTTGGCTTGTCTGGCATACCAGGTCAGTCGAAGCTATTTAGTAACGGAAATCATGGGCTTACCGCAAAGTGTGATAGACACGCTCCTTGAGGCATTGGCGAAACGCGGAGATGTCAAGGACCTTACAGGAGTATCCAACAATGCTGGAGGAAGCGATTCAGGACTCGGTGTGTTACCTGCAATTCATCTACTAACCCACGCTAAAGTGATACTTCCAGACAAATTGTTGAATACCAATCAGCTTACCAAGGTCATAGCATCATACCCAGGAAGGTAGAGTAATCAATCTATGTCTATGAATCGACAAGAGCTGAAATTAGTATCTGGAAAATAGCAATAAAATTTTTGAAAGCAAATATCTTTCGGGAAAGATCACTCTCGAACTTGTACCTCAGGGTACGCTGGCCGAACGTATACGTGCATACGCTGCAGGAATTCCAGGTTTTTACACGCCTACTGGTGCTTCCACTGCTGTCGAGGAAGGCACCATCCCGCAGCGTTATAATGAGGGTGGTGCAGTGAATGGCATAGCCCTCTCTGGAATTCCCAAAGAAGGCAGGGAAATCAACGGCAAACGATATATCTTAGAGACTGCTTTGCCTGGAGATGTGGCCTTTGTACGGGCGTGGAAGGTTGATGAAGTTGGTAATTGTGTTTTTCGGTGTGTTCCCTTTCAATTGACTACTGGGACGGTTTTTAACGCAATTTCCAGCTACGCGTCCCAGAATTTTAATACCGTAATGGCCAAAAGTGCGAAATTAACCATCGTTGAGGTAAACTTCAGAATAAATACCTTTCCAGAAACTAGCTTATTTATGGATCATTTCTAGGCCGAGAAAATTGTCCCTGCTGGCAGCATTTCCCCCAATGCGATTCACCTTCCAGGAATATATGTAGACCGCATTGTTCCAGCCACTTCAAAGAAACGGATCGAATTTGTGACACTTGGCAAGAAAGGAGGTTCTACTGGCTTGTCGACCACTCCTGAGAAGGCTGCTGCCATCGCCCTGCGGCATAAAATAGCCAAGCGCGCAGCAAAAGAGATTAAACACGGATTCTACGTCAATCTTGGAATTGGAATGCCAACACTGGTACCAGAATTTCTGGCGCCTGGTGTCAAGGTTTGGCTTCAGAGTGAGAACGGGATTCTGGGAATGGGTCCCTACCCAACTGAGAAACAACTCGATGCGTGAGTGATATTTTACTATCTCAATGAGGTATCGGTGTCTGATGACGTTGATCGTCCAGTGATTTGATCAACGCGGGCAAAGAAACAGTAACGCTTCTCCCAGGCGCATCAGTCTTTGGTAGGTAGCTGCTCATATTGCAAGTTGGATAAACATGCTGAGACAATACGCCAGATTCCAGTGAATCATTTGCCATGATTCGTGGCGGCCACGTTGATGTTGCGATTCTGGGGGTAAGTCATAATATGCGAGCATAGATACCATTAAGGTTTAACCTATCACATTCTAGGCCATGGAAGTATCCAAAGCAGGCGATATTGCTAACTTCATGATCCCGGGTAAACTTCTTAAAGGTAGGACGGTCTAGACATCGACTCCCCCCCTCTCCTGATCTTAATTACTCAGGAATTGGAGGAGCAATGGACCTCGTTTCCAACCCTGAAAAAACCAAGGTCATTGCGGTGATGGAACACTGCTCAAAGAATGGTAAACCGAAGATATTGAACCAATGCTCATTACCGCTCACAGGCGCCCGAACCGTCAGCACAATCATCACGGAGCTCGCTGTGTTCGAGGTTGACAGGGCTGCAGGAGAGATGGAGTTGGCTGACCTTGCAGAGGGTGTAACCCTGGAAGAAGTCAAGGCCAAAACTGGCGGAGAATTCAGAGTGAGAAGCTCTTTAGGGACCTTTTGATTCTGTTGTTTCCCAAAGTGCTTATTTTCGTCGAGCCGACATTTGAACTCTGGTTCTATCATCAGTGATATTCCAGCCACGCACAGAAAGAGCTGAGAGGTTCATCAGAAAGAGCGACATGGGTAGCTTGGAAACATCATAATTTAAAACAACCTGAAGGTAATGAAAGTAAGGAGAATGACCAGAAAACACATGTGCGAAGTACGATTTATCCATTGCCTTTGCCCATCTATTGCCAATAATGGACGCCAGAACCACATCCAAAGCACAGAGCGTAGACCACCAACATCGTATTCTGGCCTAATTTTCTCCTCTCGGCCTGCTACAGTAGTGTTTGCTATGTGGCGCATAGCCACAACATACCAGGCCATCTCAACACCTGCACCAATGAGTTTGACTCTCGGAACAAGTTCCCAAATTGAGCGAAAAATGGGATATGAGAGAATTCCAGGTAGCTGCAAATCCGGTTCTGGCTGAAATGGAATGTCGCCCCAAGTCTTGAGGTCGAGCAACCGTTGTGAGAGAACTGAAGGAAGGTCTGGGCAGAGAACAGACCCCCTTCCGATTCCAAGAAGGTCTGCGTGTTTTAGGGTAAGGGCTTTTTGAAGAAGGCCAGGAGTTCGGAGTCCTCCGGTAAGGAGAACGAGAGGCAAATAAGCTGAGTCTGTTTGTCGAAGGCTTTCTAGGGTTTGTAGGGCACGATGGGAAAAGCGAGTAAAAAATGCCTGGCGCGGTGAATTTGACGCCGAAGGTTTGGCTGACATCATAAAATCTACAGCAAAAGAATGATAGATTGAAACCCATAAGATGGAAGCTTGCATAAAAAAATACCTGGTTGATCATAGTCTCCCCCACTGATTTCCACAATGTCGATCAATCTCCAGGTTGTCAAAGCAAGTAAATGTTCAAGGGCGCGCTGTTCCCCTTCTGTGAGCAGCGAATCCTCAGTAATGTCCGTCGGGCTGTAGTCGGCAGCATTGAGCTTGACACTAATCACGAAATCAGTTGAGGTAGACGTGCGTATGCCCTGAACAATGACATAAAGCATTTCGAGGGCACAGTCCAAACTGTAGGCATCTTTCCTTGCATTTGCCTGGGTGACAATGAATTCCTGAAGTACTAGGTCATAGTTCTGGGGGTATTCTGACCTTTGGCGACAAAAATTGGGCAAGGAGATCTAATTTCCAATATCACTGATAGTTGACTTTTAGAGAGGTGCACGATTGAAGACGTACAGCCGTGTGCAACATGCAATTGAACGCCGTCAAATCCTGCCCGGTAGGCAGTTACAGCACCGTCGATAAAACCTTTCACAACTTGCTGGATGTCTCCATGCGACATCATTCTTGGCTTTTGAAACAAAATAAAATTTACTAGTCTTGACGTTAGTGAGGAGTTGGTTCCGTGTCCAAGTGGAATGGGGCTTGGTGCTGAAGGAGCATGAAAGGGAAGCCGTCCTCCTATGAAATTAGTCGACTGTCGCCCCGGGTGATTCAATTGCATGATGGCGAGAGTTTTATTTGGTCTCCTACATCTTGCCAGTTCAGGCGACTGATGAGGGTAGAGACCGTGTATTGATTGAGCCAACTTTTGGAATGGGAGAAGACGTTCATCTGTGACCTCGGAGGTTGGCAAAACAGTGTCTCTCCCGAGAGTGAGGTGATCTGGAGTCGTTTGAACATTCCCAGTCACTACTATGCCCCAGTCGTATTTAGCCCACTCGGAATATAACCGCAGGTGATACTCATTCGGGGGCCCGCCTGGGAAAGAAGCAAGATGTTCATACATGGCCACCTGTATGTTCAGTCGGCCTAGCAAAATTGTTTAGATGGGAAACACACCTTGACGAGCCTGTTTTGAAGGGTCCTGCCGCATGGCAAGGTTATCTGCTGGAAGACAAGGCCTGAGTCTGCATTGCCCTGGGACGTAGTGGAATCCAAAACAGCCGTTCGTCTCGAAAACATTTTCCTTGTCTCCGTGGTTAGCCTTCGTCGTACTAACAACTGCGGATATAAACAAAAAAGGAACTTGAAATCATATACAAAGCCCAAATGGATACTTCTATAACTGTTAACGTTACTGCATGGCACAATCTAAAGGAATAAGAAAGTATACAGGTTGTACCATTGAAAACAACATAAAATGCCAATGGAGATCAGCCTGCTGACTAGTATGTGCATTTGATACATGAGAATAGGAAGCCAAGGAAAGGCACTACAGGAACAGAATGCGCCTAGAATTTCCAACCACAAAAGAGAGGGAATCGTGATCACAATGATACACTAAATAGGACTACAGGAAAAACAAGAGCCACAGGCCTATGCATCGCAAATTGAAAAATCAAATCAAATCAAATCAGAATGCAATCATGGCCAGGTCTAATATCTAGTTACATCCCACCATATACATCATCTTGGTCATAAAGTGTATATTCAGATGTCGGCCTCAGGCCCGTTGATTTCGACTCCTGTGAGGGTGCGTTTAATGTTGCTTCAGGAACTGGAGGTGACGTCGACTCGGATGCAGGCGTCGACGTAGCAGAGCCCGAACTCGACTCCGCTGCCTGTTTGTCAACTTCGTTGACCACATTCATTTCCTTCCGGCGAGATTTGATATTATTCCTGGATATATCCCACTGGCTATCATCTTCATCAACGTAAGCAGGGGGAGGACCACTCCATTGCGTCAGAGAGGGGGGGGAAGATGAAGAGGAAGCATCTACCACAGTCGTAGCCAAATGAAGCCGCTGCTTCTCTGTCAATAGTAAAGGTGATTGAGGGTGGGAGACATTAAGCAACGCGTTCGGCGAGTTCGTAGACGGGTTGGATAGCTTCACGCTTACGCTCGGGGGCTGAGCGTTTGGGTTTACATGGCCAAACATCTGCTGTGGCTGAGAGTACCGAGGGGTTTGGTGATGGGGTGAGGAATCTTGGTGTTGGTGTTGGTATTGTGGGTATCTTGGGTCTGGACCATAAGCCGCATATGCGCTGGGCCCGTAGGTACCTGGAATAGGGGGTGCGCCATACCCGGCCTGTTTAGATTGCGTACCATTGTAAGGATCAAGAGGTAGGATACTGTAAGCTCCTGGTATGCCAGAGTACCCGCTTGAAGGTACTGGGGGTGGAACAGTAGAGTATAATTGGGTATCAGAGGCACCAGAATGTGCAAATGACTGTGGATGCCCGTGTTCATGCAAAGGCGTAGCGGGCGTTTGGTCAGAATAAGGGAATGCCATGGACGGTGTAGGAAGATTCACTGCTTTAACAGGTGTAGCATGTGCCTTCCGCCGTTCAATCATCGTTGGGGGGCGCGGACGAAGACCGGCTCTCTCATCTTTATCATTTAACATGATCGCTGAGCGGCGAAATGTTATGGGGTCAAACCCTTCCCTTTTTTTTTGCCGGCGCAGGAAGAAAGCGACAACGAGGCCAGTGACTGCCACTGCACCTACGCAACCCCCGATAATACCTATGAGGGACCCAGTCGAAAGACCTCCAGTGCTGTCCAGGGCAATCGAGGTACTGGAAGAAGCAATGGCAGAAAGGGATGAGGAGTTAAGTGGCGTTAGGATCGCAGGTGCGGTTGTGGACTTTGGGAAATAAGAAGTTAGGCGGAGAACGATAGGGGAAAAAAAGAACACCAACAGTAGTCGAAGGGACGACAACGAACAAGGTGGAAGGGGAAACAGAAAGAGTGGAGCTTGTTGAAGTGGGCACAGAACTCGACACTGACACGGGAGTGGGGACGGGACGTCTAGAACTCGCAGAAACGTGTATAGCTGACACAGATGGATGTGGCGTAGCCGTGGCTTTAGTCGTGACACGCGGTGGAACAATCTTGGCTGTATTAAAAGTGGGATAGCACCACGGTTACGACGCGTTTAAAGACAACATACTAGGTCTGGGTGGTACGGTGGAGGTTCCCTTTAATTGGCGGGCAGCCACCAGTCCCCTGTGATCTATTCGTTGGTTGAATGCCATAGGTGAAAAAGAGTGTGGTGCTTGAAAGGAGTGTGGTAGTGGGAAAGAGGAAACGTTGTTATGAAAACATATGTCCTTGTTTTGTTTTGTAATTATATTATATACTATTTTTGCAACGCAGCCCTTAAAAGGTTGCTATTCTGCTTGCTAATCCCCAGTCTCGTGAGAACATCGCGAACATCACTTGTACTGTTGCGGGTCGACCGTGTTTTCGTTCTTGACCTCGATCGAGTTTGTGTCAAACGAATGGCATCTCCACCCATGTGTGATGGTGACGTGTGATCAAGGGTAGAGATAGAAGGTGGTCGGACCAGAGCAGGGTTGGACATACTGCTTCGGCCCTCCAACGCTTCTCTCAGGTCGGTGACCCCAAGGCCTCTAGTGGACCTTGCCAAACTTTGCAGTGATATATTTTCAATGTGCATCAAGGCAGGCGAGATTTTGAGCAGAGGAGAGACACCATCGCCACGGAAGGTTGCCTCGTATGCAGAGGCTCGTTCGACTGCAAGGAGGACAACGTTATTCATTGCGGGAAGGAAAGAAAAAAATGACAAGTCGCAGCAACTTACAGTCTCGAAGTGCAAGCTCCGGAGTCCATTTCACAGCGAGTCGACGAGCAAGTCCATCCTGATCAGTACCAAATGCATTCTGGATGGTTCGACATGATGCAATTTTCGACAAGGCTGCCTCAAGATCTAAGCCCAAATTCATTGCATTTATTTTAAGGCCTGGAGTTGAACCCTGGATTGGTGAAGAAGCTAACGATTTGATTGCCTGTTGCAAAAAAAAAAAAAAAAAAAAAAAAAGAGAAATAAAACTTTATTGAAAAATTTAAGGCAAAACAATTTAAAGTAAAACATCACACCTGCTCAGCGATAGTGACAAGGTCTGGTATTTTCCAGGTTTGTCCAATTACTAGCCACACTCGTGCAATAACGGTCTTTATCGCGACAATTTGCCACGACAGGTTGGAGTCGTGGATGTCCAAAGCGTTGTCCATTGTCAAAAGCATGGGAACACCAGTAACCAGCGCATGCATAGGTAAGTGCCGATGGATCGCAGTAAGGACTCTGAGGACATTAACGTAGTCCTCTTCCGTTGCTTTCGCAGACGAGGTATAGTGAGATGGAATTTTTTCCAATAATCGTAGGAGCAGTGACTCCTTGCGAGCTCGTGGCCCGTGCTGAGCTGAAAACGAGCGACGATTGGCAGTTTGTGGTACAACCAAGCTTTCCGTATTTTCTGTTAAATCATGATGGTCCTCCGAACTAGTTGGATGTGTAATTGTTACAGAAGTATCACCATTCGTAGTCTGCGATGGCTCTGGAGATGCGGCGATTGAAGAAGGAACGTCAAATGCTGGTGACAGTGCGAGAATATAGAGGTATGCATGCACAGAATTGAGAAATTTGGTTCCTGCATCTCCTACGTCGGGGAATAAGCTCTGAATGGGTCGATACGGGGTCTCAGCGCGCGAATTTTTCACAGCTTCAAGGTCATTGTATTCGCCATGCTTAGGCATCTCTTGGCTTATGTAGTACACCAACACCTCGGCGCAGTCATTCCGAACCAGTGGTTCCGTGTCACAAACCAGGCTCAAAGTGTCCTGCCAGATGTCTGGAGGAACCCTCGTTCGTCCAGACGGTCGGTCATCCGTTCTATCGATTCGAGCTGCATCAGGTGAGGATCCAATTTGCTTAGATTCAACGTCGTTCAGGCCTTCATGCTCCAGAGCCAGGAACCCAATGACTTCATTCGCATTTGCGGCACGAATCAGGCCAAGCAAAGCTCCCAATAGATGCCGAATTGCAGAGGACCTGGTGCGAAGGAAGGAAGATCTATCATGCACAAGTAGTCCTTGAACTTCGATCACAACAAGACGGCTGATCAACTCTCCCTGCGGATCGTTAATTTTTATATATTGAAAAAGTCGAAGAGTATGGAAATAACTTACTGCAAGGTCTTGTATCTGGTCAGAATAGTAGACATGACACCCAAGAGAGGAAATGCATTCGACCAAGGCAGGAAGGGATAGATCATCCGGGTTCGTCGATATATTCCGGAGTAAGAGCGTCAACAGATTAGAGAGAATATCTGACGATGACAAGTTGATAAGGGGAGTCGGAGAACTAAACACCGAGGTGACCATGGCGGTTAGAGCGCTGGAAAGCGGAAGGGAGTTCACTGTTGCTTCCTGTTGCGAAAGGAGGTGTTCAACAAGCCATGTCGGCACAACATAACGGTATTGGTATTGTGCCCATTCGGCAGTTTTTTGCGCAAACCAACAACAATGTTTAATCCTCGACCAGCCCTGCAAATCGTCCAGATTGTCAAAGGTAGACTGCATAATGTAGCCGAGCTGGGCGCCATTTGCATGATTCAATAGTGAGAAAAGAGCGTGCAGAGAGACGTCTGAAACATCAGACGTCGAGGGGCCTTTGTCCCCGTCCACGTGAACGTGGATGGACGCTGCGCGTCGCTCCAGTGCTGGGCGTGTCCGAAATTCGGCAAGATATGGAGATGATAGAGTATCCTTGACCGCAGAGGCTCTAAGACAATAAGAAAAAAATCGGTGACATAGACTGTTGACACGTACTGCTCATCCAAGACGGATATTGGCGTGTCGAATAACACAGCCATGATTGGACGCAGAATAATAGAAGCTTGGGTTCCAAAATGTCCGATATCATTATAAAGGGCTTCAGAGTTGACTGCAGCGGTAAGAGCCGCTAACCCTATGAGTCGGGTTCTGTTCGAAAGGTATTTAGTCAAGCACAAGAAATTACAAAGGGCATACCGATTCTGGGTTTCCTGATCAGTAAAATTAGAATAGCTCAATAATGCAAACTGCCGAAGAATGGAGAGGTGATTTGTTGTCATGTAACTGTCGGCACCAATTAAATGCCCATTCGTAAAGGTTGTCCACGCTGTGAACTAAGAAAAATCAGAGATGATGAATTAGGAGAGACTAAGATACACACAACACTGGCCCCTCTAGCAACAACCTCAAGATCGGTTGGCACAGACGCAAGAGTGAATTCCACAGATCCAATGAGAGACGGGGACAGAAGGGCGATGTCTCTTCTGCATTCTGATGCGAGTGAGCGAAATATGGATAATGAAATGAGGAGAGAACTTGAGACGCAAGATCAGCAACTTGGCGATAAATAGTTTGTCCTTTACTCACGCTCTCGAACGAATGTTCCCAGACTTGGCTTTCTTGCATTCCAGCTTCAAGCGCTTCTCCAGTTCGCTTCCAATTTTAGATAATTTACCTGGATGATTTGACCTGCAAGATAATTAAGACGCTTTTGAGGAGGAGAAGGTGCGCAATTACGCATAGTAGGTTAGCCGGCTCAGTTCATGGGAATTTGGAGAATAATCTGGTCCAGCTGCCAATAAACCAGAGGTCGGAGGGTAACACGTGTTGAGCAGTTTCACGTGATTTGGAGTAAAGATGTGCATGAGATGAAGCAGGGAATGTGTTCTAGTAAGGCATATGGAATGGTGAGATATGCTGGAATTTTGACAGAGGCACCAGCCAACTTGTTACTTGAAGGAGTACTTGAAGTGGAATTATCGGAACATTGGGTCACGTGACGACGTGGGAAATGGTTATGATTTGCTGGTTTACCTCCCAATACGCTGGGTGTCCCACGCGGAAAAAGAAGTAAAAAAGGGGAAAAGATGAGAAACTCACTTATAGGCCTTGAAAACAGATATTCCGGTGCATATGAGGT
>Ga0307509_10001904_pt1 | contig 34459 bp, 30 predicted proteins | sample 10_EM_MG_FD_202245 | JGI IMG/M metagenome (GOLD analysis project Ga0307509, IMG submission 202245) | Populus trichocarpa ectomycorrhiza microbial communities from riparian zone in the Pacific Northwest, United States - 10_EM | ecosystem: Host-associated > Plants > Roots > Unclassified | place...
GCAAGCTCCCCCGGTGAGATGTAGCCGATGGTTGGCTAAGTGGGCGCTACCCATAGCCATCCTCTCGGGACATACTCTACCGTGATAAGACTCATACCTCTAGAGTCCAATAACAACCCATAGTAAATGCTACAAATCAAGGGGAGAAGATCCGGGCTGGTTACTGAGGTATTTGTCTCGAAAGCACCCTGGCCTTCTGAGACTACCTGAGTACCACTAGGAAGACTACCCTACAACCCGTGGGCTAGAATAGACTCCTAGATGCCCGAGAGACCATATATGGATGACCCCCATTTTGGTGGTTACCCATACCCCACTTATATATCCTGCGAACGACATTCAGTCGTACGGACGGCGACGACTTATATGGTGTTACCGCCGCTGCTCCAATGACCGCTTTTAACTAGCAAACGAGCAACTACACAGCCGTCTGCCTATGACGCGCCCTCCCAACGCTGGGGCCAGAGGGGGGTGTTAGCAAAACCCGCCCAAGTTCAATAGCATGTTCGGGCCACCCTTATGCAGGCGTGGGGCCTCCCCGCGCAAATGCGTGTGCGCCTAAGAACATCTAAGAGCCCATAGAATGTGAGGCAATCGACCTCTAAGTTCTAGGATGACCTTGCCAGTGAAGGTAGGGTAACTTGGGTTCCTTAGTAGGGTAACTGGGACCCATGGGCATAATGACCAAATTCCCAAGGTAGGGTAACTTTGCCCTCTTATGCCTTTAACCGCTCAGGAAGTCCTCCAGACAACCACAGAAGTCGCCTGAGAGGTCCGTGTAACATTCCCATAATTCTCTTGACCTTATGCGAATGTGCTCCCGAAAGGTTACCCTGCCTAGTAGAGTACCTCAAGGCTACTCAACCATTCCCTAGGCCTTATCCAAGGTTTACCAGCTGTTTGTATCAAGTATACGAGACCATACCACCTCTGTTTACCTCTTGGTATACCATTTGGGCTAAGCTGATAGTGATTGTAGCTACCTATCGTAGGGTCGTTACACTTGTATAGAGAAAACTGGCACTCGGCCAGTCAGTCCACCACCTAGGTATTGATTCCGGTTGTTGTCATAACAGTTAGCCACAATTATGACTTCGATAGGAAGAGTTTTTCCACCTGCGGTTGTATTGGAGATGCATTGCAGAAACTCATATCCTATTGACGGAGTTAAGTGTACCCGAGTTGGTCTGATACTTCCCGCAGGATAAATCCTGATGGAGGGTAGACCACGGACAAGGTCAGAGCAGGGCAGGGTGCTCGCACAAGGTCGGAAGTAGTGGTGAATGTCAAAGGCTTAAATCTGATATCTCCTTAAGTTTAAGAGTTTGGCATTCTACTTCGATAAGCAACTTTTCCTCGGGAGAACTAAATTGAGTGAAGCTTCGACCTTAACTATATTAAGTTTTACTGTTGATTCTGCTGATTTATTTTACCCCATCTTTATCTTCTTGTAACGGGGGCACCCTATAAAGAGGTGAACTCTAAGGTTGTGACCGCACCAAAACTCAAAGTAGAAGATAAAGATAGAGTAAATAATTCACGAAGAATAAAAACGGTTAAACTTAATATCGTTAAGCTGATAGCTTCACTCGATAAGTTCTCCAGAGGAAAGTTGGTTATTAAAGTAGAATGCCAAACGCTTAAACTTAAGTAGATATCAGATTTAAGCCTTTGACATTCACCACTACTCCGACCTTGTGCGAGCACCCTGTCCTGCTCAGGGTTTGTCCGAGGTCTACCCTCTATCAGGAATTATCCTGCTTGAAGTGTCGCACCAACTCGGGTACACTTAACTCCGTCAATAGGATATGAGTTTCTGCAATGCATCTCCAATACAACCGCAGGTGGAAAAACTCTTCCTATTGAAGTCATACCAGTGGCTAACTGTCATGACAACAACCGGAGTCAAAACCTAGGTGGTGGACTCACTGGCCCAGTGGTAGTTTCGTCTATACCACCTATGCAGTCCATTATTTAATCTACGTGACTATTCAATGTGATAAATTGACATGCAAGCTCCCCTGGTGAGATGTAGCCAATGGTTAGCTAAGTGGGCACTACCCATGGCCAACCTCTCGGGACATTTTCTACCGTCATAACACTCATACCCCTACAGTCCAATAACAACCCATAGTAATGCTACAAATCAAGGGAAGAAGGTCCCGGCTAGTTACTGAGGTATTTGTCCCTGAAGCTCTCTGGCCTCCGTGCACTACCTAAGTACCACAAGGAAGACTACCCTACTCCCAGTAGGCTTTGATAGACTCCTAGGTGCCGGAGAGACCATTTATGAGCGACCCCCCATTTGGCGGTTACCCATATTCCCCTTATATATCCTGCGAACGACATTCAGTCGGACAGACGGCGATGACCTATATGGTGTTACGGCAGCTGCTCCAATGACCTCTTTTTACTACCAAATGAGCAACTACACAGCCGTCCGCTTACAACGCGCTGTCCCAACGCATGGGCCAGAGGGGGGTGTTAGCAAAACCCACCCAAGTTCAATAGTATGTTCGGGCCACTCTTGCACAGGCGTGGGGCCTCCCAGCGCATATGCGTGTGCGCCCAAGAACATGTAAGAGCCCATAGAATGTGAGGCAATCAACCTCTAAGTTCTAGGATGACTTTGCTGGTGAAGGTAGGGTAACTTGGACTTCACATTAGGGTAACTGGGGTCCATTGGCATAAAGGTCAAATTCCCAAGGTAGGGTAACTTTGCCTTCTTATGCCTTTAACCGCTCCGGTAGTCCGCCCGTCAACACTAAATGTTGTCTCGGAGGTCTGTATAACATTCCCATAATTTCCTTGACTTCATGCGAACTTACTCCCGAAAGGTTACCCTGCCTCATAGAGTACCCAAGGCTACTCTGCTATGTCCTAGGCCTCATCCTAGGTTAACCACCTATTTTTATACTAAGTATTCCAGACCATACCACCTCTGGTTCCCACTTGGTATACCATTTGGGCTAAGGTGATAGTTATTGTAGCTACCTATCGTAGGGCCGTTACACTTCTACTTTGAGTGTTTGGTGCGGTCGCAACTTTCGTGTTCACCTCTCTACAGGGTGCTCCCGTTACATTTTACTAGCAAACGAGCAACTATTCAGCTGTCTCCCTATGACAGGCCGTCCCCATGCTGGGGCGAGAGGGGGGTGTTAGCTAAACCCACCTACGTTAAATAGCATGTTCAAGTCGCCTCTGCTGAGGCGTCTCACCTTGCTGCTCAGGTGTGGGTGCCCCCATGAACATATGGGAGCCTGTAGAATTTGAGGCAATAGTCTTTAAGTTCCAGGGTGACTTTGCCAGTGAAGCTAGGGTAATTTGGATACCTCAGTCAGGTAACTGAGATATATGGGCATAATTGCTAATTCCCTAAAGTAGGGTACCTTTGCCCCCTACTATCTTTAACCACTTCGGAAGTCCTCCTGTAGACACATAATAGCGTCTCAGAGATCTGTATAACCTTCCCATAGTTCTCTTGACTTTATGTGAACCTATACCCCAATGGTTAGGGTGCCTTATAGGGTACCCAGAGCTACTCTACTATTCCCTCGGCCTTTCCCTAGTTTAACCAGCCATTTGTATACTAAGTATATGAGACCATACCACCTCGGTTACCACTTTGTATACCATTTGTAACGGGGCCACCCTATAGAGAGGTGAACTCTAAGGTTGCGACCTGACCAAACACTGAAAGTAAGAACTAAAGATAACATAAATAAGTCAAAAGAATAAAATGGTAAAAAAAACTTAATATTGTTAAGCTGCAAGCTTCACTCAATTTGGTTCTCTCGAGGAAAAGTTGGTTGTCAAAGTAAAATGCCAAACGCTTAAACTTAAGTAGATATCAGATTTAAGCCTTTGATATTCACGACTACTCCAACCTTGTGCAAGCCCCTTGTCCTCCTCAGGGTTTGTCCAAGGTCTACCCTCCATCAGGAATTTTGCTGCTGTGGGTATCGGACCAACTCAGGTACACTTAACTCTGTCAATAGGATATGTGTTTCTGCAATGCATCTTCAATACAACTACAGGTGGAAAAGCTCTTCCTATCGAAGTAATACTAGTGGCTGACTGTTATGACAACAACTGGAGTCAATACCTAGGTGGTGGACTCACTGGCCCAGTGGTAGTTTCATCCATACAAGCTATAGAGTCTATCATTTAATCTATACCACTTTTCAATGTTATAATTTGACATGCAACCTCCCCCGGTTCGATGTGGCCGATGGTTGGCTAAATGGGGGCTACCCATACCCAGCCTCTATGGACATACTCTACCGTGATAAGACTCATACCTCCAGAGTCCATTGAGAACCCATAGCAATACTACAAACAAAGGGGAGAGGGTCCCGGCTAGTTACTAAGGTATTTGTCCCAAATGCTCCCTAGCCTTCTAGCACTACCTAACTACCACTAGGTAGACTATCCTACTACCCGTAGGCTAAAATAGACTTCTAGGTGCCGGAGGGACCATTTACAGGTAACCTTCATATGGGCAGTTACCCATTCTCCGCTTATATATCCTGCGAATGACATTCGGTCAGACCGACGGCGACGACCTATACTGTATTACGGCAGCTGCTCCAATGCCCTCTTTTTACTAGCACATCAGCAACTATGTAGCCGTCTGCCTATGATGCACTGTCCCAATGCTGGGGCCAGAGGGGGGTGTTGGCAATACCCGCCCAAGCTCAATAGCATGTTTGGGTCACCTTTAGACATGCGGGGGGCCTCTCCGTACAGATGCGTGTATGTCCAAGAACATCTAACAGCCCATAGAATGTGAGGCAATCGACCTCTAAGTTCTAGGATGACTTTCCCGGTGAAGATAGGGTAACTTGGAAACCTCAGTAGGGTAACTGGGGTCCATGGGCATAATGACCAAATTCCCAAGGTAGGGTAACTTTGTCCTCCTATGCCATTAACCACTCTGGAAGTCCTTCAGTCGACCACAAAAGTCGTCTTGGAGGTCCGTGTAACATTCCCATAATTCTCTTGACCTTATGCGAATGTTTTCCTGAAAGGTTACCCTGCCTAGTAGAGTGCCCAACGCTACTCAACTATTCCCTAGGCTTTATCCTAGGTTTACCAGCTATGTATATACAAGACCATACCATCTCTGGTTACCACTTGGTATACCATTTGGGCGAAGGTGGTAGTTGTTGTAGCTACCTATCGTAGGGTCATTACACTATTTTGAATGTCCCTTCTTCCCACTTTCACACTTCTGTGGAATTTTGAACATCTGACTATCTCAGGTGATTACTTAAACTACAGGCATGTTATCACTAAGTAGGTACTACATTTAGATTCCCCTCACCACACTATTTATTCCAACTATTAAATCTCTGATTTGCACAATTTTCAAGATTCCTTCGTCACACCATTACCCTTGGAGGAAATTTTGAACCTCTGAAAACCCTGGAGACTATCCCAGGCTACAGGCATGCTATTTCTAAGCGGCTCCCATGGTTAGATTCCCCTCCTCCAGGGCATTCTCTAAAGCCCATAAATGTCTCATTTGCACCGTTTTCAGGCTTTTTATTCTCTCTTTTTCTGAATATTGTAGTAGCTAATATGACTGGTCAAAGGTCTTGGTGATTCTCTCGATTCTCACCAAAAACGGGCAAAAGCAGCACTTTTTAATTGTTGGTATCTTACCAGAACCCAGATTTTCTTTTCCCCAAATTTTTGATTTAAAGCTATCTTCTCTGTATAATGTCCTATCATTAATTTCAAGTGTACTCACCACCAAGCGCAGGTCCTACAGGCTTGTTAAGTTATAGCATTCCTGCAAAGTCCTCGTCTTCACTTGTTTTTGAAGATAATTCCCCCAGCAACCACTCACCAACAATCTCTAGACCTTTAATAAGCTGGGTCATGATAAGGAAGTGTCTAGAGACTCTGTAAATAACTAGAGATAATCTTGAGATCTATGTATTACTATTCAGGTCGTTTTTGGAAAGTTTTCCAAATAGGTTAGCTAGAGGAACTTAGATTAAAACCCTCCCAGAAGGTCAATTTTGGGTGTAAAAAGCTCTGATCACCAAGACTTTTGATTAGTCACTTTAGTTTACCAGCAAATAAAGATAAATAAATTAAAACAATTATCAAATAATTGAATTGTAGTTTACTAGCCTGAATAGGCAATTTGGACTGAAGTATGACCTGAAACCTGCTGGTGACTTATAGGATATTTGGGCTGTCAGGAGACTCTCCTGAGACCTTAGAGAAATTATGAGGTTTTTCAGGATTTTTTCCAGGTATTGTTCCGTTATAGACCCTGGCTTTCTGTGCCATCTGACATAGCCTCAGAGCCCCCAGCAAGCTTCCTGGAGTCCCACATGAGACTCTCAGTGTCTTGCTTAGCTTGTCCTACCACACAACCATGACTATACTAATGTTACTATCTACTCCTGACCAATACATGGCTTCTTCTATCCTTATAAATTCGTACATCATTGGCAGTTTTATAATTTGGCCCCCTACTGTAATCTCTCGTTAAATCCACTATCAGTCATTGTCCTCAGATCCCTCCGATCAGAGTCAAAATGCCCTGGCAAGGAATACTGTTTTCCAGACACGGTATAGCTTGCCTATGACGAGCGCACTGGATCTCATTAACTTGTATTCGTAATTTTATTAACATACCCTTCTAAGCCTATTGTGGTTTATACTGTTGAGATTCCCGATGGTAGATTTAACGAGAGTTTACGGTATACCCATTATACCATATCAGGTATAGGGATGAAATTTGTACTATTGCTAATGCAAGGGGTATGCCATGAATCAATACATTCAAGTCCTTTTGCCCACGTATGAAGGGCTGGAAGTCTGGTTCTTTGCACTTGCAGCCAATAGGTATTCTTGCTATTGCTGTCGAGTTCCTGGTGTCATCAGTAGCCATGTTCCCCAATGGTTTCACTGTACTTCTAGTGGCAAAAAGCTTTCTCTTCGTCACCTCTTGTTCCTTCTTTAGACGGCTATTTTTCAACCTTCGTCTACTACTTACCATCAGGTTCTGCCTCTTCCTTCCCTTCTTTAAGATTCTTCTTTGCCAGTGGTGCTCTCTAGTATCTAGATCCATTCTCCGCCTTGCATTTGCCATTGTTCCTCTTTATCCCTTTGCCCTTAGGGGTTTCAGGCTCAGATTTGGTGGCCTGGGCAGAAGCTGCCATAGCATAGGTCTTCTCCTTTTTCCTCCATTGGCACAGGGCCTTTTCCCCTTTCCTCTCTTCTTTCAGTAACAGTTCCCTTCAGTTCCTACATGGAGGTCGCAAGGTTTTGTACCATCGGAGTGAGGGTTCTTATCTGATTTGCCTGTTCTATATGGAGCGCCATGATGATGACCAACTCACTCCAGGAGTCTCCTTCATCAGTTTCTACTGTCACTTCCACGATCTGGGTCTTGTTTGCTAGCTACGAGGCTTTTAAACTTTCTAATACCTCAGTCTGGATCAATGAGATACTCAGGGTCTTCTCTTCATCCTTGATATCTATTTGCCTGCCTTCACCCTTCTTCGTTGGGGTCTCCAGTCAGCCAGCCAGATCTTGCATTTCCCCTTCAACAGATGAAGCAAGTTTCTGTTGATGTGGTTGTATGGGTTTCCAGTATTTGTGTAACCTGACAGGTTGTGTTCCGTGGAAAAGTCAAGATAATTATATAGTGTTGAGAAAAGTGCAAAATCCACTTTTGAGGAAAATAGGGAAGGGGAAGCTTGATGTGAGTACTTAAGAGTTTTCTTTTTTTTGTTAAATCATAGAATTTATCTGTTTAAGGGACAGAGCTCGCATACAACTTGAGTTATTGGGTCAGAAACCTCCACCACAGGCCTAGGGAAAAACAAGCCACCCACATTCGACCCCGCCCAGCACCACCTCTCATCCAAAAAAGACAAGTAACACTACTAGACAGAAACAGCAGCAGGTAACAAGAAAATACACACTGCGCTTCTACCAAAAGAAAGTATCTTACTCTCAGGACACGGCTCTCCCGTAGCGGGCCACCCTCCTGAAAACTACCTTTAAACATAGGGAACCCAAACAAAAGAAACCTGCTTGAAAAAACAATGAATCCCATTTTTCTCCAGCCCAGCCTCAATGCCAGTGGAGGGTTCAACAAGCAACCCACAGAGCTTGTTGAAGAGCCAAGCTTCCTTTCTTTGCATTTAAGAGAATGCCAGCCTGGGCGTGCTGTTCCCTATTTCATGTAGAGCACAGGAGGCAGGACAGTAAGCAACTAGAGGCAGTGCAATACCAACCGCATTTCGCTGGGAGGTCCAGCTGGGTAGTAACAAAGTTCGACCAGCCAGGGGTGAATGGCTGGCTGTGGCAAAGGCGTTTGCCCTCCTCACATGGCTATATGGGCGAGAGTGCCACCAAGGAAGGGAGGTTGATCAGTCAGCAGTAGGGTGCCAGCCATAGTGTCCTTATCTCAGAGGAAACCATTCCAACACACTTATGAAGCTCCAAGTTCAGTGGCCGGGCAGGATGGTGAGATGTGTATGTTCGTTGGGTCAGGAAAATCGTTGAGACAGAGCTTGATGCGGGTACTCGAGAACTATTCTCGTACTTGGACCGGTATCAGGCACAACTCCTGGGACCTTTCGGAGAAAGTTGACTTCCTTTGGCGTTTGACGCATGCTGGGCATACACAAAAACAGTTAACTTGCTGTCGCTTTCCCTACCCATACCAGGACAGGAGTCTATTAAGAGAATAAGTTAGCCCCTGTCTCTATACAGAGTTGTATGGGATCAGCAGAATAGCTTTGGGATTTTTAATGGCTTCCTCCAAGTACACCTTTTCTAAGCAGAGACGGATGTCAAGGGGTTGGTGATGAGCGAAGGTAGGAAGGATTGGTGATGGATAATTCTTCATAATATGCCACACTCTTCAATAGGACTTAAGTCCGGTAAAAAAATAAGCTAGTGGATAACTTCCACATCTCTCTTCCTAAATCCTCTTGCTTAGCCCCCTGTTATATACGAGTATACCTATATATGAGTTTTAAATAAATCTCGTTACAATAGCATAATTAAATACTCGCGCCGGGAATAAGTCCCCGGACAACTGGCACCACAATTCCCCCCATCTAACTACCACGATCATTACCTAAAAGACGGCAATCACAACTACAACTATAAGCACAACATTTGAATATACTGAAAACACAGGCTACCTATGAAACAAGTTTCCCGAGTGGCCTGTATTGTTGTCGTTATCGTAGGGCTGAATTTTGGGGGTATCGCAGTTGCGCCCGTTGTCCGGGGACTTATTCTCAGCTCGAGTAACTTATGCCTATGAATAATGGGAACATGTCTACAGTATCATAGCTTTCTATATTAATTGACCCCCACCCCAATCCTTTTGCACCATGAAAACAACCCCCAAAATCTCTCTCCTCTTCCTTCAATATTTTCTACTGTCATAGAAGTAGGATCCACTCCCTAAAGAACATAACATACCGGTAATATTATGATAGATTAAAATTTGTATCCTACCGGCACCGTACTGGACCTGGAGAATACAAATTGTTCACCTGAGAGGCTTCCCCAAGACCGCCCCAGGGCACTCTGCCCAATCCACCCCTCACCCCATCTTGCCCAACACGCCTTGCCAATGAAATACACGAAGCTTTGGCGCTGCGCCCCCGCATGGAAGGAGACGGGTTAACTTGAATCTACCAGGAGTACCAGTATGACAGTCAAACCGGGCATCGTGCTGGACTTTTGCAAAGTTGAAGAGTGGTTTGCGCAAAGGTTTAAAAGGATTCCGTCTTTCTCTTCCTCTTCCGTCTTATCACAAAAAAGTCTGTGTCTTGTATACTATCCCCTTTCCCTCCTGCTGATGTAGCCTGTCCGACTGCAACAGAAGTGTGCGTGTTGTCATCCTGATCCGCATGCGTCTTCTTCCTCTTCTTGTTCTCCCGTGTTTTAGCGTTACTGTAACTTGGCTTGAAGGCTTACGGTGCCTCCCTTCAGCTCTTCTCGCGCCCCCGCCTCTCCTTCAGTCCTCGCAATTTTGGGGGACCTCCTCTTTTTCTTCTTCACCTTCTCCCTCCGTTTACTATACTCGACGTCACACACTCTCACCTCTGAAGAGGAAGGAAGGAAAAAATCACCAGCACCAACATGTTCCGAGGATGGCTTGGGGGGGGTAGCAGTGGTGGTGGTGGTGGTTTTGGAGTGCCTGTCACGCACTCAACTTCTTCACAATCCCTAAGTGCCCTCGACGGGCCGCAAGCATGTTTGTTCTAATGAGATTGTCTATCCCCCAAAGTGCAACATCTTTAGCTAATGCAAGATTCTTTTAAAACAAAATACTAGTGGAACAAGCGTTGCGAGGTAGTGCAGTTTTCCTTAAGTCGTATTTGAAATTGCAACCTTTTACTAATCCCGTGTGTTGGATTTTTTTTAGCAATGGATTTGCTCATGGATGATGATGTCGCTGGTGCTGAAAAAGCAATCCTAGATGGGAGTTCAAGCTTTCATAAGGTTGGTCTCGTCACCACCTTCTTCCCCTCTTCTCACTCACGTGTCCGGGACCGCTTCCTCTTCCTTTCATTATGGGCTGCGTAGTAATGCGGTTCGTTAGCTCGCCGGAGGGGTGATAGGTTTTTTGCGAGCAAGTCTAGGATTTGAACCAGAAATTATGAAAGAAGGTTTTATTTTACTGCGAATTTCTTGAAAAAATAAATAAGAAAATTCAGAATATGAGTTGACGTTTGGATTTTCGCTTGGCTCTTTCTTTTCATGCGCGCAGCTTCCGATAGACTTGCGGATGCGGAAGGCTCGGCGGATAGGGATCAAAAGAGGACCGTTCGGGAAAAGACTCAACAGTCATCGTTCCCACCCGGTACGGAATTCGCTCTGGCACATGCGGAGTCGCAGTTGATGTCTGCAGTTGTGGGTGTGTTGTCAGAATCAGTGGTTGAGTCTATGAAGGCCTTCTACAAGATGAGGAGCGCGTATAAGACTCTGGAAGGGCTACAGGTGCATGTGTCTCGTTCTGATACTCCACTGGCACAATTGGATGGAATCGGTGGAAGTAAGGTTAGCTTGCCGAAGTCTCTGAAAGATTCTGAAAAGGGGTCTGGCGGTGGTGGTAACAGCTTAAATGCTGGAATGGCTGGCTTGGATATGAGACCGGCGTCGGCGGATGGAGTGCCACCGAGGAATTCAAGCACCAGTCATCTGTCGGCTACGTCTTTGGACTCGCATTATAACTCAATGGACAAATTTATCATTTCTGGGACAAACCTGTGCTTTGGAATGTTGTTGCTCATCCTCGGAATGGTGCCGCCCAGCATGAAGAGGATTATGGCCATTGTTGGATTTAGGGGTGGTAGGAGGCCATTATTCCACCGTCGTTGGTTAGTAGTTTTACTGACCACCATGCTACCAGACTGCGAAAGGGGTGCTGAGATGCTCTGGAAGGCTACCAAGTTTGACAACGTCCATGGCGCCATCGCGGTACTTACAATTCTCCAATATTACGGTAACATGGCTCAGCTGTCAGATCTTACCCCTGAAGACAACCATCCTTCCGGTATCGGCTACCCAGCTAAGAAATGCCGTGAGGCGTTGGGGTGGATTAGGAGGCGGTATCCTAATGCTGCGCTTTGGAAACTGGAGGAGGCGAGGATGGAGGCCGTGAAAGGCAATCTGGAGGGTGCTGTAACGATGCTGTCCGTTTCGGTTGTCACTCAGATGAAGTACTCACCGTGCATTCCCTTAGACCAAGGCATCGGGCTTATTGTATGAAGGCAGGTTGAAGCATTGATACTATTCGAGAAATCTTTGAATCAAATGTTCCTACACCGCTATGAAGATGTTGCGGATGGCTTCATCCAGGTTTTTCCACAGGAGTGATATTTTGTGATTTCGGCTAATGGTGTTAGCTCACGATGCTAAATAATTGGAGTCACGCGCTTTATAATTAGTAAGTATTCATCTGCTATGGGTTTAGAGCGGATTCTAACTCGCTTGCAAGTTTTGCGGCTGTTTGCTACGTTGAATTGTATAGGCAAGCCAAGACTTCCGATGCTGAAAAAGCAGTATGCATACCGGAAATGTACATTTGAATATTCTACTGACTGGGGGGTAGGAAGGCTGGGCCAAAAAGGCAGAGGATTTATTCGAGAGGATACCATCTTTCATGGGCAAGAAGCGATTTATGGCCCAGGGTCTTCCGGTGGAAGTCTTTGCCGATAAGAAGATCAAGAAATGGGTTGCTAGGTCCAAGGAGAGGGGTATTAGGCTTGCTGAGGCTGTTGGCGTCAGCCCCGTTGAGGAGATGATGTTCTTCTGGAATGGCTACAGGCGAATGGACCAGGAGAATTTCCAGAAGTCCCTTCAAGCATTGCAATACCGGGGGGATGGGGAAATGGAAAACGAGGCCATCGATGAGCAAGCAATTCGCTGGCTCTTGCTTAGTGCAGTCATGAGGAATGCTGGGCAGTGGGAAAAAGCAAGAGAATATCTGGAAAAGATCGAGGAGGTTGACAGAACCCAGTTTCGGGGAGCTTTAGTCAACGACTACATGAGTGCCTCCCCCTCAAGACCCACAATACTCCCCACAAATAACTAACACAAAGTAGTGCCCGCCGCATACTACGAACGCGCAGTTGGGATCTGGAAAGAGACTAAGGAGCACACGCTGGAAATGCTAACGGAGATGAGAGTCTTACTAGACAAAGCCGCAAACTACGGGGCCTTCGAACTAGACGCTAGAATCGGAATGCGAGTGACGACGGCTCTGGACACTATCACGAGGTATGAAGCGTGGCTCAAAGAGCATGGAGAGACTAGAATCGCGGAGATGGTGCCGGGGGGGTCGGAAGTGAACTGATCAATTGCATTGCATCACATCGCACTGGAGACCGTACTGTGTGTTTTATTATACGGCGAAAGGCTGTAGATCATCATAACTGGGGGGCATCGCACGCGAGCGGTTTATATACTTTCCCCTCTTTTTCTCATTTTTCTCCTTTGATAGGGGATAAGATGGACGAATGGATAGAGGGGTGTGATGGTGTGATAGTGGGGGAGGGGAGGGGATGAGGTTTCGTAGCAGTCTCGTGGTAAAGATATTGTCGATGGCTAGACATATCTCGAGTGTTTATAATAGAGGTATCATGCTAAAGTAATCTGTTCATTATTCCGCGCTGGCGCGGTTTTAGTGCTTGGCGGTTGAGTGGTGAGTAGATAATACGGCAGCTTCTGGACATGCTATGCCGTATTTACTCATTAAATCCACCATCGGCAGTCAGGCCTCAAGGCTCTCGCAATCCGAAACAAAACACCCCGAGAAGGAATAGTGTTATCCAGGTGGAGTATAGCCTGGGGAGGCCTTACTGGATCTCATTAACTGGTATAGTATTCGTCAGTTTGTTAACCTGCTCTGCTAACGTAATTTACGGGGTTCCCGGTCAGTACTCAGATCCCGCTCACCATGGCAACTACTGGAACACCAAATGTATATTATATTATCTACACAACTAGTCCTGAGACCATATTGAAATTTGTTAGAAAGTACTTTTAAATATGGAGAATCAGAATCTGGAGTTTATATTTAATAATAATAAAAAATGCATCTTGTATACTCACTTTATTCCAAACTGGTTCAAATATCATATTGCTTACAATAGTAGTAAAGAAAATTGAAACCAAGCACAAAAATCCTATTTTAAGCAAATAATATAATCTTATAGGTCTTGTATTTGATGTATGAACTTTGGTATTTGTTTGTAGCTATTGTGGATGGTACTAGGACTCTAAAGACGAGTATAGCTAAATATGTATCTTATAAACCAGATGAGATAATATCTGCTCCTTGGGTCTACGTAATGTTCCAATACTTTGTGATACACTTCAATTAAGTAATCTAAGATAGTATACAAACTTTCAAGGCAGTTGCTCAAGCCTTGCAAATTCTATTCCCTGGCTATTGGAGAGTAATTTAGAGAGAAATACTACCCTCCAGCCTCAACAATGTAGGCTACATATGCAGGATAAGCGTAAAAGCTGTCTTATATGGTCTACTAATATAGCTCAAGCTATAAAATAGGTTTTAGTCAGTTTAGGCATTGGGCTTTAGAGATATAGCACCTTAACTCTAAAGATACTAAATTTTGGTCTTGATGTCGGGTATCTTTACAGTTCGGGTGCTATATCTCTAAAGCCCAATGCCTAAACTGACTAAAACTTATTTTATAGCTTGAGCTATATTAGTAGACCATATAAGACAGCTTTTACGCTTATCCTGCATATGTAGCCTACATTGTTGAGGCTGGAGGGTAGTATTTCTCTCTAAATTACTCTCCAATAGCCAGGGAATAGAATTTGCAAGGCTTGAGCAACTGCCTTGAAAGTTTGTATACTATCTTAGATTACTTAATTGAAGTGTATCACAAAGTATTGGAACATTACGTAGACCCAAGGAGCAGATATTATCTCATCTGGTTTATAAGATACATATTTAGCTATACTCGTCTTTAGAGTCCTAGTACCATCCACAATAGCTACAAACAAATACCAAAGTTCATACATCAAATACAAGACCTATAAGATTATATTATTTGCTTAAAATAGGATTTTTGTGCTTGGTTTCAATTTTCTTTACTACTATTGTAAGCAATATGATATTTGAACCAGTTTGGAATAAAGTGAGTATACAAGATGCATTTTTTATTATTATTAAATATAAACTCCAGATTCTGATTCTCCATATTTAAAAGTATTTTCTAACAAATTTCAATATGGTCTCAGGACTAGTTGTGTAGATAATAAAATATACATTTGGTATTCCAGTAGTTGCCATGGTGAGCGGGATCTGGGTACTGAGCAGGAACCCCGTAAATTACGTTAAGCCTGTTGTGGTTCAGCGGTGATTTCTGTCATGATCCCTGATAGCGGTGTAATGGGGGCACCCTGTAGAGAGGTGAACTCTAAGGTTGCGACAGCACCAAACACTCAAAGTAGAAGATAAAGATAAGGAAAAATAATTCAGAAGAATCAACGGTAAAACTTAATATAGGTAAGCTCGAAGCTTCACTCAATTTAGTTCTCTCAAGGAAAAGTTGGTTCTCGAAGTAGAATGCCAAACGCTTAAACTTAAGTAGATATAAGATTTAAGCCTTTAACATTCACCACTACTTCCAATCTTGTGTGAGCACCCTGTCCGGCTCAGGGTTTGTCCGAGGTCTACCCCCCATCAGGATTTATCCTGCCGGAAGTGTCGGACCAACTCGGGTACACTTAACTCCGTCAATAGGATATGAGCTTCTGCAATGCATCTCCAATACAACCGCAGGTGGAAAAACTCTTCCTATCGAAGTCATACCTGTGGCTAACTGTTATGACAACAACCGGAGTCAATAGCTTGGTGGTGGACTCACTGGCCCAGTGGCAGTTTCGTCTATACAAGCTATGCAGTCCATCATTTAATGTACTCAACTATTCAATGTGATAAATTGACATGCAAGCTCCCCCAGTGAGATATAGCCGATGGTTGGCTAAGTGGGCGCTACCCATAGCCAGCCTTTTGGGACATGCTCTACCGTAATAAGACTCATACCTCTAGTGTCCAATAACAACCCATAGTAATGCTACAAATCAAGGGGAGAAGGTTCAGGCTGGTTACTGAGGTATTTGTCTCGAAAGCACCCTGGCCTTGTGAGACTACTTGAGTACCACTAGGAAGATTACCCTACTACGCGTAGGTTAGAATAGACTCCTAGGTGCCCGAGAGACCATATATGGGCGACCTCCATTTTGGCGGTTACCCATACTCCCCTTATATATCCTGGGAACGACATTCAGTCAGATGGACGGCGATGACGTATACAGTGTTACGGCAGCTGCTCCAATGACGTCTTTTTACTAGCAAACTAGCAACTATGCAGCCGTCTGCCTATGACGCGCCGTCCCAACGCTAGGGCCAGAGGGGGGTGTTAGCAAAACCTGCCCAAGTTCAATAGTATGTTCGGACCATCCTTACACAGGCGTGGGGCCTCCCCGCGCAGATGCGTGTGCGCCCAACATCAGCAAAAGATTATCATGCGTCAGATACGGCGCAGTTGCGTCCTGATGCACGCGAAGTTGAATCTGCGTCCTGTGCGTCCTGTGCGTCCTGAGTTGCGTCCTTTGCGTCCCCTGCGTCCTGTGCATGCTGAGTTACATCTCCTGCGCCCTGTGCGCCCTGAGTTGCCTGGGAATGCCCGCTCAAATTCCATGCATCTGGAGCCAAACTAATACACCACATTCCGTCCTGACATATAAGACCAAGCAACTATGCCTCCAGTGCCTCCAGACTCGTCCCTCAACACCATTGCTGATCATAATTTACCAGCGAGAGATCCTCGCTTCAGGGGTATCCCTGGGGATTTCTTGGCATAGTTTATCATGGTTTCCCGGCATTTAGTCTCATATGCGACGCCACGAACTGTTCTCTCATCATCACCCTCAACATCCATATTCCCGGGCATCCTGCATAATACTCCACTACAACTACACATCCGATCCTAAGTCTGATACCGGGAGGTTGCTGGGCTCGACGCCAGCTTCACGGTGGTATAAGGTACGTCCCTGTCGCATCAATACTTATGAAATCGCTATCTACTCAGGGGGGGGTCTTTGGAAGGCTGAGCGGGGATCCTGGCGATCCCAGGGCTCGATGCCAGATTCCTCCACAACTGCTCGACTGATCTTGGATCTGTTACTTGGACGTCGCTGGGCCCGATGCCAGCTTCACACCGGTATACTGTACATCCCTGTCGCATTAGTACCCATGGAGATCGCCTACCCTCCTGATAGTGGTCTTTTGTCTCTACTAATCCTGAACTCAATGGCAGATTCCTCCACAACCGCTTAGCCGATTTTGAGCCTGTCACCTGGACGTCGTTGGGCTCGACGCCAGCTACACGCCGGTATAAGGTGCGTCTCTGGCGCATCAATACTCATGAAATCAATATCTACTCTGAGGGGGGTCCTGGGAATGCCGAGAGGGGATTCTGGCGATCACAGGACTCCATGCCAGATCCCTCCACAACCGCTTGACCGATTCCAGCTCTGAATATGCGACGGCGTTGGGCTCGGCGCCACCTACACGCCGGTATAAAGAACGTCCCTGTCCCATCAATACTCATGAAATTGCTATCTACTCTGGGGGGGGGGTCTTGGGAAGGCTGAGCGGAGATGCTGGCGATCCCAGGACTCAATGGCAGATTCCTCCATAACCGCTCGACCGATTTTGGGTCTGTCACTTGGACATCGCTGGGCCCGACGCCAGCTTCACGCCGGTATAAGGTACGTCTCTGTCGCATTAATACTCATGGAGATCGCCCACCCTCCTGATACTGGTCTTTTGTCTCTACAAATCCTGAACTCGATGGCAGATTCCTCCACAATTGTGGAGCCGATTTTGAATCTGTTACCTGGACGTCGTTGGGCTCGACGCCAGCTACACGGCGGTATAAGGTACGTCTCTGGCACATCAATACTCATGAAGTCGCTATCTACTCTGAGGGGGGTCCTAGGAAGGCTAAGAGGGGATGCTGGCGATCCCAGGACTCCATGCCAGATTCCTCCACAACCGCTCAGCCGATTTTGAATCTGTCACTTGGGCGTCATTGGGCTCGACACCGGCTACACGCTGGTATAAGGTACGTCTCTGGCGCATCAGTATTCATGGAGGTCGCCCACCCTTTTGAGAGTGGCCTTTAAGAATCCTAATACAATAACGATCCAGACCTCGATGGCAGATTCCTCCACAACTGCTTAACCGAATTTGATTCTGTCACTTGGACGTCACTGGGCTCGATGCCAGCAACATGCCGGTATGAGGCACATCTCTGGCGCATCAGTATTCATGGAGTTCACCACCCTTCTGAGAGTGGTCTTTTGTCTTTAATAATCCTGAACTCGATGCCAGATTCCTCCACTACCGCTCAACCGATTCTAACTCTGTTACCTGGACGTCGCTGGGCTCGACGCCGGCTACACGCCGGTATAAGGTACGTCTCTGGCGCATCGGTATTTATGTAGTTCGCCACCCTTCTGGGAGTGGTCTTTTGTCTCTAACAATCCTGAACTGGATGCCAGACTCCTCCCCAACCGCTCAACCGATTTTGAATCTGTCACTTGGGCGTCGTTGGGCTCGACGCCAGCTACACACCGGTATAAGGTACGTCTCTGGCGCATCAGTATTCATGGAGATCGCCCACCCTTTTGAGAGGGGCCTTTAAGAATCCTAATACACTAGTGATCCAGAGCTCGATGGCGGATTCCTCCACATCCGCTTAACCGATTTTGATTCTGTCACTTGGATGTCACTGGGCTCGACGTCGGCTACACGCCGGTATGAGGTACGTCTCTGGCGCATCAGTATACATAGAGTTCACCACCCTTCTGAGTGTGCTCTTTTGTCTCTAACAATCCTGAACTCGATGCCAGATTCCTCCACAACCGCTCAACCGATTTTGATTCCGTCACTTGGACGTCACTGGGCTCAACGCCAGCTACACGCCGGTATAAGGAGGGTTCTGAGGTGCCAATACTCCATGGAGCTATATGGTCCCGGGGGAGGTAAGAGGGGGGGGGGGGAAGCGGTGGGGTCAATAAGCTGTATATTAGAAGAATAGAAGACTGTTAGTAGTAAATTTAATACTTTTTCACGATGTGAAATATATTGTGACCGGGGTGACCAAGGTCAGAAAAAGGTAATGGGGGGACCCTTGGCTTGTCTCCAGAAGATGAGGTAGTAGATCCTGAGTATTAGGTGTGCGCCCGGGACGTCCTGAGAATTAGGTATGAGCTCGGTGCGTCCTGAGAATTAGGTGTGCGCCCGGTGCGTACTGAGATTAGCTGGTGGGTCTGGTGCGTCCTGAGATCCGGCGCTGCGTCAGGTTGCGTCCTGATTCGCGATTGATATTTTGGGCGTCAGGTGCATCAGACGCACCTGACGCTCAGGACGCCAGCTATTGTTTTTACTGATGAAGAACATCTAAGAGCCCAAAGAATGTGAGGCAATCGACCTCTAAGTTCTAGGATGACTTTGCTGGTGAAGGTAGGGTAACTTGGACTCCTCAGTAGGGTAACTGGGGTCCATGGGCATAATGACCAAATTCCCAAGGTAGGGTAACTTTGTCCTCTTATGCAAGGAACCGCTCCGCAAGTCCTCCAGTCGACCACAAAGGTCGTCTCGGAGGTCCGTGTAACATTCCCATAATTCTCTTGACCTTATGCGAATGTTCTCCCGAAAGGTTACCCTGCCTAATAGAGTGCCCAAGGCTACTCAACTATTCCCTAGGCTTTGCCCTAGGTTAACCAGCTATTTGTATACGAGACCATACCACCTCTAGTTACTACTCGGTATACCATTTGGGCTAAGGTGGTAGTTATTGTAGCTACTTATTGTAGGGTCATTACACTACTCCCCTCTTCTCTTGGTCTGTCCTTAGACTGTTAATGTTGTCTCTTAGTTCCACGGTTTGGATTGTCTATAGCCCTATGGTCTTTAGGTTTAGATGGATACCTTTCATGGAACTGTGGCAATGCTTGCATTGCGGTATGTTCTACCATCTCGAACAGTTCCCACGAATTATCTTCTGGACCGTAGCCTTCCCAAGCAACCATATATTGCACAAAGCGCTGTAGAAACTTTGACTTTGGATTCCCATACCATCGGCTATCAACCACTTCCGCAACAACATAGCTAGGCTCATTGTCTACTATGTCAGGTGTTGGTATTATCTTTTGAAGCCTGCCTGCCTACAGGATCCTCACGATAGTGTTCCAACAGACTAACATGGAATACAGGATGGATGTCCCATCTTTCCGGCAGCTCAATCTCATAGGCCCTAGACCCCACCTTGCGTTTGACAACAAAGGGTCCAAAAATCTTATGGTCTAGTTTTTCCATAGGCCTTTTTGTACAGAGATTCTTGCGGTTTAGCATAACCCTATCTGGTTGCTTAGCTCTGCCCTGTATGACTTCTTCTAATATGACATATTCCGGAGCTGGCTGTCTCTTTTGATCATGCCATTTCCGTTGGCTTTCCTCTGCCTGCTGTATAGTTTCTCAGATCTCTTGCCATGTGCCTTCCCAATCCTTCACAACAAGCTCGCTGTCTGGGTGTATTCCTTTGTTATCTGACACTATCCCCGACTACTTAGTCTGTGGGGAGTATCCATAATTTATTTCGAAGGGACTCGCCTTTGTGGATCCCGACATTGAAGTATTATACGCATGTTCCGCGCAAGGTAACAGCGATACCCAATCGTCTTGCTGGTAGGAACAATAACTTCTCAAATATTGTTCTAGTGTCTGATTAACCCTTTCAGTTTGCCCATCGCTTTCTGGGTGGAATGCGGGTGAGAGGTTTAGCTTTACTTGCAATAGCTGCATTAGGCTTGTCCAAAACTTAGATGTGAATCGCGTATCTCGGTCAGAGACAATTGATTCAGGAAGCCCAGGGAGGCGCCAGATTTCTTTCACGAATGTCAAGGCCAGTTCCTTAATATGTTCTTCTGTCCTTAGTGGTATGAAGTGTGCCATCTTGGAAAACCTGTCTACGATGACCCATATCTTTGTATACCCATCGGACTTTGGTAACCCAACAATGAAGTCCATGGATATTGCTGTCCATGGTCTCATTGGAACTTCTAAGGGTTCTCGGAGTCCATACTTCTTATGCAGAATGACTTTATTATGTTGACATACATCGCATGAGCGAACGTACTCGGTAATGTTTTCATCCATCTTTGGCCAATAGAAGTTAACCCTAACCCTACCAATGGTCTTGTATGTTCCAAAGTGTCCAGCAATCTTTGAATCATGTTCTGCCTCCATAATCGTTCGCCTTAGACTTTCATCCTTTGGAATGTACCACCTGTTCTTATACAGGAGCAAGTCCTTTTCAATACTAAAATTTGTATCGACCTTACTATCGCCTTTAAGGAGTGCCTTTAGCATTGCTAAATAGGTTTCATCACTATCAGCTGCCTTCATAAGAACCTCATGAAATGTTGTCTGCCACCGAAAACCTTGGCAAGTCTGCAACACATGTGGTCACAAGATGACAGGCTCCTCTCCAATATACTGTCCAGGGCGAAAAATGTAAAAGGTTCGGAATTACTCCCCCCTTCAGGGCGGTAGTCCCTACGCCTCGACAAAGCATCAGCCTTTTCATTTAACCGTCCTTCTCTATGAATAACCTTAAAATTGAACGGTTGTAGAAACTCTGCCCAGGGGTGTTGTCTGCAGTTTAGAGTCTTGGTAGTATTAAAGTACTCTATATTCTTATGATCGGTATACAACAATATCTGATCATCAACCGACATCCCCATATATGCCCATTCTTTAAAGGCTGTCACTATTGTGGCCTTCTCCTTATCATGGACGTCATAATCTATCTCTGATGGCAAGAACTTTCTACTATGAAAAGCTACAGGATGTCATTTCTCATCTTCACAGAGTTGAGATAATACGGCTCCTAACGCAAAGTCACTAGCGTCGGTTTCCAACTTAGTTGGACGAGTGTCATCAAGGTGTGTCAGAATTGGACCTGTGGTAAACATCTCCTTCAATTTGTCAAAAGCATCCTGACATGCAGGAGTCCACGTCCATTTTATACCTTTCTTTGTCAAGTCCCTTAATGGTTTGGCTATCTTGCTAAAACCTTTTATGAACCGATGATAGAAATTGGCAAAGCCCATAAAACTTTGCAGGACGACAACCTTCTCGGGCGTTGACCATGCCCGGATCTCTTCAACTTTTGTACTTGTCATAGAGATTCCTCTATCCGATATCTTATACCCAAGGAACTCTACTTCCCGTTGATGGAAGCTTGACTTCTTAATGCTAACGCAAAGGCGTGCCTTTCTCAGCCTTTCCATGACCCGCCTTACCAGGTCAACATGTTCTTCAACTGTCTCCCTATAGATTAATATGTCATCCATATAGGCGATGACTCCGACATCTAACATGTCACGGAATACATCATTGATCATACTCTGGAACGTTGATGGTGCGTTGCATAACCAAAAGGGCATCAGGGTATACTCATAAAGACCATACCTGCTTTTAAAAGCTGTCTTCCATTCTTCACCTTCCGCCATGCGGATAAGGTAATAGCCATTCTTCAGATCCAATTTTGTGAAGATACTGGCTTTACCGAGCCTACTCCTAAGCTCGCTCATCAAGGGCAACGGATACTTATTCTTGATAGTAATCTCATTTAACCCTTGGTAATCAACACATAACCGAAGCCTTCCATCAGGCTTCGGTACAAATAATATTGGGGCGCCTATTGGAGAGGAAGATCTTCTAATCTTTCCATGGTCTTCCATCTCCCTAATATAATCCCAAACTGCGTCCAATTCCTTCTTAGACAAGGGATAGATAGGACAATCTGGTAGTTTGGCCTCAGGAATCAAGTCGATACGATGATCGTATTTACTATGCTCAGGTAAAGCATTGATTTTCTCTTGACTGAATATATCTGCATAGTCTCTATATGCACGGAGAATCTTAATCTTGATGTCCTCACCGTCCTCATCAGTATAAAGGGCCATGCCCATGAGAAAGATATTGTCTGGGTCTGCGGCGAAGAGTTCCTCTTCTGTAATGAACTCGAAGTGTCTTTCTTTCCTTAGGCAGTGGGCTTTACAATATTCTGATCGCCACTTAAGACTGCCCATCTCCCAGTTAATGTCTGGGTTGTGGTCCTTAGCCACGACATTGGCAGGTAACCATTCACTTTGCCTGCTGGCATATCTGCGACTTCAAATCGCATTTTATTCATGTGGTCTCCTATGTACATAGCCACCGTAGTGGTATAGTGTAGACCTGAGCCGGGAATGTGGTTTCCACTTGCATCTAAAATTGGTGTCGGTTCCTTCCGACGTACACAAGGTACTTGGACATTCTTAACCCAATTACTGCTTAATACAGCCCCAGTAGCGCCAGTATCTAACAATAAGAGCGCTTCACCACTTAGTCTCTCTTGATTGTGGCTCTATTCCAGTCTCACTCTTACGTGAATAGATCTTGTATGTGGCGGTGGGCCTGCAAGCCTCAATGTCTTATCTGGTCTCTTGTCCCTAAACATTGTGGGTAGTAAATGTCCAGAAGAATTTGGTATGGTTTTACAATAGCTAATCAATGTCTCTTGCCTTTCGACATCTGAGGGGCCACAACGGGTTGTGAATACCTTTTATCACTTGATAAATTTTACGGGGTTTCAATAGCTTGGCTGTTTACTATCTGCCAGCATGATTTCGGGTATTCAACCCTCCTCAGGTAAACTTGCACAATAACTTCAATTGCTAAGTCAACTCCAGCCTGACGAAATCAACACAAAACCCCACCAAATTCAATCCAAAATTCCAAACAATATGAGATAAGCAAATAATACTTTCGCAAAATCACATAAGACAAATAGAACAAAAGGGTAAAACAAAGTACGGCAACCATTCCCAATATAACAAAAGTAACCCTACCAATCTCGCTATCCCTATAGCCAGATATTAGTTTCAATATGTTGTACCTCTGGTGGGGAACATTACTCCTTCGTTTCCGTCATCTATCTCATCAGCCCTTCTAGGCACTAGAGTAGAGTTAGCTTTTGCATTCCTATCACCTCTTGGGATAGATCTTACCTAGTCATCCATATTGGTATCAATCTCCAAGATATCCAAATCTGGAGGTGGTGAGCCGCGGACCTCGGCTACAACTTGCTTAATAACAGGTTTTAGAGCAGCTTCAATGGGTCACGGTTTCGGGACTTGGATGGCCTCGTATGCAGCTTCACCAGCGCCTCGTTTTCGAGTAATTCGAGAGGACGCAACAACCGGAGTAGCCGAAGGACACTTTGCCCAGTAGTGATTGGCTTGTCCACATCGCGAGCATTGATTCAACCGTTTGTGTTTGTCAATCAGAGTCTGAGGAATATCACGATGCATTTTTGTGTGCTCTGTTTCTTGAGGTCTTGAAGACCCAGATGCATGGTTGCAGGGTTTCTGTTGGTGTGGCCCTGAGCTTTTCCTATCCTTTCGCTGTCTCTTAGTAGACGATTGCCTATCATCACTCTTTTCCGGCTTGGAGTGATGTTTTTCCCTTGTAACCGTACGGTTAAAGGAAGCAACATCTTCCAACTGATGACCCGTTTGACGGAGGAGATTGATATATTCGATATATTCGTCAGGAAGCGGAGTTTGCAAAGCACATGCATTGCGAAGGTCTGTAGTTATACCTACCCGGGCTTTGTCCTTGACAAAATTGCCGCTATATCCCAACTCTGAAGCCAGTCGCATCAGCTCGTCACCAAAGTGATCGCTCTTACCTGACTTTATAGTCAAAACATTCCACTCTCTCAGAGCGAGATCTCGATCAGAGTGTCCACCAAAGCTTGACACCAGCCATTGCCGAAAACCTTCCCAAGTGCGAAGGACATATTTCGGGTCGAAGGGAATACCTTCTCGACGGGCACCCTCTTCACTAACGTAAGGGTGTATGCTCTGGTACCATTTTTTGGCCGGACATTGGAGAAGGGGAATTACCAAACTGACTTTATCACAATCCTTGCGGAGGGATTCCCTAAAGTAGTCCAGTTTGATTTCACAATCCTGTATGAAGTGTTGAGTATCGGTAGTGTCACCTTTGAACGGATCGACACCTAATTTCTCAGGTTGCTTCAGTCGATGCGCTGACTTCTTACCCTTGTATTGTTTCCAAAGATACTCAGTAAGCTCATGACACCGCCTATCATACTTTTCCTTCCTCGCATCATTCCAGTGGGACTTGGGTCTTCCTAGGAATATCCGCGGATTGGGAAGGGAGGAGTCAGAATCGCCAGCTGATGAGGAGTCGGAATCACCTGGATCTCCACCGCCTCCACCATTTCCACCACGGGGAGGAACATTTCCTCCACTGCCACCAGCCTTGCGGCTGGGGCCTCAGCTGAGGCCTCCCCTAGGGGAATCATACCCACTAAAACCATCTTCCCCCGGCACGTCTTCGTCCATTCTCTCAGGTCATGGGTTAGAAAGTGGGGGAGGAGGGTGTTGACTAGGGGCAGGAGTGTTAACCGCATAGTTGCTTAAAAAATCAGGGCAGTCACTATGTCTAGTGGGCCTCACACTCTCATAGTACCCGCATAGGTTCTGTTTTGACTTTGGCAGACGAGCATCGTTCAAAGCTCTCGACCAAATCTTGATCGGCTCAAAGTCACTCTTGAGACCTGGAAACCTATGTGCATAATGAGTATCACTTCCATTGGCCACAACCTTACAGTCAGGGGAACACACACCTGCAGGCGCTGGCGCCTCTGACCTTCCGGCAAAAGTGGGAGGTCCAACATTACCAGAAGGCTTTGCTGGTGCGGGTGGGGCTATCGCCGAAACAAAGGCTCCTGGGACTTGTGGAGTGGTGGGTAGAGGGGTTTGCCCTGCTACCGCAAAGGGTCGTTCTCATTTGATACAAATCGCTGGCGTATTTTGTCCCACTGCCTGAGGGGCAGGTACAGTCGACGAGCGTGGTAATGGGGAGGGTGATGCCGGGACAGCCTCTGGAGGTGGCGGCTGAGGAGAATTCTGTCTCGATGATCTCCCCGATGAAATGGAGCTAGATTTGGTAACCGCCAGAGGACGTGACAATGGCCGGGGGTTTTTGACCGAAGGAGTTGTTCCCCGTGATTGGAAAACCTCACTGAAGGCCACTTCAAGAGAGGTTCGACGCTCATGTGCTTCGGCTACCTGCCTTTGCAATTCCGCAAGCTGCTCTTGCTGTGCGATGAATTGTCTACCCACCTCATTCAACCAAGGTTGATATTTCTCATTGATCATGCAGGCTGCGACTTCGGCAGCATAATGAGGAGGGGGTTCTATTGCCAACGGAAGGGCAGGGGCAGCGTTCATAACCACGTCATTCTCAGTGTGAATGGAGTACCCATGGGCAGCAGCCTGCTCCAAGGCTTCTTCCCGTTTCCGAATCATCTGATCGGACATAGCTAACTGGCGGAAGTTCTTTCGCTGGTATTCCATCCAACGATTTGCGTTTTCCATGATCTCAGTTTCAAATGCATGTAGATGCTGTTCAGCAAGATTGAGGAGGTGGCTTGGTGCATCTTGCATCTCCCGTGTGATTTCCTTAAGTATGTATGGTTCAATGAGATCTGTTGTGAAATCAGCGAAGGTCAGCTTCCGTTGTCTATTCTGGGGTATTCTCCGTCCTACTGACAGGTCATGAGTGAAACTTTGGAGGAAGGCGCAAGGGTCTTCAATCTCCATCTCTCTGACAGTAAGAGGTATTTCAATCTCAAAGGTAGGGTGATTCTCAATGTCATAAGTCAGGAGCTGCTGGATTGGCCGCCAACCTAATCTCTTCAGGTCTGCTCTTGCAGCGGTACGACATATTTCTCGTTCAATACCAGTCATGGGCTCAGGACGAGAATGAAACTGGGACACAGCCATAGTTGAAGACATTGTTCTTTCCACGCGATGCTTCTTGTACCAGACAAGCGACTCTTAATCAAACAATGTCCAAACTGTAGGCTAAAACCACAATTCTCACAAGAGAGTTAATTGAGTGCGCTTAACTATATACTGTAACGGGGGCACCCTGTAGAGAGGTGAACTCTAAGGTTGCTACCGCACCAAACACTCAAAGTAGAAGATAAAGATGAGGTAAAATAATTCACACGAATCAATGGTAAAACTTAATATAGTTAAGCTCAAAGCTTCACTCAATTTAGTTCTCTCAAGGAAAAGTTGGTTCTCGAAGTAGAATGCCAAACGCTTAAACTTAAGTAGATATCAGATTTATGCCTTTGACATTCACTACTACTTCTGACCTTCTGCGAGCACCCTGTCCTGCTCAGGGTTTGTCCGAGGTCTACCCTCCACCAGGATTTATCCTGCCGGAAGTGTCAGACCAACTCGGGTACACTTAACTCAGTCAATAGGATATGAGTTTCTGCAATGCATCTCCAATACAACCGCAGGTGGAAAAACTCTTCCTATCGAAGTCATACCTGTGGCTAACTGTTATGACAACAACCGTAGTCAATACCTTGGTGGTGGACTCACTGGCCCAGTGGCAGTTTTATCTATATAAGCTATGCAGTCCATCATTTAATCTACTCAACTATTCAATGTGATAAATTGACATGCACGCTCCCCCGGTGAGATGTAATCGATGGTTGGCTAAGTTGGCGCTACCCATAGGCAGCCATTCGGGACATGCTCTACCGTGATAAGACTCATATCTCTAGAGTCCAATAACAACCCATAGTAATGCTACAAATCAAGGGGAGAAGGTTCGGGCTGGTTACTGAGGTATTGGTCTCGAAAGCACCCTGGCCTTCTGAGACTACCTGAGTACCACTAGGAAGACTACCCTACTACCCGTAGGTTAGAATAGACTCCTAGGTGCCCCAGAGACCATATATGGGTGACCTCCATTTTGGCGTTTAGCCATACTTCCCTTATATATCCTGCGAACGATCGAACGGACGGCGACGACATATACAGTGTTAGGGCAGCCGCTCCAATGACCTCCTTTTACTAGCAAATGAGCAACTATGCAGCCGTCTGCCTATAACGCTCCATCCCAATGCTGGGGCAACAGGGGGGTGGTAGCTAAACCCGCCTAAGTTCAATCCTATGTTCGGACCACCCTGACACAGGCGTGGGGCCTCCCCGCGCAGATGCATGTGTGCCCAAGAACATCTAAGAGCCTAAAGAATGTGAGGCAATCGACCTCTAAGTTCTAGGATGACTTTGCTGGTGAAGGTAGGGTAACTTGGACTCCTCAGTAGGGTAACTGGGGTCCATGGGCATAATAACCAAATTCCCAAGGTATGGTAACTTTGTCCTCTTATGCCATTAACTGGTTCGGAAGTCCTCCAGTCGACCACAAAGGTCGTCTCGGAGGTCCGTGTAGCATTCCCATAATTCTCTTGACCTTATGCGAATGTTCTCCCGCAAGGATACCCTGCCTAATAGAGTGCCCAAGGCTACTCATCTATTTCCTAGGCTTTGCCCTAGGTTAACCAGCTATTTGTATACGAGACTATACCATCTCTGGTTACCACTCGGTATACCATTTGGCCTAAGGTGGTAGTTATTGTAGCTGCCTATCGTAGGATCGTTACCGTCACTGCCCAACATTCCGTAAACCAATCAAATCACCTAAAACAAGTCAGATGCGCAAACCACATTACCTTAGTGAAACTCATGACTCATTATGTGAGTCACGCACGAAAGTCATTACCTCATTATGACTCACATTTGTGTTTAAGAGAAACATTAACCAATTATAACATAACGATGACATGCAAGTGTGAGTCATCTGACAACTATGGGTCAACTGACTGCCTGGCGCGAAAGATAAACATAGCTTATGACTAATAACTATTAGTCATGTGAAATCTGCCTTGCTTAGTCATGATTTGTGACACTGAGTACCATACTACAATATAGGTATACCTATGAGAACAAAGAGGAAACACTTTATATCTATCTTTGATTTGCTTGTTTTTAACCTTTTGTATATAAAAGCTGTAACTAAAAAAATCAACTATTTCTTCATCAAATGCAACTTGGCTATAGGAGAAATTGTATTGGAGAAATAGCTCTTGGAAAGTGCTTGTGAGTGGTTCAAGGTTTGGATTCGGTTCAGTTTTTGCAAGGCTAATATAGGAATTAAATAGGTGTTGATATTACTTGATTTGCCAAAATCATACAAGAGATATGCAGTTCTGGGGAACTCGATAGGGCTTTTTGTTTCCACTACTCTTGAGTCTGGGTATACACCAAAGGCTTCAGAGAAACTTGTCTCCTGTGCTTTTGCTCTTGCCGATTCCTCTTCATATCTATCAATAGCTACCTGTGAAGTCACATCTTTATCAACAATTCAAACCATATTTACAACCTGGCTGCACTAGTATTCTTCCATATCTATTAAACTCCTAAAGCTTCACAAGTTCCTTGACTAATGGGTGACTTTCTCTGTGGAGATGGGCAGGCCATGATTTTATCTTCCTCCCTCCTTAATACCTCCTAGTAATTGGTATTCTTTTCAATTTCTTCGAATACTATATTACTAAAAAATAATAAAAAATAAAAAATAAATCATGCCCATACCCGGGTGGCAGACTTTCCTCTATGTGCATTAAACCTCGTAGATCTATATACTTTACTATACACAACTGTATCTCCGGGTCGGGTGCGATGGTGGGAAACTTGGTCTCATGCATTACCGCAGATTCTCATTATTAATATAGCAATTAATATCAAAATTACTCAATGAGCTTTGCCAAGAAGGCGTCCCAAAGGCTCATTAAATCTTCAGCCTGTGGAGCACATCTTGGTAAAGAAATATAAGTATGTAGTCTATTGTTCTACTACTAATGGAATAGTAACCCATGGCGAAGCGAGTCTACATTGGGGTGAGAACATTTATAGAACCTTTATCGGACATGGGAAATTTGTATGGACATTCTCGCTATGCTGTAGACTTACTACATCAGCAAAAAAACTTGCTTGCGTCCTGTGGGTCCTGTGCGTCTGACGCACCTGACGCTCAGAACGTCAATCGCGAATTAGGACGCCACGTTGATCCGACGTTGCGTCCTGATTTGCCTTTGTTTCCACCCCGAATCCTGATGCCACCCGGGCACAGACCTCTTCGCCCTGGGCGTCCTGACAACGTCTGGTGCCCTGCCGCTCCATCGTGACAGCGTCTGGTGCCCTGCCACCGCGTCCTGACAGCGTCTGGTGCTCAGGGCTGTCGTCCTGGTGACCCATGATCACCCCTACATAATTCCCACGTCGTCTGATACTCTCCTCTTGTGTCCTGACGCCGGATCTCTCTACCCCGTAGTCAGGGCTTTTTTCATCTGGCCACGTCCCGTCCAGATATCTCTGCTCTGTGGTCCTGCGTCGGGATCTCACGATCCTGATCCATCATCTCCAGATGCGTGATGACTTCTTCCAGATTTTACTTCAAATATGGTGCGTCCCGTGATTCTTACACATGACATGTTTAGACTCTCTGCGCTGCGATATCATGACTCTGGTATGGTGTTCTGGCGCCCAATAAACTACTTCTGACGATATCACAACCTCTCCCAGAATGCATTTTCTTTCGCACCTCACGCTCTCGCGATGAGCTCTACTATTTCCACTTTTGGTTCTGTCTTCTTAGGAATACGAAATAATTATTACTATATCTTACTCTACAAACACACCATTTCCTATGTACCCTCTCATACGCTTGCCCCATTTCCCTCCTCCTCCGTTCCCGGGTCACTATGAACTGTTTCCACGAGTTCTGGTTCCAAGATCTCAAGACTCAGAGATAGCTGACACGACGGAGTTGGGCTCACTTCGGCATCCAATGTTAGCCCCACAGTCTCCTCTGATGCAGAGTCCGGACTCAGAGGATCTGAATCTAGATATCTCAGAAGACCCGCTGCTGACGGGGCGCCGAAATCGAAAGACGCTTCTGCCCTCTGGGAACTGTTTTGGCTCTCCGGCAGAGGCCCAAGATGCAGGTTATTCGGAGTTTGACTCTGTAGTGCTGTCCATCACTGAAGGTTGGTCGAACTTTGACCCTCTGGTTGTGCTGCCACAGCAGCCCAATCGTCCGTGAAGCCTTACCGGCGATCTTCTCGGACTCCATGCTCTCGCTCCATCTTTCCACGGATGGTCCCATGAATTTTGTCCAGAATCAGAGTTTGAACCGAGTCGGGGCATGATCCCCACGTTTGCCATTGGCGCGCAAAAAGATCTTAAATGGTTGCCGTTAGGTTAGTCTTCTCGGGAAAGAGAAAGGTCAGGGTTCTGGCTCGCCTCCAGCGGCTTCAGGCTTGAAGTCGCCCTGATCCTTATATACTCCTGTCTGCCATACTTGCAGTGCATGGCAGATTATGGCACACGTTAAGCAAATCATTGTACCGTTGATGCGTATAACAAACCAGCCTTCCTCGAGGTGTTCGTAACGGGAAACGACTATTGTGACTATCATAGACTATCGACATAGTCAACGTAGTTTACTTCGTCTATTGATATAGACTAGCTTCTTGCGTGTGTTGTAGGTGTAGTGATCGTAGGAAGTCCTATCATGTAGGAATAGAGTACTCACATACAAGCGAGGTATCATAGAGATAAGGACATTAGGTATCTCGAACATATTGCACCTATGGAAGGTCACTGTCAATGGGCTTGGCCCGTGCCCCAGTATCTGAGTGGTGTATTACTTAGATGGTTGTGTGAAGAGCCCTAACTACAGTGACAGTTTTATTTTTTTATTTTTTTATTTTGTTATTTTTATTTTTTTAAATTATATGCATTTGTTTAAGGTACAAAGACAGCATTGAGCTTTAACGCTATGGCCAACAAAAACCGTGTCCTCCTCGCCCCAGGAAACATCCAAACCCCCAAGTCCCTCTGGTATGAGACCAACCGCACATCTCGCATATCGCCCACCCAAATCCTATGAACATACTCGTACATACGAAGGAAGTAGAAAGCAAAGAAACAAGCAGGAAGGAGAGGAGAACCCTTAGCGACATCTGCAACAACGGAAAGGGTGAACAAAAGAAATGTATGAACCCCTGACAAAGGAAAATTACGTCTGATAAGTGACGTGTATCAGCCTGAGCTAGGAAGTGAGAGTGTGGACCTGCACGCCGGAGCGGTGCTGGGGAACGAAGCGGTGCCCGATGGCGGGATGGGATAGTGAATGGCGGAGACTCTGATGAGGGGTCCCCGGTGGGTGTGCCAAAACGGCATTAGCGACGGCCAGAAGGACGGGCATAACCGAGGTGGGTTTTTGTACAGCGACCGAAAGATCGACAGCGGGCGGGAAGCAGTAAGGTGCCAGCTTAGGGGGTGGGAAGAGGGGGTGGTGGATGTAGCTGTAACCGAGCAACGGGACGAAGACCAAGAGGGTGTAGAGAGGAGGATGTATGGAGGAAGGACTAGTCCAAACACCTGAGACGACAGACTAGAGTAACCGCGGCTGATGCTTTTCCGAATGCGAAACGAGGATGAGGTGCTGAAGTTACTAACCGAAGTGTTCCCGACAGGACCTGATAACCGAGACGGAAAGGTACTTTGCAAAGGGCTTGGAAAGCTCAGCGCCCACCGTGAGCGAAGAGGACAGAATGCCGACCATGCAAAACCTAAGCGAGGTGGAAAGGAAGTGCGGGGTAAGGGGGGAGAACCAAACTTCCTGAGCGGGCGTCAACGACAAACCTGAACGAGAACCCCGTAGAGGAGGGGGTAGACCCCAAAGGGAGAGCAGGGGTGATAGTGTCACTCTCCTAGGCAGAAGCCATCAAGGGGGTGGAGAGGGGGTGGTGGTGGATTCCACGATGATTTCCCTGGTGTTGAGATTTCAATCATCGGAGGTGTAGGGGAGATGGTTCGTGCTAACTACTTTGACCGTTTTTTTTCTTTCTTCTTTTTTCTTTTTTTTCTTTTTTCTTTTTTAAATCATATGTTCATTGTTTCTACGGTACAAGAAATGACATGCATCTTTAACGATATGGCCAAAACAAAACCGAAAAATCAAACTAACAATAAACAAAAGAGACAAACATAACCAGTTCCCCCAACGCGACTGATGAGTGTCGCAAAGCAGCCTTAGCTAAAATCAAGGAAGGTAAAAACCGCTTAACTAGTCTCAAGGGCCAGGGCGGATAGGGCGGTAAACTAAAAGAGTGGGTTTGAGCGGGTGTTGAGGGAGGGGGCGAGCGGGGGCATCCCAGGCGGGAAGCCAGTGGCAGTGGTGCGAATGAACTCAGCCAGGGCGATGAGCAGCTGCTGGTCGGACCAGATCGGGGCTTCCGGAGCCAAGTCTGAGACCCCTTGGAGGAGGCGGGATGTCTGACGGGCTGAGGAGGGGCAGGACAGAATGGCATGCTCGAAGGTTTGCGGGGCCTTAGAGCACAACGGGCAGGATGTGTTAGCATCAGGATTGTCCCATGAGGGGTGAGTCGCGAGATAACCTTTCCCAGAACGCATCTGGTGTATCCTGCCCACAACAAACTTGCCCAAACCCATGAAGGGATGGGGGCGTGTAGAGGGCGGATAGCGATAGTATGGGGGGGCTGGTGTGGCGGACTAGTCGGAGAGAAGGAGTTGCTTAGCCCTCAACTTGAGGCATGGGTACAATGGAACAACCCCGGGGACTGGGGGTAGGTAGTCTGTCAGGTGGAGGGAGATGGGTGGTAGGGTGGCCATGTCTTGTACAAGGGGGGCAGCTGTGTGAGCCAGAGCTGTGATGGCGTTGTGTCGGTACCTCGGGTTCTTGGTCTTGTCCGGATCAGAACTCCAGTCGAGGTTGAAGAAAAGATAAGGTTGGGAGGTAATTTTTCCACGTGCCATCAGAGCGGCACGGTGGGGAGAGAAGGTGGGGACGGACCTAGGGAGACGTGCCGTGGCAGGGTTTATCTCCGGGGGGGAGCAGATGAGCCTTAGGCCAGCAAGGCGGCGTTGGTGGCGTACCAAAACAGATGGGAGGGGAAGGTAGGCTTCCCTGTGCAAACATGTTATGTTGGTGGAGGAGAAACAGATGGTGATCCACCTACAGACCCGATGCCAAAAAATGGACATCGGGCCCATGATGGATGGGGGAGGGTTCCAAACAGCGGACCCATATAGAAGAATCGGAGCAAGGAGCGAGCGTGCCAAGGAGAGACAAAGGTAGGGTGGAAGGCCCATCCCGGGAGGGGAGAGGCGGCGAACTGTTGCTCGGGCGGCATTTGCAAGTGTGTACCTCCTGGCAAAGTGGGACCTTGGGTCAAAGGCGGGGGTGAAGATGAAACCTAGCCATTTCAGATGGGATTGTGGATAGAAGAGCTGATCCTCCAGCTGCACCAGGAGGGAGCACGGCGGCTCATTACTCCTGGTGGTCCTCCAGTGGATCAGTTCGGTTTTGGGGACAGAGAAGGAGATGTTGATTGGGGAGGCCATTCTTTTGAGCGCCGAGAATGACTTCTGAAGGAGGCGAACGTTGGACCTGTAGGAGAGTAAGGCCACCCTAACAGCAAAGTTATCGACGTAGGAGATAATAAGTGACCTGGGAATTTCCAGGTGAGCTAACTACTGTGACAGAGTCTCTTCCTTATATAAACACTTCACGCCAACAACCCTAACCCTGGTGACTCATAACTCAAGTCACACGGTCCTATGACTCATAATGAGTCATACCCGAAATCCATTTGATGACTCCTTTGAGTTACTGCGCAACATACCTTAAACCAATCATAGAACATAAAACATGTCAGGTGCGCAAAGCACATCACCTGCGTGGAACTCGTGACTCATAATGTGAGTCACGCGCGAAAGTCATTCCATCATTATGACTCACAATCGTGAGTCATAGAAACATCAACCAATCATAACATAATGATGACACGCAAGTGCGAGTCATGTGAGAACT
>Ga0307509_10001905_pt1 | contig 34457 bp, 35 predicted proteins | sample 10_EM_MG_FD_202245 | JGI IMG/M metagenome (GOLD analysis project Ga0307509, IMG submission 202245) | Populus trichocarpa ectomycorrhiza microbial communities from riparian zone in the Pacific Northwest, United States - 10_EM | ecosystem: Host-associated > Plants > Roots > Unclassified | place...
CGCCTCTTCGACGATCATCGGCGCCTGGATGCTGTCGTGCGCGGCATTCCGGAAGACGTAGTTGTCCGGGTCCTTGTCGAACTGGTGCGTGACGATCGAGCCGGTCGCGACGTTGTTCATCACCGGGATCTTGGCCTCCTGGAAGAAGCGCTGCGAGGCCAGCGCCACGCCGGTGTTGATGTAGCCGACGGTGGCGACGACCTTCTCCTTGTTGACCAGTTCTTGAGCGATCTGTACGCCGCGCTCGTTCTTGGCTTCGTCGTCGCGCTCGACAGCAACGAGCTGGCGGCCGAGCACGCCGCCGCTCTTGTTGATCTCATCGATCGCAAGGCGCACGCCGTCGCGCATGCTCACGCCCATCGACGACGAGCCGCCGGTGAACGGCCCGTCCACGCCGATCTTGATCGGGTCGGCGGCGAGGGCGATCGTGCCGGTGGCGGCAAGCGCCACGGCGGTGGCAATCTTCGGGAAGCGGGTCATCGTGAGTCTCCAACGGGTTGGTGTGAGTACGGGTCAGGCCGCGAGGCGGCGCCGCGCAATTATGTGTTTCCAGTCGTGTTCGCGCATGCGCATCAGTGCTAGTACCGGCTGCGTAGTTCTGCATAGGGGAAAACCTGGGCTGATCTGGCGACCGTGCGGCTGCCCTTCATCGCGGAAGGCTAAGCCGCCTCGCTTCCAGTCAACTCGCGAGGGTCGACACCAAATGGCTGGCCGCAGCCGGCAAGTCCGCAAAGTTCACCGCGTAGAGATTGAGCATCCGATCAGCCCAGGCATCGGTCAGGGGCACGGCGCGAAGGCGGCGCGCTTCACCCATCGTTCGGAAAGCACCTTCGGGCATAACGCCCAAGCCCAAGCCGCACTCGATCATGCGGCACATCGCGCTCAGACTGTCGACCTCGATACGCTGACGGAGAGCTCGACGCACCAAGTGGGCTTCGTGGGTGAGCGTCTCCTGGACCAGGCTGCTGTCGCGCAACCCTATCTGCGCGTGATCGAGGGTTTGCTCGTAGGCAAGCTTCCGGTACCGGCCCAGTACATGGGTGCGCGGCACGACGAGCACGAGGCGCTCGCTGCGGTAGGGCCGCACCTCAAGTCCCTTTGCTTCGTCGCTCGGGCTGCAGATGCCAATGTCTGCCGTGCCCTCACGCACGGCGCGCGCGACCATTCGACTGGTGGCTTGCCTGAGATCGATGCGGATTTCAGGGTGTTTGCCGGTGAAGGCGGCGATGTCCTCCGGCAGAAACTGCTCTACCGCCGACGCATTGGCGCTGAGGCGCACCAAGCCGCGCATGCCGCGGGCATATTCCCTGAGGCCAGCTCGGAGGTCATCGACTTCCAACAGGATGTCCTGCGCGTGGCGCAAGAGCAAGTCGCCCGCCGGCGTGGGACGCACGCCGCGGGCGTGGCGCAGCAGCAGGGGCGTGCCAGCCAGAGATTCGAGCTCAGCGATGCGCTTGCTGACCGCTGAAGTCGCCAACTGTCCACGCTCGGCCGCCTTGGTGAGGCTGCCGGTCTCACAGGTGAGCGCGAACAGATCCAGGGTGGTGAGATCGAGCTGACGCAGGAAGCTGCGGGGCGATGAAACACGGGCCATGGTTGACGCTCGTTCAGTACGTCATCGGGATGGTAATGCAGCCCGTCAAGCCATCGCGAATGGGAAAGGCTCGTTGAATTTTGAGCACTTCTCCCGCACGAGAGCGATGGCTAGCATGCGCTTTTGGAGACAGGAATCTCATGCTCATTTCGACTTCCGACGCACCGCGCGTGGCCCGCGCGTTGGTCGGCTTGGGCGCTGTCCGCATTGCAGCGCAGCAGCCATTCTTCTTCACCTCAGGCTGGGCCAGCCCGGTTTATGTGGACGCCCACGTGCTCATGTCGGACGTGCGCTTGCGCACCGAAGTCATGGACATCGCCGCTCGTTCCGTCGCACCCATCATCGCTGCAAGTGGCATCAATGCCATCGTGGGAACAGAAAGCTCAGGGATCCCCTTTGCAGCGTGGCTGGCCGAGCGCCTGCAGTTGCCCATGCTCTATTTGCGCAAACGACCCGTGGGTTGGGGAATGGCTGCGCAGATCGAAGGGCGTCTACCCGATCACCCCCGCGTGCTTCTGGTCGACGACGTGACCACTGACGGGCGGTCCAAGGCCGGCGCCGTTGCTGCGCTGCGCCAGGCAGGCCCCGTCGTGGAAGACGTGTTGGTATTGCTCGACTACGCGCTCTATGCGCAGGAAGCTCAGACATTGGCCGACCACACGCTCAGGCTGCACGCCTTGGCGTCATGGCGGCACCTGCACGACGCATTGCTGGAGAGCGGCAAGCTGGATGCGAAGCAGGCAGACATGCTTGCCGACTTCGCCGCGGCGCCCGTGCAATGGTCGATCACCCATGGGGGCACGGGGGCATGAGCACCCGTGCACACCTGCCTGGGCTTCGTGACCGTGCGCAATCCATCCTGTCCGCCGTGGGCGGAGCCACGCGCGACGAACTCGGTGTGATCCGTGAGAGCTACGGCGCAGGCGAAGACACCGCACTGCAGATACTGACCGAGCAGGCAAGGGAGATGGGCTTCGTCTCCGACACCGATCGCGCCGGCAACCTTTGGCTGCGCTTGCCGGAGGACCAGCGCGAAGATCGCTTCGTGGTGATCGGATCGCATGTCGATTCCGTTCCCCAAGGCGGCAATTTCGATGGATTGGCTGGCGTCGTGGCGGGCATGCTGGTACTGGCCGGCCTGCAAGGCCGGCATGAAGCGGCGCCGCCCGTCCGCGTGCTGGCTTTGCGCGGCGAGGAGAGCGCGTGGTACGGCAAGGCTTACATCGGTTCATTGGCACTGCTTGGGCGCTTGCCTTCCGCCGCTCTGGACCTGAAACATCGCAACGGCAACGGAACGCTGGGCGAAGCCATGTCGCGCTGCGGCGCCGATGTCGACATGATCCGGCGTGGCGAGCCGCTACTCGATGCCGCGCGCGTCTCGGCCTATTTGGAACTGCACATCGAGCAGGGGCCGGTGATGGTCGCCCGTGGCTGGCCGGTGGCGGCTGTGACGGGCATCCGCGGCAATGTCCGGCACAACCGGGTGCGTTGCCTCGGCGAGAGCGGGCATTCGGGTGCGGTGCCTCGTTGGTTGCGCAAGGATGCGCTGCTAGCGGTGGCGGAACTGCTGTCGCGCATGGACGAACACTGGCGGGTGCTGCTGCAGATGGGGATGGACCTCGTCATGACCATCGGCATCTGCTCGACATCGCTGCGGTCGCACGCCGTATCGGTCATTCCCGGCGAAGTGGGTCTGAGTTTCGAGGCGCGGAGCCAAGACGAGCAGACGCTGGAGCGCTTCTATGCCTTGATGCGAGCCGAGTGCAGCGCGATCGAGTCGAGTCGCGGCGTGCGCTTCGAGTTCGACGAGCGGCTCTTCACCGCTCCCGCGACCATGGATCCCGGGTGGATCGGGAAATTTGAATCGGCCTGGGGCCATACCGGCCAAGCGCTCGAACGCATCCCGAGTGGCGCGGGGCATGACGCGGCGGTGTTTGCCAACGCCGGCATTCCGTCGGCCATGGTGTTCATCCGCAATGAAAACGGGTCTCACAACCCGCACGAGGCCATGGACATCGACGATTTTCTGGCTGGAGCCGGCCTGCTGCATCGTGTCTTGAGCGGCGAGAGCCTGACACCGTAAGCTGGTCAGCGACCCGGCACCGAAGCCGGGTGGCGGCGCATGGTGTCGCCGAAGATGGCGGTGCAGGCGGCCTCTCCCTCGCGCACCCAGCCGCGGTACATGCCCGCCGAGTTGTAGGGCATGGCGATACGACCATCAGCGCCCACCGCGATCAACCCACCGCGTCCACCCAGCGGGACGACAGACTCGAACAGTGCCTGCTGCGCAGCGAGCGCCAGGTCGACGCCGCCATGGGCGATTCGAGCATGTACATCGTGCGCAAGACAAGCGCGCAAGAACTGCTCGCCCGTTCCCGTGGCCGATACGGCGCAGCTTGCGTCATTGGCATAGACACCCGCACCGACGATGGGCGTGTCGCCGATGCGGCCGGGTTGCTTGTTCGTCATGCCACCGGTCGAGGTGGCTGCCGCGAGGTGACCGTGGCGGTCGCGCGCCACGGCGCCGACCGTGCCGAAGCGCGGGTCGCCGTTGGTGCCGGCCGTTACATCGTGATCGAGCACTGCACCCGCGCAGGCTTGCGCGCGCACCGAGCGCAGTTGAGCGAGCCGATGCGGCGTCGAGAAGTACGAAGGCGCCACCTGGGTCAGCCCATGTCGGCTTGCCAGGGCGGCTTCACCTTGCACCCCGAGCAGCACGGAGCGGCCCTCGCGAAGCACTGCGGCAGCGCCGAGAACCGGATTGCAAAGAGTTCGCATGCCGGCGACCGCCCCAGCCTCGAGCCTGTGGCCGTCCATCACCCCGGCGTCCAGCTCGTGCTCGAAGTTGGCGTTGAACACCGCCCCACGACCGGCATTGAAGACAGGGCAGTCTTCGAGTGCGACCACCGAAGCGACGACCGCATCGAGTGCGCTGCCGCCCGCCGCAAGCACGGCCTGGCCGGCCACCAGCGCGGCGTGGAGCCCGGCGTGATAGGGCGCCTCGACCTCTGCATCGGCCGCGGCCATCGTGCCGGCGCCTCCGTGCACGGCGAGCACATAGGTCGAATCGTCCATCTCTTCACGGGGTCGATAGTTGAGCGCGTCAATGCGTGCGGATCTTGCCCAGGAAGGCCCGCGTTCGTTCGTTTTGCGGCTTGTCGAAGAACAGCTCCGGCGGCTGCACTTCGATGATCTTGCCGGCTTCCATGAAGACCACGCGGTCGGCCACCTGGCGCGCGAAACCCATCTCGTGGGTCACGACGATCATCGTCATGCCTTCGCGTGCCAGCGTGAGCATGGCGTCGAGCACCTCGCCGACCATCTCGGGGTCGAGTGCGGAGGTGGGCTCGTCGAACAGCATCAGTTGCGGCTGCATCGCCAGCGCACGCGCAATCGCCACGCGCTGCTGCTGGCCGCCCGACATCTGGCCCGGGTACTTGTGCGCCTGCTCGGCGATGTGCACCCGCGCCAGCAGCGCCATGGCCTGGTCGCGCGCCGCGGCCGGGTTGGCCGACTTGACCAGCACCGGCGCCAGCATCACGTTGTCGAGCACGGTCAGGTGCGGGAACAGATTGAACTGCTGGAACACCATGCCGATGCCTTTGCGGGCCTGCACGGCCGCGCGCGAGTCGTCGAGCGTGACGCCGCTGAAGGCGATGCACCCGCCATCGTGCCGCTCGATGCGGTTGACGCAGCGGATCAGCGTCGACTTGCCCGAGCCAGATGGCCCGCAGATCACGATCTTCTCGCCGCTCTTCACCTGCAGGTTGCAGTCGGTCAGGGCGTGGAAGCCGCCGAACCATTTGTGCATGCCCTCGATGCTGAGGAGCGGCGTACTGGAAGAGGTGTTGCTCATGGCTTACTTCAGCGCGTAGCGCCGCTCCAGGAAACGGCCGTACAAGGCCAGGCCGAAGCCGAGTGCGAGGTAGATGGCGCCGACCACCAGGTACAGCTCAACGAAGTACGGCCGCCATTGCGGGTCGGCCATGGCGAGCTTCAGCGCGCCGGTCATGTCGTAGACGTTGACGATCATCACCAGCGAGGTGTCCTTGATCGCGCCGATGAATATGTTCACCGTCGACGCGATGGTCACACGAAGCGCCTGCGGCAAGACCACGCGCGAAAGCGTCTGCAGCTTGGTGAAGCCGAGGGCGTGCGCGGCCTCGCCTTGGCCTTTGCCTACCGATTGCAGGCCGCCGCGGAACACCTCGGCCAGGTAGGCCGCGCTGAACAGCGTCAGGCAGATGGCGATGCGCAGCATGGCGTCGAAGCGCCAACCCGGCGGCAGCATCAGCGGCAGCACGAAGGCGCCGAAGAACAGCAGCGTGATCAGCGGCACGCCACGAACGCCCTCGATGTAGCCCGTGGCGAGCCAGCGCAACGCCGGCAGCGTGCTGCGCCGCGCGAGCGCCAGGCCCAGGCCGATCGGCACGCCGAACAGGCAGGCGACGAGTGCGAGGAACAGGGTCAAGGGCAGCCCGCCCCACAGGTTGGTGCCGACCGGCGTGAGGCCGAGCACCCCGCCGGCCATCAGCACGACGAACGCGATCAGCGTGGCGACCAGCATCGAGATGCCGACACGCCCGAAGAAGCGCGGCAAGGCCGCGGTGCCCACGCCGGCCAGCAGCAGCGCGCTGGCGAGAAACGGCCGCCACTGCTCGGCGGGCGGGAAGCGACCGAACAGCACCAGGCGGTGCTTGTCGACAACCGCCGCCCAGCAGGCACCGCTGGCAGAGCGGCAGGTTTGCGCATCGGTGCCGCCGACGGCGCCGAGCACCGCCCAGTCGAACGCGCGCCACGCGAGATAAAGCAGCGCCAGGATCAGGCCGACCGAGACGAGCGCCGAGCCGGGCGTTGCGAACCACGCGCTTCGAATTCGCGCCGGCAGCGGCAGGGCCGGCGGCGGGGCCAACATCGCAGACATGTCAACGCTCCTTCAGTTGCACGCGGGCGTTCATGGCGCCCATCACCAGCGCGGTCGCGACGTTCAGCGTCAGGTACACCGCTGCGATCACCGCCACGCACTCGATAGCCTGACCGTTTTGGTTCATGGCGGTGGTGGCCACCGACACGATGTCGGGGTAGCCGATCGCGACCGCGAGCGAGGAGTTCTTGATCGTGTTCATGATCAGGCTCGTGTACGGCGGCACGATCACGCGCAGGCTTTGCGGCACGATCACACGCATCAGCAGTTGCGGTCGCGTGAGGCTCAGTGCATGACACGCTTCCCACTGGCCCTTGTGCACGGCCTGGATGCCGCTGCGGACGATCTCGGCGCAATAGGCGCCTGCGTACAGCGTCAGCGCGCTGACGAGCGCCAGCCATTCCGGGCTCAGCGTGGCGCCACCGCTCACGCCGAAGCCGCCCTGTGTCGGCCGTTCCCAGCCCGAAGGGCCGGCGACCCATGCGATGACCGGAATCACCAGCGCGACTCCCATCGCGAGAACACGTGCGGCGGTGCGCTGCCGCACTGTGGCCCGCCAGGCCAGCACGGGCAAGGCCACCGTTGCCGCGACCAGCACGAGCGCCAGCCACGGCGAGAGTTCCGGCACCGCAACAGCCAGCCCGCCCTTGCTTAGAAACGCCACACCGCCGACCACGACCGGGCTCTCGCCGGCGGGCAGCAGCTCCGTGATGGCGAAGTACCACATCAACACCTGGAGCAGCAGCGGTATGTTGCGCACCACATCGACATAGGTGCGCGCGATCGTGCGCAGCAGCGCGTTGCGGCTGATCTGCGCGATGCCGGCGGTGAAGCCGAGCAGCGTGGCAAGCACAACCGCTGGTATCGCCGCGCGCAAGGTGTTCGCCACGCCTGCGGCAAACGCCCACAGGTAGCTGTCGCCGGTCTCGTAGGGCACCACGCCCTCGGAAACCGAGAAGCCTGCGCTGTCTTTCAGGAAGCCGAAGCCCGATGCGATGTTGCGCGCGGCCAGGTTGCTGCCGGCGTTGTGGGCCAGCCATGCGAGCAGCGCGAACACGGCGGCCAGCGCGACGGCCTGCAGGCCCACGGCGCGCCAATCGAGCGGCGGCTTCGGCGGCTGTTGATGTGACGCGGTGGTCATGACCCGCTCAACGCAGCGGCGGCGACATCATCAACCCGCCTTTGGTCCACAGGTTCATCCGGCCGCGCGGGAGCTTGACCTTCGATCCCTCGCCCAGGTTGCGGTCGAAGCTCTCGCCGTAGTTGCCCACGGCCTTGACGATGCGGTAGCTCCAGTCCTTGTCGAGCCCGAGGAACTTGCCCATGTCGTCACCCGTGCCCACGAAGCGCTTGATCGCCGGGTCGGCGCTGCTGGCCCTCAGGCCATCGATGTTCTTCGACGAGATGCCGATCTCTTCGGCTTCGATCATCGCGTAGAGCGTCCAGCGCGCGATCGCGAACCACTCTTCGTCGCCGCGGCGCACGGCCGGGCCTAGCGGTTCCTTCGAGATCAGCTCAGGCAGGATCACGAAGTCGTCGGGGTTCTTCAGCTCCTGTGACTTGAGCACTGCGAGAGCGCCGTTGTCATTCGTGTAGGCCTGGCAGCGGCCGCTGGCGAGCGCCTGCTGCGAGGCCTCGCCCTGGTCGAACACGACAGCCTTGTAGGCCATCTTGTTGGCACGGAAGTACTCGGCCAGGTTCTTCTCGGTGGTGGTGCCCGACTCGACGCAGATGGTGGCGCCGGCCAGGTGTTTCACGCTTGTCAGCCCCGGCTTTTTCTTGACGATGAAGGCCTGGCCATCGTAGAAGTTGATGCCCACCCAGCTCAGGCCGAGCGCCGTGTCGCGATTGAATGTCCAGGTGGTGTTGCGCGCCAGCACGTCGATCTCGCCCCCTTGCAGGGCCGTGATGCGCGTCTGCGCGCTGGTGGGCACGAACTTGACCTTTTCTGCATCGCCGAGCACGGCGGCGGCCAGCGCGTGGCAGTAGTCGACATCGATGCCGCTCCACTTGCCGGCGCCGTCGGCCAGTGCAAAGCCGGCCCGGCCGATGTGCACGCCGCAGGTCACGACGCCCTTGCTCTTGATGCCGTCGAGCACCTTGCCGGCATGCGCCGACAGCGGGGCCATCACGGCGAGGGTGGCCGCCAGGGCGGCGGCGGGGGCGGTGAGTCGAAGGGGCTTCATGGGGGTGACTTTCCGGAGGGCGGGTTGAAGAACAGCGGACGCGGGTTCGCCCCGGCAGGCGATTTGCCCAGGGCGAGCAGTGAATTATTATTTTCAGGCAATTTACATGCCTGATTATTTTTTTTCACAAAGGGCTTTCCCGGCCCTTTGTGGCACCTCGCTTGGGCCGCCTGCACCACCGGCGGGACATCGACGTTCAGGCGCACCGTCCCGGACGGCCGCTCGGCCGCGCGCCGGCGGTGTCCGCGCAGCCTCAGGCCGAAGAAGCGGGAACGAAGGTCAGATGTTCGTGGACCGAATCGGCGAGGTCGGCGGCAATTTGCGTGGCCTTCGGGTTGGCCCGCATCGCTTCGGCGACGAGTACCTCGTTCATCACCTGCATGCCGACCCAGCTCGATGCCAGGAAGGCATGCTCGGAGGGCGCGACCAGCACGCTGTCGGCGGCGGTGGCGAGCGGCGCGGCCGGGGAGTCGACGATCACGATGACGTGTGCACCGCGCTCCCGCGCAAAGCGCGCCAGGCCAACGGTGTCGCGCGAGTAGCGCGGCACCGACAACGCCACCAGCACGTCGCCGCGCCCCACGCCCAGCAAACGCACGGCGCTCTGCTCGGTGCCACCGCTCTGCCCGAGCGCAACCACCGTGCCGACATACGGGGCGAGTGCGTCAGCCAACCAATGCGCGAGGTGGGCCGTCAGGCCCAAGCCGATGACGTAGACGCGTTTGGCGGCCACCAGTTTTCGCACGGCTTGCTTGACAACCCGGTGCGGCGTGTCGCGCACCATCTGGTCGAGGTTGGCCTGGGCGATGTGCACATGATTCGCCGGTGGTTGCAGATCACTGTGCTCCAGGCCCTTGCGCAGCTTCTGGACCGGGCCGATGGCGGCTTGCAGTTCTCGCGCCAGATCGGCTTTCAACGCGATGAACCCGTCATAGCCGGCCTGGCGAGCGAGCCGGTTGACGCTCGCGGGCGAACTGCCTGCTGCCTTCGCGATGTCCTCGATGCCGAGCGTGGCCGACTGCACCGCGTGGCGCAACAGCCAGTCGGCCACGGCCGCCAGCGCCGGAGGGAGGGTCGGGGCGACTTCGCGGATTCGATCGAGCGGAGAGGGGTTGGGCATGGCCGTACGCGGTCAAGCGTGAAAGTCTGTTTTCACGCAATCTACACGGACGCTGGCTTGCTTGGCGGCCGCTCGCAGCGATCACAATCTCGCCCATGAAACTCAAGGCCAAGATTCTGATGCTGGCGGTGGCACCGCTGCTGCTCGCGATCGCGCTGATCGGCGGGCTGCTCGTCGTCGAAACGCAGCGGCTCGAACGCCAGCAGGCACAGGTGCTCGAGGACGTGCTGCTCAGCGCCAAGCGCGACGAGCTGCGCAGCTACATCGCGCTCGCGCTCACGTCGATCAGCCACCTGTACGGTGCAGGCCGCGACGACGATGCCGCCAAGGAGCAGGCCAAGGCGATCCTGAGCAACATGACCTTCGGCGACGACGGCTACTTCTATGTCTACGCGAACGACGGCCTCAATCTCGTGCACCCGCGCCAGCCGGACCTGGTCGGCACGAATCTCTGGGACATGCGCGACGGCGACGGCACCTACGTGATCCGCGAGTTGATCGCACGCGCCAAAGAAGGCGGCGGCTTCCAGCGCTACCGCTGGCCCAAGCCCTCGACCGGCAAGACCGAGCGCAAGCTCGGCTACTCGATCGAGCTGCCGCGCTGGGGCTGGATGCTGGGCACCGGCATCTACCTCGACGATGTCGACGTGGCCGCCGCCCGCCTGCGCGGCAATCTGCTCGAGAGCGTGCGCCAGACGCTGCTCGGGCTCGCGACCGTGGCCGTGATCGCCGCGCTGACCGTGTTCGCCGGCGGCCTGGCGCTCAACATCAGCGAGCAGCGCCAGGCCGATCGCAAGCTCAAGGCGCTCGCGCACCGGGTCGTCAGTTCGCAGGAGGACGAGCGGGCGCGCGTGTCGCGCGAGCTGCACGACCACATCTGCCAGGTGCTGGTGTCGATCAAGTACCAGTTCGAGCTCGTCGGGCACCGCCTCGCGCACCCCGGCGACCAGCCGGTGACGGCGATCGACAAGGAGATCAGCGCGCTATCGAAAGCCATCACCGAGGTGCGCCGCATCTCGCACGACCTGCGACCGGCCTTGCTCGACGACCTGGGGCTGCCGGCGGCGCTCGAGCACATTGGCAACGAGCTCGCCGAGCGCAGCGGGCTGACGGTGCGTGTCTCGCCGCGCGTGCACGAAGAGCATCTGCCCGAGCTGCAGGCGGTGAGCCTGTTCCGCGTCGCGCAAGAGGCGCTGCGCAATGTCGAGCGGCATGCGCAGGCCACGCGCATCGACATCCGGCTCGACGACAGCGACGACAAGCTGGTGCTGCGCATCATCGATGACGGCGTCGGCTTCGACGTGAAGAACGTCGAGCTGAGCAAGGACCGCGGCATCGGCCTGACCAACATGCGCGAGCGCGTCGAGCGCAACGGCGGCAGCTTCGCACTCATCTCGCAACCGGGCCAAACCTCATTGATCGCGAGCTTTCCGTTGGTGACCGCATGACGGTCGTCCGGCTCGTCATCGTCGACGACCACTCGCTGGTGCGCGACGGCCTGCGCGCGCGCCTCTCGGTCGTGCAGGGCTTGCAGGTCATCGGCGAAGCCGCGAGCGGCGCCGAGGCGCTCGATCTCGCCGCGGCCGATGCGCCCGACCTGATGCTCGTCGACGTGGGCATGCGCGGCATGAACGGCATCGAACTCGCGGGCCTGCTGCGCCAGCGCCACCCGGGCATCCGCGTGCTGATGCTCAGCATGTACGACAACCGCGAGTACGTGCTCAGCGCGATCCGCGCGGGTGCGCGCGGCTACGTGCTGAAAGAGTCGCCGACCGAGGAGATCCTCGCGGCGATCGGCGCCGTCTGCGCCGGCGGCAACTACTTCAGCGCGCAGCTGAGCAACCTCGCGACCCTGGTCGGCGCGACGCCGCCGCAGCTCACCGCGCGCGAACACGAAGTGCTGCTGCTGCTCGCGCACGGCCGCAGCAACAAGCTCGTGGCGCGCGAGCTCGACATCAGCGTGCGCACCGTCGAGACGCACCGGCTCAGCCTGCGCCGCAAGCTCGGCGTCGATTCGGCCGCTGAGCTGCTGAAGATCGCGGTGACGAACGGGTGGACGACCTTGTAGGCAGCCGGGTAGGCAGCTGCGCACGGTTGACGATGCCCGAACCGAGGGGCAGCATCAAAGCCCCGTTTTTCAGAGGAGCGCTGCCATGGATGCATTTCAAACCCCCGGTGCCTTCAGCTGGTCGGAGCTGATGACGACCGACCCCCGCGCCGCCACAGAGTTCTACGGCCAGCTGTTCGGCTGGAAGATCGAAGCCATGAACATGGGCATGCCCTACAACGTCTTGAAGGTCGGCGACGCCGCGATCGGCGGCATCATGGGCATGCCTCCCGGTGCGCCCCCGGGCATGCCGCCGATGTGGGTGCCGTACGTGACGGTGGCCGACGTCGACGCGCTGGTCAAGAAGGTCGTGAGCCTGGGCGGCAAGGTGCACATGCCGCCGACCGACATCCCGACCGTCGGCCGCTTCGCGGTGATTGCCGACCCGCAGGGCGCGACGATCAACGTCATCACCTACGCGATGCCGGCGAAATAGCCCGCGGCGCGGCGCGCGGGTCGGCGCATCTCTGATAATCCGCGCCGACATGTCGAACCACCGGGCCAGCCCAGCGGCCGCCGTTGCCGCCGGGCCTCGCCCGGCGAACGCGCTGCCGCCCATCACCTTCCCTGAGTCGCTGCCCGTTTCCGCGCGGCGCGACGAGATCGCGCAGGCGTTGCAACAGCACCAGGTCGTGATCGTCTGCGGCGAGACCGGCTCGGGCAAGACGACGCAGCTGCCGAAGATCGCGCTGCAGCTCGGCCGCGGCCGGGCGAACACGGGCAAGCTGATCGGCCACACGCAGCCGCGCCGCATCGCCGCATCGAGCGTCGCGAAGCGCATCGCCGAAGAGCTGAAGACGCCGCTGGGCGAAGTCGTCGGCTTCAAGGTGCGCTTTCAGGACCGGCTCTCGCCCGGCGCGAGCGTCAAGCTGATGACCGACGGCATCCTGCTCGCCGAAACGCAGACCGACCCGCTGCTGCGCGCCTACGACACCATCATCATCGACGAGGCGCACGAGCGCAGCCTGAACATCGACTTCCTGCTGGGCCACCTGCGGCAGATCCTGCCGCGGCGGCCCGACCTGAAGATCGTCGTCACCTCGGCGACGATCGATGCCGATCGCTTCGCGCGCCACTTCGCCTCGAAGGACGGCCCCGCGCCGGTGATCCAGGTTTCGGGTCGCTTGTTCCCGGTCGAGCAGCGCTGGCGGCCGTTCGAAGAGAGCCGCGAGTTCGACCTCAACGACGCGATCAGCGCGGCCGTCGACGAGCTCTGGCGCGAAGGTTCGGGCGACGTGCTCGTGTTCCTGCCCGGCGAGCGCGAGATCCGCGAGGCTGCCGACCACCTGCGCAAGCACCACCCGCCCGGTGTCGAGGTCGTGCCGCTGTTCGCGCGCCTGAGCCAGCCCGAGCAGGACCGCATCTTCGAATCGCACAGCGCGCGCCGCATCGTGCTCGCGACGAACGTGGCCGAGACCTCGCTGACGGTGCCGGGCATCCAGTTCGTCGTCGACGCCGGCACCGCGCGCGTCAAGCGCTACAGCTACCGCAGCAAGGTCGAGCAGCTGCTGGTCGAGCCGATCAGCCAGGCCGCGGCGAACCAGCGCGCCGGGCGTTGCGGGCGCGTCAGTGATGGCATCTGCATCAGGCTGTACGACGAGAAGGATTTCGCCGGCCGGCCGCCGTTCAGCGACCCCGAAATTTTGCGCTCGTCGCTGGCCGGCGTGATCCTGCGGATGAAGTCGCTGAGCCTGGGCACGGTCGAAGACTTCCCGTTCCTCGAGCCGCCGCCGAAGCGCGCGATCGCCGACGGCTACCAGCTGCTCGCCGAGCTCGGGGCGGTCGACGAGTTCAACGAGCTGACGCCCATCGGCGTCGAGCTCGCGCGCCTGCCGCTGGACCCGCGCGTCGGCCGCATGATCCTCGAGGCGCGCACGCGCGACGCGCTCACCGAGGTGCTGATCATCGCCAGCGCGTTCAGCGTGCAGGACGTGCGCGACCGGCCGCTCGAGCAGCAGCAGGCCGCCGATGCCGCGCACAAGAAGTTCGATGATGAGAAGAGCGAGTTCATCGGCGACTTGAAGCTGTGGAAATGGCTTGAGGATGCGAAGGGCGGGCAGGGCGAACACAAAGTCTCGGTGCGCAAGCAGGAGCAGCTGCTGCGCGACAACTTCATCTCGCCGCGCCGCGTGCGCGAGTGGCGCGATATTCATTCGCAGCTGCACACGGTGGTCGCCGAACACAAGTGGCGATTGAACGGTGCACCGGCCACGTACGAACAGATCCACCTCGCGATGCTCGCCGGTCTGCTCGGCAACATCGGGCTGAAGAGCGATGAGGACGACTGGTACCTGGGCGCGCGCGGCATCCGCTTCTACAAGCATCCGGGCGCGAACCTGTCGAAGAAGCCCGGGCGCTGGATCGTCGCAGCCGAGCTGGTCGAGACGACGCGGCTGTTCGGCCGCAGCATCGCGGCGATCGAGCCGCAGTGGCTGCCGCGCATCGCCGGCCACGTCATCAAGACGCAGCTGCTCGAACCGCACTGGGAGAAGAAGGCGGCCGAGGTGATCGCGCTCGAACGTGCGACGCTCTACGGCATCGTGATCTACAGCAACAGAAGAGTGAACTTCGGCAACGTCGATGCGGTGGCGGCACGCGAGATCTTCATCCGCGAGGCGCTGGTCGCGGGCGAGTGGGACACGAAGCTGCCGTTCGTCAGCGCGAACCGCAAGCTGATCGCGCAGGTCGAAGAACTCGAGCACAAGTCGCGCCGCCAGGACGTGCTGGTCGACGACGAGTTGATCCACGCGTTCTACGACGCGCAGCTGCCAGCCGACGTGTGCAGCGGCGCGAGCCTGGAGCGCTGGTACCGCGAGGAGGTGAAGCGCCAGCCGCGCCTGCTGCTGCTGACGCGCGAAGAGCTGATGCGCCACGAGGCGGCCGGCATCACCAGCGCGGCGTTTCCGAAGACGCTGCGTCTCGGCGGTGTCGACTGCACCGCGACCTATCTGCACGAACCCGGCGACGCGAAGGACGGCGTCACCGTGACCGTGCCGATCTTCGCGCTGAACCAGATCAATGAAGAGCGCTGCGAGTGGCTGGTGCCCGGCATGCTGAAGGACAAGGTGCTCGCGCTCGTGAAGAGCCTGCACCAGCGGCCGCGCTCGCGGCTGGTGCCGCTGCCCGACTATGCCGATGCATTCATCGCTGCGGTGCCGTTCGGCGGCGGCAGCCTGGTCGACGCGCTGCTCAAGCACGTGCGCGACAAGACGCAGCTCGACATCAAGCGCAACGACTTCAAGCTCGAGCAGCTGCCGCCGCATCTGCTGATGAACTTTCGTGTCAACGATGAGCATGGCCGCCAGCTCGGCATGGGGCGCAATCTGGCAGCGTTGAAAGCCGAGCTCGGTGGGCAGGCGCGGTCAGCGTTCCAGGCGCTGGCGACGCTGAAAGTGGCGGCCGCGCCAGCTCCGGCGTCAGTGCCGGCGCCGACCGAGGCGGCACGTTCCCCTGGCCGCCACGGCACGAGTGCTGCCGTGCCGGTGGCTGCGCCGGCAGCGCCCGCGGCCAAGCACACGGCCTGGACCTTCGGCGAGCTGCCCGAGCTGCTCGAGGTGCGCCAGGGCGGCCAGTCGCTGGTCGGCTTCCCGGCGCTGATCGACAAGACCACGCACGTCGAGATCGAGGTCTTCGACGAGCCGGACGTGGCCGCGCGCAAGCACCGCGCCGGTCTGCGCCGCCTGATCGCGCTGCAGATCCGCGATGCGCTGAAGTACCTCGAGAAGAACATCCCCGACCTGCAGCGCATGGCGGTCGCGTACATGCCGCTCGGCAGCGCCGACGAGCTGCGCGACCAGATCATCGAGCTCGCACTCGACCGCGCCTTTCTCGCCGACCCGCTGCCCACCGATGCCGCGGCGTTCGCGCGGCGCATCGACGAAGGCCGCGGGCGGCTGACCCTGATCGCCAGCGAAGTCGCCCGCAGCGCCGGCGCGATCCTGATCGACTACGCCGCGGCCTTGCGCAAGCTGAAGGACGCGCGCGCGCCCAAAGAGGTGAGCGACGACATCACGGCCCAGCTCGCGCGCTTGATGACCAAGCGCTTCGTCGTCGCCACGCCGTGGGCGCAGCTCGCGCATCTGCCGCGCTACCTGAAGGCGATCGTGATGCGGCTCGACAAGCTGCGCGCCGACCCGGCCCGCGACGCGCAGCGCCTGGCCGAGCTGCGGCCCATCGAGCAGCGCTACACGCGCCACCTCGCCGAGCGCAAGGGCGTGCCCGACGCGCGTCTCGACGAGTTCCGCTGGCTGCTGGAGGAATTGCGCGTGAGCCTGTTCGCGCAAGAGCTGCGCACGCCGCAGCCGGTCAGCGTCAAGCGCCTCGACAAGGCCTGGGCGCAGTTGTCGAGCTGACTGACGTACGCAAAGGCGGTAAAGCGTGTCGCCGCGCGACGCGGTGCGCTACATTGGCGCCACAACAACCTTTGAGGAGCAGCAGCATGCATTACGTCTGGATGGCAGTGATCGGGTTTGTCGTCGGTCTGGTGGCGCGCGCGATCCTGCCGGGTACGCAGAGTCTGGGCATCATCCTGACGGCGGTGCTCGGCATCGCCGGCTCCTTCGTCGCGGGCTTCATCGGGCAGGCGATGGGTTGGTACCCCCCGGGTGCGCCGGCGGGTTTCATCGCCTCCGTGGTCGGTGCGATCGTGTTGTTGTTCGTCGTCGGCAAGATCAAGGGCTCGTCGTCGAGCTGACGCGCATGGGCACGGCGGCAGCGATCGACTGGGTCGTGGTTCCGGACACGCCGTCCGAGATCGAGGCCGTGGTGCGGCAATGCCGTCGCCTCGTCAACAAGCGTGCGCTGATGGCGGCCGGTGTCGCGGTCGTGCCGATCCCGGGCGTCGACTGGGTCACCGATGTCGCGGTGCTGCTCAAGCTGATCCCCGAGATCAACCGCGCGTTCGGGCTCACGCCCGAGCAGATCGAACGGCTCGCACCCGACCGCCGGGTGGTCGTCTACAAGGCGATCTCGGCCGGCAGCGGGATGCTGGTCGGCCGGCTCGTCACGCGCGATCTGATCGTCAAGCTGCTCAAGCTCGTCGGCGTGCGGCTCACCACGCAGCAGGCCGCGAAGTACGTGCCGATCGCGGGGCAGGCCGTGTCGGCGGTGCTGACGTTTTCATCGCTGAAGTTCGTCTGCGAACAGCACATCCAGCAATGCGTGGCCGTGTCCCGGCAACTGATGCTGCCGGCACCGCAAGCCGTGTGAGTCGCGGCTCTGGGTACAATGCGCGCTTGTTCGGGGCGTAGCGCAGCCTGGTAGCGCAACTGGTTTGGGACCAGTAGGTCGCGAGTTCGAATCCCGCCGCCCCGACCATCCTCTCATCGACATCTTCTCGGCCTCTCCCGGCCCGCACAGCCCGTAGCTCAACTGGATAGAGCACCGACCTTCTAAGTCGGATGTCGGGGGTTCGAGTCCCTCCGGGCTGGCCATCCAAGGCTTCCACGTTCCGCCAGAAGGCGTCACTTTAAGACCTGACGCCCGGTGAACTCTAGGCTTGAAGCCAGTTCTACGGGTGCTGACCGAACATGGCACCAAGGCCAGATTTGCAGTAACTCCTACAGCAACCCCATAATGCGGGGACCGACTGGCCTGGAGTTACTGGAATGGCGCGAGATCTCATAGCCTCCGACGCGACGATCAAGAGCGCGATCAAGCGCGGTGATGCGCGCATCGGTGATGGCGACGGCCTCTACCTGCTGGTGCATGTGAAGGGAAGGGTCGCGCCGGCTTGGCGCTACGACTACACCTTCGAAACGAAGCGGAAAACGCTGTCTCTTGGGACCTATCCCGACACCGGCCTCGCGCTGGCGCGGCGCACGGCCGACGGCTATCGCAAGATGATCGCGGAAGGCATCGACCCGAGCCAGGCCCGAAAGGCTAAGAAGACGGCATTGATCGAGATGCAGCTGCAGAGCGACCGCGCAGATGCCGGCCTTCCGCCGCTCGGCAGCTTCGAGGCCGTGGCGCGGGAGTTTCACGCCACGCGAAAGGATCGCTGGTCGCCTCAGTATTTCGATCGCTGGATCGAACGCCTGGAGAAGGATCTGTTCCCGCGCCTTGGTCGCGAACCTCTTGCCGACATCACGAACAAAGCGCTGCTGGCCGCGCTGCGCGCCGTCGAGGCGCGCGGTGCCCTGGAGACGGCCCACAACCTGCGCCAGCATGCCTCCCAAGTGTTCGTCTACGGCATCGCCACGGGCGCCTGTGAGCGGAACCCAGCAGCCGATTTGCAGGGAACACTGCGCGAGTTCAACGTCAAGAGCGCGGCCGCCCTCACCGAGCCAAAGGCAGTAGGCGGACTCATGCGAGTGATCAGCGCTTACGCGGGCAGCCCGATCACGCGAGGTGCGCTGGTGCTGTCGGCCTTGCTGTTCCAACGGCCGGGCAACATCCGAACAATGGCATGGGCCGACGTCGACCTCGAGTCGGGTATGTGGAGTATCCCGAGCACCGACATGAAGCGGACCGTCAAGGCTAAGCTGACTGGCCGCCCGCACCTCGTGCCGTTGGCACGACAGGCAATCGCGGCGCTTCGCGATCTCCAGCCGCTGACGGGTCACGGCAAGTACGTGTTCCCGAGCATGCTGGGCGGCGGCCGTTCGATGAGCGAAAACACGGTGAACACCGCGCTGCGACGCGCCGGGGTCAGCGCGGACGAGCAGGTCGCCCATGGCTTCCGCGCGATGGCCAGGACGATGCTGGTCGAGCGGCTGAACGCGCATCCCGACGTCGTCGAAGCGCAGCTCGCACACTCGAAGAGCGGGCCGCTCGGCGCTGCCTACGATCGAGCGGAATTCATCGCTCAACGCCGCGCCTTGATGCAGGCATGGGCGGACTACCTGGACAAGTTGCGCGACGGCGGTGACGCGCCGTTGCTCGAGGCCGCCTGACCATCAGGCAATAGACGGCGGAAGCCGGAGTATCGAGCTCCGCCCCCGCCTGACCACAACGCACCCACCCGAAAGGAATGTGCACTATGGCTGACTTCGATTATCTGGCTTTCGGACTGCGTCGGATTGACTGCGTCACCTCGACCGAGTATCGAGGCAGTGCCGCGCAACTCGTTGCGGCGGGCATTGCGACCGCACAGCAGATGCTGGACGTGGTGGAGTTCGGCGCCGCCGTATCGCAGTACGACGCACGCGGCGACCTCATCCCCAAAGGATGCGACGCTATTGTCATGAAGACCGTACGCCGCAGCGGTCGGCACTTCTCGGTGCAAGTGCACTTCGATCTTGCACAGATGCAGGCGCTCCGCCGCTCGCTACAGGCAGCGCGAGCGGCGCGCGCTGACGGCAGATTTCAGAGCTGGCTGGTAAACGTCGGCGCGCTGTGAAATCGATCAAGACCGAGCCGACAGGCGTGGTGTTGGATCCCCTGGTGTGGCCCTCTGAGATCGTGATGGCTACGCAAGCATTGCTGGATCAACTGGAGCACACGTTTGTCGCGGTCGTGTCGGCTGACGCGCTAGCGCAGGTCTATTCCAAAGCGAGAAGGAGGCGCTGGTGGCGCGAAGTCGGAAACGTCGATCCATCCGTCACCGTCGAAGAGTTCGCGCTACGTAAGGCTTTCGACGCCTGCCTATCAATCGTGGAGAGGACCGTCGACACCGGGACGGAATGGCGGGCTCTTGCTGATGCCAATTACTGGCTCGGAATGGCGCACGGATTTGGAACCAAAGACACCCACGTGAAGGTGCTGCAGTCCAAAGTGCAGACGCGACGCGCCATCTTGTCGGGCTCTGTTGATCGCGCCTCGAAAGAAGACTACAAGACTTGGTACGAGAAGAACCGTCAAGACTATGGAAGCGGGCGTGGAAGCCAAGCTGCGGCAATTCGCGCCGCCGCGCTGGCAAGGCTCGCCCCCATAAAGGAGTCGAGCATCAAGCGGTGGTTTGCCGAATGGGACCGCACGCCAAAGTGAGAAGGTCAGTCAGCCAGGCAGACTGACTATCAAGCCGGGAGGCTTTCTCAGAGCATTGCGCCATGTTCAATCATTCGGCGCCGTTGCTGTGACTACTTCCATCCAAGAGACCGCTTTGTCGGTCACGCATGATCGTAAGGCACGACCGCGAGCGGAGGCGCAGCCAGTCGACGTGCTGCAACTCCCGGACGCGCTCTTGACGATCCGGACCACGTGCGCTGTCACGGGGCAAAGCGAATCATCCCTTCGACGCGCGGTGAAGGCGGGCGCCTTCCCGCAACCGATCCGTCGCGGCGCGCGCTGCACGCGCTTCGTCGCCGGCGACGTGTCTCAATGGCTCCGGGATCAGCGGGTGCAACCATGAGCGCGCTCCCCGACCTCGACGCGTGGCGGCCGACGGCCAAGGCCTGGTCGTGCCGTTGCGCAAAGCTCGCGCTGCATGGGTACGCGACATACAGAAGTGATCCCGACGACGGCGTCCAGCGTTTCTTTGCCGTGGTCGGAAACGCCGTGCTGATGTTCCCCGATGTCGCGGCACTCGACGCGTTGATCGTGCGCCTGGACGCTGTTTCTCACAACCGCGAGGCCAACGCGACATAGATGGCCCGGTCGCGAAACGTCAAACCGGGCTTGTTTTCGAACGAGGATCTCGCGGAGTGCTCGATCTGGGCACGCTACATCTTTCCGGGTCTCTGGATGCTCGCTGATCGTGAAGGCCGACTGCAGGATCGACCGAAGAAGATCAAGGGCGAGCTCCTGCCGTTTGACACCGTGGAAGTCGGTCCACTCCTCGACGAGCTCGAGCATCGCGGCTTCATTGCGCGCTATGAGGCCCGGGGTCTGCGTGTGATCCAGGTGGTCAACTTCCTCAAACACCAGAACCCGCATTTTCGCGAGGCCGCGAGCACGCTGCCATCCGCTGAAAGCCTGGGGCTTGTGCCACATACAACCAACACCAAGCCTCAGGCTCAAGGCGGATTGAAAGGACCGGAAGCCTCGGGCTTGCCTGAGGCCAGCCCTGGGCTCGACTCCCCAACAAGCGACTTGCGAAGAGGGTCAAGCCCGGCTGATTCCCTCTTCTCTGATTCTCTGATTCCTGATTCCGGAAAAGAGACTACGTCGCCAGCCAAGCTGCCGACCAACCTGCAGTGCCCCCAGCAGACCATCCGGGAGTTGTACTCGGAGGTCCTGCCCAGCCTCCCTCGGGCGAAGAAATGGGACGCTGATCGCGAGACCGCGCTGCGTGCACGATGGCGCGCGCAAGCCGAGGAAAAGGGTTGGACCACCGTCGAAGAAGGGGTTGCATGGTTCCGTCGGTTCTTCGAAGCAGTCAGCGAGAACGACTGGGCGATGGGCAGATCGGGCCGCGGCACTGGTCATGAAAGTTGGGAGTGCAACATCGATTACCTACTCACGGCCAAAGGCTTCCGCAGGATCATTGAGTCGGACGGCCGAACCAAGGTGGCTGCATGAACGCGCGTGATCGCGACGCCGATGACATCGCTCAGCTGCGCACCCCGCCGCACTCAGTCGAGGCCGAACAAAGCGTGATCGGCGGCCTGTTGCTCGACAACAGCGCCTGGGACCGCGCCGGCGATCTGCTGACCGACAGCGACTTCTACCGCTACGAACACCGCCTGATCTACGCCGCGATCGCCGCGCTGATTAACGCGAACAAGCCGGCCGATGTGATCACGGTGTACGCGCACCTGCAGCGTGCCGGCAAGGGCGACGAGTGTGGCGGGATGGTTTACCTCAACTCGCTCGCCGAGAGCGTGCCAAGCGCCGCCAACATGCGCCGCTACGCCGAGATCGTGCGCGAGCGCGCGATCCTGCGCAAGCTCGTCAGCGCGGGCGACGAGATCGCGACCGCAGCATTCAACATCGGCGACAAGACTGCCGCCGATGTACTGGACATGGCGCAAGCGCTGATCATGCAATTGGCTGAACAGGGACCGCAGACGGCGGACGCTTGGGAAGCGAACGACATCGGCGCCGCGCGCCTGATCGACCACATCAGTGATGTTGCCAGCGGGAGCGTGAAGCCGGACATCATCCCGACAGGATTCACCGAGCTCGATGAGAAGTTGAACGGTGGCCCGCGACCTGGCGAGATGGTCACGATCGGAATGCGCAGCGGCATGGGCAAGTCGGCGATGGCTGTGAACATCCTGATGAACGGAGCCGAGGCAGGTGAACCTGGCGGCATGTTCTCGATGGAAATGCCGCGGCAACAGGTGCACATGCGCATGCTGTCGGCGAGGTCGAAGGTCCCTCTGGCGCGGCTCAAGCAGCCGGAGCGCCTTCGCGATCTCGACTGGGGCCCGCTAAGCGAGGCAACCAGCTTCGTCGGGCAATTGCGCATTCACATCAGCGACAAAGCCGGGCTCAACATCAACCAGATTCGGTCTCGCGCCCGAGCGCTGAAGCGGAAGGCAGGGCTCCGCATCCTGGTGGTCGATCACTTGGCGCTGACGCGCGGGACCGACCCGAAGATGCTGCGCACCTACCAGATGCAGGAAGTCACGTCAGGGCTCAAAGGCTTGGCGAAAGAGCTTGCTTGCGTGGTCATCCTGTTGGTGCAAATCAATCGCGCAGCCGACGCTCGCACGGACGCTATGCCAACCCTGGCCGACATCCGAGACACCAGCAGCGTTGAGGACGACAGCGACATCGTGATCTTCGGCCATCGCGAATACAAGGCGAAGCCCAGCCTCTCGGGTGGGTGGGAGAACTACGCCGAGATTGCCATTGCCAAGCAACGCGATGGCGAGTTGTGCCGCCTGCCGCTGACGTACGTCGGAGAGAACACGTGTTTTGCGAACTGGCCGAAAGGTGAGCCGATTCCCACCAGCCGTGTCCGGGCAGCGAGGGATGATCTGTGAGGCGCGCGCATCCCAAGGAGAAGTTCCGTCCGTACTTCTGCTGCGCAAGCGGCGCGGCCGTCACTTGGCTAAGCGCTCCGATCGTCCTGTTCCTGCCGCGCGACACTGAGACGCACATCGTCGCAATAGGAGGACAGCTGCTCTGCTCCGCGTCGAAGGTCTATCAGTTGCTTCGCGAGCAGTGCGGCTGTCTGCTCAACCGATCGCGAATTCACGAAGCCGGGATCGTCAATCAGACGATCGAGGTGGCTTCGCGCCGCAGAAAATGCCGCGGTCGTCTGAAGGAATGCGAGCTGGTAGACGGGGGAACCCAACTTGGTGTGATCAGTGTCCTGAAGAACGCGATCTATCAGGTCGAGACGTTGTGCTTGTCGCTCGGTCCGAATGTAGTTGCTGGCGGCTGCCACGCCAACCATGGCAGCCGCTGCTTCGAGGACTTTGGCCTCGGCAATTGCGTTCACTTGAACAACAGAGTTGATGAAAACAAACTCTGCGCGCAGCTCGTGGCGGCGTTCGGTTTGCATTTGCAAACTGTATTGCCTCCGAACTTGCCAGTTGATGATCGCCGTCGACACGACGATTGCCAGAACGGACCCAAGCGCTTGCACCCAAGCCGCCCATGTCGTCCCTTCGACTTCCAACAATCGCTTCCATCCAAAGACGCTGCCCACAGCCCATATGAACGCCGGCGAGACAAGAGCCAGAGCCAACCAGGTCAACGGGTCGCGATACCACGCCACAACCGTCCTCGTCGCCATCGAATCTCCCTGCCTGTTGATTTGGACCTGAGTATCGCGCGCAGCATGCGGGGGGCCAGATCCGAACATCGACGGCGTTTGGGGCCACGACCGCACGTTGTCTCACGGAGAGAGTTTTTTAGTGGGTGCGGCGGATACAGGCCTGAGCCCGGGTTTCTGTACAAAAACTCGGTTCTCGATCGCGTGCACCGGGGGCGCCCGCCGAAAGCATCAGAGGCCTGCCCGCACGACCGGCCGCAATGGTTCGATTTAGCGCAAACCCACGATTCGGCCGGGGACAGTGGCGTGCGTGGTGTGCGCGCGCCCGCGCCCGCCCGCCCGCGCGCGCGAAGCCGGGGGGCGGTTCAGGAACTTCGGACGCCTCGGCCTAGGGACCGTGGTTCACGCACACCGCGTCAGTTGAGCGAACCTTTTTTTTGCACCGGACGTAGTCGCAAGTGGCCGATGACATCGCCTTAATCTTGTCGGAAGTGCGGCAGCTCCGAGCCGAGATGCGCGCCTTGACCGACGTCGTCTGCCCACAGGCCGACCAAGCTGCGCCGTACTACGAAACTGTCGCCAGGTTGGTGCGCGCAATCGACGCATGCGTCAACGTCAACGGGTCGCGGACCTTCAGCGTGGCCGATCTATTTCGCCACGCTCGCGATCCGTTCCAGCATCGCTTGAGCGACGCAATCGCGGCAGCCATTGGCGACGACGGCAAAGGGCCGGCGTTGGGCAACGTCCTGCGGTCGGCGCTGCTGAAGCGGTATGACGGTCTCGCCGTCATTCAGCATGGCACCGACTCGGCGGGCGCGATTTGGGAGGTGCGGAAGTGGGCTGGGGACGATGGGGACTTTGTCCCAGCGTCCCCACCAGGTGCGTGACTCGCATCCAGGACTCCGCGATGCTCGCCGCATGGAAACGCTATACGACTACACAACTCGTCTTCGTGCGCTGCCGCCAGGTACCGTCTTCACCCGCGTGGCAGCGGCAATGGCATCGTCGCGCGGCGACCTCCAGAAGGCGGCACAGCTAGCGCTCGCGTGGCCCGACACCCCGCAGGTGGCATCGATCTGCAAGGCTGCAGTTGCGGCCGGCGGTATCAACACATGGGGTGCCAACCTGGTGGACCTGCAGGTCGCATCAGCCGAGATCTTGCAGCTCGTTCAACCCAGAAGCGTGTTGGGTAGGTTGCAGCGGGTCAAGCGCGTGGCTTTCTTGACTCAGACCCTGAAGTCGTCCGGAGCTATCGGCGCAGGCTGGGTCGTCGAAGGCGCAGGCATCCCGTTGCGCAGTCTCAACCTCGACCGTGTCGCGCTCTCGAAGTCCATGATCGCCAGCATCGTCGTCGTGAGCCAGGAACTGGCGCGAGCCGCATCGCCGGCATCCGAAGGACTGCTGCGCGAAGAGATCATCGCCAGCATTGCGTCATACACCGATCGCGCGCTCCTAGATCCCTCGATCGCGGCCAGTGCCGACAACCCGGCGAGCCTGACAAATGGCGCGACCATGCACCATTCCACGGGGTCGTCCGTCGCTCAGATCGAATCCGACCTCAGTGCCGTCGTTCAGATGGCGATCGACGCGGGCAGCGACATGTCGGCGTCGGCGTGGGCCATACACCCGCGGACGGCGCTTTTTCTCACATTGGCGCGCGATGTCAGTGGTGCACGCGCGTTTCCGGCAATCTCCGTTCAGGGCGGCACCCTGCTCGGTATCCCGGCCTTGGTCAGCGCGGCGCTACCGATCTCGGGCTCGCCTGGATCCACGCTGATCGCGTTACTCGACGGCAGCCGCCTGCTGCTGGCGGACGACGGAGAGGCCACGATCTTCCCGTCGGACCAGGGCACGGTTCAGCTGTCCGATTCGCCTGCTGGCGGACCGCAGACGCTGGTGAGCCTGTGGCAAAACTTCTTGACGAGTTTCCGGGTGCACCGCGAGATCAATTTCCAAGCTGGCGACGAGTCGACGTGCGTCGTGCTCGACCAGGTCAACTACTGAGGAAGGCCGAATCATGGATCTCGACCTGGCGAAAACGCGACTGGTCTTGAAGGGCCTGATCGCCGACGCGCAGCGCGCGAGTGCAGCGGAACTTGAAGACCTCGAGGCCCGCCTCGACGACGCGCAGGAGCTGAACGGAGCATTGATCGCGGACCTCTCGCAAGCGATCGCGGCACTGGCAGCGCGCGTGACGGAGCTGACCGCGGCGCTCACGAAGCTGCGCGACCGCGCGGAGCGCCTGCGCGGCTACGGCGGCGGCGGCGCGAGCTCATCGCCCTTCGACCTCGCAACGCTTCCCGCCGCCAACCCGACGATCACACCGGAGCAGATCGTCGTCAAACAGTCCGGCGTGTGGGTGCGCATGGATTGGGCCGCCTTCATCTCACTGGTTCGACCGCCGACTGGCGGCGTGTTGGAGCTCTACGCAGACGACTACGCGACCAGCTACACGCTGAGCCTCGACGGCGACGATCTTTCACTCTCATGAACGACGACCAAATCCACGCCTTGATGACGAAGATGACGCTCGCAGACTGCGCGCGCCATCAGGAGATCCTGCGCGCCCTTCAAACCAGCCTGGAGAAGAACAAGGCGGCTGGCGCGGTTGGCGTCGGAGTTGTCGCCTTCGAGTGCATGCAGGCCATCTTGTCCAATGAAGCGGAGCGCTTGGAACGCGACGAAATCCTGCGCAATCTGCTGGGACTGACCTACGGCAAGGTCACCTTGCTCGAGGACAGGCGCACAGCAGGTGGTGTGGCCGACACTGCTGGGCTGGCGAAGTTGCTCGCGCCGGTCTTTGCTGCAATTGGCACGCGAACGCACGCGAGCGTCAAGGCATCGGAGGCGGAACTCGTAGACCTCGTCGCCGGCATAGAAAGGCGACTCGCCGAGGTCGAGAAGAAGACGACGAGGCGGTCCAAATGACCAATTCGACATCCAGCAGCGATCGCAAGCGGTTCAATGAATCGATCCTCGCCGAGATCTATGCGGAGTGCGACGGCGACGAAGCTCGAGCGATCGACGTGATGTCAACGCTGGTTGCGCTGTTTCAGACGGCGACAGCAATCAACCACGCCTCGCTGAGTAGCCGCAAGAACCTCGGATTCCCTTGAGCTCGTCGCCCGCAGAGATGCAGGCCAGGGTTTTAGTCGCCGAGTCGCCCTGTCATGAAAGAAACCACGACTGATCTCGGTGTGATGTTCGCGGACCGGCGCGCGCCGGTAACCCCGAAGGTCCTTCTCACACGCGGGGATCACCTTCTGCATTGAAAGGCGCATCCCATGCCGTTAGCGGTATTGAGTATTGATTTAAATCTTGGCGTTGCCAAGCTTGAAAGCGACAGCGGCCGAGCCGCGCAGATCATCACGCGCGACAGCGCGCGCATGGCCGCCGCCGGTGATCGGTTCCTGAAGTCGTTGCAACAACAGGCCGACGCTGCCGGGAAGTCGCGAGTGGAGCTCCTCGCGATGAGGGCCGCGCAGCTCGGCGTATCGGACGCCGCAGCCGACTCAATCGCGAAGATCGATGCCGCCACGCGCGTCACCGAGCCGGCTGGGATCGTCAAGGTCCGCGATGCAACCGAGGCCCTCGGTAAGTCGGCCGCGCTGAGCCGGACCCAACTGCTCACGCTGAAGTACACGCTGTCCGACGTCATCGCGTCAGCGAGCTCAGGCAGCTCGCTCCTCACCATCCTTGGACAGCAAGGCGGCCAGGTCGCACAAATTGAAGGCGGCGTCGGCGGTCTCGCCCGCGGCATCGTCGCCGCACTCACACCCGCGCGCATCGCCATCGGCCTGACTGCTGCGGCCGCTGGTGGCTTGGCATACGCCTTCATCGAAGGTTCCAGGCAGAGCAAGGCCTTCGCTGACTCCGTCACCCTGACAGGCAACTATGCCGGCAAGACCGAGGGCCGGTTCAACGAGCTCGCGAAGAACGTCGCGGCGAGCGGCCAGGTGACGGTGGCCGCGGCGCGCGAGTTCGGCCAGGCGCTGATCAGCACCGGTCAGGTTGGCCCGCAGGTGCTCGAGGCCGCCACGGCTGCCGCGGCGAAGTACGGCGAGGCCACTGGCAAGTCGGCCAAGGAGGTCGCCGCCGACTACGCGGCGATGGGTCAGGACGTGACCAAGTGGGCGGCCGAGCACAACCGGCAGCTCAATTTCATCAGCGCCGCGCAGTACGACCAGATCAAGACGCTGCAGGATCAAGGTCGAGCCGCCGACGCACAGGGCATCGTTTACGACGCGCTGAACAAGCGCTTCTCAAGCCTCGACCAGAACCTCGGCACGATCGAGAAGACGCTGAAGGCCGTCAAGGGCGGATGGTCGGCGTTCTGGGATGCCGCCTTTGACGTCGGCCGCGCCGAGACGATCGAGGACAAGATCAAGAAGGCGGAGGATGCGGCGGCTGCGCTTAATAAGCGTCTCACCGACGGCCGCGCAAACAATCCGGCATTTTCATCTGCACCAGCGCTGCGCGCGCGGGATGACCCGGCGAACGACCCAACCGAACGTGCGCGCATTGAGTTTCTTGCCCAGCAAAAACGGACTGAAGCTGCGGCGCTCGAAAGTGATCAAGGTCTGATCGAACAAGCTACCGCGCAGAAGGCCGATACGGCCGCCATCACGCAGCGCGCGATCGCCAGCAAGGAACTCGTCACGGGCTACCTCACCGAGGCCAAGTCGGCGTCTGAGTACCAGGTGCAACTCGGCAAGCTAACGCAGGCCTTCAAGGACAACGCGGCCGCCGGCACGCCTTTCAGCGAGGCACAAAAGGCCAGCGCGCTCGCCGGCCTGAAGAAGAAGTTCACCGATACGTCAGCGCTCGGCGAGGGCGATGCACAGCGTAAGGCCGACCTGGCGAAGGCGCTGCAGGTCTTCACGGAGTCCCTCGACAGGGAACGTGACGCGCTGAAGTTTCACCAGGACGAACTCGCCGCCATCTATTCGGCCGGCAACTTGTCCCTCGAGCAGTTCTACGACGATCGCGCGAAGACGACGGCCGCGGGCGTCGCTGCAGAGCTCGACGCGTTGACGAAGTCGCAGGACCGGATCCGCGCCGAGCTCGCCACCGGCAAGTTCAAGGATCCGCACGAGCGGACCGATCTCGAGACCAAGTTGAACGAATCGCTGGCCAAGTCGGCCAACGTGACTCGCGATGCCGACCATGCGGCCACGCTGGCGCTGTACGACCGCCGCGCAGCCGTGAAGGCCTTGCAGGATCAGTCCGTCGAGTTCTATGCGCAGCTGCTGCAGCTCGAAGGCAACGAAGCCGATGCAGCGCGCCTGCGGACCCAACAGCAGATCGCCGCCGTGGCCCAACTGGCGGCGCGCTCCAGCGGGTCGGCCGCGCCGATCACCGAAGACGCGCTGGCGCGGCAAGTGCGCGCGCTCCAGGCAGCGAACGACTATGCCGAGATCCAGCGCCGGCTTGGTGTGGCCAGTTCCGACGCGGCGCGCGCCGAAGAGACCTTCCTGCTTCGCTCGCAGCAGGCCGGCGCAAGTCTTCTGGAGGCTGACACGGGCGTCTACCAGCTGCGCGCCGCCGCGCTGGTGCAACTCGGCGAGTTGGCCGATAAGGCGCGCGCGCTGGCCGATGCGTCGACGGACCCGAAGATCAAGGCCTTCGCCGAAGATCTGGCGCTGCAATACGCCAAGGCGGCCGACGCTGTCGACCCGGCGATCACGCGGTTGCGCAGCGGCGCCGACGAGCTGGCGACATCGTTCCGCGGGACCTTCGACTCGATCGCCAGCGGCGCGCTGACCGGCGACGACGCCATCAAGCAGCTCGGCAAGACGGTCCAGACCACGCTGACGAAGACCTTCATCAGTGACCCGCTCGAGGCTGCTCTCAAAGGCGGCCTGCGTAAGCTCGTCGACGGCGAAGGCATTGGATCGTTCCTGAGATTTGGCACGCCGAGCGCGCAGCCCGGCGCCGGCATCGATGTGGCTGGCGCGGGCTACTCGCCAGCCAAGGACTCGCAGAGCGCCAGCGAGGCGTTCAGCGCGCTGGAGAACACCATCGGCGGCGTCGTCAGCACGACGATCACGCAGACCACGGCGACGAACACCGCAACGTCGGCGCTGGTCACGATGGCGGCAGCCGCGCAGGCCGCTGCGACCGCACTGGCCACGGTGTCGACCAGCAGCGGCGGATCGTTCTTCCAGATCAAGGGCGGCAGCAGCGGCGGCGGCGGATTCGGCACGGGATCGAACTACGGCAATCAGGACTACGGTGCCTTCCTCGCCGACGGCACGAACTACGTGCCATACGACGGCATGCGCGCCGTGCTGCACAAGGGCGAGAGCGTGACGCCAGCGAAGTACAACCCGGCCGCTGGTGGCCGCAGTTGGGGCGGTGGCGGCGGCGACCAGATCCAGATCGTCAACAACGGCTCGCCGGCGACCGTGCAGAGCACGCAGACCACGACGGACGGCGACGGCCGCCGGCTCAAGAAGATCGTCATCGGCGCGCTGCGCGAGGACATCGGCACGGGCGGCGCCATGAGCCAGACGCTGCAGGGCAAGTACGGTGTTGCGCGGCGAAACCCGAAGCGGGGGTAGGTGATGATGCGAGCGGCTTCGGCAGCGGTGGCGGCCTCAGCGGCTGATGATGAGCTACCAGTGGACCATCTGCGGCAGAATCGCGCATGCCCGATTCCGCGTGGTCGCGACTTGTTCGGATGCTCTCTGACGCCGTCGAGGCGCCGGTGGTTCGCTGGCCGGCAGATTGCGTCCACGTGATCACCGCCCGCGGTCCGGATGACGAGCCGGATCTCGAGCTTCCGCCGCTGCCACTGGCGCCTCCGCAGGCTCAGCCGGAGGACGCACTCATTCTCGAGCGCGTGACGCAGTCGGACAACGTGTCGATACGCGCGGTCGCGGCAGATCTGCGCCTGTCGCGGCAGAAGGTCTGGCGCGCCTTGCGGCGTATGCGCGATCTCGGGCTCGTCGCGTTCGACGGAGAGGCATGGCTGGCGCGTTGACAACCTGCGCCACCCGCTTCACGCGACGGGGATGTCGTGGTCGCAAGGCTTATTCGCTACATGAACGACACGACGTTCGACGAAGGCATGCCGCCCGACACGCGGCTGCGGCGGGTGGATTTCGGTCCGTGGCGCTGAGCGCGGCTTGCTCCTGGTAGCGTCGTGGGCTTGGCGTCCGGAAGAAGCCAGGTCATCGGGTTGGAGTGACCAGGCGGCACGCCCAGGCCTGCGGGTAGTCTGTTTCGCGCATGTAGGCTCCAGACGAGTGAATCCCGACGACGACGAAAGCATTGCCTTCCAGTCGCTCGATGCGAGCCTCGCGCAAAGACGGCAGCAGCGTGGGTTCGAGCAGGTCGGTGTCTGCATGCAAGCTGGCGAACACGATGGGCATCAGCGGCAAATCGGGTCGGAAGGGGCTGCGCCATGGCACAGCTCGCATTGCGAGGTGGCCTCGGACCATCGCAGCTTGCTGCATGGCTGCAGCGGAAAGCTTCACGCCGTCGCGGCGCATGAGCAGCACGTCGACCAGCATCAGAACAGCTCGTCGCTGTCGGGCTCCGGCTCGGGCGGCTTTGGCGCCTGCGACTTCGAGATGCGAGGCGGCGTCGGAGCGGCGAAGGCGTCGAGGCGGCCAGCCCACTGGCGGAAGTACCTGCGAGCGCTATCGACAGGGCACGACAGCCAGTCGTCGTATTCGCTGGGGTCCAGGATAACCACCATGCGCTTCTCGTCTTCGGGGCGATGCATGCGCTGGAAGATCGGGTGGCCATTTGCATTCACGGTCAGCATGCTCATGGTCCACAACATGCGCCCATCGGGCGCCTTCCAGGGCCTGTAGATGCCCGCGATGCCCATCGGCACCCCGCCGGCCTGTTGGATGCACCAGCGCACCGCCTTGCCGGTCTCGTAGCAGGGTTCGAAGATGGCCTCGGCAGGGATGATGCAGCGCCAGCCTTTGGCCCATGCGGTGCGGTAGGTATAGAGCTCGTGGACCGTCTCGGAGCGAGCGTTGTAGGTCTTCCGCCCATACGCGATTTCCTTGCCGGGGGCGATCATGCCGAACACCGCGTTGTCGATCACTCGATTTCCTGATCCGCTCTCGTGCAGGCGGATGAACGGCGCCAAGCCCATCGGATAGATTTCAGACGGCGATGGGTCCAGGTCCGGGTTGCGTTCGGCGCCGAAGAACGTCATCAGACGTTCCATGCTGGTCACGGGCTGGTAGTTCGAGCACATCAGGGATTCTTCTGCTGCCTCTTGGCCCACTGACGTGCCACCTCGGCTGCCGGCTCGTCCTGATGCTCTCGCCACTCTTGCCGTGCGATCAGTTCCGCAAACTTCCTCCCGCGTGCCGGCTTCATGTCGAGCACCAGCACGGTGACGAACTGAGCAATCCAATTGTCCTTTGCGGTCGGAGGCGGCATCTGCAAGGCTCCTTTCGGGCCATCGTAGCGCCTGCATGGAGTCGGGGCAGTGGATGGGGGCTGCTTCGGTTCGTGTAGTCATGCGGCGCGCGCGGTTCTACGGCTCTCGGCGATACGCCTATCTGGCCTCTTTCAGGGTCCGCATTTCTTTTGTGGCCGTAACTTCGTCGATCAATTCGACATTCGCCAAGCCACCCCAAGCGGCGGCGCCCATCGACGTCCGCACGTAGATCGTCTCGCCGGCGCGCACGTCGACGTCGAGTGTCATCACACCGCTGTACGTCACACTGGGCGACGACACCACGCGATGACCAGGTGATGCCATCGCGGTGAATCGTTCGCCTGGCACGGAGCGACCGACGCGCACGCCATCGATCAGCAGATCCGGCCGCTGGCCATGCCCAAACAGCGTGGCCATTGGCCGGTAGAAGACGATCGTGCCAGCAGACGGATCTCGGTCGGCGGGATTCGGCGGCAACGGCGACATCGGCGCGCATGCCGCAAGGCCCATGGCGCTCGAGATCAGCGCTACGCGGATGAGAGCGGCGAGTGTTCTGCGGCGCATTGAGTTTGACGGTGATGGGTGGTTGGTGAGTTGACTCTTCGCCTCGATTCTCGATCCGCTAGCCGCCTACCAGCGGCCCATTCGGTGACGCTGCCGTGCCGATGCGAGGTCCATCGCTAGCTCGGTCCACTTGCTGAGGCAGAAGCTCAGGTTCCGCGACGCATTGGCGCAATTGATCTATGGCAAGGGAAGTGGAGGCTTGAACGTCGTTGTTGATCTGGTTCACCTCTTCTATGGCTTCAAGCCTGCTGTTCGGGATTGGAACGAGGTTGACGTCTACGCGGCCCGTGGGCTCCGGAAGCGGCTGCCGCTCCAGGATCCCGTTAAGCAGTTCGCTGAATAGGCGAAGCGACGCCGGGGAACGCAGCAACCGACTGTCTGTCGATATCTCGGATCCGCCTGGAAGATTTACTGTGGTCTTATGCCCTTGATCCAGGTCGACATCGACTTGGGACTTCGTCCACCCCCAAAGCGCACTGCAGAGCACGACGAGCCCAAGACCCAAGAACGCCCAACCTGCCGGCTTGTCTTGGCCAAGGAGCCACGCGGCAGCGGATACTGCCATTCCTCCCACCAGCGCCAAGACGACCAAGAAGACCTGACTGCGGACGGGTAGGACGTCGACACGCGCCCTTATCCCCGCGTTGAGGTTTGCCTCCATCAGACATTCCTGTCGCTGATGGACTCAGATCCGTCTGGATGCTTGATAGGAAGGAAAGTCGGAGAGAAGAATGCCGGAGTCGCCCAAGCATAGCGCCCCAAGAAAAGCTGAATGACCTTCGCCAGCGAAGAGCCGTATTGGATGCTCGACGAGGGATCGATCACACACTGTCTGAACTCGAAATTTGTGGAACTCGCTTGGAGCAGACAGTTGTCGAATCGACATGAGACGAAAGTAAACCCATCGATCTTGACGGTTTGCCCGTTGTAGTAGATGGATCTCACCTCAGGCCTTTGCGCCGACGCCAACCCTAGTCCCCCAAAACCGGACCTTGCGGAAGTGAGGCCAATTCCACGCAGCGCATTGAACCCACTATCGTCACTCAATTGAATTCCTCCTCCAAGATGCACACCACCTGGGTGCACGGATCGTTGGCTGGCCCGTGCTCCGTGATCGATTCGTGCCAAAGCAGGACTCAAACCGCGCGCGACCCCGTGTGACCCCGTATGACCCCGTGAGGCACGGTGGGCTTCTGTCCATTGCGCGTTGCCTCCAGACTGTGGCCGAGATCATAGCGGCGTGTCTACGCGCGCCGCGCGCGCAGTCCGGCCGGTATGTGGATGAACGCGCACAGGCTCCTCCGCCATTGCAGTAACTTTCGCAGGAACTGAGACCATCTCGATGTTCTACCGCCCATAAATAGGGCGACTGTGGCCGTTCTTCGAGTCCCTCCGGGCTGGCCACTTCCCCACCCAGCAGGGGCGGGGATTGCCAGCCTTAGTTAGCGTTCGTCAGGTCGATTCCGCGAACCGGGTCGGCAGACGTAGTTGTTCGCCGAATTCACGTCGCCTCTTCCGATGTACTGAGGGTAGTCCGGGTAAGCACAGAGCGGACGCGAGAACGAAGCACCGTTGATGCCCGGAGGGCTGGCGCTTCCGGCTTGCTTCCATGCCAATGTGGGGTTGGCAGGGGAGCCGGGCGGCTCGTTCTGCTCGACCCATTTGGTGAGAGTCGTCAAGAGGTCGACCGAGTCGGCGCCGTTGCCGCCGCCGCAGTGCTGCACGCCGGGGTCCATGTAGAGACGGCTATTCCTTGCGGCATCGTCGTCCACTCGGTTGAGCGCCTTGTAGAACTCGACGCTGACGTAGGAAGGGACGACCGGGTCTTCCCAACCGTGGAACAGGATCAGCTTCTTGCCGCCCCTCAAGAATCTGACGGCCGTCCAGGTCGCCGGTCATGCTGTAGACCCCGTCGAGCGCGGCCGCAACATCCGCGAACTGATTCGGAATGTCGTAGGTGAGTGGGCTGACCGGCGTGGGTGAGCGAAACGCGAGTGCCAGGAA
>Ga0307509_10001906_pt1 | contig 34427 bp, 24 predicted proteins | sample 10_EM_MG_FD_202245 | JGI IMG/M metagenome (GOLD analysis project Ga0307509, IMG submission 202245) | Populus trichocarpa ectomycorrhiza microbial communities from riparian zone in the Pacific Northwest, United States - 10_EM | ecosystem: Host-associated > Plants > Roots > Unclassified | place...
AAAATAGTCGACAGCTACTATATATCATTACCTATTCTTTTTAGAGTTGGATTGTGATTCTATATTTATATATTAAGTTAGGAAACTCGATTTTCAACTATATTCTATTTATATTACATTTATTCTCTGGAGAGTTTATTTTTAAATAGAGCTATCCTGTGCATTATCTCTCAATTTTTTCTTCAATAGAATTTATGTTTGTCTATGAACATTCAAATGTGACAGCCGAATAGATCAAATACTAACCTAAGAGATGGACCCTCAAGGTTTTGAGGGGGGGACTGCTAGTCTGGCAGTACTGTACTACAGTAGGGTGTACAAGTGACATTAGTGCAGGCGGTTTAAGGAGTAGGGGTAAGGGGGTATTAGGAGTTTGGGAACAGGAAATTGTTTTTGCTTTACTTATAGTTGTTTCCCCCTATTGTTGTTTTTATAGCAAGGCCCGGGTTTACGGGCGGTAAGCATTGTTGGTTCGGTTGGACAAAGTGTGGTTGTATGGCTTTCCTTTGTGTGACTGTCGCTGTGTTCAAGAAGCGTCGCAAAGAAGGCCTTTGGTGATCGAACCCAGGGGGTAGGAGGGGGTGTTTGAATCAGGGCTTCTGAGAATGGGGATTGAGGGGAGGGTTTCTTCAATGTCTTAGTAATCAAAAAATAGTAGAAACTTTTACTTGTGTGGGAATTTCTATCTCCAACCCAGCTGCATGAGTGCCGATTGCCCGGAAGCTGGAGAAGAGGAGCACCAGTGCTACTGCAGTTTATTTACTACTCGTAATTTTCTGACGTTTGTAAACACGACTGCTATTGCATACGGGCAAAAAATTGCCCGGAGCCGCAATATTCTGGTGGCATGCAATAGCAGTTGTGTTTACAAACGTCAGAAAATTACGAGTACTCCTACTGCATTTTGCTTCCTTTTCCTATCATTTTATTTTGGTCCCTGCTCCCAATTGCCTTTAAATGTCATTTCTTACCACTTTGTTAGAAGGGGTTTATCTTAAACCCCCCCGGTTCGAAAAAGCACCTTCCCAGTCCTTCGATTATTGTTGATCTAACCCCCCCTTCGTTGCAACACTGCTGTGTTGACTCTCCTTGCCGCCTTAGGGGACTAGACACCTGGCGCCCAAGATTGGGAAGCAAGGAGGGGCACGGGGTAATCCGGAGGGCCAAAGAGGCGTCAGTTTTGAAAAAGGTTGAGCAAAGGCGTTAGTTTGGGCATTGAAAGCCCGAAATGGAAGGGCCAATTTTTAGTGAGTGGAAAAAGACTGTCGAACTCTCACACACCCAGTGGCTCATCGGCAAAGTGCCCCGCCCGTGATGTGTTGGACGTTAACCGGGGTAGTCTAGTAGTCGTACTTGTACGTACAGGAGTGGTTGGCAACAGGTACCGGCAATATTCGAGTATGATATATTGCTGCATGTGCATATGGCCTATACTCGGAATGTCGAAGCGTTTTTAGAAAAGACTGCTACGGTATTGGATACAGCTAAAATTTGCAACTTTTTCTCCAATTTGTGTGGTATGAAATAGCAGTCTTTTCTAAAAACGCTTCGACATTGCAAGTAAACCTCATTCCCATCCCTCCAAAATACTCTTCACCGATTAGACTAACCCTGTACTCGAGCGCCATGGCCCACAGTCATTATTATTATCGCGATCGTGATTGTAATCGTCATGGCTATCATGATGAATTCGGCGGGGGATCCTGGTTCTTCCCGTTGGGTGAGCGTTGGCTCAGGACTTGGTCTCGCTGCCGGTATTGATCGTGGCGATCGATGAATCAATGACTCGATCGAGTACGGATACTGTTGATCCAACCCTCATAGAGACAGCTTCGAGAATTAAAAGGTATCATTAATATAAGTCAAAAATACAAGATACTAGTAATTTCCTGACGTTTGTAAAAGCGACTTCGATTGCATCCGGGCAATTTTTTGCCCGGTGCCTCAAGTTTTTGCCCACATGTAATAGCAATCGTTTTTACAAACGTCAGGCAATTACGAGTACAAGATCTTCCCAGGAAGAAGCCTGTCCCTCGCTACTCGAGTAGAATGACAACGTTCCATTACTCTGCAAGCAGCTTTTCGTGGTCTCGCACCACCCCAATAGCTTGCTTCCACGCCACAAATATCACTCTGCACTCTCTTCCATCAGCTATCCACTCCTGAATTCCGGGGCACAAGTAAGATATTGCACAAGCTCCAATTGGCCGAACAATATTGCTTTTCTCGGGTATGGTTTGGCACTTTTGTCATTAATTCTGGGTTTTTTGAGTTCCCTGGCATCTGCACCGGAGTCACGTATTGCTTGGTGGAGAAATCCTCAGGAAACCTGGAATCGCTCCCACAATCGGAAGGGAAAAGAAAAAAAACCAGGAATACCCTAAACTTCATATTGAGCAATGGGCGCATGTACAGGTTTATCACGATCGAAGCCATATCATACGTCGACAATAGAGACATCTAGCGCCGCGGCCGAAAAACAGGAATGCAGGCTTCTCGAGTTGAGTTGGAGACCTTCGGTGTGTGCAATGCCTTTTTGAATAGAAAACTGACTGATTGACTGCTGTAGAAACTTAGCACTCAAAAACGCTCCTTCAATCTTAGGGCTAAATACCTCTAATCAGTGTATCTGAGAAAAAATCTCCTATCAACCAGTACTGTACATCCCACTCCATTCGAATAAGGAAAAAATAAATAGAGTCTAGACCAAGGAAAGAGATAAGTGAGCCTTTAGGACGGAGCGTAGGCTTGCAGCCGAAGTGGTTTTGGGCGCAGGCTTGTGATTTCTCATGTGGAGCTTTTTTTCTTATCGGGGCTCTCTGTTTGGGGATCTGCACAGGGCCAGCCAGCCACCGTGTCGCGATAGCTAGCAGATGCTTGGTCACCTTATCAGTTTTTGCGGGGACTCCAGGAAGGTATTATCCCTTCTCCGAATGATTAGAGTGACGGCGCACCGCGTAGGAATGAAAGTTGGAAGTTGGAAGTTGGAACTCTTGGCGAATATTTGAGAGAAGAAAACTCCTTCACGGCGAGAAGTTGATATTGCGTATTCTTTGCTGTTCTCAGGCGTTTCCTCGAGCACGGCTGGCAAGGCTTAGGACTCCGGACTTCTAACTTTGATTTATGCACGGGGGCGCCATCACTCTATTGCCAGGTCACATTTCAATTAAATTTACCGCTACTCGCCTGCACCAATTCCTGGCTCGTCCTTTGTGCTTCCTGGTTTGTGAAAAAACGACACCTGCAGGCTGCAGTAGTTTTCTATCACTCCCCGGTGTCATTCATAGGCGGCGCACATCTTGGGGCAATTACTTGGCGGGGCTTGTGCCGGCCCGGGTAGCCTCGGTGTCCCACTGTGATTACCTCAGTGATTTCCACCGTACAGCACGGTACTCGAGTACAATACCAGTGCACACCAGAATTATCGCTTCCTCATGAGTAATACTTTCTTTCACAAGGTGGGCGGAATTGCCGCCTTCAGAGCTAGAAAATATAATTCCATTCTTCTTATCGAACACTATTCCATCTTCCGTTCGGGCTCTTTGCTACATCTTATTTGGTTTTTGGACTTTCATCCGTAAACAGTATCAATGCCGATACTTCGCTAGTGGCTTCCGTCTCAATTCATAAAGTCACTCTGTAAAGGTCTTTATGAATGGAGATTCTTTTTGATAGAGGCTACGATTACCTAAGGGGTATTGCTGGACCTGAGGCTCGGTGGGGGGTAGGGTGTCCATCCCGCCTGTATGTGTGAAAACGATTGAACTGCAAAAGGTAAGAAATACTAGAAAATGCGAGTGCTACTTTACTATTGTATGGGGGTGCTTAGACGAACTCATGATCAGCTATTTACCCAATTCCTATTTCTAGTACTGTACTTTCTGGTGTAGCATTCTGGTACTGTACTTCATAAAATCCATGTTACCGGTATGATAGGAGGTTGGATTAAGGTGAACCAAGCCAAGCTTTCAGCCCTAGGCTAAAAAAGATTTTTTCGAGTCCCAGATTTTATGTTGATCTGCCAGTTTTGTATGCGTAAAGGCGTCACACACACCAAAGGTTTGAGACACGAAAAATCTGCACACCAGCGCGTTTCAACCCCAGGGCTGAATCCCTCTATTTTTCGTCCGTCAGTTCGCCAAGGAATGTGTTGAATATGTCTCAGTCTGAACCCCTCATTTATTTCCTGTCAAAGAAGGATACACTCCAGTTACGGAATAATAATTCCCAAATGCCGCATTGCTTAACCAGATCTCTTAGACGCAGCACCCGACAGGAGTATGGGACAGCATAGTTCCGGTATTGGTTTTAGAAAGTCTTGGTGCCAATCTAATCATGGGAAAAACTTATTTTATCATTATCTTCCTCTCCTAGTCCTTAATTACCTTTTGGGTCGCGGTCTACTACTGTACTCTACATCCACTGTACTAGTACATCCCCCCAGTCCACCGCCCTCCTTTAGAAAATATACAGTTAACCCTTAAACAGATATTTTGTGGTCTTCACCCCCACTAACTACAAGGGAGACTAATAACATTAAAAGATTTTGTACAAGGCTGGCGAAAAAGATCACGGGAGTCGAGAGTTTTCTACTGAAAACGGCCATATTCAAGATCACCTATCTACTGATCTAGTAAAGCACCAAATCTTCATCTACATGTGAACAATTCTCCAGATTCTACTTTTCACCCCTTTTGAGCTCTGGATCTAAACTAGCTGAGGGATTATCAAGAGAGCTACAGTTGGTACATTAGTCTTGGCGCGACCTCTGACTATTTTGTCTGCGAAACGAGGCTTGGCGCTGTTTTGAACTGCGACTTGAACTTTACAACTTTACATGCCAAAGTAGCTGACAATTCCTTGACTATCTGTGGGAACTTGGGGAGATGCTTGAAAGAATTTTGCATGATATAATCAATTTTTGAACCTCTCTTAGCGCAAGTATGTACTTTATGGGAAGTGCGAAGTCCGCTGGTTTGGGCTCATAAAGCCATTCTACCGATGATCTTTATCCGCATCCTTGTACAACCTCAACCCTTTCCAGCAGGGACCTCCTCGATGCCACAAAACTGCCCATGTTGCCTTAACCCTTCAGCGCCCAAATATGTTTTCCGCGTAATAACCCCTCTCAGTATGATACGCATCTTGTTCCCCTCTCCCCATACTTCTACTACCCTTCCTGTAGTAGGATATGAGAATCTTGTATTCAAGAATTAGGAGACATATTGAAGTATCATTCAAAAACATAGAACGTGGGATCGCTCCAGAAACAAGTCAGTCGTTTTCTACGATCGTACCGTTCTATATCAAATGGGTTTTGTGATTTCACAACCTCGCTACCTCCTGCCCACCAACGCCAAAAAATACAAATCTCTTCTAGACACCCCCGAGTATGTTGTCAATCAGTGCTTCAAGGGAGAAAGTAGTCTCTACCCTAATCCATTATATTCCTCTCTATCCGAGCAAGAAAGCCGACCCTCTGAAGAGAGAGCGATTGCACCCGAGTACCCTACAGGATTGAGACACCGGGTTCCCAAAATAAATCTCAAGATATATATCCTATCTGAACATAAACTATTCCGTCGTTGAGCGAGAGAATAAGTTTGCGTAAGAGTGAGAGAGAAAGGCTAACTTATCCAGGAAACTTCTAATTTAACTTAATCCCTAAAACTCCAGAAGAAAAACTGAGAGCAAAAAGCAAATAAACATCTCAGACCACCCCACAAAATACATATTCGTGTCACGCTTTCCTGTGCCGGTAGCCGGTGATTCCCATGAGACAAGACCAATTCCAGAGAGTCAAGCAGAGGCCCGATTCCGGGATACGCCGGGAATACCGAGCATGTAGGTAGCAGCTCCACGACTCTATGACCCTTTCCAACAGCCCACCAGAGTGTGTTCCGCCGGATTTACCAGATCTATCAGGGTTGGCATTTTCCCGCCCTGGCGGTAGCTTCACTATTCCCTCGTGGCCATTGCCGGAAGCCCACGGGAGCGGTGTTCGGCCGTATTTACTTGAGCTACCGGGGTTGACGGATTTTCTGTCAAATTGGAGAGCGGCTACTCGCCGTGCCTCCCCCCTACCAACGACTTATGCTTAGAGGGTTGACAAATCACCGTCCAAGAAATAACCTCACCACTCCCTCCTGTCCATTTTTAGCAGTCCATGAGAGTGCTGCTCGACCATATCTCCTACCCTGCTGGTCAGATTGGATATGCTTTTTTTACAAGAACAACCTCACTACTTCTTCACACCCGTATCCTGCAGCCTATGAGTGTCGCCATGCCCACATTATCCCCTCGGTTCACATCCCAACAGTTCATCTTTATCAGAGCACTCGCAACTTCAGGGATGCCGAAGTATGAAATGCCGCGAAGGGCACAAAACTGCTCCCTGCCAAGGAGATTGTTGGGGGTGAGCCCCCGTTGGTCAACTTCCAAAGGGGTTAAGCAGATATGCGACTACTGAACTGACCGAAAAGCGCGGGTGCCAATGTTTTGCCTATTCTGAGGGTGCCATTCAGCGTTCCTAGTAGTCTACGGTAGTCCGTCAGCCTCCTGCTCATATTCCGTCTTCTTGGGGGTGCTAGGACGGTCTACGCCGGGAAGGCGACGGCCTAATACACTGTAGGGGACTATGGTCCTAACACTTAGACCTAGCCCGAGCTAAAATCACAAACCTCCGAATTAACCAGTGTATCATCATGAGACATCACTCGTGCCTTCCCTGGGGGCTGTTGGGAAAACTGCTTCCATTCTCATGTGGTCTCTCCAATGTCTCTCAGTATCCAGCTTTAAGGACTTTCATGGGGTTCCATCCCACTTCAGATTTACATTTCTGAAACCGTCTCGGGAATATTCTGTATACTTTTCTCTGCCAAACCCTCTTCCATCGCTCCGAGCATCCTATTCTCTTCTAGTTTCGCTCGGGGGAACACGGTAGTATCACTCCTCGTTGGGGTTATATATCCAGTCGCTGACCTCCTAGCAAGATGTTTGTCAGCCCCGCCCCGGATATGCGGTCTCCCAGTCAGAAATATCCGAGCATCTGGGGACTTGTGGAGGTCTTTGTCGAGTAAATCAAGAAGTTTCATGTGGCATCTTGGACACAAACCAGGGCTTCAATGCATATAAATATACATCGACTGGAGGAGATATCCAGGAGGAACTCTAGAATTTCTGAAAGCACTGGCCTCTGGGCACCAGTGAATTTCCTTCTGCCTCAAGGAGCATTGACTATTCTTTCTAGAGCCTAGAATCGCTGTAGGTATTCCTCCCGAGCAGCGAAGTCGAAGTAGAAGCACGCAACAGCTGGGTTTCCCCTCATGGAGTTCTTACATAGCATATCTATCACTAGCGAGCTAAAGACACAGGTTACTAGCAGTAGTGTTATTTCCTTGAGCATCTTCTCTCGTATCTGATGTAGGTACTGCCAACCCCGAGACAACCTCAGCGAAAGAAGAGTAGATTATTAGATTTACCTCTAGGATTACTAATTCCGATATTCTTCAGGATATCTAAGCGAAAATTTAAGACCTCCCGTCAGCCACGGCGCAGCTATTCCACTGCTAAAAAGAATTGGCATCCGGAGGGGTTGTTATTTTCGTTGACCAAATATTAGGACATTTTGTATTTGTCACTATTTTAAGGGTTGCACAAGTAAGGGATGGGTTCTTGAGCTAATTTATGCGGCAGAGTGGGTTGGTGTGATTCCTGGGAGTGAAGGAGGGGGGGGGGCGGTGGTGATCTTCAGGCCTTGTAAGCACTGTCCTGGCACAATCAATCGACCTGATAGTGGTGGAAAACTTGTGGAACCAACATGAGGGTCCGCCGCGATACGGGTATGGACAAACCCCAAGCGCCTCTTGGCCGAATGGGGCTGAGATGAAAGTGGTTGGTGTTTTGTGATATATGGGCACTTGTGGCCCAGTGCTCGAGCAGTACTCGAGCATTGATTGAACTCTCTCGGTGATATTATAGCTTCGAGGACCAGGAGGCACATCATAAATAAGTTAGGCTATAATTCAAAAATAACACACACAGGATAACCCCAGAAAGAAAGGATCCAGTTCTTCACTGTAACCACAGCGTCGCACAGCGGCCACGGCTACCTGTGCTTCCACGCCACAAAATAATAATCTCTCCCCTACACCCCCGAGTCTACACCCAATCAGTATATCCGAAACAAACCTCTAAGTGAATGGACTACCGGTATTACTGTAGATTTATCATTTATAAGTGGCAAGCTCTGTTAGTTAATTCCCATATTGCAACATCATAGATAATGATAGTAGGAAAAAGGTACCTCTAATCCCACACAAGTTTCCTATGTGAAACAGACATTGCCCTACCCCACAATACTCGAGTACTAGTACCGACAGGCTCGAATCCCAAGCCGCTAATGGTGGAATGGGGCCGCGAGGGAAGGAGTTATCATTTTGTGCCATATTAGCAGGAGCAGATGTATTGATTGAACTGACTTAGTGACAACTTCAAGAATTGCGAGACATATCATAAGTATAATTCAAAAAAACACAAGAAACGAGGTCTTTCTAAAAGCAGTCCTTGGTTGCAATCACACCACACTATTTCCAACCCCTTTGGATCTTCTTGTTGCGGGGGATAAATCGCAGTGGCGGCACAACAGCTCGATCTAGACTTAGGGCTTAAACTAAAGGGTACGTATAATCGGAAACTTCATTCGCTCGTCTCTCTAAAACAAAACTAACTAAACATAAGTCTATATAAGAATAAAAGTATCTCAACCATTCTATCGTCTGCCACACACATCAATCTCTCCTTCAGGCATATCCCCATGATAACAATAAAGGAAAGACAACACCAGAAAACCTTCTGTCTATCCTTTCTTCTAGAACAAATGAAACAACTAAAACAATTATCCCGCCTTGTCCTTCGTCAATCCACTTTCCTTGTCTCTGACAACTATCCACTTCCGTAAACTCTAACACTTCTCGCATTGCAACCACCACTTGTGCCCCCACGCCACGAAAGAACGATCTCCCCTAAACACCTGCCTGTATCCCGGAAATTGGTGCAAAATTTATCTGAAAAAAAAAATCTCTAATGGCGAATTACATTCCGCTCCGCCCACATAAGAAAGGAAAAGACAAAAGAGTTATAGTAGTGACAGGGCTAAGAGACTCTCGGCCCAAAAAATCTGTCCCGAGATATATACTCTGCTCCAGTGTGATACCTGAACATAAATATATTCTACAATTGAGAAAAAGCGTGATTTCTTAGGAGTGGGGTGAAGGTTGGTTTATCCAAGAAAAAACTTCTAACTTCCTCCCTCAAGCACCAGGAGAAACCCGAAAGCGAAGGGAATAAGTAAACATCTCCGGCAACCCCTTACCAATCCATATTCATCTGACGTCGTCACTACTAGAAAACCAGGGTTTCCAGGAGACAAAGTCGTGGGCTCTGGGAAACCGAGGAGACCCAGTCACCGGGCACATCAGAAATGTAGCCCTCTAGTAGCCTCGCAGCTCCGTCACCCCCACCTCCACAGCCAACGAAAAGTGTTTAACCAGATTTTCTTGAACTATTGGGGTTGAAATCTCTCCGTCGAGATAGCGGCTCCGTTACTCCTTCATCCTTCAAGCCCATTCTCGGCACCCCACAAACACAGTGTTTGATCACTTCCTCCATCTGCGATGTCGGGATTGAGATCACTCTATTTCACCAATAGCTTTACTGTCCTTTTATGGGCGAGGGTGCCCTTAGTATTTGGCAATAAGCACACTTTCAGCGTGGTGATATCTAGGGGCGAGCCTCCTACCAGTGGCTGGTAAACTGGGACCCTTCGGTCCCTTTTTATGAGCTGTGGCCGTGGTATCTGTGACATAGATGGAATGTGATTTAAGTAGAGCCATACCCTAAGGGTCTTCCGGGAGCCAGGTTTCTCTCCTCCCGCACAACAGCTCCCAACCCCCCGCAGAGGCCCATCCTATAATACCTGTCCTTTGAGGTATCGTAACTTCCGTTGGAGAGAATCTCTATTTAGCGAAAAGGTTTGCCAACTGACACTGCAACATTTATATCTCCGTCTAGATCTAAACGATCTAAACTTACCGTGGTAACCCTATTTGGGAGCGAGTGATGGGTTGTGATGGGTCCTGGACGCTAGGCTAGAATAAGGGGAACGAGAAACCTTGGTCTATTCCCCTGAGCATTCCTAAGGCATCTATTTTTACCAACCAATGTCGGCTAATTTATGGTGGAACTCAGCCCGCAGTTCTCAGCCACACTTTATCTCGACGTCCATCCTAGAGTGTACTCGAGCACACAGTAATTACGCAAGTGAAGCCAGAGGATGTACAATCATACTCCGGAAATTGGTTTCCGTTGCATAGAGGATATTTCAACCAGGATAGGATTAAGCATTTCCTACTGGAGACGAGACTGGTGTACTAGGTAAATTTACTCGGAGTGCTAAGTAAATCACATGATCTTGGATTCCGCAAATTGCTCGACAATGGAAGTGAGTAAAATGTTCGGGGAAGGCCTTGAGCCTCCTCCAATCTCCTAGTCCTTCTGAGCCAAAAGGGGAAAAAAGAGAAAGACCAAATTACACATGGGAATCATTGGCAAACCGGAATGAGTGTCACGTGATTTACTTACAAGTAGCACTTGGCAGCATGGGTATATGGATGCCAGAGGAGATCTTCAATGGTGCTTGTTCTCTCGCAGAAGCCGGGAGCACAAACTTTGAGTCATGAAAATTAGGTCAGAAATCCGTGGACCTTAGGGGCTAGAACTAAGCATTGTGTCAAACAAGATACAGGATAGATGAGCAAAGTCTGCAGGGACTAGAAAGGAATGTAGGGGATAAGCGGCATTATGGATGACGTCTCTCTTGCCTCGTTGGCTAGCGCTGCATCCAGGTTCCTGTACTGTACGTTAACAGATATATGAGTAAAACAGATAAAAATCTCTTGCCTCGTTGGTTATTTATCGTTGCGGGCGGTTCACATCCGTGGCTGCACCTTCCTCTCAAATATATTCTACCATATTTCCATAGGGTTTTTTTTCTAACCCTGAGCAGGCAGCGCCATCTCGACTCCCGGAAGATCCAAGTTGGGCAGAAGTAGAACCACCCTGTTGGCTATGGGCCTACGGTGGTAATGTTGTTTCTTGCATTGAGCATCTCTGTTTTTCTTTTCAAAGTCGAGTTCGGAGAAGAAACGGTTGGTCTAAGCGAATTTTTTCTTTCCGGTTGGTCCATGGTCCGGCTATTCTGTGGACTGGGGCAATAGAATTAACCTATCTATCCGTCTAACCACGACTGAGCCTCTCCAGTCCCTCCCCCATTCTTGCAATTAGCCTAGGGTGCAGAGTAGACTTCCGGTGGATTCCAGAATCGTTATAAAAGATTCAGTACGATAGAAGATATCTTATAGTGTAATCCATCATCGCTTTTTTATTAGTTACGATGTTATAGAGATGCATACAAGTGTGAAAGTGAGAAGAGAAGGGGTGAATTCTCCTACATTTCTCCTTAGCACCTAGAGTGAGAACATTTTCTAGATCCTCGTCTAGGCTAATAACCGATTTGGGATGAAAAAAACAAGGACTGTGTTCGGCTAGGAGTCTCCTATAAGCTATGCCGTATAAGTTCTAGCTGCACACACTCTACTCTTAGAAAGATAGAAGGAGTCAGGACGATAAATTTATCGAAATGCTTGTGTACGGTATTCACAGCTATGTTGGAGTATGCCCGGTATGGCGCCAGCAGTGGTTGGGAGGAAGTGTGTACTACGGTAGTACTAGTACTTGTACAGTACAGTACTGCCTTCGGGTAGGCCCAGTGTCCGGGAGTGGCTTGTGTCGAATATTTATTCTCTCACGATTCTAAGCTTGAAAAGAATTTATCTGTAATTAAGTTACCGTCGTTGGCTGCCTTGAAAAAAGCAAAGTGGCCTCCACATCAGCTTTCACCATATCGGTACTGGAGCACAAGTTGTATGATACTACAGGCGGTGGGTGCATTGCAGGTAAATGACTTTTCACTCAAATTCTTAATAATAGTCAGTTTAATCTACATTCCAACATCAAAAGTTAATCGTGAGGCGGAGTCCCTTTACGAACGGGGGGGGTTAGAGAGAACTTCTCAAGCACTTTCTGTCGTGTTCGGGTTGGGGTATGCTTGTGCAACGCCAGAGCCTCATAACTAGCAACCCCCTGTCCCCTCTTTCTTGAGGTCGCGTAGATTTCCTGGAGCCCCAAGAGGAGTCGGATCCTCATCGCCCACCGCCCACAACCCCTCCCCAACTTTCACAAAACCAAATTCAGATTCCCGCCGCAGCACATCATCGGCAATTTCGACCGGCAGAAAGACGCGCTGAGGGGCGGCAAATCCTGCGGTGGCCATCGCCACTTGGACCACCGCAACAAACCTGGGAGATGTTTACGCGGCAGCCGAAAAGCAGAATGAAACTCGGTATGGAAGTTCTAATCTGGTTATCGCGTGCAGAGCAGCCATTACATATTGGTGGGTTACCCGTGTCCTGGAGGTGGAATAGGGCTATATTGGCTCGAATACCGGTGTTCCGAATATTCTTGCTATAGAAAGACCGCCAACATGTTCACCCTGACTTGTCATCAAGAAGCCACTATCCACCGTTCGGCCCATCCACTGCGCTCCGTAAGAGTACCCCTAACCTGTTCCCTAAGCCCGCGCTATGCTTGGTGAGGTCTGTTTGACCTATGATACCTTTATTTTCGGCAGGTATCATAAGTGGCTTTTTGTCGGCTCTTTATTCCATCCTCCAACCGCCCCGCTTGCTGAACAAGATTCTTATTCCTAGGGTACACATGCTAGACGGGGAAACATCAAAAGTGGAGAAACCAATGCATTGAAACCGTTCAATAGGCGCGATAAACAAATCTCCTCTAAGACGCTATCATTACGTGGGATGCCCTTTCGCTACCAGCCTTTTGATCGTCGAGTCACCCCTAGGGAATCCATTTCGTTAATCGAAACGGTCGTTTGTCTTTACGCGCACTCGGAAACTCGGAAGTGCTTATGTCGGAGGAGGATGTCTTGACCTTAATTCTATCTCGGCACTCATGGGGAAACAGGCGCCCTCAACCACACAAATCAGAAAACCTCCTATATTCCTTCTCCCTCCTTTCTCACCCTCACTTCCCTCACGATACCAAACGCCGCGCTCCTTCTCTTCCCATCCAACCTCACCTAATATCTTCTCTCTCCCATTCCCTTCCTCTCCTATCTCTTTGTTTCTCCTCCCTTCTCTTCTCTCAACTTCTTTCCTCCTCTCCCAGCTCCCACTTCTTTCTCCCTCTCCAAGCTCGGGACCACCCTCGCTTGTCCCCTATTCGAGAGATAATAAATTCCAGATATGTGACCGCTGTTCTTGGTCTGTCAAGGTCACACTGTTGATCACATCCCTAAGCGCCGGCGATTCTCAGTATACGTTAGCCAATGTCTCTCTATCATTGACTTTGTTTTTACATATACTGTACTATTGCCTAACTTAGATAGCGACCCTATTACATAATATAGATATAGAAATACGTTAGGTTCTGCACATATCTCTTGGTATTGGAGCCTTAACACTGGGAAAGTATGTCAAGAGCTCGCTCCAAAGGTTAACCCAAAACCATACCCACGATACCCAGATGAGTAGTCGAGCACTATGTACAAGATCAGTTAAGCCCAAAAATGAGGATGAACATACCAGTACTATGTTGCTTACAGCTAATCGCACCATACACAGTTGAAGCTCCAACCCAGCCCCAACCCCAGCCCCGAGAATGTTGTGGATACATCCGGACGTTGCCGTATCGTACAATATACTACTGAGATCTTAACACAAATTGCATGCCGGAGGGAAGCTTCCGAAGGGCTTTACCTCGCGCCATGAAATTTAATATCCGGTAATTTTGACCCCTACCATTTAGCCCAAGTCCCAGAGGGAGCTAATTAATCAAACTTCCTTATAACAAGTTGGTCTGGGATAGCCAACCCACAGCCGTGGGGGGTGCTTATATGAAGGCTTAAGCATCAGACTTTGGTAGGGCATGAAGAGCATTTTGGGCAGGGGATGCTGCTGGGGACCCAAGAGGGGACCATGATCCTCTGATCAGCAATCGCGGGGTTAATTGTGTTCCAAATAATCTCAGTTCAGGTTTCTTTTCCTTCCCTGCATGTCATTTGATTCCTCGCCTCCCGTCATGAAAGTACGAATTCCGCCCACCACGCAAACAAAAAATGTGGCTTGTACTGAGGAAAATGGTTAATCCGGCTGGGACCTACATCGCTTGATTAGAGGGACTCCCATTTGGTGCGCTAGCGGGCAAAAAAAAAAAAAAAAAAGTAGCTTCCGTCCATCGACACAGGCACATAGAAGCAATATTTATAACCATATTATAAGTATCGCTCAGGTGGAAAATGGGTTAAAATTGGTAATGCAGACCTAAAAATATGTTTTCTACTTGTAAAGGGCTCTGCTTTGAATAGGATATCCCTGAACCTGAAGGCTACTATTGTCATTTCTGGCATAACTTAGCTTGTAACCCCACCCCTCCCCCGGCCAGCTCATCTGTGCCTAGCTCAAGAATGGTAGGGTGTGAGTTAGCCTTATCAGCCTAGTCATGTAAGCCTTCTCTATCGGTCTTGGGAAGACCAGGATCTCTGAGGCCAAAGTGCCAGTATGCAACCCCCGTTGAGAACTGTCGGTAAATGATTTGTCGACTTTGCTTCACGGATGTGAGGTTAAACAACACTTGTCCACATCTATTATAAAGCCTTCCCTTCAAAGGGGCCTAGACCTGGGATTCGATTTATTATGCAGAATCAAAACTCGTGATATTGAGAAACAGAACCCACCTGAACCTAGAGCACCAGCCAGGTTAGGTCCAGGCGGTCCGAGTTTTTTTTAAAAAAATAAAATAAAAATAAAAATAACAATCACAAGACCTATCTGTAATAAGGTAATATATTTTTTCTGAGTTCAATAGAGGTATCTAATAGGTTACTTACAGGTAGATAGTATATTAAAATTGACTAAAAACACTAGATTTAAACGAAACGGGTGATATTTTATGACAAAATTAAGGTGTCAACAGCAAAGTGTTTTTTCCCCTATACTGAGCTTATACGAGGGGATAGCTATCCTGCGGTGCGGGAGAGGCAAACAGCGCTCAATCACCTTATCTTATCCCCAAATCATTGCCAGTATGAGACCACATCTCAATTTGATACTAATTCCTAGGCCACCATAGTTTTCTATGACCCCCCGGGCGTCATTCACAGGTAGAATAGTTCTTTACTATATATAGTAAACTAATCTAATTATGAGATAAAATTATTTCTTGATTATCTCAATCCTCAAATCCCCCCCCCCTCCAAGAAAATCTATAGTTAACCCTTGAGATATTTGAGGTTCTCGATCTCATCAACTGGGGCTGAGAGACTAATGACATGGAAAGACTTTTGTGCGATGTGGGTCCTCTTCAACAAAAACCTCCTCGATACTTCCCCTCCACCCAATTTGTCGCGGCCCTCTAGCCTAGCTATGTTTCCACGGTGGCCCCCATGTAGTCAGTATTTCCTCCTCATGCTCTATTTCTGCGAGTCGTACTTCTAATGTCTCTTGTTTGTAATGACATCTGAAAGTCGTACAGTCAAGAACTAGGGGCAGGAACATTAGGCAGGCAGCTCCGGAAAGAAATCTGTTTCAACAATCGCACCGTTCTATCGCGAGCCACCACCAACCACTACGACCGCCGGTGCCTTCACACCAAAAAATACTAATTTCCCCGTGCACGCGAGCGTGTCGACAATTAATGTATCTGAGGAAATCTCTAACGAACAATCTCATTTCGAATAACAAAAAAAGCACTTCGTACTGTACAAGACCAAGACACCCACCACAACGAAGATAAATTTCAAGTAATACGCCCTTTCCACTTAAACCTAAACCTATTCTATTACCGACCAAAAAATAAGCCAACTTACCTAGCAGCAAAAGAAAAGCCAACATATCCGAGAAGCTTCTAACTTAATCAATGAAACGCTGAAAGAACTGAAACCGAGAAACAAAAAAATAGCTCAGACCATCCGGCATAAAACCCATGATCATGTGACATTACCAGCACCAACAAATGGTCGTTTCCATGAGACAAGATCGAGGGAGCAGGGATCCAACTACTAAACTAGTCAGGGATGTCGAGCCCGCAGTAGGTCGACGACACTATCGTGCCCATTTTGGGCGGCCAGCGCGAGTGGTGTTTGACCGGATTTGCTGGAGCGATTAGGGTCGACATCTTCCCGCTCCAACAGTAGCTTCACTACTCCTTCACGTCCATTCTTGGCGGCCCACGAAAGCGGTGTTTGGCCATACTCCGTGTCTGGGGCATCGGGTTTGACGTCTTCCCGCTCCAACAGTTGCTTCACTACTTCCTCATGACCATTTGTGGCAGCCCACGCGAGCGGTGTTCGGCCGGATTCACTCGAACTATTGGGGTTGACCTCTTCCCGCCCCAACAGTAGCTTCACTATCCCTTCATGGCCATTCTCGGCAGCCCACGAGAGCGGCGTTCGGCCGCATTTACTCGAACTATGGGGGTTGACATCTTTCCGCCCCAACACTCGTTCCTTCATCATTCTCCCGTGGCCCTTCACGGCATCCCACGATCGCGATCTTCGAATGGGCTCACTCAAACTATCGGGGTTGACCTCCTCCCGCCCCAACAGTAGCTTCACAATCCCTTCATGGCCATTCTCGGCGGCCCACGAGAGCGGCGTTCGGCCGGACTTACTCGAACTATCGGGGCTGACATCTTTCCGCCCCAACAGTAGCTTCACCATCCTTTCCTGGCCCTTCTCGGTAGCCCGCGAGAGCCGTCCTCGGCTGGACTCACTCGAAATATCGGGGTTGGTATCTCTCCGCCCCAACAGTAGGTTCACTTTTCCCTCCCGGCCGTACCCGGCGAGGGGTGTCCGACCGGATTTACTCAAGCCATCGGGGCTGGGGTATCTTCTGCCTAATAGTCGATCCGCTACTCGCTGCCTCTTCCCCAACCGATTGCCTGCGCTCCCAGGATTGGCAAACTGCAGTCCGAGCAGTAACCTCACCACTCCTTCGTGTCCATTTTCAGCAGCCCACGAGAGTGCTGTGCGACCATAGTTCGTGTCTGGTTGGTCTGGTTGAATATGTTTTTCTCGCAAGAGCAACCCCACTACCTCTTCATTCCCATATCTTGCAGCCCATATGAGTGGAGTCATGCCCGCACTATCTCTCTGGTTCACATCCCATTTGTTCATCTCTATCAAAGCATTCGCAACTTCAGCGATACCAAAGTACGAGCTACAGTGCAGGGCAGAAAATGGTTTGTTATTAGAAGTAGGGCCGGTGGTGAACTCCGGGCTGATTGAATTCCAAAGGACTTGGGCAGATATGTGACTATCGAACCGATCAAGAAGCCGAAGTGCATATGTTTTTGCGCGATCTGAGGGCTCCACCCGCATATGAGCTCCCCAGTATAAAGAAGAGTATTCCAGGAAGGTAGTGCTTCGGGGGTCGGGGGGTGAGTCGGCTGGGAGGCTCTTGACGCTCGGGAAGTTGAGATACGTCAAGCAGCTTTCCGCCATCATTGAATGAGCTTTGCCAAAGAGGTCGCGACGTGTGCAAAGATACTCTTTAATGGTAAAATGGATCAATTTGACAGTCGAGGCGCCCTGATCCACGGTGGCAAGTCCTTGGCAACAGCCTAGTAAGGTTGATATCGAAGGGATATCACCGGTATCGAGACTATCTGACCCTATCTGGATTGCTATGGCGTGACGTAGTTCATCCACCCGCAAAGGCTGCCTCGAATGGGAGATCCACATCAGAACGGCAATTCCGAGTCTTGCTCTTTCCCCACCCTGAGCTTTTATTCTTTCCAACGTTGCCTCGTACGTGCCCCCCAAAGGTAGGCCATTCTGTATTGTTCGAAGCTTTTGTCTCCTTCGAGGTATGGTCACCTCTTGTAGGATCGTCTCGATGCTTAAGGAGGCAAGTAGGAATCTAGATACAATATCTTTCAGTACATGGTGCTAGGTATTTCTATAGGTGTTCCTACTTCCTACTTACATTTCCGAAAATGTGTCGGGAATATTCCGCATAATTTCCTCCTCTAAACCCTTGTCCATCGCGTCCGGCGTAGCATCCTCTTTCAGTTTGGCTCGGAGGAATTTGGTGATATCATCCTTGGTGGTGGCAATGAGTCTAGTCGCTGCTCTCCCAGCAAGGTGCTTCTCAACCTCAGACAGGATATGTGGTCTCCCGGTCAGAAATAGCCGGGTGCTAGGAGACTTCAAGAGGATTTGGTTGAGTAAATGGAGAAGCTTCCCGCGAGGTCCTGGCGGACACTCGTCCAGCGCATCAATACATATAAAAGTACGTCGTGAGTGGGTATCTTGCAAGAACTCGACAATTTCTGCTAGCGCTAGCCTCTGGCCACCACTGACCTTCTCTCTGTTCCGGAAAGCTTTGACTATTCTTTCCGGAATCTCGTCGAGCCCACCAACAATCTGCTTCAGCACCGAACCCAGGACAGCCGCTAGGGATTGCTCCCTCTGGGCGGCGAAGTCGAAATAGAAGCAAGCAACTGTAGTGTTTTCCCCTGCGGCCTGTTCGTATAACGTATCTACCACCAGCGAGCTAACATCACAATTTATTAGCAATTACCTCCTTTCCTCGATTACCCTCTTCCTTACCTAATGTAGGTCTTGCCAACCCCCGGGCTCCCATAGCAAAACAAGGCTGAACCACCTAATTGACCCTCACTGTTACCACCAAACCAACCCCGATATTCCTCAGTTTCTAAGAGCCAGTCTCCTACCCCATCAGCCCTATGGGCTCGGATGTCTTCGTGACGTTTCCAGGGTTCAAGTGGAGATAGCCAGGCCAAAATTCGAGATTCTTCGGTCACCGTGTAGTTACTCAGCACACTATTAAAAGAACGAGCATTATTAAAGATATTATTATTATTAAAAGACGTGATGGTAGTGTTGCTGGTGCGATGTTGAGACATCTTTGTACGTTTCGCCGCTTCGAAGGTTGTAGGGGATGGGTTCTTGAGTACTTTTATGTGGTAGAGTGGGTGGATGTGATTCCGGGATGGAAAAAAAAAAAAAAGAGGATGCGAAGGTGTCTTTGTAGCCTGGTGGGTGGAGTCCTAGTCCAATCAATCGACTCTGGGCTGCTTCTCCTCTGTGGAACTAACATGATTGTGTTGCACGACAGGCTCTCATGGACCGACGAATATCAGAGGGTGACAAACAGCAGGCGTTTTTTGCTACCCTACATACCGAATTTAATTTTCTATTGGCCAAATATCCCTGTTTGTCACCCGCTGTTATTCGCCAAAGCTCCATGAAGGGGGTCTAGATGCGCAAACCCAAACCGGCTGACTGCGGAATGGGACAGGGATGAATGTACGGTACTGGTACGAGCAATTATTTGATGGACTGCTGAGACATTGCAAAATTTTGCGCCGCCCCTGCCAATGTCTAAGACACATGTTACTTGTACTCGAGTAATAAGAAACTTATTGTTAGTTACAACAAATTCGCAGATGTGCAAACTTCAGACTATCTACAGTAACACTACGGTAGTTATATGATACTACCTACGCACATCATTGCCGGAGAGTGCTGAGGCAGCTCTTTAGGCATCTCTGTCTTAGATACTGACAGGAGCGGCACAAAATTTTGCATGTCTCGGCAGACCAGGAAATAAACTTGTGCTATCTTGAGTGGTGTAATAATGGAAAATATTCTGTCACTCTTAGACATTGGATGACTAAGGGAGCCCGGAGTATTTTTTAGTTATTACGTGGAGCATCACCACACACCGTAGGTAATAATAGCTATGTTCTGAGCTACCGCAAGAACTCGAATAATCGAACCTAACTCTACGACGTTGGAGTTGCCTTTGCTGGTAAGGTCTGACTCTTTTTTCTTTTTTTTCTGTCTCAAGCTCGGGCTGAGGGGTAAGTTTTCGTTGTGCGCTTGTTCCCCTATTCGAGAAAGGGAATTTCGGACGTCTTAGCCTAGCCTTATTGCATTCTATTATTCTCGTACCAGGCCAAACTTGTTCTCTTTCATTACCTTTTAGTTCACACACAGGTCGCTTTCACCTACTCGAGTACTTGTACCATCGGCTACATTGTCCTCTTTGTATTAAACACATCAAATCTTTGATATTTCACATAATCCTGACACACCTTCCGGTACTGTTATAGCAACCGTATTCCGAATACACGATGAGAATAGAAGTACAGACAATCTACGAGTACGAGTACCGTACTTGTACTTAAAGCGTAAGGTTCCTTTACCGGTATTCGAGTGCTTACGGTATGGGGCACCCAAACCTAAGTTAATAAGCAACATTTATTGGTTATCACAAATTCGCAGCTGCTCGAATCTACGTCTCGAGCTACGGTACCGGTACCGGTAACCGAGAAATATGCTGTATTCGAGTAGAACAAGTGAAACATGTGCAAAGAACTACATGATACCGTACTCGAGTACATTGCCTCTGCCCCACCATAAGCAACCTCTCCCCATCACTCAGTTTATGTTAAAAATTCTGGAAAAATACCAGCAGGATCAAGGGATTCTTGAATTGAGGAATAAAAGGACAAGGAAAACTAGATGCATTGACAAATATTTATGGTTCATCGCCATGTGAGACCGGATGGTACTCGAGTGCCGGTTTTATCTGTTTTTGCCATGAATGGTATTGTAAAGGGACACCCTCCAATTTTAAAGGTTTTCTCGTCGGGGGTCTCAAGCGAGGCACAGCCCCCAGCCATACAATTAATCAGTGTCCCAACCGGCCAGACCGGACTAACTTAGGAGAACTGGGGGCTGTCTGCGCTAGGCTAGACCGTCCAGATGTGAGGCTGTGGGCTAGGTAGTCTACCGTACAGTACTTGTAGTCAGGGGAAATGGCCGGACTGGACTGGCCTGAAAATGGCCTACCAGATTTTATAAGTACCGTATTGGCATCATATCTTATGAATTTCAAAATGGTCATTAACTTGTTTGCTATTCATCTTTATTTTTTCTTCTTTCTCTCAATGCTACAGCATTGTTCAAGTTATCTGATTGGTAATTTTCCCTTTTTCCCCTCTTCCTTTGGTTTCTTTATTTCACTTAGCTTTACGAACTTATACCCACAGCCTGCTTTAGTTGTGTTGAGAATTTTTAAACAGTCACGGTACCGGCAACTGCAGGCGGACTGTACAAGTAGGTGGACTATAGTCAGTCCAAACTGCGACATTTATGGTATATAGGACTGGGGTCTAGCTTTACTCCCCTCATCCACTGGACTAGGCAGTCTAGAGACTACCGTGGACTGGACGGACTGGTCGTTTGCGAACACTACAATTAATAGCCACCTTGGTTAGGCCGCTCAAACTCTCTAATGAGGTGAAAGGGCTTTCTCGTGGTCTCAGCCCTCTCCAGCGAAAGCCTCTCAAAAGCCTCCCCGACCGCGCACCTTGTCGCACGCCACCTTTCCCCATCCTTGGAGAAACCTCTACCAAGAAACTACCGTACTCAAGTATTTTCTCCCCCCCTTCTGTTTCTGCGAGCCATTTTTCAAATGCCTCACATTTGTAGTACGGTACTCGTACAAGTACTGTACCGGTAGTCTTACAAGTAGCATATGAAAATCACGCATTCGAAGATAGCTCAGCAGGCAGATCATAAGCATAATCCAAAAACGTAAGATGGGGGATCGTTCGATCGAGATACCGTACGGTACTCGAGTATTAGTCTGTCGTTTGGACAGGTGAAACGGTGGAAAATATTATGCCACTTCTCTGAGTGTCTGAGACAGAGATTACTCAGGTGCTCTCCTAGTTGACTCCTTCTCAATGCAATCATATTCCTCCCTGTAGTATTACTGTAGCTGTGGTCAGGCCTTTACGCACCTACGAATTACCCGTAGCAGCAATTAACAAAAGTTGCTTATTTATAACCTGTGTCTCAGATAAGAAGAGGGGTGGCATAAAACTTTCCACCGTTTCACCAGTCCAAGAGATAATTGCACTATTCTACTTTAAGAGGCCTCCCACGGTCTCACTATCTGTGCCTCTGAGCCACAAAATATCAATCTCTTCCATTCACTCACCAGCACGTCGACGGTCGACAATCGAGTGACGGCGCCCCGCGTAGGAATCGGGGTTAGAAGTTGGAAGTTGGAACTCTTGGCGAATATTTGAGAGGGAAGAAAACTTCTTCAAAGCAAGAAGTTTGTGTCATTGGGTATTCCTTGTTTTTCTCATAAATCAAATATATTCGTATAACTACAGGAAGCATCCCAGTCCAGGTTCTCTATCCTTACGGCAGTACATATCCATGAGGTACGCCAGCCCTTCCTGCCTAGTCCGTAGTAGATATGGAAAGTACCACCCACATGATGTATAGGTAAACCCGAACATCTGACTAACCTTACAGCAATCTTCAAAATAAACCATCCAACTAGGATACCACAAAAGAAATCCACCTCCCTAACCTTCTTCAAACACTACAACGTACAAGATGCCCACCGACATTCCAAGTCCGTAATCCAGCTGACGGGTCACGCATGCCCAAACAAAATCAATTTACCAACCACCATTCCAACCGGAAGCTTCACCCCGGCGGTTCTTTCTCTGCCCTCTCCTTGCACTGTTCTTCTTCTTCTGTGAAGCACCGCCAGCCACAATCACCCCACCCACAATGGCATCCTCATCACCTGAGGATCCCAACTCTCTCACCACTCTCACACTCCTATCAATTTCTTTTAAACTAGGGCTCCCCAAAGCAGGCCAACCCCCTTCCACCTCTAACTCCGCTCCCCTCAACCTCACCAAACCACCAACACATGATGGGATCAACGGACTTGAAATTAAGTCCACCTCCTCAACCAGGTCTTCTCTAAACCTGTTGTAATCCTCTGCCATTTCTGGCACACACTCGACGTCTTCCATCTCACCCACGGTATTTTCTTCCCACCCACCAGCCTCATCAGCCACAGCCAACTCAGCCTCCTCTTCTTCCTCACCAGCCACACTTGGTGCAGCCTCGTCTTCTTCCATCTCCTCTGCCACACTTAGTGCAGCCTCACTTTCCACCTCCGCCTCCGCCACCTCCTCACCCCCTAGTGGCGCTCTTCCCCACTCCTCGTCAAACTCTATGGTCGGAACGACCATATCCTGCAAACCGTCCCTCTCTAAGGTAACTAAATGCAACCTTCGAGAGAGAACCAAAACGTGATGTCGCAACCGTGAAATCTCTGCCTCGAGGGCAAAGTTCTTCTCGACCGCACGCGACAAAACTACCAACCCCTTAGCGACAGAGGCGGCGGAAAAAGTTGAGGAACCTCGCTTAACCATATCGACCGAAAAGAGGAAGAATGGAGGGTGATGACGGTTCTCGAAAATTGGATGAAAGAGATAAAATGATCTCTTAAACAAAGATTAAAGTCAGAGGAAAGATCTCTGAAATTAAAGACTTGAAGCTATCACGAGATTGACTTCAAGGGACGGATTGGCTCAACTACTGAATGTGACACGTCACAAGATGTAGCGAAAATTTTCTCAGGCGTTGCCTCGGGCATGGCTGCCAAGGCTTCGAATTTCTAACTTCTAACTTTGATTTATGCGCGGGGCGCCGTCACTCTAATCACCGCTACTCGAGTGCTGGGCCCTCTGAAAAAGAAAAAAAAAAAAAGTAGAATACATGAGACCTTACCAGAGGAGGCAAGTCCAACTATGTAGCAAATTGTTCTACTACTTGTTAGATTCAAGAGTATTGGGAAATTTAGTCCCGCATCTCCTTCCCAAGCGGTAATATATTGGCGCCCAGGTTTCCCAATACTTCTGAATCTAACAAGTACTTGTGCTTGTGTTGTAGATGCTAGTGTCTTTGCAATTTCCTAAATGTATCATATATTCCAGCGTCACGAGCTCCTGGCGCTCTGGAGTGCTTTGTGCCATCTCAATGTGCATGTCACAGCACAACAAAATGCCGGAATGTGGTAAGATTGGTTAATGGCACAAGCTGGCACACTGCATTGTCGTGAGTTAGTTCCTACTCCGGAGGAAGGAAATATTCAGGTTCTTGAGCGCAGCGAGAACTCACGGGGGTGGGAATGAGATACCGGTATTGGTTGTGAATTGTGCTTGTAGATAGTTTCACCTTTTAAAAAGTTATTTTGTTGAGAGTGTGGTGCAGAGCACATCCGTTTGGAGGCTCCCTACCGTAGGTCCGTCTTAAAAGCCCTAATTACAGGTATCAAGTGCTAGCTGAAATCAAAAAGAAAGAAGCAATACCTGCACTTACAGTACTCGAGTACAGTCTTCACCGCCTCAACTACTTGTACGAAACTAGGCGGGCGACGAACAGGGATTAATTACCAGTAATTTCATAACCTTAACCTTGACGATTGCTTTTTTTGCCCACCAAATATCCCTGTTAGTCGCCTGCCCAGTTTCTTCTTTGGTACGGTGAAGACTGTAACCTGCTTTTGTGACAAGTCCCAAATTTTCAATGCAAATCACAAGTGTGGATGTCGGCACTGTGAACGGAACACTTCTCACATCAGTGGGTAACACAAACCTAAGGTATTGGGGGACACCTAACACCTACTCGAGTACAGTAACGAATATGATAGAACCATTCCCCTTTCCCGCCATCATAAAATAGTACAAGTAAGGGAAACAAAAAATAAAATGGGAAAGGAAGGGCAAATAGATCCAGTCAATTGTTATATATCTATTTATTTTCAAGAATCCCTAGAAAATCACTAAAAAATTGCATGGAAAATTTAGGAAGCACTAGCGGGGTTCAAGTTATTCTTTATTTTTTCTGGCCTTTTTTTTCAATTTTCTTTTGAATTGTTTGAGAGATAAAGATATTGTTGCTCGTTGCAGTGCTGGTACAGGCTGTCCCTACAAAGGTACCACTTTTCGATAGTGAATTTCACAGTCGATGGAGCACAAAGAATTAGCCGATAGTATTCTACGGGTTACAAGTACTGTATTATACTGGTAATAGTATAGGTACTTGTACGGTACACGCATATAACCCGAACGCTTGAGTCCGAACTTTGCATTGGGGGTCAGATATGCACAGACAATTTGCTAGACACATTTTTTGTCCATTGTGTCTCGGTATTATATATGCCTGTAACTTGCAAAGGTTCTCTCGACACCTAAATCTTGTTCTAACCTCTTTGAGTCACTATTTTGTATTCCCCAGGCGACCCCTCGATAAGCATACAGTGTTTATCGTAAAGTCGGGTGACAAAGGGCTCGAGTCATTGGCTATTTTGCACTCAAAACAGCCATTTTCGGAAACTCAGAGATCAACAAATACCTAGGTAAGAGATTTCGAGCAGTTACAAGGAGCCGGAGAACAACTATTTCTTCCTATCATGGAAATATCAAGCCTATATTAGTAGCTCATCATTTTTTATGTGATGGTGTCGTAAAATCGGAAAATGACTTGAGATTTTGTATGAGGCTGCCATACAAAAGATACCGGTACATGACAACCACCTTTGTTGTGCCGGTATATTACCCCTAGTTTCTCAATCCCATCAACCCTCTCCCCAATTTTGTTTCTTGGAAACTCCTCTCTACCGGTTCCCCAGTTTGATTTGGTGTAAAGTGGAGCCCCCAGATTGGCTGGGGGTGGTTAAATGGTCAGTAGAGAGTGCTCGGTTTGGTGTAAAATTGTAATTGGCTCCAGGTTTTGTCACCAGACTTTAAACCTATTCTATTATTGAACAAAATAAGATTGCCTAGGAGTGGAAGAATGGTTACGGTAACTTACTTGTCCTAGATAAGAGGTATTGGAAAATACGAATGGTAAATTTGTGATGGGCACGGATTTTTTGCCAGATACCCTGGGGACCCCTATTTCCTGGCACTTCTTGGCTAGGATAAATATCTGGGGAATATCTAATTTAAATCCCCGAAACGTTAGAACAAAAGCCGAAAGTAAAAGAACAAAGATTACCCCGTACAAAACCCATATTTGCTAGGCACTACCTATGCTAATAAACGATAATCGTCTATGACATAAGATTAAAAACTGTAGGAATTGGGTGGGGGTCCAATTATGGGATAGGGTGGGGGGTTAAGCTTGTAGTAGCTCTGCGACTTTGTAGTGCCCGTTTTCGGCGGCCAGTGTGAGTGGTGTTCCGCCGGATTTGCTTGAACTATTGGGGTCGACATCTTTCCGCTTCAGCAGCAGTTTCACAACACCTTCATGCCCGTTGCTGGCGGCCCACGAGAGGGGTGTTTGGCCACACACAGCGTCTTGGGTGTCAGGATTGACATCTCTCTGGCCCAATAACAGCTCTACTATTCCCTCGTGGCCATTCTCAGCAGCCCACAAGAGCGGTGTTCGGCCAGATTTACTCGAACTATCTGGGTTGACCCTTTCCAGCCCCAAGAGTAGCCTCACTATCCCCTCATGGCCGTTCTCAGCAGCCCACGAGAGCGGCGTTCGGCCAAACTTTGTGTCTTCAGTGTCGGGGTTGACACCTTCCCGCCCCAACAATAACTCCACGACTCCTCTGTGTCCATTCTGGGCAGCCCAGGAGAGCGGTGTCCTGTCGGAGTTAATTAAACCATCTGGCTTGGCGCCCCCCGACTTCAACAGCAGTCCCACTACTCCTTCATGCCCATTCCTGGCCGCCCAGGAGAGGGGTGTTTGGCCAGACACATCGTCTAGGGAGTCAGGGACGACTTCTACCCGGTCCAACAGTAGCTTCACAATTCCCTCATAGCCACTTCCGGCAGCCCACGAGAGAGGCGTTCGACCAAACTTTATGTCTTTGGTGTCAGGGCTGACACCTTCCCGCTCCAATAGTAGCTCCAATATTCCCTCATGGCCATTCCCGGCAGCCCACGAGAGTGGCGTTCGACCAAACTTTGTGTCTTTGGTGTCAGGGCTGACACCTTCCCGACCCAACAGTAACTTCACTACCCCTTCGTGTCCATTCTGAGCAGCCCGCGAGAGCGGTGTTTGGCCATTCTCTTTGTTTGGGATGTAGGGCTTGATATCTTCCAGTTCCAACAGTAACTCCACTATTCCTTCATGGCCGTTCTCGGCAGCCCAGAAGAGAGGTGTTCGGCCGGATCTACTGCGACTATTGGGATCGATATCCTTCCGTTTTAACAGTAGTCTCACTACTCCTTCACGTCCATTCCCGGCAGCCCAAGAGAGCGGTGTTTGTTTATACCCTGCATCTGGAGTGTCGGGGTTGAGATCCTTCCGCCTCAACAGAAGCCCCACAACTCCCTCATGGCCATTCCTAGCAGCCCAAAAGAGCGCCGTTCGACCGTATCTATCTGAAGCATTGAGGTTGACATCCCTGCACCCCAACAGTAGCTCCACTACTCCATTGTGGCCATTCTTAGCAGCCCACATGAGCGGCGTTTGGCCGTATTCACCTGAGCTATCGGGGTTGACGTATCTCCTGACGAGTCCAAGTAGTTGGCCCACTGCTTGCAGCGCCTTCCCCCACGGGCGACCTGTGCTCCCTGGTTTGACAAATCGCTGTCCAAGCAATAACCTCACCACTCCCTCCTGTCCTTTTTCGGCAGCCCACGAGAGTGCTGTTCTGCCATAATTCGCGTCCTGTTGGTCAGGGTCAATATTTTTCTCTCTCAAGAGTAAATCCACTATCTTTTCATGCCCATATCTCGCAGCCCATATGAGTGGTGTCATTCCTGCACTATCTCTTTGGTTCACGTCCCACTCCCCCTCCTCAATCAAAGAATTTACAACTTCGACGATGCCGAAGTAGGAGCCACAGTGCAACGCAGAAAACGGCATGCGATCAGGCGTACCGCCGAGGGCAAACTCCCAACTGACCGAATTCCAAAGGGATATGGCAGATATATGAGCATTGAACTGATGAAGAAGCTCTAAGGAAAGTTGTTTTGCTCTATCTGAAGGTTCAATCCTCATGTGGGTTCCCCAATACAAAGATGAGTATTCAAGGAAGTGTGTCCCTCGTGGGTCAGGAGACGGGCCTGGTGAAATATCCTTGACGTGCTGGAAGTTGAGGTACGTCAGGCAGATTTCCGCCATAGTCGAGTGAACTCTATTAAATAGGTCGGGATGATTGCAAAGATAGTTTTTGAGGGTAGAATGGATCAACATAACATTTGAGGTATATTTATCTACAGTGATGAGCCCTCGGGAGTAGTTCAGCAATGTCGATATGGCAGGGATGTTATCGTTATCGAGGTCATCCGACCCTATCTCAATTGCAATGGCGTGGCATATCTCATCCACCTGTAAAGGCCGCCTGGAATGGGAGATCCACATCAGAACGGCCATCCCAAGCTTTTCCTTCTCCCCACCCTGAGCCTTTATCCTTCCCAGCGCTGTTTCGTACGCAACCCCCAGGCCTACGCCATTCTGCATTGCACGAAGCTTTTCTTTCCTTCCATGTATGGTCACCTCTTGTAGGATCCCCTCGATACTTAAGTCGGCAAGTAGGAACCTAAATGCAATAAATTTCAGCACAAAGCTTTAGGTATTTTTATAACTGTCCCCTCTGCCTTCTTACATTTCTGAAACTTTTTCGGGAACATCCCGTACAATCTCCTCCTCTAAACCCTCATTCATCTCCTCTGGAATTGTATCCTCTCTCAGCTTCGCTCGGAGGAAGGTGATAATATCGCCCCTGGTGGGTGTAATGGATAGTGTCGCTGCTCTCTTCGCGAGACGCTTGTCAACCTCACCCCGGATATCAGGCCTCCCTGTTAGAAATATCCGAGCGCCTTGGGAATCCGGGAGAATTTTGTTGAGTGAATTAAGAAGCTTTACACGATTCCTTGGTTGGCACTCGTCCAGCGCGTCGATGCATATAAATGTACGCCGTGAGGACAAGATACCCCGTAAAAGCTCCACTATTTCTGACAGCACCAGTCTGTGGCCACCACTGACTTCCCTTTGAAAAGCTTCTTTTATTTCCCCCGGAATCTCATCCAGTCCACGAACAACTTGTTTCAGCACTGAACCTAGAATCGCAGTTGTGGATTGCTCCTTAGGAGCGGCAAAGTCGAAGTAGAAGCACGCAACGGTAGCGTTTTCCTCCGCGGCCCGCTTGCATAACGCATCTACCACCAGCGAGCTAACATCGCAGTTTATTAGCAACACTTTCCTTTCCTTGAGGACCTTCTTCATTACCAAATGTAGGTCTTGCCAACCCCCGGACCTCCGTGGCAAAACAAGGCTGAGCCATCAGATTCACACCCACTTCTACCATCAAACCACTTCCGATATTCGTCAGTTTGGAAGAGCCAGTCTCCCACCCCGTCGACCCTGCGGGCTCGAATGTCCTCATGCCAGTTCCAGGGATCAAGTGGAGATAGCCAGGCTAAAATCCGAGACTTCTCTTCTGCCACCGTATAATTCCACGCGTTGTTAAAGGAATTGGTGGTATTAAAAGAGTTGTTGTTGCTGAACGGTGATGCCATTTTGTATTCTGTTATCTCGCAGACTGCAGAGGATGGGACCTTATTTAATTTTATATAGTAGATTCGATTGATATATTTCCTGGGGGTGAGGAAAAGCGGCGAGGATGATGATTTTGTAGGCTTGTGGACGAGGCCTGGCCAAATCGATCCACCAAATATTGGCTCCTGTGAAACCAACATGATTGTTGGGCGCCATAAGCGCAACCCCAAGCAGCAGATAGCAGAATGTGGCAGCTCTAAAAGTAATACACATTTTTGTGCCATATCAGGAGTAGTGACTAGCGTATGAATCAATAAATTAATCGATTACGGTAGTGTTGGTCGAACTAAATTTATCTTACTCGAGTAGTAACAGCCAAAAATTAGAAGGAGTATCATAATAAGAATAATTCAAAAACATAAGACCCGAGGTCTCTTTAGAAAGAATCACTCGTACATTGTTCCACGGTATTTCTAGCGGGACCTCGGGTCTCCCCGCTGCCACCACAATCACCATGTCCCCATGTTGCAAGATATCAACCTCCTCACCCCTGAGTGGTGCTGTTCAGGTTGTGATAAACCTGTTCATGGCGATGAAAAATAATTGGTTATGTTTAACTTGAATTATCGCCTCCAAACAGGAAAGCTTTTTGATTCAACATAAGAGAAATGAGGCTACAGTATTCCATTGCATCGAGAGTCCATGACATAGCAAGAATGCCGATACAAATAATCCCTGTTCTGTAAAAGTGCCATAGGCGTTCTCGCCCTACCTTGGACTATCATAGCTTCGCCGTGGGTTATTGTATGAATTTGTGATTTCACTTTGTGAAAGTATGAGCTGGAAGACAATGATCTTTGGGTTTGATATTGGGGCACTCTGTCTCAGAGCCTCAACCAATGGCTGCCTGCGAAAAAACTGAGTAAAAATAGCGCAAGCCACTTATATTTCGCCACGAGACGTTCCACAGGTGGCCATTCGGCGAAGTAATACCAGTACTGCTTTTTCCCAGCATGATTTGCTCATTCTTGTCTCTGATCGAGTACCGTACCGGTACTGCGAAGCTGAGCCTTGCCAGTCCCTGGCACCTAAAGTTATAGGGGTCTAGGATTATTATTTCATGGTACTAGACGTGTACACGACAAGGCTCACCGCTGATTCACTGTGGTACACCTGAGAAACATGATCCTGACGGGGTCTCTATTTCCTCTTGCACAGGTTAGTCTTGAAGGGGTATAGTCGATAGATAAAGCACCCAACCTCTAGTCCACAGTGCGAGCCTAAAATTAAAACCAGGCGTCGAGCCTCTGGGCAGGTTGAAGAAGTATCATACTACAAGACTTGGGCTGCGCGTAGTCACATAGTGGGCAAGAACCTTGGCACGGTTGTGACACTACCGAATCTCAAATAGAAAGCCTCCAAGAGGCACACTGATAGCTAAACCCAAATAAGAAATTTTCAAGTCGTTTACTTGGACAAACTGTGGCTACTGTGCTGATAACTGCTCGTTTCCTCTTACAAAATCTACCAACTAACATCTTTCCGGGGGGTAGGGGTAGCCTAGGAGGCCGTCCAACCGTGTCAAGGTTTCTGCTGATGGTGTAACTGCGCGCAGTCCCAAAATCTTGTAGCACGTCGAATAAGTGCCTATCAGCTCAACATCCTCATAAAATACCGGTACCAGCCCAATGTCAGATTTCAAATCAGATAGCCTCCCAGGCCACCCGGAGATGTCCTCCCCTTGGCGGCAGCCGATTGATGAGTTTTGGATTGGGAAGTTGGCTGCGACTAGCGCGGTACGGTATCTACCTGTCAGCTCACCCAATCGAACCAAGGGAAAGCGCATGAAATTTGTTATTTGAGTTTAGCTACCCGAGTGAGGGGTGCCTAGGTCGTCTGGGAGGTAGTATACAGTTGCACCTGGCTATAGTGAACCTCGTTTTAGTGAATTCCTGGCGATAGTAAACCGAGCCTATAGGAAATTTGGGTCCCGCAAATATCCTGTTGGCTATTGTGGAAAAACTGCCCATAGTGTAGTAAATTTCAGAGGAACATGTGAAGTGCCCTGATCGAGGGTATGTTAGATTGCCTTCCTACCCCGTACTGCCCTTCCCAAGTTTCCCCAAATCAGGGCCGAAACTCAGTATTCTTTTCTTTGTCTGCAATTGATGCTTGTGCAAACAGATGAGAGAAAGATTTCCCCTCTTTTACTCACTTTAGCCAAGGCGACTTAGTCATCTTTACTATAATGAATCTCTGGCTATAGTGAACACCGAGGGTCTTGTTTTTTTCGTTCGTTATAGCCAGGTACGACTGTACTCTTGAAGACTACATTTACACCACCCTATCTATCCATTGTCAATTGTTCAAATTGAGTATTTGACTTCTTGACAAATTGTCTAAGTTCTTTTAAACCAGTTTCTACCGCTTTTTCCTTTTGCGAAGTGTCTCTTTTCCCACTCTCTCTAGCTGTCACTGTGTTTGTTACACTCTTAGTTTCTGTGCATTCCACCCTACTCTCGAGCAGCTCGCGGGCCCTGAAAGTCCGGTGTTATAACAGTAAAATTTAGCCTATCAGTTCGGTTAAAAAATATCCCAGATTCTGGACTTATCATTTATATAATTTTTGGGGATCAATCCAGCTTTCCTGAGTAGACGATCAGAAATGGAAATTGGAATAGGGGGGTAAATCTTGCGTTGAGTCAATGTCTTGGTTGCGCTGAGAGTCCTGTGTGCTGCAACATTAGGGGTTGCTAATTCTGGCCAATTATTGTGGTTTTCCCAAAGGTTGCAAAAGGGGCCCAGAGCTCTCATAGCTTCATTTCCGGAGCTTGATTGCACAATAGCATCCACCAGGAACCGTGCTGAGAATTTCACTCTGAAGAATCAGATATACTGTGAATTCTCGGGCTCAGTGGCTGGGCTCCGTAATTGAACAGAGATCTTTAAAGGAAAAAGAGGGATTTCAACCCTTTCTCCAGCGAGCTTTTCGCAACATTTAGGGAAAGCACAATATAACTAAAATAGTTGGTTGGACTTTGAGTAACGTATTTCACCCAGTAATGGGTCACCTCCCGGTAATGGGTCATGTATCCAAATTTTGGTACTCAACTAAAAAGTGAAATTCTGCAACTACCTTTTCATTTTGAATTATAAAATTTATGATAAGTGTTGAATAATAGTAGTTAATGATTACTACAAAGGATGGGAAGCTTTGGAAAAGAATTGCCTTTGGAATCCACCAGAGTGATATTACATGAGAAAATTGTAGGCATCTGCCAAGGCTGACATTGCCACTCCACTCTTCATGGAACAATTGATTGAACTCCTGGTAGACCTGTAGGGATAGCTGCTTATGAAGCCCAAAGTTGCAAAATTCAATTTGAGTAACTATTGATTGTAAGCAAAGGGTTTCAAAATATTACATAAATTGATAGAGTATACTTACTACTTGTTCTGCCTCTTGAGCACTTGATTCTGCTTCTGAACTTTCAGAAATCATAGGAGTAACTGCTCCTTAGTCTTCTTATTATCATCCTTTTCTTTGATAGCTGGGTCTTGGCCTTTTCTCTCTGAATGCTTACTGCTTTATTGTTCACCAGCCTTTTGAGATCATCTCTTTGGCGTTTCTTGTACAATTAACCAAGTGTGATGGGGGCACTCTGTAGAGAGGTGAACTCTAACGATGCGACCATACCAAAGCCTCAAAGTAGAAGATAAAGATAAATAATTCAGAAGAATCAAAATGGTAAATGTAACCGCTTCCCCTGGGGTAGCAGTCTTGCAAAGGGATATTACTATTGACTCTAATCAAACCAGTGGTATAAATGAGGTCAAGTACTGGAGACACCAACAAGTAATTGAGTAGACTCTATTACTTATCAAAACTACTAAGAGAAGGCCAATTGCTTCAGGCCTGTGTGAAACTAAAAGATTCCCAAATTGAACTGAATAGAAGATAACTGCTCAACCAAGTCTATTAAAAACTCTCTCTGTTGAAGTCTGATCTCTCTAAGTCTGGAGAGATACAGGTCTTTAAATACAGTTATAATAATCTATCTCAAATCAATCATATCCAAATCCTAAGGCATCAAACGATACTTAACCCAAAGCAAACAACAAAGCTTACCAACTTCCAGAGTTCGTATCCTGAAACAATACAAGTAACAAATAACAAGGCTTACAAGTCTCCTGAACTCGTATCCTAAAACCAATCATAATACAAACTAATCAAGGCATACAAGTCACCTGAACTCGTATCCTGAAACAATATCAAAAACAAATCCAGGTCTAAACTGGTAGCATGTAGTGGTTACAGTAAAACTGAATATCGTTAAGCTGAAAGCTTCACTCAATTAGTTCTCTCAAGGAAAGTTAGTTATCGAAGTAGAATGCTAAGCGCTTAAACTTAAGTAGATATCAGATTTAAGCCTTTGATATTCACCACTACTCCAACCTTGTGCGAGCACCCTGTCCTGCTCAGGGCTGTCTAAGGACTACCCTCTATCAGGAACTTTCCTGCCGGAAGTATCAGACCAACTCGGGTACGCTTAACTCTATCAATCGGATATGAGTTTCGGCAATTTATCTCCAATACAACTCCAGGTGGAAAAACACTTCCTATCAAAGTCAAGCCAGGAGCTAACTACCATGACAACAACCGGAGTCAATACCTAGGTGGTGGACTCACTGGCCCAGTGGTAGTTTCGTCTAGACAAGCTATGCAGTCCATTATTTAATCTACGTGACTACTCAATACAATATTTAGGCATGAAAGCTCTCCTGTGAGATTGTAACGGGGGCACCCTATAGAGAGGTGAACTCTAAGGTTGCGACCGCACCAAAACTCAAAGTAGAAGATAAAGATAGAGTAAATAATTCACGAAGAATCAAAACGGTTAAACTTAATATCGTT
>Ga0307509_10001907_pt1 | contig 34426 bp, 34 predicted proteins | sample 10_EM_MG_FD_202245 | JGI IMG/M metagenome (GOLD analysis project Ga0307509, IMG submission 202245) | Populus trichocarpa ectomycorrhiza microbial communities from riparian zone in the Pacific Northwest, United States - 10_EM | ecosystem: Host-associated > Plants > Roots > Unclassified | place...
GCGCGCGGCCTGGTCGCGTACGGCGCCGCGGACCTCCGCAAGATCCGCGGGCTCCACTCGTCGGCGATCGCGGCGACACTGGGCACGCCATCGGCCGCCGAGGTCGTCCACCGCGACGATCTCGTCGTGGTCTGAGCGCGTTCAAGCCCGGTCGATCAACGGACTCGTGCTCGTGCTCGTAGTCGTACTCGTAGTCGTCGACCCGTTCCAGGTCGGATGTCGAATCGCGACGTGGTCCGCTTCCTCGCGCGAGTACGAGTACGAGTACGAGCACGAGTATGACGCAGAACGTCCGCTTACTTCGCCGTGACCCGGCCGATCGCGACGATCGCGGCGGACTGGAGCTGGAGCTGATCGCCGACGAGGAATGGTGCGAGCGCGGTCAGGGCCTCGGCCACGGCCTCGTCGTTCGGCGTCGCACCGCGCGCGGCCGCCTTCGTCGCGAGCAGGCTGCGCGCGAAGCGCTCGGGATCGGGGAAGCGCACGATCCGCGTCGCGGTCTCGACCTGCACCGCGATGAAGTGCTTCGCGAACAGCGCCTTCAGCTCGGGCTCGGTCATCGACGACGCGACGCCGTCGGCGGGACCGTAGTGCCTCGCGCTGACGGCCTCGACCTCGCGAAAGCCGTCCTGTCCGGCGAGCGCGGCCCAGCACGCGAACACCGCGCGACCGCCGCTCGCGAGGAGGCGGCGCGTCTCCTTCACGACCGCCGCGCGATCGATCGCGAACTGGAACCCCTGCTGGCACGTCACGAGATCGAACGCCGCGGACTTCAATGTCGTCGCCGAGAAGTCGCGCTGCAGCCACGTGACCGGGACATTTTCTTCACGCGCGCGCACCTTCGCTTGCGCGAGCTGATCGGCGCTCGCGTCGATCCCGACGACCTGCGCGCCGGTGCCCGCGATCCGGCACGCGACGATGCCGGTGCCGCACGCGAGATCGACGACGCGGTCGCCCTTCCAGACCTGCGCGCGCCGGATCAGATCTCGAGCCCACGGCTCGAACAGCGCGGGGACCAAGTACTCGTCGTACTCCTTCGCCTCGATCGAAGACACGCTGAAGATTGTATAGGGCTTGCAAACGCCAGGGTTCGAGGCCACGCTCGGGAGTAGGAACCCGTGAAGCGCTAGTGACCTCCTCGCTGGAGAGACAGACTCTGATCCGGAGCGTGGCCGAAGCCGCCCGCGCAGCGTCACGGATCGTCGCGAGGGCCAGCGAAGATCAGCGCAACCGCGCGAACCTCGCCATCGCCGACGCGATCGAGGCGCAGGCCGCCGACATCCTCGCCGCGAACGCGCGCGACCTCGCCGGCCATCCGGACCTCGCCCCGGCGATGCGCGATCGGCTGCTGCTCGATCCCGCGCGCGTCGCCCGGCTCGCCGCCGCGGTCCGCGAGATCGCCGCGCAACCGCCGCTCGTCGGTCGCGTGGAGGCCACGGAAGTTCGCCCGAATGGGCTCCAGGTGTCACGCGTGCGGATTCCACTCGGGGTCGTCGCGATGATCTACGAGGCGCGCCCGAACGTGACGACCGACGCGGCCGCGCTGTGCCTGAAGGCCGGCAACGCGTGCATCCTGCGCGGTGGACGCGAGGCGGCCGAGACGAATCGCGCGCTGCTCCGCGCGGTCCAGGCCGGGCTCGCCGCCGCGGAGCTTCCGGCCGAGGCGGTCCAACTCGTGCCGATCGCCGATCGCGAGGCGATCGCGGATCTCGTGAAGCTCGAGGATCTGATCGACGTCTGCATCCCGCGCGGCGGCGAAGGGTTGATCCGGTTCGTCTCCGAGCACGCGCGTGTGCCGGTGATCAAGCACTACAAGGGCGTGTGTCACGTCTACATCCACGCGGCGGCGGACCTCGACACCGCGCTCGCGATCGTTCGCAACGCGAAGGTCTCGCGGCCCGGCGTGTGTAACGCGGCCGAGACCGTGCTCGTCGATCGCGCGATCGCGGCGGAGTTTCTGCCCCGGATGGCCGCAGCGCTGCCGGAGGTCGAGCTGCGGGGCGATGCCGACGCGCGGGCGATCGTCGTGATGAAGCCCGCGACGGAAGCCGACTGGTCGGCCGAGTATCTCGACCTCGTCCTCGCGGTCCGGGTCGTCGACGATCTCGCGGCCGCGATCGCGCACATCGAGCGCTACGGATCGGATCACACCGAGGCGATCGTGACGACCGAGCGCGACGCGACCGAGCGGTTCCTCCACGAGGTCGGCTCGTCGACCGTGATCGTCAACGCGTCGACCCGGTTCGCCGACGGCGGCGAGCTCGGCCTCGGTGCCGAGATCGGGATCTCGACGACGCGGCTCCACGCGTACGGCCCGATGGGCGCCGAGGGCCTCACCACCACCAAGTTCGTCGTCCGCGGCACCGGACAGATCCGGCCTTGATCGCGGGGAAGGGACAGCCGAGCCGAGCATGACAAAGAAAACGAGCGCACCGAAACGAGCCACCGCCAACGCGCCCGAATCGAGGTCCCGGCGAACCCCGGAGGCGTCGCCATCGGCGCCCACCACCGAAGGTCTCGAGGACGCGCTACGCGCCCTCGAGCTAGGCCTCGATAAAAAGGGGCTCGAACCGGTGCTGCTCGACGTGCGCCAGCTCTGCTCGTTCTGCAACTACCAGCTCGTGCTGTCGGGCCGCTCCGACCGCCAGGTCGACGCGATCGCCGACGGCATCGAGGCCGGGCTCAAGCAGGAAGGGCTGCGGCCGATCGGCGCCGAGGCCGCGCGCTCGAGCGGCCAGTGGGCGCTGCTCGACTACGGCGACTTCGTCGTCCACGTGTTCTTGCACTCGGCGCGCGAGCACTACGATCTCGAGGGGCTGTGGAACGACGCGCCCCGGATCGCGATCGACGTTCCGCCCGACGCGCGGATCCCGCTCGACGAGCAGTACGAGTCCTCGCTCGTGTCGTGAAGCTCCACCTCGCCGCGGTCGGCAAGCTCAAGGAGGCGTATCTCGTCGCCGCGGCGGACGAATACGTCAAGCGCCTGCGGCCGATGTGCACGCTCACCGTCCACGAGGTCAAGGACGAGGCCGCGCTGCTCGCCGCGCTTCCCGCGAACGTTCACCTCTACGCGTTCGACGAGCGGGGCGAGATGATCACGAGCACCCAGCTCGCCGACCTGATCGCCGCGGAGCAGTCGCATGGCGGCGGCGCGCCGGTCGCGTTCGCGATCGGTGGTGCAGATGGCCACGGCGACGAGCTGAGAAAGCGCGCGCGGAAGCTGATCGCGTTCGGCCGGATGACGATCGCGCACCGCCTCGTCCGGATCCTGGTGCTCGAGCAGCTCTACCGCGCGTTCAAGATCCTGCGCGGCGAGCCGTATCATCGCGACTAGAGCAACGTCGCGAGACGCTCGATCGCGATCCGCCGCAGCTTCAAGTAGCGATTGTCGTCGGGAAGCTGGTGCGCGGCCCATGCGAGCTCGGCGTCACCGAGGCGGCCGCCGAACGAATCCGGCCAGTGGTGCTGCCATGCGAAGAGAAACGCCGCCAATGCCTCGGCGTCGCGCCCGGTCGGCGCCTGCGCGATCGCGGAGCGCGCCGCGCCGGCAAGCTCGTCGGCCGTCGGCCGCCTCCCCGACCGCGCCACCGCGAGCGGGACCCCGGCATCGCACAGGATTTGCCACGCCGCGTCCATTTGCCTACCGTAGCATGGTGCCTCCGGTCCGCTTCGATCGCGATCGCATCCGCGCGCTCCTCGAGCTCGCGGCGGATCGGCTCGACGGCGAATGGCTACTGATCGGCGGCGCGATGGCGGCGGCGTGGTTCGCACCCGCGCGAACGACCGAGGACATCGATCTCGTCGGCCTCGCGGGCACCGCCGACGAGCGCCTCGCGCTGATGGAGCTCGCTGCATCGGCAGGACTCCCGATCGAAGCCGTGAACTCTGCGGCCGACTTCTTCGTCCGCAAGATTCCCGGCTGGCGCGACGAGCTGGTCCCGTTCGTCACCGGTGCGCGCGCGACGATCTTTCGCCCCACGGCGACCCTGTTCCTGCTTCTCAAGCTCGCGCGGCTGAGCACGTCGGATCTCGAAGACTGCATCGCGCTGATCGCGCACGGCGAACCGATCGATCGCGCGAAGGTCGAAGCTGCGTTGCGCGCACTCCCCGCCACCGAAGACGTCGCGCTCGCCGAGCGCCGAGCACGGCTCGTCGCGGCGCTCAGCGCGCCCGCTTGATCGCGCGATCCATCTCGCGCTTGTCGTCGGCTTCCTTCTTCGTCGCGCGCTTGTCGTGCTGCTTCTTGTTCGTGACGAGACCGAGCTCGACCTTCACGCGGTGGCCCTTGAAGTAGATCGCGAGCGGGATCAGCGTGTAGCCCTTGATCTGGGTCTTGGTCTCGAGCTTGTCGATCTCGTGCTTGTGGAGCAGGAGCCGGCGCACGCGCGTGATGTCGTGGTTCCACCGGTTCGACTGCGAGTACTCGTTGATCTGGATCCCGTGGAGCCACGCCTGGCCCTTGCGGACCTCGGCCCAGCCATCGGCGATCACGACGTGCGCGCCGCGCAGGCTCTTGACCTCGCTACCGACGAGTTGGATCCCGGCTTCCATCTTCTCGTGGATCAGATAATCGTGCGTCGCCTTGCGGTTCGTCGCGATCACCTTCGTGATTTCGGACTCCGCGGCGCGCATCTACCACTCGCCGGTGTTCGGCATCGACGTCCACGGCTCGGCGGGCGGCTTCGCTTCGCCGCGCTGCAAGAGCTCGACGCTGATCAAGTCCGGAGAGCGGACGAACGCCATGTGGCCGTCGCGCGGTGGCCGCGAGATCGTGTAGCCGAGCGAGACGAACCGTTCGCAGGCGGCGTAGATGTCGTCGACCTCGTACGCGACATGACCGAAGTTGCGGCCACCGCTGTACGGCTCGGTGTTGTCCCAGTTGTGGGTGAGCTCGATCTGCGGCGAGTCACCTTCCTTCTCGCCGAGGAACACCAAGGTGAAGCGGCCTTTGTCGTGGTCGCGCCGGCGCAGCTCGCGCAGGCCAAGCCCCTCGCAGAAAAATCGCACCGCGGCCGGAAGGTCGCGCACGCGAATCATCGTGTGCAGGTAGCGCATGGCGGTTGGTTAGCATTCTTGGCTATGATCGCGCCATGAGCGAGCCCAACGTCCTGGTCAACTTCCGCCTCGACAAGGACAAGCCCTTGCGCCTGCGGTGGCTTGCCACCGACGGCGTCCCCGGTGACGGCTACAAGGCCCAGGTCACCGGCGTGCTGCTACCCGACGGGGTGAAGCTCCAGATGGACTCCACGGCGATCCTCGAGCAGGCGCATCCGGATCCGACCGGTGGGCTCGGCGCGTACTTCGTGACGTTCAACGGCATGGTCGGCTACGCCGCGGATCATCCGGATCGCAAGCACATCGACGCGTTCGAGGACCAGGAGATCGAGTACGACCTCGAGTTCGTCCACGAGGACTCGGGCCGGGTCGCCGTCGACAACGAGGACTTCAAGATCGTCGACAAGCCGCGCGGCTGGGCGCACAAGCTGACCAAGCGCGCGCCCTCCCAGCCCGTGCCCGTCCAGTGAAGGACGAACGGCCGAGCCTGACCGCGGCGTGGGTCGCCGCCGCGCGGACCTACGGCGCGCTCCTGCCCGAGCGCTACCGGCTCGCCGACGACCCCTATGGCGCATCGCTCGCCGGGGCGCGGCTGCTCGAGCGGCTCGCGAACACCCGGATCGGCCGTGCGCTCTCGGTCCGCCCCGGTCTCGGCACGTTCATCGCGTACATGCAGGTCCGGACCCGCGTGCTCGACGACATGGTCCGCGCGTTTGTCGCCCAGCCGGGCGCGCAGCTCGTCGTGCTCGGCGCGGGCTACGACACCCGTGCGCTGCGCCTGCCCGAGCTCGCCGGCGTACCGGTGTTCGAGATCGATCACCCCGCGACCCAGCGGCGCAAGCAGCGCGCGCTCGGCCGGCTCGGCGCGACGTCGCCCGCGCGCTACGTGACGTGGGACTTCGAGACTCGCCCGCTCGACGAGCTGCCCGCCGAGCTCGCGCGCGCCGGGCTCGATCGCGGCGCGCCGGTGCTCACGATCTGGGAAGGCGTGACGATGTACCTGACCGAGGGCGCGATCGACGCGTCGCTGCGTGCGATCCGCGCGTGGAGCGGCCCCGGCTCGCAGCTCGCGATGACCTACTTCGAACGGACGCGGATCACGCATCGCGCGCCGCTCCTCCGCCTGATGCGGATCGCGGTGAAGCGACTCGGAGAGCCGTTCCTGTGGGGCTGGCAGGCCGAGGAGGTCGCGCCGTACCTCGCGCAACGCGGCTGGGAGGTCGTCACGAATCGCTCGCTCGACGACGCCGCGTACGACTTCTGGCCCGCGGAGCTCGCGCGGATCGTCCGGTCGCGCGGCAGCCGCTACGCGCTGGCAAACCTCGGAGGGCTCGCCTGATGGCGCTCCAGGCGACGATGCGCAAGTTCGAGATCGTGCTCGCGCACGCCGACAAGGAGCTGTACGAGACGCTCGAGCTCCGGGTCGCGCAGCATCCGTCGGAGCACCTGCGCTACCTGGTCGCGCGGGTGCTCGCGCGCGCGTTCGAGCACGCCGAGGGCCTCGACTTCTCGAAGGGCGGGCTCTCCGATACCAGCGAGCCCGCGCTGATCCAGCGCGACCTGCGCGGCGATCTCGTCGCGTGGATCGAGGTCGGCGAGCCATCGGCGGATCGCCTGCACAAGGCGACGAAGGCGTGCAAACGGGTCGTGGTCTACACCTGGAAGGCGCCGGCGTTGCGCGAGGCGATCGCGGAGCGCGGTGTCCATCGCGCCGAGACGATCGAGATCGTCGAGCTCCCGCAGGACTTCCTCGATCAGGTCGCGGCGACCGTGGAACGCCAGAATCACTGGGACATTTCGGTCACCGGCGGTGTGATCTATCTGACGATCAAGGACCAGCTCTACACGTGCTAGACTGGCAGTCCGTCAGGAGCTAGCCATGCAGCGAATTTTGTTCGTGATGTCCCTGTTGGTCGTGGGCGCTTGCTACAGCGAAGAACCCGGCGTGGGCGTGGGTGTTGCCTACGGTGGCGGTGGCTACGCGTATGCGGCCCCGCAGATGGAAGTGGTCGCGCCGGGCGTTCAGGTGATCGCCGACTATGACTATCCGGTGTTCTACAGCGACGGCGCCTACTGGCGTTACGACGGTGGCCTCTGGTACCGCAGCGGCTACTACAACCGCGGCTGGGGCGTGTCGTACAACGTGCCCGGCGGCGTCCGCGGCATCTATCGCCCCGAGGGCTACGCCCACTATCACGGCGGCGGTTACTACCGCGGCGGCTATCGCCCGAACACCGCGTGGGGCGCGCGCCAGGGCGGCGTCCGCACGGCGCCGGTCTATCGCGGCGGCGGCGCCTATCGCGGCGGCGGCGGAGCGACCTATCGCGGTGGCTCGCGCCCCGTGGTTCGCGATCACCGCCGCTAGGTTATTGCTCGTCGTCTGCGCTGCGTGTGCCGCGGAGCACCCGGTGCAGTGGCCACCGTCGAAGCGCGGCGCCGGGCCCGCGCACGATCCGGATCACGCGCGCGGCGCGTTGCCGAGCGAGGCGACCCGGAAGAACGAGCTCGCGCTGCTGCGCCGCGATCTCGACACGATGTACGCGCACCGGCTCGCGAAGCTCGCGCGCTATCACCTCGACGAGGATCAGATCTTCGCCGACGCCGAGCGTGCGCTGCTCACCGCGAAGTCGTGGGCCGCGTACGACGCCGCGATCTACACCGCGCTCGCGCAGTTCCACGACGGTCACCTCGGCTACCGCCCGCCGCAGACCGCCGCGCCACAGCAGGGCTATCAGAGCTTCCGGCTCGGCCTGCGGACCGTGATCGCGAACGGCCATCTGCTCGTCTCCGAGATCGAGCCCGACAGCGACGTCGCCGTGGCGGGGGTGTTGCCCGGCGACGAGGTGACCGCGATCGACAAGAAGCCGGTCACCGAGGTGCTCGCCGGCGAGGCGAAGTTCCGCGCGGACGCTCGCCCCGAGTCGGCGATGGTCGCGTATGCGAAGACCTGGTCGGCCGTGCTCGTGCCGAAGGGCGACAAGCCACGGCATCGCTCGATCGACGTCGCGCGGCGCGTCGGTGGCGACCTCCACGTCGAGCTCGATCCCAAGTTGCCGCGATCGGCCAAGCGCACGGTCGTCGCGATCGATCATCGCGGCGACGTCGCGGTCGTGACGCTGAAGTCGCTCGAGGGTGGCAAGGCGCGCGCGGAGGCGATCGACACGGTGCTCGCGGAGGCGCGCGGTGCGAAGGCGATCGTGATCGACCTGCGCGGCAATCGCGGCGGGATCGACAAGGTCGGTTATCGCGTCGTCGCGGATCTCGCGGAAGGCAAGGCGCGGCTCGGCGAGTTCCGCGTCCTCGCGGCGCCCGAGACGATCGCGCGCCGGCCGATCTGGAAGGACCTCACCGCGGAGGCCGACGGGTTCTCGGCGGTCCAGCAGATCACGGTCGACGGACTCGCCAAGAAGTACGCCGGCAAGGTCGCGATCGTCGTCGACGCCGGCTGCATCTCGACCTGCGAGGTCGTGACCGCGGCGCTGCGCGCGAACCTCGGCGCGGTGCTCGTCGGCGAGCGCACCGGCGGCAGCTCGGGCGCGCCGGTGTCGGTGACGCTGCCGGCGAGCAAGGGCAGCGTCCAGATCCCGACGTGGAACCTCGTCTCCGCGGACGGCAAGCCGATCGAAGATGACGGCGTCGCGGTCGATCTCGAGGTGGTCGCGACTCCCGACGCGCTCTCCTCGGGCATCGATCTGCCGCTCCAGACTGCGATCGACAAGGTCGGCAAGCTCGGACCTTGACCCTCACGCGACGTCAGGCCCCAGGGTGACTTCACGATGGCATTCACGGTTGGAGAGCTCGCGAAGCTGACCGGCATCACGGTCCGCACGCTGCACCACTACGATCAGATCGGGTTGGTGCAGCCGTCGGACCGGAGTGATGCGGGGTACCGGCTCTACGGAGACGCGGACGTGCTGCGCCTGCAGCAGGTCCTCCTCTACCGAGAGCTCGGGCTCCCGCTCGATCAGATCGCGGGCGTGCTCGCCGCACATTCGCCCCGAGAGGCGCTCGCGAAGCATCGCGAGACGCTCGTCGCGAAGCGCGTGCAGCTCGACGCGATGCTCGCGGCGCTCGACACCGCTCTCGCCATCGAGGAAGGACGACCGATGCAACCCGATGACGTGAAGACAATGTTCGATGGTTTCGATCCGGAGAAATACGCCGACGAGGCGCGCGAGCGGTGGGGCAGCACCGACGCGTACAAGGAGTCCGCCCGCCGGACGAAGAGCTACGGCAAAGCGGAGTGGGACGCGATCAAGGCGGAGGGCGATGCGGTCTATCGCCGGTTCGCCGAGTTGATGAACGAAGGCGCGTCACCGGCGGACGCCCGGGTCCGCGGCGTGGTCGAGGCGCACCGCGCGCACATCACGCGGTGGTTCTATCCGTGCACCGTCGAGATCCAGAAGGGCCTCGCGGCGATGTACGTCGCGGACCCGCGGTTCACCGAGAACATCGACAAGTACGGCGCCGGCCTGGCGCAGTTCATCCACGACGCGGTCCTGGTGCTTTGACGGCCGGGTTCTGATCCGATCGTGAGACGTCCACTCGTGCACGTCCACGACCGATCAAGCGCACAGCGGATCGCTGTTTATTCGGGGGCGGTCGAGGATTCGCGTGGATCCGAGCGGCGCGTCCACAGGGGCCACGTGTACGTGTATGCGCACGAGGCTCAGCGCGACGGACGCGGTCCTAGGGTAACCAGAAGTCGCGCGGATACAGCGTGAACAGCGTGGTGGTCTTGCCGACGGCCGCGTGCAGGTAGTCCTGGTATGCGGTGAGTTGCTTCTCGTTGCCGATCACGAAGTAGATGCCGGCGGGATCCGGCTTGGCGTAGCCCGGTAGCACCTTGCCGTAGACCGCCGGCATCCGGGTGTAGAGCTCCTGCGCGAGGTCGGCGCGCGCGGCCTGCGCGAGGACGCGCGTCCGGAACGCGCGGACCATGTCGGGAGGCTGACCATCGACGAGGTTCGCGGCCATCGCGGCAGCGCGCCGGTCGTAGGCATCCGCGATCCGCGAGTCGAACGCGCCGGCGATCGCGTAGCGCGCGATGTTCGGATCGGGCTTCTCGCGGCCGAGGGCGTCGATCACGAACCGCAGGGTCTGCGGGAGGAGCGGGCAGCGCTCGGCGTAGTAGTCGACGACGCCGTTCGCGATCGTCGGGTGGAGGCCGTTCGAGTACGCGAGACCTGCCGCCCAGGTCTTCATGAAGATCGTGTGGCCGCCGTGGCCGGTGTAGAGGTTGCTCGCGAGGAAATCGAGCACCGCGTGGTCGTTGTCGTCGGCGTACTTCGTCGACGGGGCGAGGTTCAGGAACACGCCGCTCGCGGTCGACACCGCGTGGAGCCCGACGAACAGCGGCTGCGGGCGGCCCGCGGCGGGCACCCGCGCGACGAGGCGATCGTGGATCCCGTGCTTCGGTTGAAGTGGGATCGGCTTCTCCGGCTTGTCGGGGGTCGGCGTCGGCGGGATCGCGTCGACGAGCGCCTTGACGCGTGGCGCGATCGCCCGCTGGGTCGCGGATGCCGCGGTCTCGACGATCCGCGCGCGCTGGGCCCGGATGATCTGGCCGCGCAGCTGCTCGAGCTTCGCGAGCGCGGCCGGCGCCCCGAACGCGAGGTCCTTGGCCATCTGGTGACACACGAACGCCCAGTCGGTCGCGAGCGAGTCGTCCGGGAGATCGCCGAGCAGGATGCCGAGCTCCTTGCCCGCATCCCGCGCGATCGCCTGCGCGGGTGCGGACAGGTGCTTGCCGAACGCGGTCTGCGCGGGATTCGCCGCGAGCTGTTGGGTCAGCTCGACCAGCGCGGCGCGCTTGCCCTTCGCACCGGCGAGCGCGTTCAGGAAGCCGACCCCTTCCTGCTGGATCTTGGGATCGCGCGGATCCTCGAGCATCCAGCGCAGGCGATGGAGATCGTAGATCTGGGTCAGGAACGACGCGGTGTGCGCCTGGAGCGCGTCCTGGTGCCACCACGCGTCGCGCGGATCTTCGACCCAGTTCTCCTCGTAGCCGAACACGCGCTGGCGGTTCGCGGTCAGGGTCTGGTCGACGATGTCGCGCAGGCGAGCCACATTTTCGATCCGCCAATCGGGTGCGAGCATCACGCGCTCGATCCACGCGAGCGCCGCACCGGTCTCGGTCGCGCCGAGGCCCGCGCCGGTGAATGCGAGCTCGTTGCGCAGCGTGCGGTTGTTGCCGATGAACGCGACCCCGAGCTCGAGCACCTCCTTGCGCAGGCGCTCCTTCATCGCGGCGGAGCCGATCACCTCGCCGTGATCGATCACGCCGGCCTGCGAGAGCAGCTCGGGAAATCCGGCGAGGAACATGAGGTCTGCCGGCGCGACCGCGCGCGCGAGGTCGAACGACAGCTGGATCCGCCCGCTCTGCATCGAATCGAACGTGGCGACGAACGTGCGCACCGGGCCGAGCTCGCCGGTGTCGTACTTCAGCGAGTCGTCGAGGGTCATCGGCGGGCTCGCGACGAGCGGCGGCAACTCGATCTTCTGCTGCGCCTCGAGCTCCTTCGTCGTCGCCTCGTAGGCGGTCTGATAGCGGGCGAGCGTGGCCGGCGCGTCCGCGGTCTTGTACTGGGCCTGCAGGCGCGCGAGCTCGGTGGTGATGCGACCCGCGTGCTCGTCGTCGAGCTGCTTGCGCAGCGCCGGGCTCGGCTTCGCGGCGACGCCGAACGGCGCGATGGTGAGTCCCCACTGCGCGATCCGCTCGCGCCACGGATTCGTCCCGGCCGCGAGCAGCTTGTCGATCGCGGCGAGCTCGGGCTGCATCGTCAGCGACTTCGTGAAGCCGGGCTCCGCGGCGAGGTCGTGGAGTTGCGTGAACCAGGTCGACGACGTCCCGCGATAGCCGAAGCGCGGCGGAGAGTCGAGGAACTGGGCGAGCTTGCGGCGCAGGCCGATCGCGCGGCTCTGGACCCCGCGATCGAATGCGACGAGCTCGGGATCGGTATCGGACAGCTTCGCGATCCGATCGAGCTCGGCGAGGATCAACGCGCGGACCTCGTCGAGCGTCTTGGCATCGAGCCGGTCGGCCTTCACGCCGACGATCTCCAGCCACACCGGCTGGCCCTGATCTCCCGTCAACGAGATGCTCAGCTTCGTCGCGCCGAGATCGATCGCGTGCGTCTTGCCGTCGATCAGCTTCTTGTACAGCGGTGTGGTCTCGTCACCCGCGAGTTGCTCGAGGAACAGCTTGAGGAGCAGCCGGTCGCCCGGCGCGAGCGAGCGGGACGCCGGCCACGCGAACAGCATCGGGCTCGAGCTCTTGGTGTCGGCGTACGGATATTCGACGACGCGGAGCGTGCCCGCCGCGGCCGGGGCCGGCTTCGGCAGCATCGCCTCGGTCACGACCGTGCCGCGCCGGCCGGCTTCCTTGTCGACGATCGCCGAGGTGTGCTCGAGCACCGCCGACAGCGGCATCGCCGATGGGAACGCGCCGATCACGCCCATGTTCGCGAGGTGATAGTGCGCGTCGTGAAACGTGCGGATATCGCCGGGCGTCATCGTCCGGATCGCCGCCGGGAACCCGCCCGCGTCGAGCGCGAGCGGGTGCTTCGCGCCGTAGACCAGCTGGCCCGCCGTGCGCCACAGATACGCCTCGGGATCCTCGTAGCCGCCGACCATCTCGTTGTAGACGCTGCCCTTCTCCTCGAGGTGGAGCGCGCCGTCATCGCCCTTGTCGACGCCGAAGTTGCGGACCTCGCGCCGGATCTCCTCGTCGGTGTAGTCGGGGTTGAGGAGCGCGTCGAGCTGGTTCTCGAACACGGACCAGTAGACGTCGGGACCGGCGACGGTGTGGAAGTGATACGCGGTGTGCCACTGCTCGGTGAACGCGGAGCTGGTGGCGAGCGCCATCGCCTCCGACGAGCCGAGCCGGCGTCCGCGGTTGCCCTTGCCGAGCAGGAGGTGCTCCTGGGTGTGCGGCTCGCCTTGATCGGAGGTCGGATACGTCGTCACCCAGATGTAGCCCTGCGGGGCGCTCTCGATCCGGAGGTAGTCGAGCGTGAACTTCGTCTTGTCATGGACGAGACGCGCGCCGATCGGCTGGTTCGCGGCATCGAGGTACACCGCGAGGACCGTGAACCCGCGAACGTGCGCTCCCTCACGCAGCGCGCCGAGCTCCGGGGCGACTTCGACCGGCGTCGGATTTGTCGGCGACGGCGGTGGTGGCTGCGGCGGCGCGACGACGGGCTTCGACGGAGACGAACAGGCGACGAGCGCGAGCACGAGGAGGCGACGCATCGCCGGCACTCTACGCTTGGTACGCGACGTCCGGCTACCGCGTGATATACCCGTCGACGTGCGCTGCTGGCTCGTCGCGATGCTCGTCCTGGGCGGGTGTAGCGCCGAGCCGCTCGAGCACGGCGTGTGGTACGGCGACGTCGGAGCGATCGTTCGCACGCACTGCGCCGGCTGCCATCGCCCGAACGGCATCGCGCCGTTCTCGCTCCACGAGTACGCGGACGCGAAGCTGCAGATGCAGAAGATGGTCGAGCAGATCGACGCCGGCAAGATGCCGCCGTTCCAGGCGAACACGACGGCCGACTGCAAACCGCGCTACGGCTGGCGCGACGACCCGCGGCTCTCCGACGAGGAACGCGCGACGCTCCACGCGTGGGTCGACGCGGGTGGCCCCGAGGGCCACGCGGTCGACCTGCCCGACGTCCCGTCGACCGCGCTCGACGGCGCGACCGTGCACGTCGCGCCGGTCCAGCCGTTCGAGACCTCCGGCGAGCGCGATCAGTTCGTGTGCTACCTGTTCGACCCGAAGATCACGCACGACCAGTGGCTCACCGGCGCCCAGGTGTTCCCTGGCGCGCCGACGTTCGTCCATCACGCGAACGTCGATCTCGTCGCGCCGGGAGACACCGGCGCCGCGCTCGCCCAGCTCGGCGGCATCGGCGTGCCGTCGCTGAATTGCGACAACCCGCCCGGCGTGCCGATCCAGAGCTGGCTCCCCGGCAACCCGGCACTGCTGTTGCCCGACTCCGTCGGGATCCCGGTGACGTCCGGCACGCTCGTCGCGATCCAGGTCCACTACCACCCCGCCGGCGGCATCGCGACGGACGCGACGTCGGTCGCGCTGCGGCTCACCGACGACGAACCGGACTGGAACTACGTGATGGGCGTGTACGGCAACTCGCCCGGACCGCCGAACCTCCAGCCGGATCCCGACGATCCGCCCGGCGGACCGCCGACGTTCATGATCCCGGCGAACGCCGCCGATCACGTCGAGACCATGATCATGACCCACCGCGCGGATCAGTCGCCGTTGCGCGTGCTGAGTGTCACCCCGCACATGCACTTCCTCGGCACGCACGAGCGCGCCTCGCTGGAGCACGCCAACGGCGATCGCGAGTGCATGATCGACAGCAGCTGGAACTTCGACTGGCAACGCGCGTACAGCTACGACGCCGCGCTCGACGAGCTGCCGGTGTTCGACGCGAGCAGCAAGGTGACCGTGTCGTGCAACTGGAACAACTCGTTCTCGAACCCGAACCTCACCCGGTTGCTCGACGACTACAACCGAGGCGCGCCCTACGACGTCACGCTCGGGTTCACGACCGCCGACGAGATGTGCCTCGCCGACTTCGGGTTGATCTCGCGCAACTAGACCAGCGTGATGTGGAGATCGAGGAACTCCTCGGCCCGGCTGATCCGCGAGCGGCTCGAGGTCAGGTCGCCGAGGTACTCGAGCACCTGCGGGTACGTCACGACGATCTCCTGGAACACGCTCGCGGGCAGGCGCAGCGCGAGCACGCGGGTGAGCGCGCGGACCTCCGCGGTCGAGCCTCGCTGGCCCATCAGCGACATCTCGCCGAACACGTCTCCGCTGGCCAGCGTCGCGAGGGTCTCGCGATCGCGCGTGACCGAGACCTTGCCGGCGAGGACCACGTAGAGACCGTCGGCGCGCTTGCCGAGCTCGATCAGCACCGCCCCCGCGTCGACCTCGATGACCTCGAACCGCGACGCGAGCAGCGCACGTTCCTCGTCGGAGAACGGCCGGAACAGCGGGCTCGTGCGGCTCACTCGATCGACGAGCCGGTCGCGCATGAAGTGGAGCAGCGCCGTCACGATCTCGGGTGACGCGACCGCGGCCTCGCGCACGACCTCGCGGTCGAGGGCGAGGAGCTCGACCCTGCCCTTCGCACGCACCGTCGCCGACCGCGGGAGATCCGTGACGAGCGCGATCTCGCCGAAGAACGCGCCCGGCCCGAGCGTCGCGAGCTCCTGCCCCGCGGCCTGGACCTCGACCTCGCCCTCGCTGATCACGAACATCGTGGTGCCCGCGTCGCCCTCGCGGAACACCTCCTGGCCGTTGAACAGGTCGCGCAGCTCGAGCCGCGCGATCAGGTGCTCGAGGGTCGCGGGGGGAAGCTCGGCGAACACCGGCGTGCGCAGGAGCGCGAGCCGATGCGGATCGACCAGCTCGATCTCGACCTCGTCGTCGACCTCGTCGAACGCGATCTCGACGCGCAGCACGCTCATCCCGCCGTCGGTGCCGTCGTCGCGCACGACGCGCTGCGAGTCCGGCATCACCAGCGCGAGCGGGATGGCATCGAGCCCGCCGCCCGGCGGCAGGGTCACCGCCTTGCGAATGGGCGCCGCGCGCGCGAGGTCGGCGAGCGTGACGACCGGGCGCTCGGCCCGGGGGACGACGTGCTTGCTCGTCGTGCGCGCGACGGCGGGCTCGGCGGTGATCGGTGTACGGATCGTGGTGCCGTGCGCCGGTTCGCCGTCGTGCGTGCGGCTCGTCGTGCGTGCGACCGCGGGCTCGAGGAGCGAGGCGCGCGAGGCGGGGTTGTCGTCGCGGCGCGGATCGCCGGCGACGCGACGTGCCTGCGTGTCCTCGCCCGCGGCGGCGGAACGACGCGCCATCTCGATCGCGGGTGTCGTCATCGGCTGCGGTGGGGTCCACGCGCGGACGGCGCGCGCCTCTGCCTTGGTCGGCGTCGCGAGCGAGGCGAGCCGCTCGGCGGTCGACGCGTGCGCGGGATCGATCTGGAGGATCAGCTTGCACACGGCGATCGCCTGGACGAGCAAGCCGTCGGCGACGTACTTGTCGACCGCGCGCTCGAACGAGCTCACCGCCGCCGCGGCGTCGCCCATCCGGCGGTGGGTCTCCCCGACGCGCTTGGGCCATGCCGCGGCGCTCGGTTCGAGCTGCTCGAGCTCGCCGTACAGTGCGAGCGCGATGTCGAGCTTGCCGCGCGCGACCGCGGAAGCCGCCTCTTCCCGCAGCTGGTGCGGATCCCTCGTCGCCACCTGACCAGTGTATGCCCGATCCGGTACGCTCCGGTCGTGTTCTCGATCGACGCCGTCGCGAAGTATGCAGCCGGCTTACCCGGCGTGACCGTCGGCGCGCGCTGGGGCAACCGGACCTGGTTCGTCGGCGATCGCGGGTTCATCTGGCAGCGCCCGTTCAGCAAGGCCGACCTCAAGCGGTTCGGCGACGAGCCGGCACCGTCGGGGGACATCCTGGGGGTGATCGTCGAGAACCTCGACGCCAAGGACGCGCTGCTCGCGATGAACCTGCCGGGGTTCTTCACGATCGAGCACTTCAACGGCTACGCCGCGGTGCTGGTCGCGCTCAAGGTCGCGCGTGCCGCCGACGTCCGCGCGGCGATCCTCGGCGCGCACCGCGTCGCGGTGTCGGCCGCGATGGTGAAGAAGCCGAAGAAGCGCCGCGCCAGGCGGGCCTGACCTACTGGCACGTCGCCGACGCCATCGCCGTGTGCGGGCAGTGGGTGCCCGGATCCGTCGACGCGGCGGTCGCGTGATAGATCCGGCACGACAGCGAGTTGCCGCTCGTCACGTTCGCGGTGTACGGCGGCGTCGTGGCGAAGTTCGCGCACGTCGTCGCGCACGTGCCCGCGGCCGGGTACTGGGTGGGGCACTCGGCGGTCACGAGATCGCAGAAGCCCTGGCACGGCGTACCGCACACGCCGGCGCCGCTCGGACCCGCGTGGACGCAGTGCGTGCCCGGATCGGCGACCGCCGCGTTCGCGTGATAGCCGCGGCACTGCAGCGTGTCGCCGCTCTGCTGGCCGGAGGTGCCGACGGTGAAGTGCGCGCACGAGGCCATGCAGGTCGCGGCCGTATCGTACTGCTTGGCGGCGCCCGCGCACGCGCTCGTGATCGTGCTGCAGTAGGTCGCGCAGTCGATCAGCGCGCCGCTACCACTACCGCTGCCGCTGCCACTGCCACTGCCACTGCCGCTGCCGCTGCCGTTCCCCGAATCCATCTTCGCCGGGTCATCCGACCCACACGCCACGGCCACGGCCACGAATACGAACACGAACGCCAGGCTTCTCGTCATGGGCCGACGGTATCAGGGGGCCGCGCCGGAGACGAATAAACCGTCAGGTCGCGGGAGCGCGTGCGGCGAGCCAGCGGTCGCTGCGATCCGCGGCGGTCGTGATCGCGTCGAGCAGCGTCTTGCGCCACGCGGTCGGTGGGGCCTTCGGCCACAGCAGCTCGCGGAATCGATCCTGGCCGCGCTTCGACAGGCGGAACAGACCCTTGATCCCGGGTGCGTCGGTGCCCGCGCCCGGGTCCTTCATGCGCTTCAGGATCTCGTGGTGGTAGCGGAACCCGTGCTCGTTGAGCTCGCCTTGATCGATGCCGAGCGTGTCGAACGCGTGGCGGAGCGTCATGCCGCTCGTGATCATCTCGAGCTGCATCTTGGTCTGGAACCACCAGAGCGAGAGCGCTTCGCGCTCGGACAGGCCGGCGAGGACCGCGGGGAGTGCGAGCACGCCGAGGCCGACGTGGCGCGCCTCGTCGCGCTCGAAGTAGTACAGCAGCTCCGACAGCACGGGCTCGAGCTTCGCGTCGGCGATCGCGCGGAACATCACGACCGCGGTCGACTCGACGAGGAGTTGCATGCCGACGACCTTGTAGAGGAGGTTGTCGGTCTCGAGCAGCTCGACGAGGAGGCGCCGACTCCAGCCGCCGAGCCGGTCGACGCGGAGGCCCGCGCGCCACATGTACTCGCGCAGCACGTAGAAGTGGCGCGCCTCGTCGAACACCTGGCTCGACGCCGCCATCTTCGCCGGGGTGTCCTCGAGCTTGAGTGCGAGATCCGCGCTGATCGACCACGCGGCGAGCTCGCCCCACAGGAGCACCGCGGCGATCCGCTCGAACGCCTCGCGCTTGTCCGGCGGAAACCGGATCTCGCCGTGCTTCGCGATCAGCTCGTCCATCACGACGCGGCCGTCCCACGCCTGCTCCTGGCCCTTGTGATAGATGCGCGCGATCGTGCTCGTCCGCGCCTCGGCCTGGCCGACGATGCTCGGATCGCCGAAGTCGTACGGTGGAAACTGCGTGCGCGCCGAGCGCGGTCGAAGCCAGCGGTCCGTGAGCGTGGTCATGGGTCCTCCTGTTGCAGTCGATCCGAAAACGTTCCGATCGCGTGGAGCGTGCACGCTTCGCGCACGAGCGTGTCGAGGTCGATCGTCGAGGCACCGCGCAGCGCGGCGAGTGCGAGCTTCTCGATCCCGCCGACGATCAACGTCGCGACCGCGCGCGGCTCGAGCGGCCGGATGAAGCCGGCCTCGATCCCGCGGCGCAGATCGTGCTCGACGATCCCGACCACCGCATCGTCGATCTCGCCGAGGATCTTCTCGACCTCGACATCGAGCCCGACCGCCTCGCGCAGGAGGATCCGCAGCGTCGCGTCGTCCTCGAACACGACCGCGAGCAGATCGCGCAGCTGGTGGGTGATGAACGCGATCGCCGCCGACCGCTGGATCCGTTCCGGCGGGGGAAACGGCGTGGCGCGCTGCTGCTCGACCATCCGGGTCCGGACCCGCTCGAGCGTGTCGCGCAGGATCGCGGTCAGGACGGAGCGCTTGTTCGTGAAGTACTGGTAGAGCGTCCCCCGGCCGATGCCGGCCGCGGCGCAGATGTGGCTGACGTTCGCGGCGTGGAAGCCACGCTCGGCGAAGACGCGCTTGGCGCAGGCCAGGATCTGGCGCTGACGGGCTTCGGAACGCATGTAACTCATCAGAGAAGCTCAGAACTGACGTGTCAGTTCTGGATCTTTTGTATCCTCGCCGAGGCTCGTTTTCAAGCCCTAACACCTCCGATCTTGGAGGTACTGGTATCCGACCAAGACGAGCAGAACGACTCCCTCCCCCCCACGCACGGCGACCGAGATCGAGAGTGCGTGCTCGGGTCCCGGACGTTCGCGCCGCGCTCTGGTCAGTGCGAACGATGCTCCGGCGCGAGCGTCGTGCGTCGCGCGCTGGTATCCCGCGGCGACCGCGGCCGTCACGCCGCGATGGGTCTCGAAGCCATCGAGTGGCTCGTAGACGGCCTTCGCCGGATCGGCCGTTGCCGTCGACGACCTCAGCGCCACCACCATCACGATCCATGCACGCATGGGATGATGTGACGCAGATCGACCTTCGGCGGGGAGATTTCTCGCGGCCGACTAACCGCGGTGCAGGGTCACCTGCGCGTGATCCGGTAGGTGCCGGTCGAACCCGCGCGGCTGATACAGATCGGCGCGCATCTCGCGCTCGGGCGCGCGGTCGTCGATCCGGCGCGTCAGCGTGCCGCCGCCCTTGAGCTTGATGTCGACCCATTGCGCCGAGCTCCGCACCTGCGAGCGCGACAGCCCGAGCGCGCGCAAACCCGAGTCGGTCAGCGCGATCGATTGATCGGCATGCAGCGAGTGATATGCGCCGTGACCTTTGCGCGTCTCGCTGTCGCTGTACGGATCGTGCGGATAACCGTATTGCGTCAGCTTCATGTTGATGCCGCCGTGGGCGCGCGCGAGCTGATCGGTGATCGTGACGAAGGGATCGACTTTCGACATGAACCACTCCCTGAAAAATGTTGGTGCTGCTCGCGGCGTCGAAGTGCAGCGCCGATGCCACGCGTCGTGCGAAACCCTCGGGCTTCAGGCGCACAAATCCCACATGCGCGATCTGTGCGATTTCTCGTCGGCGTCGCCCGAACGTCTACTGCGCTTAGCGGCAACTCGAGTGGCCCCGCGGCTAGTCTCCCAGACAGCGAGGCCCGCGCCCCCACGTGCGATAACTCGGGGCATGAAGCGAAACCGCTCGATCCCGCCGGCGCAAGTGATCCCCGTACTGACCTATCCGGACGTCCGAGCCGCCGTGGATTGGCTGCGCGCGGCGTTCGGCGTGACCGAGCACGTGTGGATCGGCCCGAACCACCGCGCGCAACTGATGTTCGGGACCGGTGGCATCATCGCCGCCGACGCCACGCGCGATCGTGCCGCGCCTACCACGGGTGCCGGTGAGACCCACTCGGTGATGGTCCGGGTCGAAGACGCCGCTGCCCACTGCGCGCAGGCGCGTGCACACGGTGCCGAGATCCTCTCCGAGCCCCACGACTGGGAATACGGCGAGCGGCAGTACGTCGCGCGCGACCTCGCGGGCCACCGCTGGACGTTCACGCAGACGATCACGGATGCCGAGCCCGAGTCGTGGGGCGGCAAGACGGTCGCGCCGTATCCGGCCTGAAGTCGCGCGCCCACGATGCCGCTGTCATACTTCAGGTGATGCCGCGCCACCGTCATCACCGTCCGAGTCGGTGGAAGCTCGTCGCGCTCGCGATCGTGGCGAGTGGCTTTCTCGGCTGGCGGATCTACGCGTCGCGCCAGCCGGGCACGTGGCAGCGCGTGCTCGCGACGCGCGAGGGGCAGATCGGCGACGTCACCGCGACCCGGATGCGGATCCGCGCGGACTCGCGGTTCGTCGCGCTACCGCATCCGCGGGCGCTGGGCAAGATGGTCGAGCTGCGCTACGGCGATCGCGTCGTCGTCGCGAAGGTGCTCGATGTCGGACCGTGGAACATCGACGACGCGTACTGGGAGCACGACGCCCGGCCCGCCTCCGAGCGCGGTCGCGGCGCCTATCGCACGCCGGTGAACACCGCGGGGATCGATCTCTCGGATCCGGTGTTCGCCGAGCTCGGTCTGCGCGACAACGCCGTCGTCGAGTGGCGGTTCGTCCACCAGGACTTCACGATCCTGCCGGCGCTCTAACGCTCCTGCAGCCCGTTCGGTGGCGCCGCGTTGACGAGGACGCCGGCGCGGCACCGGATCGTGACCGACGAGAACGTGGTGCCCGCTTTCGTCGCGGCCAGCGTGTACTCGCCGACCGGGACGTTCGCGAAGATCACGCCGCCGTCGAGCGAGGTCGCGACGAGCGAGCGATCGGGATAGATCGTGCCGCCCGCGTACGCGAAGTAGATCGGGCCGTCGCCCGCCGGTGGATCGAGCGCGGCGGTCGCGCCCTCCTCGCCGAGCCCGTCGCCGCCGTACGGTTCGGTGCCGGCGCGCGAGATCGTCGTGCTGATCTGGCAGCCGCCTGGATCCGGGGTGACCCGCACGATGTTCGCGAGTGTGTCGAACGCCTCCTCGGTCGGCGACTGGAACCCGAGCATCGCGATGCCATCGGCGCCGACGTCGAGCGTCGCGCTCTGGCCCGGGTGAAAGCCCGGATGGACGAGCGTGAAGCTCGCCGGGCCGCCGCTCGGGACGTCGAACGCGAAGGTGCCGTCGGCTGCGACGGAGGTCGTGATACTCGGGGACTCCGCGATCGACACGGTCGCGCCTTCGAGCGAGAGATTCGCGCTGTTCGGCCCGAACACGAACGCGTGCCCCGTGACATGCGCCGGCGGTCCGTCGTTCGCGGTCCAGTGCGTGGTCGGATCGTCGGTCGCGCATCCCGCGACGAGGATGGTGATGGCGTACCTCATGTGCCGACGCTACCGCAGGATCAGGCCTTCTCGAACGGTGCTGTGGTGAGCTCGTCCGCCGCCGCGCGCAGGCGCGCCTGGAGTGTCGCGACCGCCAGCCCGTCGAGCGGCGGCGGCACCCGGAGCTGGAGCCATTGCACGATCTCGGCTTGCCGTTCCGGATCCGGCGCCGTCCTCGCCGCGAGCTCCGCCAGCGCGACCGCCCGCTCGCGATCGCAGTACGGCGCCCACAGCACCCGCGCGAGCGTGAACTCGAGATCCGCCATCAAACCGCGCTCATCCGCCTTCATATGGATGCGAGCCCGCTGGTTCTCGCCGGTCGCGCAAAATCAACGATCCACATCCAGCTTGCTCACCGCTGGTGAGGCGTCGCCCGGACCCGCGGAGCGCGCCCCGCCGACGAGGAGGTAGGCGCCGTCGGCCATCTCGACCTGAGCGTGCCGCCATCGCGTCTCGACCAGCGTCGGCACGGGGCGCCACCGCCGTTCGGTGGGCTCGAGCAACTCCCAGTGCTCGACGAACCGCGGACCGTCGGTGATGCCGCCAGCCGCGACGAGCCGGCCATCGCGTAGACGCGCCATCGTATGGCCCCACCGCGGCCCGTGCTCGAACGCGAGCTCGACCGGGTTGCCGAGGCCAGACGGCCAGACCGCTGTGTCCGCGCGGGCGCGTTCGTCCTCGCCATCGCGTCCCCCCGCGATCACGACCGAGCCGTCTTCGAGCACGGCCACCGCCGCCGCATCAGCACCGCCGTGCGGTCGCGATAGCCGCGCCCAGCAGTCATCGCGCAGGATCTCTGTCGAGATTCCCGAGACGAAGACCGCGCCATCGGGCGTGACCGCGACCGCGTGATAAGCGTGTTCGTCACCTGTCGACGGCGCGGCCGAGATCACGCCGCTGCGCAGGTCGATCCACCAGGCGAGCCGACTCGGTCCCTCGCTCGCGAACCCACCGATGACGAGGGCTCGGGACCGATCGATGGTCGCGACCGCGGCACCGGAGACGGCCGCCGCCAGGTCGGGGAGACGCTCCCACCGATCGGTGCGCGGATCCCATGCTTCGACCGTCGCCATCGGTGCGCGATCCAACAGGCGGCCCCCGAGCGCGAGCACGCGACCGTCCGCGAGACGCACGAGCGCGAGATCTTGGCGCGGCTGGAGCAAGCGCGAGACCACGCGCCAGAGACCGCTGCTCGGTTCGAACGCCTCGCAGCTCGCGATCGGTGATGCGTTCCGGCCGGTGGCGCTGACTCCGCCGACCACGAGCACGCGCCCGTCCTCGAGAACGATCGCGGCGTGCCCCACGCGTCCCGCGCGCATCGGTCGCATCGGGGTGAGCGCCACCATCAGGTAGCCTTCGGCAGCGCCAGCCCCACGGCATCGCCGTCGACCGTCAGGAACACGTGGTCGCCCGCGACGACCAGCTCCTTGCTGGTATAGCCCTCGTGCGAGCCGCGGAGGTCACCGTCGAGCGTGTACAGGATGCTGCGCGGACCGCCCTCCGACGACAACACGAACAAGACGAACGGCGGCGCCGCCGAGATCCAGATGGCGCGCTTCGGTAGCGCGCCGACCTCCCACTGCTTGTCGCCGGTCGCGAGATCGAACGCGGCTGGGGCCGCCGCATCCGGCGTTCCGATCGTGACGATCACCGATGAACCGGACACCGCAAACGCCTCGCCGACGATCGGCTGCCGCCACACGACCGCCAGCGTGCCGGCGTCGCGAGCCACGAGCGTCCCCAGCCTGCTCGTCCCGTCACGCTCCACGACGAGTAACCTGTTCGAGGCCGCCGCGAGCCCCCACACCGGGTGCTCGCTCTCCAGGGATGTGGCTCCGTCGCCCTCGAGCACGTAGCAGGCCGGCTTGTCGCGGCCGGGCGCCGACGAACCGAGGAGCCATCGCGTGGCCGAAACCCGCGCGACCGTGGTGGCGCCGAACGGCAGCGCCACGCTGGCGACCGCGCCATCGCGGATCTCGATCGTCGCGAGCTCCCTCGGCGCGACGTCGACGATCGCGGCGAGCTCGTGGGTCCCGGCCGGCACCACGCCTCGGACCATCGCGGCGAGCGTCGCGTGCCACCGCACCCGGCCGTCCGGCTCGTAACCGTAGAAGTGCGAACGCTTGGTACGCGAGTCGCGAACCTCGGTGACTGCGACATCATCGATCACGGCGAAGCAGGCAGTAAGGCCCGTGCCGTCGGGAATCACCGACTGCCAACGCACCTCCCCGTGCTCGCGCTCGAGACCGAACAGCTGCCCCCCGGAGCGGACGATCAGACCGTCGCCGCACGGCCGCGGCGCGAACGACACCACACGATCACCGAGCGGCGTACGCCATCGTTGCTCGAGGCCGAGAGTGGTCATGGCGCGACGGATGATGACACAGGCGCGGCGACGTCGGCCGCGGTGCTCGATGCGGACGTCGTGTACCCGCTGAGCGACTCCAGCTCGACCCGCCCGTCGCGATACAGGATCCCGATCCCGGCCTCGAAATTTGCATCGATACGGCCGATGCTGTTCGGCGCCAGGGTGAACCCGTCCGAGACCACCACGCCCTCGAGGAGCTCGTGGACCGCGCGATGAGCCTCCGGATCGAGATCGAGCAGGTTCCCGATCCCGTGATCGCCGCCGAGATACAGCGGCACGAGGTGGTGCAGGTCGCCCTCGACGAGCGCGCCGGTCGCGTCGATGAAGTGCGGGCGATAACCGAATGCGCGCAGCTGATCCGTCCCGCGCACCACGACGATCGGGTGAGTCGTGAGATCGCGAATTGCATCGTCGGCGATCCGCCGCGCGACGTCGGCCGGGCGATTCCGGGAGAGGGAGGTGGCGAGGATCGAGCGCAGGTTTTCTATCTCCACCTCGGTCATCAAGGAGCCGATCGTTCGTTCGGTTCGGTGTACGCCGGCGAGTGGAACCACCCGGTACAGCGCATCGCCGAGCCGGGCGCGCGCCGCAGCCTCGGCATTCACGAACGCGTCCTGCAGTGGTTGCGGCCAGCTGCGGCGGAGCGCGAGGCCGGCCTCGGCGCGCGTGAGCCCGCCTTCGACGACCTCGACCGCACCCCCGGCGGCGCGGGTGAGCGTCACCGAAGGTGCGTCGACCGCATCGATGTAGCGCCGCAGGACGTACCGATCGGTCCCGTCGCCGGCGCGCGCGTAGTAGTACGGGCTGCCTGGCTCGCCCACCGTGAACGTTCGCCCCGGTGCCCCGTCGGCGCCGGCCAACGTGAACTCGCGCGGGTAGCCGGCCGTGAACGCCGCCTCGTTGCTCGCCGCCGAGCGAGCGATGAAGTCCTCGCCGCGCTCGAGGATCGCCGCGTCGACGACCTCGCGGTGATAGGCGAGCTCGGTCTCGAACAACCGGATGTCGTCGCGGAGCTCGGCGCGCTCGGCGGCGGTGACCCCGTCCTCGGCGATCCGCGCGTAGCGACCTTGAAGCAGCTCGGGATATTTGCGCAGCTCGATCCACGAGTTGAACGACTGCGATCCGGGCGGAAACGGATTGATGGCGCCGGTCTGTCCCACGAGCGAGCCGAAGAGCGCATCCGTGCGGGCGCCGAGCTCGGTCGTGACCCGCTCGAGCTCGCCGAGGAGCTGGATCGTCTCGCGATGCTGTACGATGTCCCCGACCGTGGCGCCGCCGCCGACGACGATCCGACGCGCCCGTACGACGCGCCCGTCGATCAGCTCGGTCATGACGCGCACGTCCTGAGCCAATCCAGCATCGATCGTGATCGGGAGTCCGAGCTCGCGCGACAACGCCCCGAGATCTGCGGGAGCCACGCGGTCAGTGAGGCGGCGACCTATGCTCGTCGCGATCTCCTCCGCGCTCCGCGCCCCGGTCGTCGCCCCGGCGACCGCCTCGGCCAGCTGGCGGTCGGGTAGCTCGCTGAGGACCTGAAGCTCGAGCCGTTCGCCGACGTGCGCCGCGAGCCCGAGCTCCGCACGGAGATCCTGGATGCGGGCGAGCTGCTCGAGGACCTCCTCGGCATTGCGCGCGGCCAGAGCCGCGCGGCGCGCGCGGACGATGTCGCGAAACCCGTGCGACACACCCCTGATCGCGCTCCCCGCTCCGACGACGGTACCGATCAGGTCCAGCGCGAGCCAGAACAGCGACGGCTCGTCGTGCGACAAGGCCCGTGCCTGGTCGTAGCCGGTGTTCGCGAGCGCCTCTCGGGTCCGGTACTCGCTCACGCTCTGCGACAGCATGTAGATGTCGATCGCCGCACCGGCGATCTCTGCCCCGATCACCGTCGCCGTCACAGCGAGGCTCGCACCCGCGGTCGGGATCGCCGCGAGGAGCCCCAATCCAATCGATAGTGCGGTGATCCCGATCGAGCGCCAAAACCCCGACGTGCCCGCCGCAACCACGCGGTCGTGGATCGCGTTCGCGTACGGCGAGACCGCCGCCACATGCTCGCGCTGCTGTGCGATCGACAGCAGGTCGGGCAGCTCCCAGATCGTGAGGTCGCCACTCCGCAGCTTGGACCGCACCCGGGCGATGTTCCCGAGCTTCGTGTTCGCGTCCCACGCGATCGCCGATGCGTCGACGCTGGTCGCGAGCCGGTGGAGACCGTCGAGATCGATCTGCTCGCCGGAGGTGTAACTCGCGAGCAACGGGAATTCGTTCTCGCGCGCCGCTCGAAGCTCTGCCACCTCGCTGGTGGCCTGCGCGAGTTGCCGCTCGAGCGCCGGGCGCGCATCGACGAGCTGGTCGTACTCGTCGTCCGTGACCTGGGCGTCGGCGCAATAGGTCGCGATCGGATCCGACGGCGGACCTTCGTCGACGTCCGCATCGAAGTCCCCATCGCGACGCAGCGACTCCGGATCGCGACACTCATCGATCTGCGCGATGCGGGCAACGACCGCGTTGTATCGATGGCCGAGGTCACGCCGACGCGCCTCCGCGTCCGCGATCTCGCTCGCGGCGTGGATCAGGCCTTCGCGTGCGCGGCGCGTCGCGGCGTCGTCCGTGAAGCCGAAGCCAGGGCCGCCGAGATCGGCGCCGCCCTCGTCGACGTCGGCGTCGAGGTCGTCATCGAGGTCCGCACCGGTGGCGTTCATCACGACCCCGTAGTGGAGGAGCTCTTGCCGGATCGTCTGCTCACTGGCGTCGAGGATCGAGTGCGCCAGAGCCAGGGTGTTCGGCTCGAACGTGGCCATGAACGCGTCGACCTCGACCTGGACTTGCGTAAATTGGCGCTCGGCCAGATCGCGGATCTCGCCCGCAACCCGCACCGCGTCCATCTGCTCCTGCGTCAGCTCGCCGGGCCGAGGGACGCCGGCCACCGCGCTGTAGCCGTTGGCCACCGCGATCGCCTGGACGGCGGAACGCAGGTTGTCCCGCGCGATCTGCGGCCCGGCGCCGACTTGGCCGGCGAAGACCCGCTCGACCTGCCAGCGACTGTGCTCGGGACTGAGGGACCACACCAGCCCGTCGCTCGTCTGGATGTACTGTGCGCTCGGCGTCGGAACGGGCTCGGCCAGCTGGCGGCGCGCGAGCTCGAAGCGATACAGGTCGTGGCCCTCGAGCGCGATCGTATCGCCGCGCGCGACGTCGACCCGGCTGTCCGTCATTCGAGCCCGAAGCTCGTCGTCGGTCAGCGCCTCCGCCGCGCTCGCCGCCTCCACTCGCGGATCGCGATCCGGCTCGGTTGCCTCGGCATCCGGTGAGAGCTCGCAGACCGGTACGACGGCCGCGTCAGGCTCGCAGACGTTGTCGTAGCGATACACCGCCCTGCCCCCGGGGTCCTGCACGGTGTGTGCGACCTCGTGCAACAGGAGCGCATCACCCCTGGTCGTCGACGGTGCGTATGCGCCCTCAGCAAACACGATCGATGGACCGACGGTGTACGCACTCGCGCCGACGGCACGCGCGGCGCGATCGGCGCCGGCGCCGGTGTGGATCCGCACTCCGGATAGATCCGCGCCTAGCGCAGACTCCATCGCCATGCGTCGCGTCGGGGGAAGCGGCGAGCCGGCGCCCGATGGGCGAACCAGTTCGGCGGAAACGGTCGCAGGTCCGCGCTCGACGCCCGCGGGTCGCGGCAGGCCTGCGATTCCGCGCGCCGCGACCTCGTGGTCGTCGTCGCGGCGAGCGATCGGAAGCCGCGAGGCCGAGCTGGTCCGTTGCGGCGTCGGCCCACCTGACTCCCGCTCTCGCATCGCGATCATTGTAGCCCGCGCCCGCGCCTGGTGATCGTGTGGGCGGCAGCGTAGGTTCTCGAGTGGTGACGAGCCCCGTAGTCCCGAGCGTCGATACACGCGTGTTCGCCGATCTCGGCAGGATCGATCGCCTGCTCGCTGCGGCCGCGTCGCGGCTCCGCCCATCCGATGTCCCCGCGTCGCCAATCGACTCGCAGATCGCCACGCTCATCGACGAGCATGCGCGGACCACCGACACGATCCGGCCTCTCCAGCCCGAAGGCTCTGCACTGCCGCCGCTCGCGCGCGCGGTCGAATGCTATGGTCTGACCTCGTTCGAGCGGGACGTCGCTCTGCTCGCGCTGGCCTGCGAGCTCGACGACCGGTACGGTCGGATCCTCGCCTCGCTCGAAGGCGATGCGAAGCAGCGCCGGCCGACCGTCGGCACGATGCTGCGCTTGCTCGCCGAGCTCGTCGCTGGCGAGTGGACCTCGGCGCAGGCCGCACTCGGACCCGGCTGTCGGATGTTCGCATTGGGTCTGCTGGACTTCCTCGGACCGGGACCGCACGCGAGCCGCGAGATCGCACTTCGCGCCGCATTCTGGCCGCGGCTCGTCGGGCAACCGGTAGACAGCGGATTCACGCTCGTCCGAACGACCGGTGCCGAGCTCGCGCGGCTCTCGCTCGCCGCTCCACTGCGCGCGCAGGTCGAGGCTGGCGTCGCCGCGGCGCGACGACGATCACCCTCGGAAGTGGTGCTCGTCGTCGCCGGGCCAGCGGGTAGCGGCCGGGACGCGCTCGCACAAGGGATCGCAGGAGCGCTCGGACGCCCCGCGATCCTCGTCGAGCCTGCTCGCCTCCACGATCACGACGCTCACCGGGACCTCGTTCGCGAAGCGGTGTGGCACGACGCGGTAGTGATCGTGCGTGTCGACGGCGATACGGATGCCGTCACACTTGCACGTGTCGCGCAGGCAGTGCCAGTGCCCATCATCGCGATAGCCAGCGAGCAGCTCGCGCGCGAGGCCGCTACGATCACCGGGCGAACCGCGCTCGAGCTCGGGCTCGATTCGCCGGGCTACGAAGCTCGCAAGGGGTTGTGGTCCTACGCACTCGCGCGCCACGCGATCGAGCCATCGATCGATCCCACGGCGCTCGCGATGCGGTTCGCGGGTGGGCCCGGCCGGATCACCGCCGCTGTGGCGGGGGCCGCCGCCCGCGCGACCGCGCGCGGCAATGATCAGCTGCGCCTCGCCGACCTGGAGGACGCGTCGCGCCGCGGACCGCCGTCCGGTGCACTCGTCCAGCGCCTCGCCACACCATACGTGCTCGACGACCTCGTGGTACCCGCGACGACCCGCACCGAGCTCGAGCTCCTGCTGGCGTGGGCACGGCACGGGGAGCGGGTATTCGGTCCTGGCGGTAGCGGCTCGCTCGCTCGGCGCCGTGAAGGAGGTGTCGCGCTGTTCAGCGGTCCGCCGGGGACGGGGAAGACCATGGCCGCTCACGTCATTGCCGCCACACTCCGGCGCGACCTCTGGCGTATCGATCTGTCGCAGGTCGTGAACAAGTACATCGGCGAGACCGAGAAGAACCTGGATCGCGTGTTCGCAAGCGCGGATGCCGACGGCGCGATCTTGTTCTTCGACGAGGCGGACGCGATCTTCGGCCGGCGCACGGAAGTCCGTGATGCTCACGATCGCTACGCGAACCTCGAGACCGCGTTCTTGCTCCAGCGGATCGAAGACCACCGCGGCACGGTGATCCTCGCAACGAACCTGGAACGCAACGTCGATCCCGCGTTTCTGCGACGCATCCCGATCGTCGCGGAGTTCCCGATGCCTGGACCAGCGGAGCGGCAAGAGATCTGGCGCCGCCATCTCGATCCGGCTCGACTCGCGCCTGACGTCGACCTTGCCGCGCTGGCCGCACGGACGGCGATGTCCGGCGGTGATATCCGCAACGCGGCCGCGACGGCGGCGCTCCTCGCCGAGAGCGAGAGCATGCTGATCGGCATGCAGCACCTGGTCGTCGGAGCGTTCCGCGAGCTGCGCAAGGCCGGCCGGCTGGTCTCGGCGGATGACCTTGGTCCGTGGACACGCCACGTGCCCCGGCCGGGCTAACGACCTTGACCCCTCGCTACTCCGGCCCCATATTGTCGGTGTTCTTTGACATGGGGGCGTATCGGATTCGACGGGGATGCTGACGTTCGGACCGCGCGTCGTGGCGCCCATGGCCACGTAAAAATGGGCAAAACCTGCAACTGCGAACGATAACAACGCTGTTGCTCTCGCCGCCTAACAAAACTAGGTGACGACGGTGCTCGCTGCTTCCGTCTGTAGCAACGAAACACCGACACAATCAGGCTGGATCTTTCGAGTCGCCGACGGCGAAAGGTCGAGATCAGTTGGCTTGTCGAGCTCGCAGGCCGGTCGCCGCCGGCGAGCTCGAGACCCTAAATGGCGTACCTACACGCGTAGAAGTCAGTCCTGATGCATCTTCGGACGCGGGTTCGACTCCCGCCGCCTCCACCACATTTTTGACCATCAACGCGGACCTCGCGGCTGATGCCGGCGTGTGCGTTCTGCCGTGATCGATCCTTCTCGCCTTGTTTGACGAATACTCGATCGTCGCTCTCGGCGAGAGTCATCGCGTGGAGCAAGGTGCGCGGTTCATCGAGGCTCTTGTTCGCGACGCCCGGTTCGCCAATCGCCCCACATCGATCGCGAGGCCGCACGAGCTGGGTGGTGTTCGACACCACGCGACGCCAAGAACCTGACGGTTCAGGCGTAGCTCGGCACTCCCAGGCGACAGGACAGACGGCCCGACCATTGCTTTGTCCGGGAGCACGGTCAGGTGCTGGTCGCAGCGTCCGGCCAAGCTCGATCGGAGACAGCCATGGAGACCCCGCTTCTACGTGCCGGACGAGTCGGGCGACAGCCGCATGGGCGCTACCGTTGGCATCAACTGGTAGCGCGAATGCCGCGCGAACGAGTGCTGGTACTCGCGGCAATCGCGTGTGTCCTGAGCGGGTGCGTCCACACGCAACGCGTGGCGCTCGTCGCGCGAACGGATCCTGACGCCGACGCTTGCTTCAAGGCCTGCGAGGGCTCGTCGTCGTGTGCCCGAGCATGTCCAGGGGTCACCGTCGAGGATGGCGATTGCGAAGGCCGGAGCGAACGGACGTGCGTGTCGGGTGGGGAGGTCAATGGCGTCGCGACGACCGCGGTGGTGGTCGGGCTCGGCGTCCTCGCGATCGCAGGCCTCATGTCCCTGTCCATGTCCGTGTTGACGCCGACCTACTGACGGAGCGATGTGTCCATGAAGACCGCCTTGATCCTCGCCGCCGCGCTCGCCGGATGTACCCGGGCGGGCCCGTTCATCACGCACCTCGAGAACGCCGGGGGAGGCCGCATTGCCGTCGAGAGCTGTTATGTCGAGTACGCGATGTTCGTGAACGAGATCCACACGGGCAAGTGCACTCACTACGTCGTGCACGTGAACGACCAGCCACCTATGGCGCCGCCCCCGTTCGAGCGCCCGTGATGCGCGCGCCTGCCATCAATCCCCTCCGCGCATGTCTTCGCCCACCGCTCGGACCGGCTGGCGCTCATGGCTGAGCAGTACGGTCGGCGCGTCGAACCACAGCAGCGGCGCGGCGAGCTCGGCGTGCCGTGCCTCGATACGATAGGGATCGAGCACGAGCCAGCCATCGCCGGCCGATTCGATCGAGTGCAGCGAGAAGGCGCGCCGTCACGATCGGACCGAGCACCTCGAGGCGTCGGCGAGCCAGCGCTGTCGCGTCCTCGCGTGGGGCCGCCACCACGAGATCCTCTCCGACGAGATGGATGTGACTCGGTTCGCGGAGGTGCTCGCAGGAGCGTCAAACATCATGCAACTCGAGATCATCGAGGACTGAATCGCTCGGCGCATCGCCGCCGGATCCGGATGCCGGGAATGCGTCTTGCGTCACGATGCAGCTCTCACGACTCGAGTCGGTGGGCGTGGAGCCAGCGCACCGCGGTATGCTCGCAGTGTTCGATGGCAGCGGCGATCGACGGAGAGTCGTCGTACCTGCGCTTTTGCGCGGGCGCGCGGGCGAGAACGTGTTCGCAGTGCTCGGTTGCTTCTGCCATGGCAGCGCGGCGCTCGGCACAGAGCGCCAGGCCCAACTCGGCCCGAATCGGCGTGGAGAACTCCTCCGTCTTGCTGAGCACCGAGTAATAGACGCGGGCGGACTCCGTCCAGCCGCGATCGAACAGCTCGTCCGCTTGTCGCAACAGCACGCCGCTGGAGTCGCTCACCATGCCCTTCGCGTGCGCGGCGTATGCGGCGCGGGCTTTGTCGAGCAGACCTGCACCCTCGTAGGCCACCCCCCAACGATGCTGATCGATCCCCTGCGCGCGCTCGAGAAGGCGCAGCGCGTCGGTAAACCGATCTCGAGCGAGGTAGAGGTCGAGCAATTCGCGCTGCGCGATCTGCGTGGAGGGATCCTGCTGGTGCACGATGCGCTCGAGGGCGGCGATCGCTTGCTCCTCGTCGCCGGCGAGGAGCTCCATCCGAGCGCGCACGTAGGGCGCCGCTTCTCCAAGTCGGGCGGCGCGAGCGAGGAGCTGCTGCGCTTTCTGTTTGCACTCGTCAGCGTCCAGGTAGGCGCTCCCCGCGCCGTCCAACCAACCAGCGGCCTGCGTGCTGAAATGCTCGACAAGGAGCTCCTCGAGCGGCGCGTCGCGGATGCCGTTCCGCTGCATCAGGTCGTCGAGGTACTCCCACATCTGGTCCTGCGCGTAGATCGAGTGGCGGCGCACGTAGCACGCGCGGTCCACGACCCAGACCTCGTAGAGCGGGCTGGTCTGGTCGTAGAGGAACAGGCGCACGTCGTCGATGTAGGGCGCGAGCTCTTGCAACAGCACCACGACCCGACCGAGGTGAATGAATCCCGACGGCATGCCCTCTGCGTCGAGCTCGAGCCGCGTGCCGTCGCCGACCCGATGCTCGATCCAATCCAGGTAGTCGTCGTACCAAGCTTGGTCCGGAAACACGACGCGATACACCCGCGCGGTGTCGGCGCAGAATCGGCGCAGGGCGGCGACCACGGCATCGGTGTGCTCTCGCGGCCACTGCAGCGTCGTACAAAAGGTGCGTTGTCGAGGCTCGGTCTCGGTGAAGTAGAAGTCACGCGTTCGGTCCTTGCCGATCACGGCGTGCGCCTGCTGTACGTTGGCGGTGAACGCCTCCGACGGCAGCGCACCTCGCAGCGAGGTGTCGGCGTGCGCGGATGGTTCGTCGAGCAGGTTGGCGTAGAACGCGGTGGTCAGGTGCTTGACGTGCGCTTCTGCGTCGCCGCGAGCCGCATATGTACGCAGCAGCCACAACAGCAGCTCGGGTTCGAAGGGTGCGTATTCGAGCGTCGCCTCGCCGAGGGCGAGCGATTCATCGACGCGCGTCTCCGCATCCAGATCGTGGATGCGTTGCAGGCGCGCGTGAATCTCGGCCCGGCTCAGGTGCAAGGGCCGCCACGGTGCGAACGAGGCACGCAGGTCGACGGGAGAAGCGGAAGCCGCCACGCTGCGGGTAGCTATGCCAGCGCTACGGGACGCTGTCTACTGGGCCTGGTCGTGCAACGGCGCTACGGTCCGGACCGATGGAGTCCAACCCGCTCGTCGCGGCGGATGCCGCTCTGCGCGAGGGCGATCTCGCGCGCGCGGAAGCCGCGCTCGCGAACGCGCTGCCCGAGCATGCGGCGGAGGCTGCACGGTCTCTCGGCCTCGCTGCTTCGTCGATCGTCCCCCTCTTCCGTGCCCGGCTGCTGCGCAAGCGATCCGATCTCCACGGCGCCCTCGCCCACTGCGAGAGCCTGCTCGCAGAGCACCCGAGCAGCGTGCCCGCGCTCGTGCTGTCGATCGACCTCGCCACGCGCTGCGGACGAGACGAGCTCGTCGTACGCTGCCTGCGCGATGTACGCGCCTACTGCATGCACGAGAACGTGCAGGTGGATGACCTCTCGCTCGACGAGCTCGAGGCGACTCCGCCGAAGCTGCGCCTGGTCGCGATTCGAGCCCGGTCCTGGTTCAATGCTCGAGCCTACGAGCACGTGGCGGCCGAGCTCGAGCGGGTGGCAGATCGGTACGCGTTGGTCTCGCCCGCGTGGCGGCGCCTGATCGGGTGGTGGCTCTACGCTTCGGCCCACGGCGACTCGTGGAAACGACTGGAAAAGCGCGCGAGGAGTGTGCTCGCCATCGATCCGGAGCTCGTGTCCGCGCGCGATGCGCTCGCATATGCGCTCGGCAAACAAGGCCGAAGCAGCCTGGCCGAGGTTGCATTCGTGAAGGCGCGCTTACCGGAGCTGCTCGCACGAGGAGGCGATTCGCCGTTCTACTCGGACTGGATCTCGCACGCACCGGCCGCCGCCCTGTCGCCGGTGGCGCAGACGAACGCGGAGCGCGACACCAGGCGCGGCGCCACCGACGATTTC
>Ga0307509_10001908_pt1 | contig 34423 bp, 17 predicted proteins | sample 10_EM_MG_FD_202245 | JGI IMG/M metagenome (GOLD analysis project Ga0307509, IMG submission 202245) | Populus trichocarpa ectomycorrhiza microbial communities from riparian zone in the Pacific Northwest, United States - 10_EM | ecosystem: Host-associated > Plants > Roots > Unclassified | place...
TGTAATCATGGAGACCATTATCTCCATTTCACATCATATTCTCTATTATTTATATCATTTACTCATTTTTCTTTTTATTTTGAGTTTCTATTACTCGCAGGTTATTTATACATTTGGTTCTATTTTTACGCGGGGTTTACAAGTTTAAAATCAATAAAATTGATAAATATGCTTATGTGAAAAACAAATATAAATGTTATGTCACTATATGTGTGGATGACAAGCTAATCTTGAGTAGCAATATATATATGATAAAGTCTACCAAAAAGACTTTAACTAATAAGTTTGACATGAAAGACTTGGGTGTTGTAAATGTCACGTTAAAAATTAAAATTTCTATAATATTTTATGGATTGGTATTTTCTCTCAATCTCATTATATTAAAAAAAAAATTGGATAATTTTTTTAAAAATGACAATAACATTTTCAAGATATTAATAGACATAAGTGTGCATATGTCCAAAAATAAAGGTGAGTGAATATATCAATTAGAATATTCTTGAATAATTAAAAACTTAATGTATTTAATGAAATAACGCAGCTAGCAAGCATAAGACCTTTGACTATGAGCTACATCATATTGGAAGCCCAACGATACTAGATGGTGATGCTTATAGTGATGTGAATTGGATTTTAGATATCAAAGGCTTGAAATCCACTTGTGGACATGTCTTCACTCTCAATTGAGCAATTATGTATTGAAAATCCTCTAAGCAAACATGCATCGTATGGTTTATAATGAAATAAGAGCTTATTACTCTCAATCAAACTAGAGAGGAAGTCGAGTCACTTTACAATTTCTTAGATAATTGGAAGATCACAAAGTTGTGTATATAACGATAAGTCTAGACATATACATCATAAACATGAAATAATTAAACACTTGCTCTTGTATGGAATCATTTCCATTGACTTAATGAAAATATTATAGATCCTCTTACTAAAGGCTTAATAAAAGAGCTTATGAATATTTCCATTACGAGGAATAGACTTACTTCTTTTAAAGATGAAAGAGTGTCATGATAGTAACCCTACCTAGCTGGCTTAAGATCCTAATATTTAGATTCAAAGGGAAAACTAAGTCACATGACACTCTTGTTAACACCCAAAAAATATTATTCGAATTCTTTCTATTCCTATGATAAAAAAGAAAGTTATCTAGCTACAACGTGACAAGGACAATTTGTGCTCTTAATGATTCTCATATCATGGTTAACCAAATGGAGTATCGCAAAATACTCTTAATAAAATATCATTTATATAAATGGGAAATGTGGTTATTTTTTTTAGAATTTAAAAAATAAGACTAAATTCTCTAAACCACCTATAAAACTAAAAATGGTTTAGAGCCAAAATGAACACAATCATGTGAACTAAAGAAAAATCTAGGAAGAGAAGTATGTGAGTGTCTTGATTAATGTCAAAAACTGAATAATTCAATACACCGTGTTTATTATTTAGTTGAGTAAATCTGATAGTACTTCACGAGGAAAGATTTAAAGTAAAAAATTATCTATTTTGATATAGTGATCCTCCACATCATTTTAAGGGATATCATTCTTAAAAGTTGGAAAAAGAAATAGAAAAATGAAAAACAAAGAGAAAATCCATGCTCTCTCTCTACCGTGTTTGCTTCTGTGCTTTTCTTTCTCTGGTTTTAGGTTTCGTTGTTGCAGAGAGAAAATTCGAGTAAGTTTTCTAGTTCATAGTTCATATGCCTTGATTGGATGTGCATCCTTTTAAGGTATTGTTATTGAAATTCTAGTAGGCAAGTTGCAATGAGACCTTTTGTATCTATTGACAAATAATTTATCCTTAAACACAAAGATATCATCCTTAATAATTAAATAATTTCCTTTGTTGGTTTCGATATGAAGATTTATAATCTACAAGGATTTTATATATTTGTACTTATTTCTTGTTTAATATTTTGTTCATAAATTTTTTATTATCTTGTAAATGTATTTAATTATTTTCACTAAACAATTTATTCCCCAACAAGTAGAGAGTTTTTCAGAGTGAAAATAAGAATCAATGGTACAAATAATGTTTCAGGGGGCAGTAGAAAATCATTTTGAGAGGAATTAAAGTTGGAATAAACTTGGAGTATACTAGGTGGTCCATGTATATCTTTCCAAAAACAAGCATCCAAGTGACAAGAACTGTGTTCCACTGTTACTGTCTTGAACTTAATTTAAGGTAATCAAAGGGAAGGAAAGATTCCACCGGCAACATCAATTTTACAGTTCTGTTCATTTTAATGATATTTTTCCTCCTAACAGCGACTTTGGAGACTACTCTGTGGTGCTCCGATGATATTTTAGGCTCTTATACTCATCGCTGATTTGCTGTGATCTAACTGTCGATGTGGCTGATTTTTGTCTGCATGGATTATTACTATAGACTAATTACGCCTAGGGGCCATGCTAGTTACGTTGTGTTTTTGCCTTCTTTCTTCCTGGGCGTTGATCACAAAGGAGGACTTAAGCATGGGGGCCATTTCCTTTTCTCCTTGATTATTTTGTATTATTCATTTCTTTTTCTATTTTTAAAATAAAAAATAAAATGATTTGAAAAAAACATGAAATATGCTAAAAAGATCGAGTAACAAATAGATCTAAAAACATAGGAATTAATTAATTATTTTGAAACTAGAGAGACTATTCTATTCATTTAATTTGTAAAACTATATAGGATGTTTTATAATACGCTATTTTGTTTTTATTTTCATTTTTTGAAAATAAAAAGTCACCTTTCTTTTGTTTTTACATGTACACTTATAATTATCAAATATTACTTGGAGTTTGACCTAATAGTAAACTTGGATTATTAAATCATTGGATCAACTTTGTAATTTTTAAATTGATTTTTTTTAATAAAAACCTAAACACAATGTTATTTAATTTTTTTTTATATCTCATAATTGTCTGAAACAAATTTTACTAGATTACTTCATCTTCATCATATTGATAAATATGTCCTGCTAAAATATTTATTTGGTTTAATTTCAAATTTAATCAAGGTTAGATATTGATCAAGTCATGGAGATCATTAAATTTTCATGTTAACCTTTTAGAGGGGACAAGATTTGAGAGCTATGGATATACTTTATCCTCCTTTAGTACTTAAGGGTTAGAATATATTTTACATTACGGTAGCTTTTATAGTTGCTGTTTAAAAAAAATAAATTTTTAAAAAATATTTATAATTGTTATTAGTTGGATTAAAATATATGTTTAGTTAAAATTAGAGTTGAAATTGCATTTAAAAGATGTATGATTAAATTTGTTGTTAAAAATGTTGTTGATAATAAAATAATTAAAAAAAAACATTTATTTTATAATGTTAAATTATATAAGTATATGATTATTAATACATAAAAATTATAGCAAAATAATATCAAGATCCTTGTGGACCATGGACTAATTTTTTATAGTAATCTAAAAACACAAATAAATACATAGTAAGAATAAAAAAAATATGTATATGTATACATAGTTTTAAAATCGGCCCGGTCCGGCGGGTCGATCCTGGACCCGGCTGATCCGGGGCTGGAACCGAGCCGGGTTGAAGAAAAAAAAGGGGAAGAAAAAACTCGGTGTGACCCGGCAAGACCTGGTTACAACCCGTTGACTTTTGTTTTTTTACTACTAAAATGACGTCGTTTTAATTTTTTTTTTAAGAATTGACCTGGTGACCTGGTCAAAGCTCGGAACCTGGGCATTGGACCGGGCCGAGTCTAAAAACTATATATATATATATATGAAAAAACTAATACTGGGATTTGACCCGAACTTGACTCGGATCATACCGGGTCAGCAAATAGGTACTTTGGTTCTGTATTGCAAGGAGCTTGAGGAGGGGAGGAAAAACTGGCTGCAGTATAAAAAGGAAGCAACATGGAAGCATAAAAGAGTCAAAACACAGAAATAAAAACAAAAGGTTAATAAAGTCATGATTTTATTTCAGAAACAGGTTAAGTGGGGTTGTCTTCTGGAACGCTGGACAAAATAATAAAAAGCAATAATTTTTAGTTTTTTAAAAAAAATCGCAGCCTCAACTACAAAACCAAACAATAATCCAATCCAAAATTGGGCGGCTTGTCGTCTAGATCCGTGGTATCTCAAATTTGGTCTCATTCAACCCTTGGACTCGTTCCTGACATGGTCCTCCAGCATTCCAGACCTAGTCCGTCGACGCCATATATCCAAGTCCGGGTCCAATTTTGGGTGCAACGAACCCAACCTCGACTCGAACCCTATAACATCTTGGGCTTGACCTGACCCTCGGGTGTCTTGTATCTAGTTCCGATTTCACTTCCGAGCTACAGTTACGCCATCCGAACCAGACTTGGCCCTAGGCACCCTAATCCCGAACTTTGATTCCGGGGGCGTGGTCCCACCGTGGCTACCGGACGTCTTAGATACAGTCCTACCCCCACCATCGGATGTCTCAAAAAATCAAAACAAACAAGTTTCGAGTTTGAAAAACTAAAAACAGAAAACGTCTCAACTCTCTCATCCGCCGCGCTCTCCGCCAACACGACCCTCTGGTTTAGAATTGGAGATCGCTGGTTCAATAGCCAATAGGTTATCCGTTGAACACAAAAGTCTACAAAACCGTAAACAAAATCACCTGAGCCAACTGCACCACACCAAGACAAAAACAACAGAAGCAATGGGCGGGAATTACCGTTTGAGACAGTTACACAGTAGCTGCCCCATTCCGACCATCAATTTCCAATCAGCAAAACCCAAAAACTCATACCCTTCAAAGAAAACATCAACGTCCCAAAACAACAAAAAAAAGCAAAACTTCAGCACCACAGACTCTGACATTGTAAAATGGAACATTGCCATAACCACCCACATGCGAAATGGCCTATGCGAATCCGCTCTTCGAGTGTTTAATTCCATGTCTCGAAGAAGCTCGGTATCGTACAATGCAATGATTTCTGGGTACTTACGGAATCACAAGTTTGATCTTGCGAGGGACTTGTTTGATAAAATGCCTGAGAGAGATTTGTTTTCTTGGAATGTGATGTTAACTGGGTATGTCAGGAATAGAGATCTTAAAACTGCGCGTGCTTTGTTTGAGAGGATGCCGGAAAGGGATATTGTTTCTTGGAATGCCATGTTATCTGGGTATGCGCAGAATGGGTTTGTTGACGAGGCAAGAGAGATTTTTGATAAGATGCCGCTTAAGAATGGGATTTCGTGGAATGGGTTGCTTGCAGCATATGTGCAGAATGGGAGGATAGAGGATGCAAAGAGGTTGTTTGAGTCGAAGATGGATTGGACGCTTGTTTCTTGGAATTGTTTGATGGGTGGGTTTGTGAGGAAGAGGAGGTTACTGGATGCTAGGAGTGTTTTTGATAGGATGCCTGTGAGAGATGAGATTTCGTGGAATACTATTATTAGTGGTTATGCACAGAATGGAGAGATGGAAGAGGCACGAAGATTGTTTGAGGAGTCTCCAATTCAGGATGTGTTTACATGGACAGCTATGGTTTCTGGATATGTGCAAAATGGGAAGCTGGATGAAGCAAGAAGTATTTTTGATAGGATGCCTGAGAAGAACTCAGTTTCTTGGAATGCAATGATTGCAGGGTATGTGCAATGTAAACGAATGGACATGGCAAGAGAATTGTTTGAGGAAATGCCTTCTAGGGATGCTAGTTCTTGGAATACGATGATTACTGGATATGCTCAGAGTGGATATATTGCTCATGCCAGGAACTTGTTTGATAACATGCCCCAACGTGATTCTATTTCCTGGTCAGCTATGATTGCTGGCTACTCTCAAAACGGTTGTAGTGAAGAGGCTTTACATTTTTTTGTAGAAATGCAAAGAGATTGTGAAAGGTTGAATAGATCATCATTTACCTGTGCTTTGAGCACATGTTCCAACATTGCAGCTTTGGAATTGGGGAGGCAGTTGCATTGTCGGCTGGTCAAGGCTGGGTACCAGACTGGGTGGTACGTGGGGAATGCTCTTCTGGCGATGTATTGTAAGTGTGGAAGTATAGATGAAGCACGAGATGCATTCCAAGAAATACTAGAAAAGGATGTGGTGTCTTGGAACACAATGATTCATGGTTATGCAAGGCATGGTTTTGGGGAAGAGGCTCTGACAGTTTTTGAGTTAATGAAGACTACAGGAATCAGGCCAGATGATGCCACTATGGTATGGTTTGACTTATTATTCTGACATGTCTAACTAATTTTTAGGCTAAAGCACCAAATCCTCTACAAGCATTTTGAACCCTGTAGTACAATTAATTGTTCTTGTAACATGTACATTTGTTATGCAATTTTGGGAGAGAACCATTTGCTGCACTTAAAAAACCAGTTAAGTTACCACCTAAATTTCATTATGGTATGAGAAAATATTGTATTTAATTATATGAAGATTTCTAGAGCTGATATCCTAAAACCAAGTCATCTCACTTCATGATCGCATCTTTTCTCTGTTAAACAGTGTTGAATATCTTTTTCTCTTCTATCCGTGTTTCAGGTTTCTGTATTGGCTGCTTGTAGTCATGCTGGCTTGGTAGACCAGGGCAGTGAATATTTCTACTCGATGAATCGTGATTATGGTATAACTGCAAAATTAGTGCACTATACCTGTATGGTTGATCTTCTAGGTCGAGCAGGGCAACTAGAAGAGGCCCAGAATTTGATGAAAAACATGCCTTTTGAACCAGATGCTGCAACCTGGGGTGCTTTGCTTGGTGCAAGCAGAATTCATGGCAATACAGAATTGGGTGAAAAGGCTGCTCAGATCATCTTTGAAATGGAGCCTCATAATTCAGGAATGTATATACTTCTCTCAAAATTATATGCAGCTTCAGGAAGATGGTCTGATGCTGGTAAGATGAGATTAGAAATGAGGAATAAAGGTGTGAAGAAGGTACCTGGGTACAGTTGGCTTGAAGTTCAAAATAAAATTCACACATTTAAAGTTGGGGACACTTCCCACCCGCATACAGATAAGATATATACCTTTTTAGAAGAGATGGATTTGAAACTGAAGCAGGAGGGATATATCTCCTCTACAAATTTGGTCTTTCATGATGTGGAAGAGGAAGAGAAGGTGCATATGCTCAAGTATCACAGTGAGAAATTAGCTGTGGCATATGGCATTCTGTACATTCCTGCTGGGAGACCGATCCGTGTGATAAAAAACTTGCGGGTGTGTGAAGATTGTCATAATGCCATTAAGTACATATCAAAGATTGTGGGAAGATTGATCATCCTAAGGGATAACCATCGCTTTCACTACTTTGAGGGAGGATCATGTTCCTGTAGAGATTTTTGGTGATCTAGCAAAACTAATGATTTTTGACGTTTATAGAGATGCAGATATACTCGGTATGTGTCAAATTCTTACATGTTGACTTTTCCTGTATCTGAATAATTGAATTTGTTGACTCTTGTAAGAAAAATATAGAGGTCCGCACCTGCTGCTGTGTGAAAAGAGGACTGTTAAAGGTATCCAGAAATGGGATTACTTTTGATTTTTTGAGAAAAGATATCTTGGATTCCTTGAAAAATTTAGAAAATGGTAACAGAGTTCCAGTATTTTCGAACAAGTTTCTTGTTGATTGGTAGTGGGAGGTTGTGTGTTTAGTATAGCTTCTTCATGAAATGTAACAAGAGTTTCTCGCTTCTAAGAGATCATAAACCTCAGGGACCTTGTACAGTACAGTACTTACCATGATCCGGAATTCTCTAGTTTTGCCCATTGATAGGCAGGACAAGGTGGCCATCCAGAGTCCTGAGGAGGAGCTGGGAATGATGAGAATTATCTTGCAGCATATAGGATCCATTATATTTGCTGATTGGACTAATTAAGAGTATCAAAATAACATTCAATGGACTGATATTCAATGGACTGATTTAAGATATTTTTGTCGAGCAAGTTTCAGGAATTACCTCTAAGGTGGCATCGATTAAGTTATCGATTAAGTTTGAAGGAGGATCAAGCCTTGATGAATGTAATCCAAGTAAGAGATAATGTTGCTTAACATGTACTAAAACTTGGCTATACAATTTTATATTAATGATCATAACTTTAAACACAATCATTAAATTGGACTAATACAATTATTAGATTGGACCAATTACAAGTGCAAGAGTCAAGAAAATTAAAAGGGCATTCAATTGGTTAATTTGAGATGTTTCGGTTGAGCAAGCTTCAAGAATTACCTTTAAAGTGACATCAATAATTACTTTTAAAGTGACATCGATTAAATTTCAAGAAGGATCAAGCCTTCATCAATGTGACCCAAGTAAGAGATGAGATTGCTTAACATGTATTACAGCTTGGCTACATCATTTTATGTTAATAGTCATAACTTTAAAAACAATCATTGGATTAAATTGAAATTTTATCAGAAGATTCTAAAAGCCTTATTTTATATAGGATTAAAATTCTGTAGCAATCAAACATTGAAAAGACTTTTAGATAAGGTCTAAAAGTTACTATGTAAATTGGACTTTATTTATTAAGACTTGAGTTTTGTTATTTTAAAGTACTCCTAAACTAGTTTATATTTGAGTTTTAATTTTAGCCCAATTTTACAATATGGTTTATTTTGTAGAACTATAAATATTTTCTTTGGTTTGTAAGTTCTAATAACTTATTGATTTCAAAAATAATATTAAAAAAGATTTCTCTTGCTATTGGTTTTTTATTGAACTATTCAGAACTTATCAAAGATATTTTCTTTGTGGCGTTCAAACTTATAACTTCGGTTCTTGGTTCGTTTTAATCAATAAGTCAAGTTTTTCATCCAATAACTATTGTTATTTGGTTTATATAATCATTGGATCATGTTTCATCAAATCTAATTTTAGCTTTCTTGAATTAGGATTCAATCTTAATTGTGAGTTCTAGGGTTTCTACATTCCAAGTTCGCATCAGTTGGTATCAAATCTTGACTCTAAAATCATATTTTATCTATCTATCTTTAAATTTAATTTTTTTCGTGTTTTGAGTCTTGTTTTTTGTTGTTAGGTTCAATTTTCTCTCAAAAGTGTCAAACCCTAGTTTCTTTGTGTTTTTTTATTTTTGACCTTATAGTTTCATTATGTTTTTTGTCTTTTCAGCTTTACCTTGATTTTCTTGTTTGTATCTTTCTTAATTAAAAAAACAGTTATCTATCAAACTAGTATTCTATCAAAATATAAAAAGAAAAAGAAAAGAAAAGGTTATCTTCAATCTAATATTATGTTGATATATATATATATATATATAAAGATCAAATCGTAAAATCGGGTTGATTAAAATCTACTTTATTGAATTTGGCAACCTTGGATAAATCTCTTGTGGTTTTAATTTGTTGGGATAAATTTATTTTGATTTCGGGTTGATTGAATTCCATATAGGAATTGGATTTATTGAGTTGTCTTGTATTGATTTCAGGTTTATTTTCAATATTAGTTTCGAGTTTTTTTTTTTTAGTCATTCTTGAATTCATTTTTGTTTTCGTGATTGCCCTGTCTTTTGACATTCATTGATTGAACTTCATAAGTTGAAACTTTATGATCGATTTTGTTTATTTCCTAAACGAACTGAAAAGGAGAGTTAAGAGTGGTAAAAGGCAAGAGGGCGTGAGAATAATATCAAGAAAAGACAAGTTAAGAGTGAAACATGAGTGGAGTGACACATCTTTGAGTGTAAACATATAAAGGAGTGCATGAAGTTTACTACTAACATTTTTTTTCCAGATATGAATGTCTTTCAAAGGCGATTTGTCACCTAAAGAGGAGAAGTAAAGTACATTCTTTGTGTTACAAGTAACACAACAACAATATGAGAGAATGAATATGTTGTTTGGTGAAGTAAAAGATTATATGGATAGACAAGTTGTCGTGATTGCTAATTTGCAAGAGGGACAATCCTAAAAGATTTCTAATGCTAGGAGGCAAGAGATATATATTCATATACTTGTAGATGAGATTGTAAATAAAAATGAGGATGACGATGCAATTGTTTTTTTTTTATCAAGCTTCATTCAGCTAATTGGAGAGAATTCAACCAAACAAGAATTTTAGTAATAGAGGGTTTATACAAGATGTTAGAGTTCATGATGGTTTGGATAGAAATAGTGGGAGTGGAGTATTAGAATTAAAATCCCATCTTTTTAAGGAATGAATTATATAAAAACTTACCTAGAATAAAAAAAGAAAATAAAATTGATTTTTTATTGTCACAACTACTCTCACGAGAAAAAAAAGGTTAAGTTAGTTGGAATTGAGTTTACTAATTATGGAATTATTTAGTGGGATCAACTTGTGTTGAGTAGGAGGAATCATGAGAGGTTTTTTGATACTTAGAATGAGATGAAAGCGATTAGAAGGAGAAGATTTGTTCCTAATCACTACTATTGGGATTTGTATCAGAAATTGCAAAGCTTAACTCAAGGTTCTAAAAGTGTTGAGTATTAGTATAAAGAGATGAAGGTAACTATGATTCAAGCAAATATAAAGGATGATAGAGAAGTTATCATGATAAGGTTTTTAAATGGTTTGAACAGTGAGATAGTGAATGTTGTGGAGTTACAACACTATATAGAGTTAGAAGACATAGTTCATATGACTATAAAGGTGGGAAAACAACTCAAAAGGAAGGGAAATTCAAAGCCTAGTTAAAGTTCTATTTTATTTTATTTTTTGTCGTTGAGTTGGAAGAAGTATGATAAGGATGTCTGAAAGAGTAAAGTCGAAGCACCTAAGGGTAAGAAAAGAGTCTCGTCCAATAATAAAGGTAAATCTAATTCTCAACCACCTTGTAATCATGATATTAAATGTTTTTATTGTTTGGAAATAGGTCATATAGCTTTTCAATGTTCAAATAAAAGAGTTATGATCTTGCGTGACAATTGGGAGGTGGAAGCCAAAAGTGACATTGATGATAAAAAGATGCCACCACTTGAGGATGATAATGATGATGAGGTAGAGTATTAATTTGAGGGTAAGTCACTTGGGGTTAGACGTGCATTGAGTGTTCAAGTGAAAGAAGATGCTTTGGAGAGAAAAAAATTTCCATACAAGATGCTATATTAGTAATAAGGTATGTAATATAATTATAGATGGCGGAAGTTATGCTAATGTAACTAGTACCACTCTTATGGAAAAGTTAAATTTGCCTATTACAAAATATCTTAGACCACATAAACTACAGTAGTTGTATTAGTGTAAGGAAATCAAGGTGAATAAACATGTTTTGTTTTTTTAATGAAAGGTATAGTGATGAGGTTTTGTGTGATGTTATTCTTATGCATATAAGACTTTTACTTTTAGGAAGACCATGACAATTTGATAGGAAAAGGTTGCATATAATAGGTTTAAGATTAGGTATTCATTTGTAAAAGATGAAAAACACATCACCTTTGTAACATTGTCACCAAAACAAGTTTACAAGGATAAATTAAAATTGAAAAGAGAAAGTGAGACCGATGGGAATGAAAATGGTGTTTTGGTTGAGAGCCTTAAGATGAGAGAAAAATCAAATTCGGCTATGAGGAGAGAAAAGTCGAATTTGGTCAAGAGAGGGCAGAATGGAGAGTTAGCCAAGAGAAAAGAGAAAAAAGAGAAGAAAAGAGAGGAGTATTAAGGGAAAAACAAGGAAACAAATGAGTTTTTATTCAAAAAGAGTGAGATTAAGAACACTTTTTATACTAACCAATCTATGTTTGTATTTTTATATAAAGAGGCATGTCTTAATACTAACTATCTTAATCCTTCTATTTATAGTATTACTATATTTTTATTGCTTGAATTTGAGGATATGTTCCTAAACATGTTCCTAGTGGTTTGTTGCAAATAAAAGGAATAAAATATTAAATTGATCTTGTAACTAGAGCTATAATTCCTAACCATCTAGCCTATAAAAGTAATCTTGATGAGACAAAGAAACTACAAAAGCAAGTTGCAAAGCCGATGGCTAAATGATATATAAGGGAGAGCATAAGTCCATATATGGTTCATGTGTCACTTGTGCCAAATAATGACGGATCATAGAGGATGTGTATTGATTATTAAGCTTTTAACAATATTATAGTAAAGTATAGACATTCTATTTCTTGGCTAGATAAAATGTTATATAAATTGCATGGTTTATATATCTTTATTAAAATTGATTTGAAAAGTGGTTATCATTAAATTAAAATGATAGAAGGTGATGAATGAAAAACTGCTTTTAAGACTAAACATGGGCTTTATGAATGGTTGGTTATGTCGCTTGGTCTCACTAATGCACTAAAAATATTTATGAAATTGATGAATTATGTATTACATGTATTTATAGGTAGATTTATTGCAGTCTATTATGATGATATCTTTGTGTAAAGTGAAAGCTTATATGAGAAAATTAATCATGTGTTCCGTGCTTGATGTTTTAAGCAATGAAATATTGAATGCCAACTTAAAGAAGTGTATTTTTGCATGAATAAAATTGTTTTTCCTGGCTATGTTGTTAATTAAAAAGGTATAGAAATAATGAAGAAACTTTATGAGAGTGTTCGACAACACATAGAGAACAAGAATGAATGATATGTATCTAAAGCTAACAAAGATCATAATTATGTTATTTCTTAACCTGGTGATTGAGTTTGGGTGCATATGAGGAAAGAAATATTTCCATCCCATAGGATATCTAAGTTATATCCTAGAGGAGATGGTTTATTCCAAGTCATTGATCGGATTAATGATAATGCATACAAGTTAGAAGTTTCGAGTGAGTATAATATTAGTGCTACATTTAATGTTTATGATCTTTGTCCTTTTGATGTAGGTGATTTGAGGTCGAATCCTTTTGAGAAGAAAGGGAATGATGAGAATCATCTTGCAACACCACATGACCCATTATATGTGCTGATTGAACCAATTATAAGGGCAAGAGCCAAAGAGATCAAAGAGGCATTCAATGGGCTGATTTGAGATGTTTGGGCCAAGCAAGCTTTTAGAATTACTTCTAAAGTGGCATCAAGCATAAAGTTAAGTTCCAAGAAGGATTAAAACTTGATCATTATGAATTAAGTAAAAGATGCAACTGTTTAACTTGTATTAGAGCTTGACCATATAACTTTATATTAATGATCATAACTTCCAATCTGATAATTAGATTGGGCTGAAATATTGCCAAAAGATTCTAAAGGTCCTATTTTCAATAGAGTTAAGATTTCATAGTAATCAGACATCTTGAAAACTTTCTAATAAGGTCCAGAAGTTACTATGCAGATTAGACTTTATTTAATAAGACTTGGGCTTTATTATTTTGTTTTAAAATACTCTTAAACTAGTTTATATTTGGGTTTTAATTTTAGACCAATTTTTCAGAAGGGTTTATTTTGTTGAATTATAAATACTTTCTTGGTTTGTAAGTTGTCATAATTCATTGATTTCATAAATAATATTGAAGGGGATTTCTCTAACTCCTGGTTCTTCATTGAACTATTTAAAACTTATCAAATATTCTTTCTTTGTGGTGTTCAACCTCATAACTTTGGTTCTAGATTCGTTATAATCAATGAGTCAGGGTTTTCACGAAATAACCATGATTCTTTTGTTTTTTGGTAATCACTGGGTTAGGATTCATCATATTTGATTTTACTTTTCTTCGGTTAGTATTTAATCTTGATTTTGGGTTCTTAGCCTTCGGGCTCACATCACACCTAATTAATTAGTTTTGTTATTTTTATTTTTAATTTATTTTTCTTATTTCCTTATATAAAATATAAAAAAATGCTGATAATGACAAAATAATGATTATTTCGGATACATAAGATCACTCATATTGTAGATAATTGAGATATTAGTTGATTTGTAATACAAGTTTATAAAATTCCTTGATTGATCAAAATTTATGAATACAAGTATTTAAATTGAAAAAAAAAACATTACATGTAAGCAAAAAGAAAAACAAATCATAAATTGTGCATACTTCATATATCATTATCCCTAAAACAATAAAAAATAAAATAATATCAAACTCAATCCATTTGATGGAGAATTAACTGTCATGTTAGTACTCGAAAACAAAATTAATGATTGATCAAATTTCATGAATAAAAATACTAAAATAAAAAACATCAATGTAGGTACTCATATAGAAAATCCATAAACTATAAATACATTATCTTAAATTATAATATGTATGTTCCTTTATATGTAAGGCTTATATTCTAGAACACTATGTCATAAACAATTGAACATCCAAGGCCAACTATCTTTGCTTTAGAAATTCTTCAACAAAACCTTTTAATGACTTTAACTTCAAAGCAAAAGTTCAAAGAAAGAATAATTGAGTCACAAAAATCATCTTTTATTTTCATTATAACTCCATGAATTGACTAACCTTGACTTGTCTTTAGGACACTAACATTTGCTCTCAGTTTTAACCTTTTAATTACATTCAGATCAATGTCAGGTTTTCAAGAGAACTTGGACTAGTTATTAACAACATGCTAAAATTGCTCTTATATTCACTGTATATCCAGAGAGTTATTTACTGTGGAATCACACGGTACAGAGCTAGCTAATTTGAAGAAGGTGGATATAGAGAAATATTTTCTTCCCAATATTTCTTGAGTTGATCTTTCAAAATTGAAGGAGATAAATTCTTTCCCTACCCCAAACTTGATTAATATGCGACAGAGAAGGGGGTATAACCCGTTTCATTTCCATCTTTAAAGCTTGTTTAAGAACGCGTCAACTACATGGCTAGTCGCACATTCCTAAAAAAATTTTAAAAAAAATTTGCTTAAATTTTTTTTATATATTTTTGAATCGTTTTGATGTATTGATGCATTTCTAAGCGTAAAACACATTAAAAAGCAACCACTATCACAATACTAAACATGCTCTTAATGGATATTTGTACATATATATCTCAATTAAAAAAATGATGTTCATTTTTTTCTTATAATAGTTCAGGATTTTAAATTAATTGGTGCTAATAAAATGATATATTATGTAATCACTTAAATTAAATGAAGGATAAAGATTTTATTAGTTGATTTCTTTTTTTTTAATGACTGAATCAATTTCCTTTTATATCTCAACATTAATGTTTATCTATTTTGTTTCATTAGACATCTTTTATAAGGTCGTTCCGTGAGAAATAGAAGATACATCTTTTAAAACCATATCCTGACCGCGACCTATGCGCATCATGAAGTGCTACAACTATTTATTTTATTATTGACTATGACTTGTATACACTATGAATGCTACATTATGCATAAGTTGGGTTTTTTTTAGCCCTTTAACAATTATATGTTTCGGTCCCTGAACTTTTTCTTTTTTTAAATTCATTCTTGCATGTTATGTTAACATAGTTTTGAACCTAATAATTTATTTTAGCTCGTGTGATGCATTATATTCACAATGTCAAAAAAAGTCGCCACATTGAATTAATGTTGGATTTTGTAAGATTGGGTTAAATTTTATCAACTTCAAACAATTGAAACAACAAAGACTAACAAAAAGGCAAAACAACATCCCTTTTCTCTTTTTTTGTTGTTCATGAGGCACAAAAAGTACATTTTATTCCCTGACTTTTTTATCTTTTTCAATCCTGGTCCATGTATTATAAGAGTTTAACTTTTCAGTTCTAAATTTTATTTATTAAAATTATAGTTCTTAATTTTTTTTAGGAGAGAAATTCACCAAAAAATAAGGGAGGAGAGAGAAACTAGTTTGTTGGCCACATTTTGGTGATTAAATGGGTTGATTTTGATGTTAATAAGTTTCTCTTGACGAGAGAAATGTCCTTGAGATATTTTTAAACTTGCATATCGCTAGAAAAAGTAGATCGGGGTTAAGGAAGAATTTTTCATTCAATTTAATTTATGTTTTTTTATCAATTTAAAGGTGTTTGTGGTTAGATATTAGTTTATTAAGCTTTTTATGGTGTTCTTAGGTGAAAATTGGTTGGAAAATGGTTTTTAAAGTTTAAAAACCTTGACCTGACTTTCCATCCACCTCTTCGGTGGCCACAAACTAAACCAATAGACAACGAGTCATCTTCTTTATCTTAACAAAAACAGAAGGTTACGTGTTGTTCGCCCTTAAACATAAAGAAAAAATCAAGAAAGCCGGATGCATGAGCTCACTCTTTTAGGCCTAGGCGCATATCATCTTTTCATTTTTTTATATTTTGTTTCAAATGTGTGGCAGACAAACATGAATGGGACCTAGTTTTGTAAGGAGACTAAAATTTCTAAAACATGCATTGGTTTCATAAATTTGAATAAGAGGTTAGTTATACTTAAGAAAATGTAAAAATTACCCTTACTACATTATTTCCAACAAAAAATTACCTTAGCTATGTGTTTTCTCCAAAATTTATTTTACACATGCCATTAACTGTTTAAATTATTTTTTGAGCTTCTTATAAGTCTTTTTTTTTTATTGATGGATGATCATTCAGTTAAAGTTAGGCATTAAATTAGGAATCTCACACCTTTATGATTTTTTTTATAGTTTATTTTATTTATCTATGTTTTTATTTATATTATTTATTGACTTTTTTATAATCATTTTATTTTTTAAAATGAAAAGTTGAATACAATACTATGCTCGTCCAATGTTAGTCTCTACTCTGAGAAGACTTGTAGACTAAAAATTGTCTTCCTTTTCAATTTAAAAATGTCACACTAGGCTTACTTTAGTTCCTAGAACTAAAAGACATGTTGATCTAACCATCAAAATCCAAGTTTTATCAAAACCTGACAAAAACTTGATGAAAACTCATCAATGCATTATTGAAATCATTTTATCAAACCCAAGCTTAACCAAGAACATGACTTTGTTTTTACCTTACCTGATAAAACTTATTAACTTTGTTTTTGTTTTTGTTTTTCAAAAATAAATATTTATACACATATGCATATGTTAAAAGATGAAGATAGTTTTATGAAATGAAGATAACTTTAACTATGCAAAAACCCTATTGGAAAGAGAAGAAGAATAGAAGAAAGAGGGTTTGACTTACCTTGCGAATGGGTTTAGATGAGGGATGAGCTATTGTGGTGACTATTGGTGGCCAAGATGGTGGCTTGCCGGTGTTGAAAGGGTTTTTTGGGTAGTTTTCTCTTTCTAACTTCATGTTTTATTTCTCACTTCGGGTTTGGTTCTTTTAATCTTTTGGTTCTTCCTTTTCCTTTCTCTCATTTCTCTCTTTCCCATACACTATTTTCTAACTGACATCAACTCAATTTTCAACCCAAAACTCTTTTTTTCTCTTTTTCTTTACTTAGGTTTTTTGTGGTTTCAAGTTTTTTCTCTCATTTTCTTTTCCTTCCTCTTCTCATTTCTCCTTTCTCACCTTCTTGCTTAGTTCTCTCATATCAAACTCTTTTTTTTCTTCTTCTCTATCTCGACATTTTCTCTCTCAAGCTTGGCTTTATTTTTTCTTACTCTTCTTCTCAGGAGGGATGGAAGCTCCTAGAACCTTTCTTAGTGGAATGATTGTGGCCATTGGTTCTCTTGGTTCAATCTCAACCCTCTACCATGGTTCTACACTTTGGTTAAACATGCTTAGGTCAGCTCATTTGCACTAGTTTTGCAAAGGTGGCAATACTTGATCTAAAAAAGTTCATGATAGAACCTAAAACTGAGGATTGTGTATTTATTCGATATGCTTACAATAGTAATACATTTTGATTTCTTGTGCATAAAATAAGTGTTGAGAATATTCATTCAAATATCATTCTGGAATCAAGGAATGTTTTATTCTTTGAAAAAGTGTTTTCATTTAATGAAGCATAAGAAAACTGTTTGCTTAAGAAAATAATTAAGGTTAGCTCAAGTAATAATCATCAATCAAAAGATGATGAAGTTGAGTCTAGAAGGAGTAAAATGAAAAAAGTGACCAAAACATTTAGTTTGAATTTTCTACTTATTAGAAACTAAACCTCAATTATACTCCAAGGTAATATCTTGTCCTAAAGCTTCCTACTAGAAGAAGGAAGTCTATAGTTAAATTAAATCCATTATGAATAATCATATATTAAAACTAGTGGATTTTTCTCCTAGAAATAAACTATTAGGCCATAAGTGAATCTTCAAAAGGAAGATAAAAGCTTATGAAACTATTACAAATATAAAGTTATACTTGTTAAAGGTTTTAGACAATAAGAAGGTGTTGACTATTTTGACACACTCTTTATGTCAAGAATAACTTCCATATGAATATTTATAATCATCATAGCTATTAACAAGTTTGAAATATATCAAATAAATATAACAACTATTTTCTTAAATGGTGACCTTGATGAAGAGGTCTACGTGGAATAACTCGATGGGTTTATTATCAATGGACAAGAAAAAAAAGTCTGTAACCTTGTCAAATCATTATATGGTTTGAAACAAACACCTAAAAAATAGCATGAAATATCTGACAAGGTTATGTTATCAAATGAGTTTAAAATTAACAAAGTATATAAATTTGTTTATGTGAAAAATATAAATAAAAGTTATGTCACTGTATATCTTTATGTGGATGATATGCTTCTTTTAGGTGGTAATAATTATATGATCAAGTCTACCAACAAAAGTTTAACTAATAAGTTTGACATGAAAAATTTGGATGTTTCATATGTCATTCTAGGATTAAAAATTTCTAGGACATATAATGGATTGGTATTGTCCCAATCTCACTATGTTGAGAAAATTCTTGTCAAGTTTTTTAGAGGTGACAATAACATTATGAAAACACCAAAGGACATAAGTGTACATCTATCTAAAAATAAAGGCAAAGAAATATACCAATTAGAATATTCTCAAATACTAGAAATCCAAGTTGGATCATTGAAAAACAATAAAAAGGGTACTCAGATATTTGAGGTACACATTGGATTATGAGTTACATTATATTGGTTTCCCAGCGGTATTAGAATGGTATAATGCTTCCTATTAGATATCCAACACAAAAAATTCAAAATCTACTAATGGATATAACTTCACACTCGGTGAAACAACTATGTCATGAAAATCCTCTAAGCAAACATGTATCGCAATTTCTATGATGGCATTAGAGTTTATTTCTCTTGATAAAGTTATAGAGGAAGCCGAGTGGCTTTAGAATTTCTTAGAGGATATTCCATATTAGCCAAAACTTGTGTTGGTTATATGTGTCCATTGCGACAATTATTCAACAATTAGAAGGGCACAAGATAATATGTATAATGGTAAGTTTAAACATATGTATCGTAGATATAGTATCATTAAACACTTGCTCTCAAATGAAGTTATTTGAATTAACTATATAAAGTAAAAAGAAAATATTATAGATCTCCTAACCAAAGGTTTATTGAGAAAGTTTATGTATAATTCATCAAGGAAAATGAGTTTAAAACCTTTAAAGATGAAAGAGTGTAATGATGGTAACTATACCTAGTTGACTGAAGATTTAGGTTCAAATAAAAAACTAAGTCATATAATATTCTCGTTAACATTAGAAAATTATTATTTCTTGCCTATTTCTATGATGAAAGAGGTTCTATCTGCAACGTGATAAATGTGAGTTGTTCTCTTAATGATTTTTATATCTTGGTATACTAAGTGGATTACATTAGAATACTATTAATGAAAGATCATTTATATGAGTGACAAATATAGTCGTTTCTTTAAGAGTTTTAAAAAAGATGAATTCCCTAAAACACTCATGAAACTGGGAGTTATTCAAAGACAAAATAAACACAACCAAAACTAAAAAAAATCTCTAGGTGGAGAGCTATGTAAGTAATATTGTCTTAGTTTATATAAAAAGCTAAGAAGTTCATGACATCATGTTCACTATTTAGCGAGCAAATTCAATGGTATTTTATTAAGGAAGTTTCAAAGACAAAAGTTATCTATCATTATGTCGTGATCAACTATATCAATATCTTTTTATGAATCTTTAAGTCATTTTTAAATTGTTCAGACAATTTCCATTCATATAGCGAGCTGTTGGGATTTTTGTTTAAGAACATAATTAATCGACACTTTTGATGTCAAATTATAAGTGAGGTCCACTCATTTTTAGGTTTAAAACTTTGTTAGAATTTAATTTTCAACATAAGCTCTTTAACATGAAAAATTAACATGATTTTAAAAAAAAATAGGTGAATGAGAAATTGATCTCAAAGAACCATGGGTTAACATGTTTTGGCGAAACTCAAAACCCTCTAAAAAAACTATATTCCACATAGGAAAAAAAAAACAAAACTTTATTGAACTTTATATAGTGGGAAGTTGTGATGTTAAAATTAAATCCAAAGGGCACCCTAGCTTTTAGAGAGAAGAGATCCTAAAAAAAGTGAGTTTTGGGCTTAACCGTACAGTGCATGTGCGTGGGCCAAGGTTGGGTGTGGGCATTGGTTTGTTGTAAAATAATTTTTGTGGCTATAAAATATATTTTTTTCAACTTAAATTTAGGTTTAAGTGTGGTCCATGAAGAATTATTTCTTTCAGCCTAGCCTAGTGTTTTATCTAGCCCTTGAATGCAATACAAAACCTGAATAGTTTTATCAGCTCAAAAGACATTTTATTTAAATAAAAAAAAATATATAGGTTTAATGTTGATTTTATGGAGGATAATCAAAGTTGATAATAGAGGAATTCTTTGATTCCTAAAATTATCTATAAAGGGGGCTGGAGAAGATTGTTTTAGTGTTGGTTTTTCTATACAAATTATACATAATTTTGACACTTTTCTTCATCTATTTTCAGCTTTGCTCTTATGGTTTTAAATCTTTGTTTCCTCTTGTTATTTTTCTCCTAATCTAGAGCTTAGGTTCAATCCTTGTAGAGATTATTGATTACAATTATCTTGGTTCGTTAGACCTTGTTTACAAACGCATATAAACAAGGTGGTGGTGATGAAATCATGTGAGACTTATTAAAGAAAGCTCTTTTGTATCAAGTGATGAGTAATAAAACTTTAAAGATAAATAATTAATCTTTGATAATAACAAGAATTTTAGCTTATTTATATCATTTGAGCTTCAATAAATACCCTAAATTAGTTTTGTTTATTTAGTATGCATATTTGTGTTTTAACCTTTTATGCTAGCCTTTGTATGATTTCAAGTTTATTTTGTTTTTATTTTATTGCATGATCATAAACTAAATAAATATACCCACTTGTATTATTATATGTGAATTTTGAAGAACAAATAATAAACACTTCTTGCGAGAAATAATTGGTAGATTTCATTCACCTTTAAAATTTTCTAAACCAATAATTGGTATAGAAAAATCCAAACTAGCCATCAATGTTTTTGCGCAAGTTTCTCCCGAATACCTTGTGCTATTTAATAAGGAAACAAAAACATTGGAGCTTCTCTCTGTTTTTATATGTTTGCTTTTAGTCAATTGGAATTATCACAGTTGGAAGAAGAAGAAAGAAAGAGGTGAGCTGAGAGAGGAACTAAGAGCTTTATAAATTCATATCTAACGTGAAAATTATACGGTTTTATAGCACAATTTATGCAAGAACTACGGCAGAAAATCTCACCTTGAAACAAATCATGGAGTCAATTGACAAACCCATTAGTATGCTGACAAAACCTACCGGATACTTCGATTTGAGGGCTGTTGCAGGCCGGTCAAAAAAAAAATTCAATATGAATAAAAAATGTTAAGAAAAAAATCTTATATTATATTCATTGGTTCAATTAATAATTTAAATAATATGAATAAAATAAATATAATAACAATAAATAAACTAACAAAAAATAACAATGAAAAAAATATAAAAAGAACTCGACCTTAGCCCATTTAGATTACTAAAAAACCCAATGTTCAATGCCAAAACTTAAAAAAAAAAAACAAAAAACAAAAAAAAACATATCCTAGTTGAACCGGGTTAACTTGCAAACTCTGCAATCATGAGCATAAAATTGAGATAATCTCGTAGAAAACAATATAAAAAAATAAAGACTAATTTCTAATAAATCAAATGAGAATGTGATAACTCCATATAAGGCAAAATAAAAAGAAAAAAGTTGAAGCTCATTTTCTATCAAATAAAATGTTGAAAGATGAAATTTAAGAAAAACATATAATTAAAAAAGGTCAAAAAAACTCAATTTGAGCCCACCCGTGTCAAGATAGAAAATCTCTGACCCAATCATGATACAAGGGTAATTGTGTTTGAAAAATGTTGAAGGTTAAAAATGAAATAAATCAATTTAAAAAAAGGATAAAAAAAGGGTCAGCCTGCATTAACCTTTGAAACCGATGACTCTAGTCATGAACCCGAGACTAACCTCATAGAAGGCAAACTGTAAAAAATAACAAAGAAAAAATCTAAAAAAACAAAAAAAAAACACCTTCTTAAAAAAAGAAAGAAAAGGCAAACAAACACGAGCAAACCTCCTAAACCTTATCTAATTTCTAAAACTCACAACTTGTGAAATATTTGGCCAATGTTTAATCAAGAAGCTTCATTCCCAAACAATTTAGTTTTGAATGATGAAATCGTGAAAAAAATATCAATTTTAAAAACTTGTCAAAGCAAAAAAAAAAATAGCAATGAAAAGAATGAAGATCAAATTTTATAGGAAAAAAAAAACCTCAACAATAATGAAATTGTAAAAACAAAATCTAAAAAATAATCCCAAACAACAACAAAAAATAGCAATAAAAAATAGGGATCAAGTTTGAAAGAATAAAAAATGGAAGGGGTGAAATTAAAAAATATTTGTAATTTTATAGATTATTCAAAAATAGTAATCAAAATGACATAGATTAAATATGAAGGAAAAAAAAATTGAAGAGGCTAGTCTAAAATTTGAAAAGTCTAGCATGGAGTTCGAGTAAGAGAGAGAAGGGGAAAAAAATGATTGTTGGCGTTAGCATGTTTTTTTTTAATAATATTTAAAATATGATCAAATACAATAATATCTCTATGTAACCTTCATATTACCAATAAAATCAATGTAAAATTACAAAAAAAAAAAAAAAAAAAACTCTTGTGAGAGAGGAATGTTGATTGTCTTTAAAGGCAACAAAATAATTTTACTATTTTGAGAAAATTGAGAAGACCATAATGCTTCTGGTTGAAAGCAATGTTTTTAAACCCGAGTCACGGGTTTTGACTGGGTCACTAGGTTTTGACCGAGTCAACCCCACTTTTTTTATAAATCAAAACGATGTTGTTTTGGTAAAAAAATTAAAAAAAAATAGTGAACGAGTTGCAACTAGATTTTTAATTGGGTCTTGCCAGGTCACCGGGTCAACCCGTCGGGTCAGCCGGGTTTTTAACTACTTCTATTTTTTCATAAACCCGACCCGGTTCTAACCCCGGGTCAGCCGGGTCCCGGATCGACCTGCCAAACCGGGTCGGGTTTTAAAACTATCATTGAAAGGCATACTAATTTTTTATTGTAGAGTTAAATTAGTAATTTCACTATATAAAAAAAAATTACTAACCTAACCCTACATAAATTGTTAAAGATAATTATATTGTGAAGAAAAGAACACCTTCCCCATGCCTAGTTTAAAGGTTGAAATTTCATCAAATCACTTTTTCAATGAATGGATCCTTCTTTTTCAGTTATTTTATTTTATTTTAATTTTAATTAAAAAACAAATATAATACATATGTTATACAAAGATATAAGTGATCCTTTCCTCACAGGGTGTTTAATAGCTTATCTTTTCCTCTAGAATTCATTTATACAATCTTAAACATAATTCAAACAACAACTCCTCCATATGTTTTTTTAATAAAACTCACTTTAACCTTTAATTTATCAATTAAAATAAATTTTAATTCAAAATTATGATTCGATTAAAAAACTTACTATAATAACATTTAGTATTTTGATAACAGTTATTCTTTAAAATATTTTTTGTTTAAAAATATATTAAAATAATATTTTTTTATTTTAAAAAAAATATTTTTAACACCAACACATTAAAATCATCTAACAATATAAATAATAATTTTAAAATAAATAAATAAATAAATTTTTACCGAAAAACGATAAGTTTCCAAGACTACATTTACCGATGGTTGACGCAACATTTGCCCATAGATTGTGCTCCATTAGTCTCTAGTGGGGCGTTCAAAGTATACGGGCGTGAAGGAAAAAGAGAGTCGTGAAGACTGGTACCTAGTTTCCACTAGGCAGAAACTTCCGGGAAATAGAAAAAAGCGACACATTTTACAGGCAGATGACTATAATATAGTCCAGAACTTCTCCCTTATCTCCCAAGTCCTAACCTCACATTTGCCCACCTATCATATCCCTCTCTAGCTAGTGATGAAGCATTAATTTTAAGAGAGTAAAGTGGGAGTCTCTGTGAATATACACTTATCATCCACCGGAAAAATAACAGAACTCCTCTACTCTTGATCAGTACCATGGCTTCCCAATCCCACCAACTCCACTTTGTCTTGTTTCCTTTGATGGCTCAAGGACACATGATTCCTATGTTTGATATCGCCAAAATGTTGGCGCACCATGGTGTCATCGTCACCATAGTCACCACACAGCTTAATGCAAAGCGTGTTGCCATCCCTCTTGCTCGTGCAGCAGAATCCGGGCTCCAGATAAAGTCTGTTGAAATTCCGTTTCCTTGTCAAGAAGCAGGATTGCCAAATGAGATGGAGAATTTTGACATGCTTCCTTCACTAGGCTTAGGCTATGAGTTATTCATGGCAGCTAATATGCTACAAGAGCCGGTCGAAAGATTGTTTGAAGTGCTGACACCAAGGCCGAGTTGCATAATCTCGGATATGTGTCTTCCCTACACAAGTGATGTGGCGACCAAGTTCGGTATTCCAAGAATCTCTTTCAATGGGTTCTCTTGCTTTTGTACCCTGTGTTTGCACACCATACAAATTAACAAGGTTCTTGAGAGTGTAAACTCTGAATCGGAGCTTTTCGTAGTGCCTGGACTGCCTGATCATATTGAAATGGCCACAAACCAGCTTCCTTATGCCATGTTAGATGTAAAAGATTTTTCTGCTCAAGTTTCAGGTGCTGAGATGCTGAGGTATGGGTTTATTATTAATTCATTTGAAGAGTTGGAGCCAGCATACGTTCAAGAATACGAAAGGGCAACAGGAGGTAAAGTTTGGTGCGTTGGTCCAGTTTCTGTATGCAACAAAGACGACGTAGACAAAGTTCACAGAGGTGACAAATCCTCAATTGATGAATCGGAATGCTTGAAGTGGCTTGATTCACAGCAACCAAGGTCTGTAATATATGTTTGTCTTGGTAGTCTCTGTAATCTAATAACCCCACAACTGATGGAGCTCGGGTTGGGCTTGGAAGCATCAAACAAACCATTCATATGGGTTACAAGAGGTGGAGAAAAATCAAGAGAATTGGAGAATTGGTTTGAAGAGAACGGTTTTAAGGAGAGGACAAAAGGGAGAGGCCTCATAATTCAGGGCTGGGCACCACAAGTTGCAATACTATCACATTCAGCAATTGGAAGCTTCCTAACGCATTGTGGTTGGAATTCAGTTCTAGAAGGTATATCCGCAGGCTTGCCGATGGTTACATGGCCACTTTTCGGAGACCAGTTTTGTAATGAGAAGTTAGTTGTCGAAGTGTTGAAGATTGGTGTGAGGGTTGGGTCAGAGGTTACTATAAGATGGGGAGAGGAAGAGAAATTTGGAGTGTTGGTGAAAAAGGAACAGGTAAAGAACGCTGTAAACAGTCTTATGAATGATGGAGAGGAATGTGAAGAGAGAAGAAGAAGAGTTCAAGAGCTTAGAAAGATGGCATACAAAGCAGTGGAAGAAGAGGGCTCCTCTTATCTCAGCATGAAACTGCTTATTGAAGATATCAGGAAGCACACATTTTTTAAGTAACCAGCATAATATTATCTGAATTCCCATTTCATTTCATACCAAATTGGTTAAGACATTAGCATTAGTTTTCTGTGATAAGCTGTCAGTGTCATAATCATGTTAGTTTTGGGCTTTGCAAGAAAATATACAATATGCGTAACCTTTGTCTTTCGCACAGTTTATTCTATGCACATGAACATGAGGATCTAATTTGTGCTTCAGGGGCAAAGAGAGGTGCATCTTCCACGTACTAAAAATCACATTTTTGGATCTCACCCCATCCATCTTCAGGAGTTTGACAGCTGAGATTTTTTTACTTTTCTCTTATAGTTTCTTCCTTTTTGTCTTCTCCTCTGCTTCTGTTTTGCGCTGGCTCTGGTGTTTCTACCTTGCTGTTGGCTTACTTCCTGATCCATCCTACACTTGCGCAGTTTTTCTTTCCTTCCCTGCAATAGCGGATCTGCTATTCCATAATGTTTCTGTGTTGAAAATGCCTTGAAGTTGTTCTGTCTCTTTACAATTCTTTATTTAATCGCAATTTAGGTAGCTCTTTGTACTGCTTTTCTTTACTAATCAGGTTTCTCTCAATGAAATTATTGACTTTTACGTATAAAAAGACAAGTTTATGACAACTCATTCAAACATTTTTAGCTTTTAAATGCAAATATATGTGTTTGTACGAAATAAATATTTTAAATAATAGAGAGGTGATTTCTGGTAATAAGAATTGTCTTCTCAACAACGACATATACCTAACACAATTGAAATTGTGAATGCTAGCCACATTTTCCAATATCGTTCATGACTGAGATTTCTATAACTTGTTGGAAAAACAAGTTTTTTTTTTTTTTTTTCATCTACTTGGACAAGATTATCCTTTCTAGTCTTTACAAGGATTGAGGGAAGCTCATCTAATCCCTGGAGCAAGCTATCAAATGGTTTCAACAAGTTAAATCTTTCTGAAAGTCATTTCTCAACAAAAGAATCTCTTTTGCTTCCTAATAAATGGGCCAAGAGAACCTTACTAAACCAACAAAAGCAATTTGAAAGTGGTACATTGTGAAAAATATACATGGATAGGATCATTTTTTAAGAAATAGTTAAATTGCATGTGATCCAACATGTTTCAAGAATGAGCTAGTGAATCAAAGAAAACTTCAGAAAAATGACTGAAATAGCGAGAAACAAACGTATAGATATCAGGGTTGGTTTTTTTCTGTCAGCAACTGGCGCACAAGTCGATGAAACAAAAGCAACATCTAGCAACAACAGTATAAATATACCATGACATTGCAGCGTGAGTAGCAGATGGAACAGCTAGATAACTTACGGGATCACAGCAGCATCAGCAATTTCAGGATTAGACTGAAGTAACTTACAAATTACTTGTGAAATAAAAGCATAGCTGCTCTATTTATAAACAAAATGTTAGGACACTTCACAAGATTATAGATACCAGGGTTGGTTTTTTTCTGTGCCGCTATGGCATCAACAAAGTTCAAAAAATAGTTGGTGTAGAATACAATTTTTGCATGGGAAATTTATAAGAAACATATTATGTAAAAGATCATTCAACTAGACGTATTAGAAGCACCAGGTACAGCACAAAGCAGAATCCCATCCAACTCGAAACCTGCGTCTCAAAACATGGAATTCATTTCCTCAAGATCAACTCCATCACAGGAGAAAATGGGATGATCCCCAGAAAGATTATAGCAGAAAGCAGAGAAGGTTGAATGTAATGATGCTTGTATTTTCATTATCAATTGATGAATTCTTAAGCATTGACTGTTCAGGACACTAACATTTGCTCTCAGATTCGACCTTGTAATTTAATTCAGTAGTGTCAGGTTTCCAGGATTTGATATGGGATAGTTTACCAAAATTTGAAACCTGGGCTAGTTACTAGGCCATGGAAGAATATGCAGTACTTGAGAACGTCTATGAGTAAGCAGAAAATTGACACTGGCCATTACTTTCAGGCCTAGGTCTAGCAGGAAAGTCAAAGATATGCGTGAACGTATGCACAAATACACACAAATGCACAAGATTTGATTAATGAAGAAAACTGGTTTCATCATCTCATCGTCAGAGTTACTAAGAGAATATTTACCAATTCACTGATCATATCTTCGCATCTTCTTCTTTCCTGAGATCCTTTCCTCGAATTTGCTCTTGGCCTCCCGACTAGAGTTAACTAGGCCTGTGGACCTGCAGTCAGCAGTGGAAGACTGTACAAAGGGAAAGACAAGATGTTATGATGCAAGAAATGAATGCCAGAATTTTATGTGTGTGCTGTTTAGTATGCCTGCTTGCTAGCTGAGAACCTACTGACTAACTAATAGTTCTTGTGCAAGTGTATCCAGGTTTACATATTTTGAGAGAGATGGATTACGTACTGGAACATTAAATAGCTTGCGAGAAGATTCCGCTGAAAAACAAGAACGGGAAGCTCATTAGTTACCAGCAGGAAGCATTTTCTCAAGCTGAAATAAGTAATCTAGCAACAACAACAAGTTACCTGATTTCCTAACTTCTGACGACTTGCTGTGCTTGCAGCTTGGTGCTTTGACATTTTCCCTACATAATTTGACTTTGGAATTCATTATCTGACTGAGAACTCCTAAATCAGATTCGAATCCTGTAAAAAACAAAAAATTTGTGTTACATTATCACGAACCATTCCAGCAAGCCAACTCCTTATCAAATCAAGCCCTTGCAAAATATCCTAAAAATACACTACTACATGAACAGAGCATGATAATAGTTTTCACTTTTTTCCTGACAAAAAATTCTACATAAACCAGACAAGGTCCCTTCAAATTAGGCCTAAAATATGTTGTCTTTGTTAGTTTTATTTTTTTAGTTTTGGATTTTCAACCTTAATTTCAGATTTTGTTTTTATTTTTCCTATTTGTTTGGGGATTCTAATTTTCATTCCTTATATAGGTCAGTTTTGGATCTATTTAAAGGGTTGTAATTCTTTTTAGAGAAACAGACTGCTAGAGAGAAATATTATAATAATAAAACTACAAATAGAGTTCTTGTGTGGAGACCATAATTTGAAAATTTTATCTTTTTTTTTCTAATCTTAATCTCCTAGGATCGATTAGCAAAGAGGGACTTAAAGGATCGTAAGAAGAATGGTCAAGGATCCATAGTCAGTATTGACAACTCATTTTATAAGCATAAGCAATATCATGAAGGCTTAAGATTTAAGATCAAATTATCTGAATTTGCAGGTTATATCCTGGAATAGGTGAAAATGAACCTAATCACTATTAGATTAAGAGGACAAGCTTCTACTTGGTGGAAATAGTCTGAGATGACTTAAGAGAGACAAGGCAAACCTAGGATTATCAACAAGGAAAAGTGAAACCGTAGTCTAACAGAGTTAATGAACCATGCAGGAATACTACGAGAGTGCACACCAATGACTAGAGGATAACCATCCATCCTAAACCTACTCCTTAATAAATCATGTGTCATGGGTTTGGCTTTGATTCCAAAGTTTGATGGAACAAGTGTGGTGAGCAGGGATGTCATTCATCTGAGTCTCATGAGCTAGGAAGCTGTCCAGGCAAGAATATTGTCTTAACTCAATTTTGATCCTTTATTTCTATATATATTTTGAAAAATTAGATAAAATTCAAAAATATATATTTTCAATCATTTTAGTTAATTTTTTTATTTTCTTCATTTTTTATTTGATCCTTGTGTGTCAAAAAAAATCTTGAAAATCATAAAAAGTACAAAAATTCAAAAACAAATACCAAGAAAATATAGTTGGCATTGAAATTAGGCCACTAATTGAGTATCACATGCAAAGATAAAGTTTGAAAGTTTCTAGACCATAATTGAGGATTTAATTGAAAAAAAAAATTGAAAAAAATAATTTAAATTGATTTAATTTAGCGAAAATTGAAATAAAATTTAAAAGGAAGCAAGGAGAAGGCAGAATCATTCTAACATTAAAACATGGTGTAAGACTTGTAGCTAGGGGGTATTCAAAAAAACCAAAAAACTGATTAAACCGAAAAAACCGGAAAAAAAATAACTGAAAAAACCGAACCGTGAAAAAAACCGATTAAACCGATTAAAATTTTAAAAAAACCGACCGGTTCGGTTCGGTTTCGGTTTTTTAAGCCTGGAACCGAAAAAAATGAACCGAACCGAACCCGAACATAAAAAAACTGGAAAAAAAACCGAGCCAAAACCAAGTCAAACCGGTTTGAACCGGTTTTTATTCTAAAAAACCGAACCGAAACCGGTCGGTTTGAACCGGTTTCGGTTCGGTTTCGGTTTTTTTAAAAAAAATCGGTTTGGTTACTTTTTTGATAAAAACCAAACCGAACCGAAAATAAACACCCCTACTTCTCGTCAACGAAGGTATTTTCCGTCGATTTTGATGTCTGGTTTTAGTGCCCGTCTTGTGGGAATAATTCTTTCAAGTCTTTGGTTGACCTTTCTCTGAATATGTAAGAAATATGTAAGAGACAGGTCTTGTGTAGTGTGGACTAGCTTTAAAATCCATAGGTTTATTCAGCACGGCCGTGGGCTTAGGTCCTCTCTGGTGAATGTTGAGCCATAACTTCTTAATTGGGGCTAATTTATTTGGGCTGTGTTCTTAGGGTTTAATAGGTTTCGGTTAACTACACATGTGTTCAAGAAAAAACATAAAAAAAAAATTAATATAAAAACAAAATCAAATTTATATGAGTATATGTTAAGCATCACATCACGGCCAAGTCTTTCCAAAAATTCATTTTTCATATTTTATTATTAAAAAAAATATGAGCATTTGTCTTTTAGTTTATAAATTAGCTCGTTAGACATGTATATTAAAAAATCAAAATTTATGTGTTCTTTTTATAAATTAAATAAATAAATAAACAATTATACAAAATTCTCTATTTACAAGATTTTTCTTTAACAAAAAGGTAAAAGTCCATTTTTGCTAATCCTGGTCTAAAACCTAATTTTTATCATCTATATAGATCCAACGCTCATTCTTTTAACTAACTTCAAGAAGTTTTTTTTTTTATTTTAGATAAACATCTTTTTTGACTCGTCTTTTTAGGACTTAACATCAATATTTTTTACAAGTTCTATTTTCAGGGATTAATGTTATTTTATGACGTGTCTAAAAACCGATATCAAATATTTTCATAAATAAACTAAAAATAGTTAGGATAATTAAAGGCAATCAAACAGATAAATTTAAGAAAAAACACATAGTAAAGGTAATCTTTTATTAGAAAGGATGTTATAAGGGTGATGATGTTCTTTCCTTAAGTATAAATAACACTTTACCTGAATCTCTGGAACCATTATATATTTTAGAATCCCTAGTTTTCTTTAATTACTAGGTGGCGACTCTAATTTTTCATGATATGTATTTTTAGCCCCTATTATGACATCCACTTAGAACGACAAATATATTGATGGAAGAATCTGAAAAAGAGCCTAATTATGATGAATTAGATGATGGAGATTTTTTACAAAGACCGAAGTGTATCTTTGTCATCTAAAACAGTATGTTGACTTCCAAGAATGATTTGGTGACTAGTTAAGCGCTGACATATTTCAACTTGTATAATTCAAGATAAAGTACGCAACATCATCATCGATAATGGAAGCTATGAGAATGTAGCATCGAAAAAGTAATCAAGAAGTTGTAACTCAAAATAAATAGTCATCTCATGTCCTATAAACTAACCTGATTAAAGTGAGACAACGAGATAATCATGGATAAATGATGTCTTTTTTTTCTTTTCTATAGACAAAAAAATATATAGTAATGTTTGGTGTGATGTATTATACATGGATGCATATCATATAATGGTAGGGAGGCCTTAGCAGTATGATAGGAATTTAATGTATAATGGACAATACATGAACGAATGCATGTGAGTGAAGAAATTGAGATAGAAAATGAGAAGGTGGTGTTTGCACTAATGCATGTGAGTAGTTTTATAGAGGAGATTGTTGATAATCCCATAAAAGTTGAGGAGGGGTCTAGCCAAATTTATAAACTTAATGCTAGAAGAGTTGCCCTAGTTTTACCACTCAAATAAAACATTCAGCACTAGATTGACTAGATTCTAGGATCTAACCTGCCAAATAGGCTGACATATAGGCTTAATCCTAAGAAGTATGAAGAGTTACAGCAATAAGTGGTGGAGTTTTTGGAGAAGATGTACATTTGATAGGGCATGAGTCGCTATGTAATTCTAGCCTTTTTGGTCCTAAAAAAATGATTATTAAGTAAAGATGTCTCATATCATAATTGGGTAACATACTGGATCAACTAACTAGTTCTAAGGTCTTCTCAAAAATTGATATTAAAAGCAATTACCACTAGATTCAAATCAAGTTAGGAAATAAGTGGAAGATAGCCTTTAATATATGGTTTGGGTTGTATGAGTAGATTGTGATGTCATTTGGGTTGTCCAATACCTCGAGTACCTTTATAAGGTTCATATACCAGGTTTTGAGATCAAGTATGAGGTGGTTTACTTTAATGATGTCCTAATCTATAAACTACTACTAGGTATTTAAAGCATATATAGGCTTTTTTTAAAACATTTTGAGGCATAACTTGTTTTTTGTAAACACGAATCGTTCTTTACTAATGCTGTCATTTTTTAGATTTATGGTATTTGTTAATGGTATGTAAGTAGATCAATCCAATGTGGCAACATTTATGGGGTGGCAAACTTCTAAAAGCATTCATCATGTCAAGATATTAAAGTCCTTTGTTAAGATGGGCACCCATGGAGTTTTTTAGTAAAAAGATTATAAGCTCCAAAAAAAAAATACTCCACTTATGACCTGGAGTTTTATGTTATTATTTAGCTATTGAAGCATTGAATACATTACCTAGTGTAGAAAGAGTTCATACTCATGAGGCATTGAAGTACATTAATGGGCAGTATAAATTAAGTTATCAGTATGTCAAATGGGTATCTTTCTTCTAGTATTTCATCTTTTTTTTAGGAACTAGTCTGGTAGCCTCAATAAATTAGTTAAAACATTGAGTAGATGGGTTATTCTTCTTAGCACTATTTGTAATCAGGTTGTGAGTTTTGATACTTTCAAGAGTTGTACCTAAGAGACCAATCTTTTAGACAGATTTATGTTGAGTTAGATGATGAAGGTATATGGTTATTTATTTCATGGTACGCAATCATGTATTTCTAATTATTTCTTATGGGAACATATTATCATTGAGTAATATTATAAGGGTCACTTTAAACATGATAATACATTGGCCTTGGTTTCATCTGACTACTATTAACCCAAACTTTCAGGCCAAGTATCAAGATTCCTAAAAAGGTGTACTACCTATTAATGATCTAACGGTTCTTTAACCAATGTTGGATTGTATACTCCCTTGCTTGTACCTGATACTCCTTGGTTGGATGCTAGAATAGATTTTGTGTTAGGCTTGCCCTATATCCATTAGAACTATATACTCAGTCCTTGTCATATGTAGTAGATAGTTTTTTCAAGATGGCCCACTTAGTTATGTAATGAAAGCATTAAAACTACTTAGTCATCCCATCTATATTTTAAAGATATGGTTCATTTACATGGGGTTCCTAGGTTTATTACCTCTAAATAGGATACTAAGTTCATTAGCAACTTCTAGAAAAGTTTATGGAGTAAGTTGGAAACTTATTTGAACTTCAATACTTCCTATCATCTTCAAATACATAGGTAGATAAAAGTGGTGAATCATAGTTTAGGTAATTTATTGTTAAGCCTAGCAAGAAACTTGGATCAATGAGATATGGCCTTACCTTAAGAAAAATCTACCTATAATAGATCAAGGAATTGGACTACTCAATTGAGTCATTTTGATATTGTGTGTCGCACCCGACATCGCGGCGGCCCACAAAAAATACTTCTAGATTAAGGAAAAAGAACAGATTTCTGGCATCTTGTTCTTTTGGGGGAAAAGGTCTTGTTTAAGGAGTCGCCACCTAGTATTATGGTCACTAGGAACCCTAACTGGTCAACAGAGATTCTATGGTACGGGACTGGTTATGTAAAAGGAAAGATATTATCACCCCTTAAACGTTCTGCCTGAGGCAGACTGTATTGCTGGTTTTGTCTTAAATTGCTAAATATTTATTCTCTTATGCTATGATGATTTGTTTATAATATTCCTGACTCTGGCGCCAGTGAATATTCGACTACGGATACTTCCAACTCTGGCGTTGGTAAGTATTACGTAACCCAAAATAAAAATGAATAATGTTGCCAATAAAAATAAATTTAAATATATTCATGCATATTTTTTATTTTCTATTTTTTTAATTTTTTTAATTTTTTAATTTTTTATTGTTTTTAGGGCTGGGCCCAGCTCAACCCACATGGGCTGGGCTAAGCCCAGCCGGCCCAGCCTGGTCGCTGGCCCAAGCCAGTGACCCGGCTGGGCTACATGAGGCACGCGTGATCCAAATCACACGTACCTGGCCTTTGCTAATTAATTCAAAACAGGCGGCGAAAATGAGTTAGCAAAAACGCAAGGGAAAACAGAGCAGACTTACATGATTCTTTTACAGAGACTTTGTGCGAGGTTGCCGAAGATGACACTTTTGTTTTC